>ENA-ORNT01000321-ORNT01000321.1-human-gut-metagenome-genome-assembly--contig:-NODE-321-length-35225-cov-4.984987_pt1 | contig 35225 bp, 30 predicted proteins | sample MGYA00242120_ERZ509032 | MGnify/ENA primary metagenome ERZ509032 (study PRJEB26280, sample SAMEA2338729) | human gut metagenome | biome: human gut; feature: human-associated habitat; material: faeces...
CTACCCTTTTCACTGGGTTCGGACGGTAAGAGCCGTCCATCAAGGAACGGATGAGTTCATCCTTATTGGTCAAGAGCCATGGGAGCAGCTGCTCACACGACATCTTGTCGATACCACCACAGCCCTTGTTTCTCATCACTGCCTTGTAGGCTCGGCTGAGATTTGAAGGACAGAGGATTACTGAGCGGAAAATAAGCTATCGGATGGCAAGCTGATAGGGGTGTTCAACCGTACAGGTCGATTTTTTTTGCTGATAAATTATAAGCGGCTCCGCGTTTATACCATTGTAGCATTTTCATTTGTTCGTACCTTTGCACGTGGATTTCGACCATGTTTTCGTCAAGACGGAAGAAGTCGATGCGACATATTCGTACAAGCAAGCTTACGGCTATTTCCCTGGCGTCATCTCAATAGACTGCATCATTGCGTACATCAAAAACAGTACGGCAATACCCCGTCAAGTTCCATCAGGCTGACACGCTGTCAAGGGCTTTCAAACTGCTTCATTCATACGGCTTGCACATAGGCATCTTCCGTGCCGATTGCGGATTCTGTTCGAAAGGCATCATAAGTACTGTTGACGGCAACTGCCGCATATTATACATACGGGCCATACACAGTGCGTCAATGTACAGCCGCATACAAGACATACGCGAATGGAGGCGTGTTGAGATGGGCTCGCAGGAAACGGAAGTGGCCTCGGTCATGTCAACACAGTTCATGGAGGATTCCCGTTAACGCATTGTAGTGCAACGGACAAAGGAAAAGGACAGTACACCTGATCTTTTCGGTGACAGGTACACCTACCGCTGCATCATAACCAATGACTGGGACAGTGAAGAGAAGAGCGTTATCGAAACGTACAGCTAATTTAAGGTGTTTATAGAAATATGAATTTACTTGATCAAAAATCTACAAACAAGACTTTTGAGAAAAGGGAAATATACCCGTTGAACGTCAACGTTTACGCTAAATAATCTTTATAAGAGAGGATATATTTTCCTTGTCTCAATAAAAAGCAGTAATTTTGAACCATAAACTATGAATCTATATGAAAGAGAAGATTGTTACGTTTGGAGAAATAATGCTCCGAATGACCCGTCCCAACAAGGAACGAATAATACAAGGCAGTGCATGGAAAGGTCTGTTTGGCGGCAGCGAAGCAAACGTTGCCGTATCGCTTGCCATGTTTGGTGACAATGTGGAATACGTGACCCGCCTGCCAAACAACAAGATAGGTATGGCTTGCCTTAACGAGATACGCAAGTATAATGTAGGAACGGATTATATCGTACATGGTGGAGACCGCCTTGGTCTGTACTATTATGAGGAGTCGGCAGCATTACGCAGTTCAAGCATTGTATACGATCGCGAGGACTCTTCTATCACGACCATTAAGTCGGGGATGATAGACTGGAAGAAGACTTTCAGCGAAGCCAGGCTGTTCCATTGGTCAGGCATAACGAGTGCCGTGTCGCAAGGTGCGGCAGAAGTTACGAACGAGGCAGTAGAAGAAGCCGCACGTGAAGGAATAACCATTTCCTGCGACATCAACTACAGGGCTAACTTATGGAAATACGGTAAGGATGCCCACGACGTGCTGCTGCCTATAGCGCAGAAGAGCGATATCGTATTCGGTACGGCCGACGAATGGAAACTGATAACGGGCATTACCCCACCCGACTTCAAGGCTACGACACCGGACTATCCCATTGACAGTGCTGCCTATAAGGAGTATTTCGGAAAGGCGTCGAAAATTTTGCCTAAGGCGAAGAAGATGATTGTTGCATTGAGGAACACTCTTTCTGCCAACCATCATCTGCTGTCGGGAGTAATCTTCGCTGACGGAAAGCTTTATACTACAAGAATTTACGACATTGACGACGTACTTGATCCGATGGGTGTGGGAGACGCTTTCATTGCCGCTTATCTGCATGCCCACTTGAAATACGGCGACGACAACCAGCGGTGTCTGAACTTCTCGCTTGCTGCTTCGGCGTTGAAGAATACTATTCCGGGAGACTTCAATCTCTCTACGGAACAGGAAGTAGACTACTTGATGAACGGATTTGAAGAATAGCTGATTAATATCAGAGATGTGGTTGGTTGTGAAGCCGACCGCATCTTTTTTTTAGCTGTCGGTATAATAATATAGGATATTTTGAGTTTTATTATTTACAGGAGACATTTTACAGGAAAAGATTGTATTGGTGAAAAACGAATGAACAACGGAAAGAAAGAAATAGATATGCTTAACGGGCCACTGCTGATGAAGATACTTGTCTTCACCCTGCCACTGGCCGCAAGTAGCGTCATGCAGCAACTGTTCAACTCCGTCGACGTGGCTGTTGTGGGGCATTTTGCCAACAAGGAAGCGCTTGCCGCCGTAGGCAGCAACGGTCCTGTCATCAACCTGCTGATAAACCTCTTCATGGGCATATCAATGGGTGCCAACGTTATAATATCCAACCACATAGGTCAACACGACAAGCGCAGCATCCAAGATGCGATAAGCACCGTGGCCCTTGTAGCTCTCATCAGCGGAATAGTCTTGATGATAGTTGGTCAGATTGCGGCAAGACCGATACTCGAACTAATTGACACGCCGGAAAGCGTGCTCAACCTTGCAGTAGTATACCTCAGGATATATTTCTGCGGCATACCCTTCTTCATGATTTTCAATTTCGCTTCTGCAATACTGCGTAGCATGGGCGACACGCGCCGTCCGCTATACATTCTGCTCATTGCCGGCGTAGTGAACACGATTTTCAACCTTATCTTCGTAATATGTTTCCACATGAGCGTTGCCGGAGTTGCCATTGCCACCTGCATCGCCAACATCGTCAGTGCGACGCTCATCGTATGGATACTCCTCCATGAAGAGGAACCCTACAGACTGCGCCTCAGAGAGATGCAGATAAAATGGACGGAACTGAAAAGGATGCTACAGATAGGCATACCGGCAGGAGTGCAGGGTATGATATTCTCTTTCTCCAATGTGCTGCTGCAATCTGCCATCAACGGCTATGGGGCTGCGGCAATAGCCGGTTCGGCAGCGTCGCTTAACTATGAATCATATTGCTACTTCGTCGTCGTAGCATTTGACGGAGCCGCTATAAGCTTTATCGGACAGAACTACGGTGCTGGTAAATTCGACCGCGTGAAAAGGATATTCTGGATATGCCTTGGCATGAGCATGGTGTCATGCTTGTTCCTAAACTTAATGATAACCTGGCAACATACCGCTTGTCTGAGTCTGTTCTCTACCGACCCCGACGTGCTGCTTTTCGGAAGTGAAAGAATATTCATTGCCCTTGCCTTCCAGTCGATAGCCTGCCTTTACGAGATACCAGGAGCGGCACTCCGCGGCATGGGCAGATCGATGCTGCCCACATTGATTACGGTGTTCGGAACATGTCTGCTACGCATCGTTTGGATATTTGGAGTAGCTGAACACTTCAAGGATTTCAAGGTGCTGATGGGTGCATACCCCGTATCCTGGACCCTGACTGGAATAATGATGAGCACAGCATTCTATCTGTTTGTAAAGAAAAGGCTCAATACAGGAAATATCTATTAAATAAAAAAGGAACAAGAAACATGCCGACCGGCAAATAAACAACAAAGATGAAATCCAGCAAGACTCTATATGTAAGCGATATGGACGGAACGCTAATGAACAGCAGATCCGTATTGTCAGAAACCACAACAGCCAAACTGAACAAGCTTATCAGCGAAGGCGCCCTCTTCACGGTGGCAACGGCACGCACGCCTGCCACAGTGGTAGAGCTGATGAAAAGTGTAGACTCAAATCTGCCATATATCGTAATGGCCGGATGCGCCACATGGGACAACAGAAAGAAGGAATACGAATCGGCAAGGATAATAAGCAACAGCAGCATTGAGCGGCTGATTGGCATATTTGAAAAGAACGGTAATAACCCTTTCATCTATTACAAGAACGGAAACCAGATTGTAGTAAACCATGTGAAGGAACTTACCGCGGAGGAAAAAGAATTTATAGAGCCAAGAATAAAGACACCGCTTAAAATACTCAAGACGTGCAACAACCTGACCGTAGACACCACTCTCGAAGGTGCTATGCTCATATTCAGCATGGGCAAGTTTGAAGCACTCAGAAACATTGCCGACGAAATAGACAAAGAGGGCATCGACTGCACCTACAACTGTTACCACGACATCTTCAAGAAAGATGAAGGATTCATAGACATCTACGTTAACGGGACCACGAAAGCCGCTGCCATCAAAGAACTTGCAAGAAAGATCGGAGCCGAGAGGATAGTAGTGTTTGGAGATAATCTCAATGATATTCCGATGATGAAAGTGGCAGACTGGAGCGTGGCAGTAAGCAATGCTTTCGACGAAGTGAAAGAACATGCAAATGAGATAACAGAGAGCAACGACGAAGACGCCGTAGTAAGATGGATAGAAAGGGACATTGAAAATAACAGTATGCAACGAAAAAAATAAGCAGCACTCTATTGCCTATATGCCATAAAATTAGTATATTCGCAGCATAATTAGCATTATCCATCTAAAAATACAATGTTATGATAAATTATTTTGCGGAAAACCTATGGCAGATGTGGGCACTCGTATCAGTTGTCTGCCTGATTCTTGAACTTACCAATGGAGACTTCTTCATAATGTGTTTCGCCATCGGAGCTGCAATATCTGCAATACTATCGGCTTGCGGACTGTCGTTCTACGTCGGTCTTGCCGCATTCGCCGCAGCATCAGTGCTCAGCATCTTCTTCGTAAGACCTGCCGCCCTTAAACATTTCCATAAAAACGAAGACAAGAGGGTGAGCAATGCAGACGCATTGATCGGACGCATAGGCAGAGTGAGCGAAGATATAGAGAAAGACGGTTACGGAAGAGTTGCCATAGACGGAGACGACTGGAAAGCCGTAGCCAAAGACGGCATGGCAATAGCCAAAGGCACTAATGTGAAAGTGGTGGGAAGAGAAAGCATCATCATCACCGTAGAGAAATAGAGAAAGAATAAACTGTTTAACCTAAATTACTTACAACTATGACTATTGGATTTTACGTGTTAGCGGCAATAGTAGTTTGCGCGCTGATATTGGTAAAAAAGAGTTTGGTTATCATACCACAGTCTGAAACAAAAATCATCGAGAGACTCGGAAAGTATTATGCCACGCTGAAACCAGGCATCAATATCATCATACCGTTCATCGACCGTGCAAAGCCCATCATCACCATGAGCCGCGGAAGATACATGTATGCCACTTCCATAGACCTTCGCGAACAGGTGTATGACTTTGACAAACAGAACGTTATCACTAAGGACAACGTGCAGACACAGATCAACGCCCTGCTCTACTTCCAGATAGTAGACCCATTCAAAGCTGTGTATGAAATCAGCAATTTGCCTAACGCAATAGAAAAACTTACACAGACCACCCTACGAAACATCATCGGAGAGCTGGAACTCGACCAGACCCTGACATCCCGCGATACTATAAACACCAAATTGCGCGCCGTGCTTGATGATGCGACAAACAAATGGGGAATAAAGGTGAACCGTGTGGAGTTGCAGGACATCACACCTCCAGAAAGCGTACTGCAAGCCATGGAGAAGCAGATGCAGGCAGAAAGAAACAAACGTGCCACAATCCTTACAAGCGAAGGACAAAAGGCAGCAGCAATTCTCAAATCGGAGGGAGAGAAGACAGCCATCATAAACAAGGCAGAAGCAGACAAACAGATGGCAATACTTAACGCTGAAGGTGAGGCGCAGGCAAAGATACGCAAAGCAGAAGCAGAAGCAATAGCCATAGAAAAGATTACTGAAGCCGTAGGCAAGAGCACCAATCCTGCAAACTACTTGCTGGCTCAGAAATACATACAGATGCTACAGGAAGTTGCCACAGGCGACAAAACGAAGACCGTATATCTGCCATACGAAGCAACCAACCTCATGGGCAGCATAGGTGGAATAAAAGACCTGTTCAAGTCTGAATAAAACAAAAAGACACACATCTTTATATATACTTAAATAGGAAATGAACATTTGTATAATTGTCGGGGCAAGACCGAATTTCATGAAGGTTGCCCCACTCATTCATGCCATAGACAAAGCAAAAGCAGAAGGAAAAGACATCGACAGCCATCTGGTATATGCAGGAAAGGACAACGATGCCACCCTTGAAGATTCGCTCTTTGAGGATATGCAAATCAGGAGACCGGACATATACCTCGGTGTAGACTGCGTCAATCTGAATGAGCTGACAGGAAAGGTAATGGCGGAATTTGATACTTATCTTACAAACAACCCAACAGACGTAGTAATCGTTGTTGACGACCTCGCATCAACGATGGCAGCAGCCATCGTGACAAAGAAGCATGGTATCTCACTGGCACACCTCGTGGCAGGAACACGTTCCTTTGACATTAAGATGCCGAAAGAAATCAACAGGCTCGTGATTGACGGATTGTCAGACTATCTCTTCACAGCCGGCATGGGAAGCAACAGCATAGTAAGCCGCGAAGGCGCAGAACTGTCGCACGTATACGAAGTGGGCAATATCCTGATGGACACCTTGCGTTTCAACCACAACAGGCTACAACGTCCCGCCGTCATGGATGACCAGAAATTGGAAAACGGCAAATACATCGTGTTTACCCTCAACAGAAAAGCCCTCATTGCAGACAAGGAGAATCTTGGCAACATGATATATGCCATGAACAAAGCAGCCGGCAACACCCCCATCATAGCAGTGCTGAGAAACAATGCCAAGGAAGTAGTAAGCCAACTGACAGCAGACATGGCAGACATACATATCATAGATTCTCTGCCATACCTCGAATTCGGCTATCTCACGGCGCATGCCATGGGAATAATAACAGACTCTGGCAATGTGGCAGAAGAAGCTACATTCAATAATGTGCCTTGCATCACACTGAACAGCTATACCGAACATATTGAAACAGTGAAGCAAGGTTCAAATATACTTGTAGGAGAAGATGCCGACAAGTTGGAAGCTGCCATAAAGGATATGACAGGAAACAACTGGAAGAAATGCTCCCTACCCGACCGTTGGGACGGAAGGACAGCAGAACGAATCGTACACATACTGTTGAATATGCCGGGATAGACACCATAAATTGTAAAAATCATAAGAATCGAACAAATTCCTTTCAAAATGTTTGCACAATAAAGAATAATATTATACTTTTGCAGCAAACAAATCAAATAAGCAACAATATGATGAATCTATTCGCATCTTTTGAGTATTATTACTTTTACTTTGCATGGACATGTAAGGCGGGAGATTGCGTATCGAGTTCAATCTAAGGAAAAGTCAAAACTTATAGATAAAGAAATAGACATGAATCCCCGCCTCATTATATTATGGAGCGGGGATTATTCATTCAAGAAACTTACAAGATATGGTAAAGATAGCAATACAAGGATTTGAGGGATGCTTCCACGAAATGGCAGCAAAACAGTATTTCAGAAACAATGAAGTAAAACTGATTTACTGCGATACATTCGAACAAGTGTTCCACAATATAGAAAAAGACGACGGCACCATGGCACTCGTAGCAATAGAGAACACCATAGCAGGCTCGTTGCTCCACAACTACGAACTGCTTTGCAATAGCGGAGCCACCGTAGTAGGAGAGAAAAAAATCCATATCTCACACAGTATATGCTGTCTGCCTGAAGACTCTTGGGAAACGATACATGAAGTACACTCCCACCCCGTTGCACTAATGCAATGCAGAAAATATCTTGAAAGCCACAAGCATCTGAGAGCTGTGGAGGCGGCAGATACGGCAGGGGCTGCAAAACACATTGCAATAAACAAGCTGAAAGGACAAGCTGCAATATGCAATGCCGACGCAGCAAGACTATTCGGCATGAAAATACTCGAGGAGCACATAGAGGACAACAAGCACAACTATACAAGATTTCTCGTGATAAGTCCAAAGGAAAAAGCGAATCTCGTATCAAACCAAGAAGAGACAAACAAGGCAAGTCTTGCTTTCACCCTCTCGCACGAAAGGGGCAGCCTCTCCAAAGTGCTCAGCATATTCTCCTTCTACGGAATAAACCTTACCAAGATACAGTCGCTGCCGATAATAGGCCATGAATGGGAATATATGTTCTACATAGACCTCACGTTCGACGACTATAAGCTCTACCGACAAAGTATCGATGCAGTGAAGCCGCTGACAAGAGAGTTCATGAATTTAGGAGAATATAAAGACGATACAACAGAATAAGAAGGAAACAAAACAACAGTAATATGACAACAAGCAACAACACGATACAGATACAACCCGCCGAGCGACTATCGCTCGTAAAAGAGTACTATTTCAGCAGGAAGCTGAAAGAGGTGGCGAAGATGAATGCAGAAGGGAAAGACGTAATAAGCCTTGCTATCGGCAGTCCAGACATGCCACCATCAAAACAGACTGTAGAGAAGCTCTGCGAAGTGGCAAAGCAGAATGATGCACACGGCTACCAACCGACATGCGGAACACCAGAACTGCGAAACGCCATGGCTGGATTCTACAAGAGATGGTTTAAAGTGGAACTCGACCCAACTACGGAGATACAGCCACTCATAGGCAGCAAGGAGGGCATTCTGCATATCACACTCGCATTCGTAAATCCAGGCGAGGAAGTACTCGTTCCTAATCCAGGATATCCTACATACACATCGTTGAGCAGGATTCTTGGAGCTAAAGTAAGAAACTACGACCTGTCTGCCGACAACGGATGGCAGCCGGATTTCGAAGCACTTGACAAGACAGATATGAGCAAAGTAAAGCTGATGTGGACAAACTATCCCAATATGCCCACGGGAGCAGATGCACAAATCGAGACATACAGGAAGCTCGTTGCATTTGCAAAACGCCACAACATAGTGGTTGTAAACGACAACCCGTACTCCTTCATCCTCAATGAGAAACCTATATCACTGCTGCAGGTGGAAGGAGCTAAATACTGTTGCATAGAGTTGAACTCCATGAGCAAGAGCCACAACATGCCAGGATGGAGAGTTGGAATGTGCGCCAGCAATGCAAAGTTCATACAATGGATTCTGAAAGTGAAGAGCAATATAGACTCAGGAACGTTCCGTGGACTACAGCTTGCAGCCGCAACAGCATACGACAACGATGCAGAATGGCACCATAATGCCAATATCGTGACATACTCAAGAAGACGAAGATACGCAGAAGAGATAATGAATACGCTTAACTGCAAATATGACAAGAAACAGGTTGGAATGTTTCTATGGGGCAAGATTCCGGACACATTCTCAAATGCAGAAGAACTTACAGAAGCAGTTCTGCATCAGGCAAGAGTGTTCATCACACCAGGACATATCTTCGGAAGCAATGGAGAAAGATACATCCGCATATCGCTTTGTGCAAAGGAGAAGAAACTGCAAGAAGCTGTAGAACGAATAAAATCAATGACATAACAATAGAGAACATAACATAAAAGAATAACTAAAAAAAACGATATACAACTATGGAATTGGATTTGAAACCATTAGGGTTACCTTGCGATAAAGAGAGACCATTCGTAATAGCAGGACCATGTTCTGCCGAGACAGAAGAACAGGTGATGACAACCGCCAAGCAGTTGGCTTCAAAAGGATGCCATATCTTCCGTGCAGGAGTGTGGAAACCACGTACAAAGCCAGGTGGCTTTGAGGGAAACGGAGAAGCGGCACTGCCTTGGATGAAGAGAGTGAAAGAAGAAACCGGTATGCTGATTACTACCGAAGTGGCTACACCGGAACATGTGGAGCAGGCCCTGAAATACGACATTGATATACTGTGGGTAGGAGCGCGCACCACTGCAAACCCCTTTGCCATGCAAGCCCTTGCCGACAGTCTGAAGGGTATCGACATACCTGTAATAGTAAAGAACCCCGTAAACCCCGACCTCGAGCTCTGGATTGGCGCAATGGAACGCATTAACCAGGCTGGAATAAAACGCATCGCCGCCATACATCGTGGTTTTTCAAGCTACGACAAGAAGATATACCGCAACCTTCCGATGTGGCAGATTCCAATCGAACTAAGACGTCGTATACCAGATTTGCCAATCATCTGCGACCCGAGCCACATAGGAGGAAAGCGAGAACTCATTGCTCCTCTGTGTCAACAGGCCATGGACCTTGGCTTTGACGGTCTTATTGTGGAAAGCCATTGCGACCCGGACAAAGCATGGAGCGATGCCAAGCAACAGGTTACCCCTGAGGTTCTTGACTATATACTGAGTCTTCTCGTCATCCGTAATGAAACTGTAACCACAGAGGGAATACACGAACTGAGGAAACAAATCGACGAGCTGGACAATAGTATCATGGAGCTCCTCTCAAAAAGAATGCGTGTGTGCAGAGAAATCGGACAGTACAAAAAGGAACACAACATGACTGTTCTGCAAACTTCACGCTACAATGAAATTCTGGATAAACGTGGAGCACAAGGCTCTCTCTGCGGCATGGACGCCACTTTCGTAAAGGAAGTGTTTGAGGCAATACATGAGGAATCGGTAAGACAACAGATGGAAATCATTAACAAATAAGACAACATAGACATGAGAATACTCGTATTGGGAGCCGGCAAGATGGGAAGTTTCTTTCTCGACTTGCTGAGCTTCAATCATGAAACAGCAGTATTTGAGAAAGACCCCAAAAGACTGCGCTTTACATACAACACTCTGAGATTCACATCTCTTGAGGAAATCAGAGAATTCAAGCCGGAGCTGGTTATAAATGCAGTAACGGTAAAATACACCATTACTGCTTTCAACGAAGTATTGCCATACCTGCCCGATGACTGTATCATCAGCGACATCTCATCTGTAAAGACAGGACTGAAAGATTTTTACGAGAAGTGCAACCACAGATATGTGTCCACCCACCCCATGTTCGGTCCTACATTTGCCAACCTCAACCAGCTACAAGAGGAGAATGCAATCATCATCAACGAAGGCGACTATATGGGACGCATCTTCTTTAAAGACCTGTACAGCAATATCGGTCTGAACATATATGAATATTCTTTCGAAGAGCACGACAAAACAGTGGCATATTCTCTGAGCATTCCGTTTGTCAGTACGTTTGTCTTTGCAGCAGTAATGAAGCACCAAGATGCACCGGGAACTACATTCAAGCGCCACATGAAGATAGCCAAAGGTGTGCTCAACGAGGATGATTATCTGTTGCAGGAAATACTCTTTAACCCACATACGCCAGAACAGATAGAACATATAGAAAAAGAAATGGATGAACTGCTTACCATAATAAGAAACAAGGATGCCGACGGAATGAAAGCTTATCTTACTAAGATAAGAACCAATCTGGCAGCGAATAAATAATAATAAGGATATGCTTAATACTCTGATACTCGGAATATTCACTTTCGTACAACTCAATTGCGAAAACCTCTTCGACTGCGTTCACGACTCTCTGAAACAAGATACAGAATATACAGCAGAGAGTCCCCGTCATTGGAATACACGCAAATACTGGCAGAAGCTGAGAAATATCTCTAAAGAGATTCTCTCATGCAGTCAGGAAAACGAAGACGGCATCACAGTCATTCCCGATCTCGTTGCACTATGCGAGATTGAGAATGACACCGTTATGCATTATCTCAGCCAACGGTCGTTGCTACGCAATGCGAGATACAGGTATGTAATGACGGAATCTCCCGACTTGAGAGGTATCGATGTGGCATTGCTCTATTCTCCGATGACGTTCAAGCTGCTAAATTCTTACTCTCTAAGAATAAGCCCACCTAAAGGTATGCGTCCAACAAGGGATATCCTATATGCCTCAGGAAGAGTTGTAAGCGGAGATACGTTACATATCTTCGTTGTTCATGCACCAAGTCGTTTTTCAGGAAAACACGCCACTGTCCCATACAGAATGACGGTAATGCAAAGACTTATGCAATCCGTTGACTCCATACGCTCGCTTCATTACAATCCAAAGATTATAATATCCGGAGATTTCAATGACGAGACCAGAGATGAATCCGTACAGCATCTCATAGCCAACGGCATGACGGATGTCTCTTACGAAGCGAAAGGAAGTAACGGAGCAAAAGGAACATACAAGTATATGGGACAATGGTCATCCATTGACCACATTCTTATAAGTGAAGGTATGAAGCCATTATTCAGAAGATGTATTATCAACGACCAACCGTTTCTGCTTGAAGACGACACAAAATTTAACGGCAAGAAGCCATTCCGCACTTATCAAGGGTATAAGTATCTTGGCGGTTTCAGCGACCACTTGCCTCTTGTTGCAAGCTTCGACATAGAGTATTAGACGGAAATATCATAAGCGGTACCAACTTACAGCATACTTCACTTGCTCGTTATTCTCAACCGTACCCATAACCAACGAGGGATAATACGCCAGAAAAATACGAGTATTGCATAATGCCAGTCTATAGTTACCACTTCCTTCTTCTTTTCAATAGCATGCACGATACCTTTAGCCACATCATCAGCTTTCAGCTGCAAAGGATAACTGCTGCCTGAGATAAGGTCGGTGGCAACGAATCCCGGACGCACATCAGTAATACGTATTGGCAACCGTCTCATTCTTGCAAGCTGCGACAAACATTCCAGATAATGGTTCTGCATACGCTTCGTGGCAGAATAAGCTGGAGCAGCACCAAGTCCTTTAGTACCAGCAATAGAGGTGATACACGCTATACGGAAAGAGGTTTCTATCTTTCTTGTACATTGCTCTGCCCGTGCGGTAAACCAATTAAAAGCCGCATCCACCATTCTCACGAAGCCAAGTCCGTTTGTTCTTACGGTATCTATCTCCTTTTTCTCATCAAGTAAGTTATTCTGCCAGCCAATACCGGAACTGTGGAAATAGATATCCATTCCTCCAAGTTCGTCTATAAATTCCAGGAGTTTTTCCGGTGCATCATCGTCTGTTACATCAATTTGTCTGTATGCAACAATACCTGTTGTCTTGCCTGTTATCTCCTTGAGCTTATCCAAACGTCTTCCTGCAATACCTACAGTATATCCACGTTTTGCAAACAAACGCGCCACTTCAAGTCCGATGCCGGATGTGGCACCCATAACGATTACTTTCATAATTATCTTCTACCAGTTAAAATCATTATATCATTTGCCTGACGGTGCAATCAAAAAAGCGGAACTACGACTGTCCCGCCTTTTCTGATGTATACCTTCAAAGAGTCATTATATACCATGTTTTATATATTGCTCTTTTGTCTTTTTCTCTATGTCTTGTTCCATATTTCCTTGCTGCTGTTCCATCAGCTCCGCAGCATAATCAAAGTCCTCCTTGGCTCCTGTTTCATCACCCAGCTCCTGACGGAGCTTTCCACGAAGACTGTAAGCCTCAGTACGGAAAGGATTAACATCAATGACACTTCCAAGAACAGCAATTGCAACATTACTGTTCTTACGAGCAATCTCAATATTTGCCTTAAGCATCAATATATCCTCATGAGCATAGTGCTCCATCAGATACATTGCATCCTCATCAGCCTCATCAAGCCTGCCGTCTTTCAGAAGCACCTCACCACGCAACAGATAAGCATCAGCATAGTCAGACTTCACCGATATTGCCCTTGTAAGCATCGCTACGGCATTTGTAACGTCGTCAGTACCAACACATGCCTTTGCATAAAGATAAAGTGCCCTTGGAGAGTCCTTGTCTATAAGCAAAGCCTTTTCGCAGGCAGAACCCATCACGACATAATCCTCCATCATATATGCAACATGTGCCATACGAACGAATATATCTATATTATCAGGCTGTGCTTCAGCAAGTTTCTGTAGCTGTTCGTATGCCTTAGGCAAATCACCAAGAGTCATATACGCCTGTGAAAGATAATCGTGGATTTCCAAATCGTCTTTTATATCAAGAGCATGACGGAAGCACTCCACAGCATAATCAGTCTGCTGTGTCTTCAGAGCTCTTACGCCATCATACTTTAATATTTCGAAGTTTTTCTTTTCTTCCGCTTGTTTTTCCTCTTGTGTTTGCTCTTTGGTATCTGACGATACGCCAAATATTTTCTTAAAAAAACTCATCTGTCAATCTAGTTTTATTCCACTATTATTTCACTCAAAGTCGGATGTATATGTGTCATATCATGAAGTTGCTGCAAAGTAGTATTACGACACATCAACACACTGACTTCCTGTACGAGGTCGGCAGCATGTGCTCCATATACATGACATCCGATAATCAGACCGTCCTTGCCGGCAAGGAGCTTCAGCATACCTTCCGTTTCGTTCATCGCCAATGCTTTTCCGTTGGCACGGTAATAATGCTTCTGGCATATATATTCCACACCCTCAGCTTTCAGCAGCTCTTCTGTCTTTCCTACGCATGCCGCTTCAGGATTCGTGAAGATAGCTGCCGGCATAATCTCGAAACGAATATCATCCTGCAGACCGAGAATACTGTTTACAGCACGTTTTCCCTGCATCTCTGCAGCATGAGCAAGCATTTGTCTGCCATTGACATCTCCTATAGCATAGACACCAGAAACACTTGTCTGCATCATATCAGTTACGGTTATTCCCTTCTTGTCGTATGCAATACCGACCTCATCAAGCCCCAAGCCCTCAACATTCGGTTTTCTACCCACAGCGAGTAAAACCTTTTCTGTCTCTAACTCTGTTTCTTTACCTTTCTTCTCGAAGACGACCTTGCCTTTTGCAGCACTCTTCAATCCGGACTGCATATAGAACGCCACTCCACGCTTTTCAAGACATTTGCGCAGACGCTTTGCTATGTCTCCGTCAAGTGCCGGCAGACATTCCTTCAGAAATTCCACAACACTCACCTCACAGCCGAATGAGTTCAGAATACTTGCAAACTCCATTCCTATTACACCAGCTCCAACGATACAAATACGCTTTGGCAAAGTATCCGTAGAGAGCAGCCAAGTAGAATCACATATCATATCAGCATCAAGATCTGCTATCGGCAAAGTCTTCGACTCTGAGCCTGTAGCAATGATAATGTTCTTGGCTGAATATTCTTCACCGTTCACAGATACAGAACTTGCAGACTTCAACACAGCCTCACCTTTGACAACAGTTATGCCTGGAGCGGAAAGCAATGTAGAAATACCGTTTCTCAAAGCATCTATCACATTATTCTTACGCTCATAGGCTGTCTTGAAGTTAAACGAAAACGAAAGTTCATCAAGTCCGTAAATATCAGCCTCTTTCAATGTCTGGATTATTTCAGCATTACGTGCATAAGTCTTTGTAGGAATACATCCGCAATTCAGACAAGTGCCACCAAGTTCTGCCTTTTCCACGACAAGGACAGTAAGTCCTTTAGAATCTGCATAAGTGGCGGTCTTGTATCCACCAGGACCACCACCTATTATAATAATATCAAAACTATTCTCCATCTGCAAGAATCTGTCTGTAAGTAACTATAGGATGCTTTGCCGCAAGGACATCATCAACACGTCCGATAGGCGTATTGTGAGGAGCAGACTTCAGCAGTTCAGGTTCAGTCTTAGCCTCTTCAGCAATCTTTCTCATCACCTTGATAAATCCGTCAATAGTTTCCTTGCTCTCATTTTCCGTAGGCTCAATCATCAAAGACTCATGGAATAGCAATGGGAAATATATCGTTGGTGCATGATAGCCATAGTCAAGCAGACGTTTTGCCACATCCATAGTGGTGATACCCGTTGACTTGTCAGCAAGGCCATTGAATACGAACTCATGCTTGCACAATCCGGCAATAGGAAGTTCATAAACATCCTTCAACGATTCCTTGATATAATTAGCATTAAGAGTTGCAAGCGGACCTACATACTTTATATACTCCTTACCCAACGAAAGGATATAGGCATACGCCTTCATTATCACTCCGAAGTTTCCATGATATGGACCGACAGAAACTTTCTCCAATTCCGGTACCGGTGCATGATGAGCGGAATGAGAATTTTCCGGCAAGAACTGTTCCAGTCCTTTTCTTACACCAACAGGACCGCTGCCAGGACCACCGCCACCATGAGGTGTAGAGAAAGTCTTATGCAGATTGATATGCATCACATCGAAGCCCATATCTCCAGGACGGCATGCGCCGAGCATCGGATTCAGGTTAGCTCCGTCATAATACATCAGTCCGCCACACTCATGAACGAGCTTTGCTATTTCCGGAATGTTACGTTCAAAGAGTCCCAGAGTATTTGGGTTTGTCATCATCATGGCAGCAACGCTATCATCGAGCAATCCCTTCAGATCCTCAACATCCACAACACCGTCAGCAGTACTCTTCACCTCTACTATATCCAATCCGCAAACAGCTGCAGATGCAGGGTTTGTGCCATGTGCCGAGTCAGGAACAATAACCTTTGTACGCTTCTTGTCACCACGGCTTTCATGATACAGGCGGATTACCATCAGTCCTGTCAACTCTCCATGTGCTCCGGCAAACGGATTAAGAGTAAAGTCAGCCAATCCGGCAATCTCTGAAAGAGCCTTGCGAAGTCCATCATAAACTTCCAATGCGCCTTTCACTGTTTCAGCCGGCTGCAGAGGATGCAGATGTGTGAACTCTGGCATTGCAGCTATTTCCTCATCTATAGCAGGATTGTATTTCATTGTGCAACTGCCCAAAGGATAGAAGCCATTGTCAACACCGAAGTTGTTGCCACTATGATTTGTATAATGGCGGACCACTGTCATTTCATCACACTCCGGCAGCTCAGCATCTTTCTCGCGACGCAGTTCCTGTGGCACTGTATATTGTCCGAACTTGTTCTTTGGCAGAGAATATCCTTTTCTACCAGGCTGTGACAATTCGAATATCAAATTTCCATATAGTCTGTTGTTCATAGTCAGATCAATTTTATAAGGTTATCAATCTCGTCTTTTGTGCGTTGCTCTGTAACGGCAAACATAATGGTATGCTCGCCGACTTTCAAGCCGCCCATAAAGCCGTTGTCTATAAACTTCTGCTGCAAAGCGTCTACATCGCCATCATAGTCAACACAGAATTCATTGAAGAACGGTTTGTCGTATGTCGGTTTGAACTTTCCTGTAGCCACCAGACAATCCATCATATAATGTGCTCCTGCGTATGACATCTCAGCAGCCTCTTTCAAACCCTCCTTGCCCATTACAGACATATAGACTGTAACGAACAGTGCCATAAGGCTCTGGTTTGAACAGATATTTGAAGTAGCCTTCTGTCTGCGTATATGCTGTTCGCGAGCCTGCAGTGTAAGAACAAAGGCACGCTGTCCGCGACTATCCTTTGTCATACCTACGATACGTCCCGGCATCTTGCGTATCAGTTTCTCCTTACAGCACAGATAGCCTACATTTGGTCCGCCGAACTGCATTGGTATACCAAGGCTCTGTCCGTCACCTACAGCTATGTCTGCGCCCCATTCTGCAGGAGTCTTCAATACCGCGAGGTCAGCAGCAACGCTATTCATTATCATCAAAGCCTTGTTGGCATGTGCAATATCAGCAAAACCAGTATAGTCTTCCACAATACCATAGTAGTTAGGCTGCTGCAGTATGACTCCAGCCACTCCGCCTTGAGTCATTTTCTGCTCGTAATCCGCCTTGTCAGTTACACCGTCTTTCTCTGCTATCATGACTATCTTCATTCCGTGGAAATGAGCATAGGTGTTTACAACTTCAAGAACCTTCTTGTCCACGGTCTCGGAAACCAACACAGTATCACATTTCTTTGCTGATGCGACAGCCATCATTGCGGCTTCAGCCGTTGCCGTGGAACCGTCATACATTGATGCATTTGAAATATCCATACCTGTCAGTTCAGCCATCATAGACTGATACTCAAAGATATAATGCAGCGTACCTTGAGAGATTTCCGCCTGATATGGAGTGTATGAGGTAAGAAACTCCGACCTCTGTACAATACGGTTTACCATAGCCGGACAATAATGGTCATATACTCCGGCACCTGCGAAACAAGTGAGCTGTTTGTTCTCCTGTCCTAATTTCTTGAAGAACTTTCTCACTTCAATCTCGCTCATTGCCTCCGGCAGATCATATTCTTTCTTGAAACGAATATCTTCCGGCACGTCAGCATAGAGTGCGTCAAGTGACTCCACTCCAGAGACGCTCAACATTTCTTTCAGTTCCTCGTCGGTATGAGGAAAAAACTTGTAATCCATAAGCAATGAATTATCTGTTTATTATTAACAAACGCTTAACACAACAGCCATATCCGTTGCCATTGTGCCAAGCGTCAATTATTCAAAAAATTTAGTGTGACTCGTTTTTGCAGAACTCCTCGTATGCCTTAGCATCCATGAGGCTGTCAAGCTCTGTCTTGTCAGAAAGCTCAACCTTGATAATCCAGTTTGCGAAAGCATCCTTGTTAACAAGCTCCGGTGTATCTTCAAGAGCCTCATTAACCTCAACCACAGTACCGCTTACAGGAGTCTTCAGGTCGCTGGCAGCCTTAACGCTCTCTACTGCGCCAAAGTCTTCACCTGCCTCCACCTCGTCGTCTACTTCCGGCATATCTACATACACCACGTTGCCAAGAGCGTTCTGCGCATAATCCGTAATACCGATATATCCGAAGTCGCCTTCTACTTTTACAAACTCGTGTGACTCTGAGTAATAGAGTCCGTCAATAATTTTTGCCATAGTTATTTTTGATTTTAAAGTTTTATTATGTTTTTAGAATTAATCGTTGAATATCATTATTTCTTGTAGTGCTTGTCATAGAAGCGTTTCTTAACCACTACGCCAGGGAACGTCTTCTTACGGATCTGCACTTCAAGCGGAGTGCCGAGCTTGGCAAACTCTGCCTTCACCAATGCCATACATACGCTCTTGTCTGTTGATATAGTGTGGTAGCCTGTAGTAACCTCGCCGACTGTTTCACCGTCCTTAACGACAGCATAGCCGTTGCGTGGAATAGCCTTGCCTTCAAGCTCTATTCCAATCACTCTCTTCTCCACGCCGTTTGCCTTCTGTGCAGCAAGTGCCTCCTTGCCGATGAACTCTTCCTTATCAAGCTTGCAGAACATAGAAAGGCCCGACATTACCGGCGAGATGTCGGCAGAAAGCTCATCACCATACAATGGAAGTCCTACCTCAAAACGCAAAGTGTCGCGGCAACCGAGTCCACAAGGCTTGCAGCGTCCGCTTTCAATCAGCTTGTCCCAGCATTCGCAGATATAGTTGTGAGAAGCATAAATCTCGAATCCGTCCTCACCTGTGTAACCGGTACGGCTGATGATGATGTCGCCGATAGTCTTTACTGTATAGAATACAAGGTCCTTACATTCCAGTCCAAGCACTTCTTCCACTACGGTTTCAGCATTCGGTCCCTGCACAGCAACCTGTCCATAGTATTCAGAACGGTTAACGAGTTCTATATCAAAGCCTTTCGCATTATCCTGCATCCACTGCCAGTCTTTATCTATATTTGCGGCATTTATCACGAGGAAGAAATCATTAACAGCCATCTTGTATACGAGAAGGTCGTCTACCGTTCCTCCGTTGTCGTAGCACATCATGCCATATAGAATCTGTCCCGGCTCTATCTTGCTCACATCGTTTGTGAAGATATGCTGCACGTAACGTTCCGCATCCTTTCCTTTAACCGTCACCTCTCCCATGTGGGAAACGTCAAACACACCACAGTCGTTTCTTACAGCCTGGTGCTCGTCAATGATTGTTGAATACTGAATTGGCATGTCAAAGCCACCGAACGGACTTATCAATGCGCCCAACTTTACGTGCTTGTCATAAAGACATGTTCTTTTGTTTTCCATAATTATTTATCATTTAAAGGATTTTTAATTTCTTTCCTAATCTGCATTATCCAGCAAAAGCCTTATAAGGTCTTTCTTGTTCAAATTCATTATATACTTGTCAAGCTTGTTCGGCAAAGCCTTGTTAAGTTCCGGTTCTGTAAGAGCCACATCGCGGAGCGGCTTCAATATACCCGAGTCCACATCTCCCACAATAAAGAAATCACCAAGGATAACAGCACTCTTAATGATGTTGTTCTTCATTGCAAGCCTTATGTTGAAGTCACCAACGTTGTCTATATGTCCTCTTTTCTCAATGGAATAACGAGGATTGTTGCCATAAATAAATTCCGGCGACTTGTATTCCCTTTCTATATTCCGTATCTCTTCAACATCTTCTTTCGTAAGGGTTATTTCTTCATCACACAGGTTTTTCCTTACGAAAGCTTTGAATTCTTCAAGACTGATGTCCACATAGTCTTTCAGCAACGCTATTCTCTGGCGCACGCTCTGTATGCCTTTACTCATCAGCTTCACATCCGACGGCGTAATGGCACCAACCATATTCTGCATGTCCGTATCATAAAGCATCGTGCCATGCACTATGCTGCGGTCCGGCACGTGATAGAAAGCATTTCCTGAAACTTTTCTGTCGCCTATCATGATATCGTTTCTGCCCGAAGCCTTGGCATCTACTCCCAGCCGCTGCAATACCATTACCACCATATTGATGTATTTGTTGAACGTGAAGTTCACCGACTTATCTTTGGTGATGTATGAGAACATCACATTGCTCATGTCAGCATACACACATCCTCCGCCGCTCTTTCTGCGGAATGTGCGTATACCATGCTCCCTACAGTATTCCAGATTGACTTCTGACTCTATAAGTTGGTTTCTGCCGAAGATAACACTTGGCTGTACCTGCCACATGAAGAAGCAGTCTTCACTATCTATTTTCCTTGCCACAAATTCCTCCATGGCAAGATAAAACGACAAATCATATTGTGTTTCGTCAGGTAATGCTATATATATCATTTTAACATATCAGATTTAGGTATACGATTCATGCTACAAAATTACGAAAAAAAAGATAGCACACAAACTTTATGCTATCTTTTTTTATATTCTTCACCTGCTTTCCCTTTTACCAGCCGAAAGCTTTCTTGTCTGCAAGCCATTTGCCTTGTGCACGTAGTACCTGCTCCAAAATGTCTCTGCCAACTCCGTATCCGCCATTCTGATTGCTCACATAACGGCTCACTCTCTTTATGTCCGGACAGGCATCTGCCGGGCAACATGGGCATCCGCAGCGGCTCATCACCTCATAATCCGGAATATCGTCACCAACAAATATCACTTCCTCGTCCGACAAAGCATTGTCTGCAAGAAACTTCTCATACACCTGTATCTTCACCGAGCAACCTGTAAAGATGTCCTTCACCCCAAGTTTCTCGTATCTCATGCGTATGCTCTTCACATCGGCTCCTGTCATTATGGCTATACGCAGACCTTGCTTCACGGCAAGCTGCATGGCATATCCGTCTTTGATGTTTACCGTACGCATCGGTTCTCCTTCCGGATGCAGCGTGATGGTGTTTGCACTGAGCACACCGTCTATGTCGAAAATGACTGCACGGACTTTCTTCAGATCATAGTTTATCATAAGTTCCTGTTTCGTTTATTTTTATTTCTTTTCCTTGTTTTCTTTCTTCTTTGCCACTTCGTGGATGCTGCTGCTCATCATGTCGTATATCTTCTGTATGCGAGGGTTGCCGGCAAGGAGTTCCCGCTGCATACCTATAACATTCTCGTCGTAACGGACTGCCGGACCGGTCTGGGCATCTATAGGACTTACGGTATGCACCTTACGGGATGTTTCATCTATCAACTGAAGCATCACGCTGAATGGAATGTTGTATTTGTCAAGCACTTCCGCCGAAAGTTCATAGCAATGGTTTGCAAAGTTGCAGGCAAACACTGCGGCAAGATGCAGATGCTTTCGAGCCTCAGACCCTAAGTCATACACCCTGTCGCTCAAGCTTGAAGCAAGGGCATGCAACAGGTTACAGTCTTCATCATTGTTTGCTTCAATAAAAAATGGTATATGCTTGAAATCCACCTCTTTCTGCTTTGAAAACGACTGCATCGGATATAGCACTCCGTATCTCTCCGTCTTCCCTTTGAACACGTCTACCGAAATGCTGCCTGCCGTATGCACAAAGAGTCCGGACTTCCTGGCAGCTCCCAACTTTTCTATAAGCTCAGCCAGAACGCTGTCTTTTACTGACAAGACATAAAGGTCGGCTTTGTCTACTATTCTGTCCACATCGGTGAGCGCTTCCGCATCTACCTTTTCCGCCAACATCCGTGCCGACGTCTCCGTCCTGCTATATACTTGTATTATATCATTTCCTGCCTTGAATAGGGCCTTGGCAAGATTCGTAGCGAGATTTCCTGCTCCAATAAAAACTATCTTCATAATCCTTTAACCAATGTTCTTTTTATTCTTTTATATGTATCCTGTCCCATTCCAGATCTTCATCGGAACAAGCGTCTACGGATGTCTCCGCATAACCTAAGCCTATGACGGCATATACTGTTTCTTCCTCCTGAATATCCAGTATCCCACGCACCGCATCCTCGCACTTCTCCCCATCCGTCAAGTAATGACCTCTTATCATTACCGGACATGCGGCAAGCCCCAGTGCGGCAGCCTGCGAGCAAATCGTACTTACCACCGAGGCGCTGTGTTCTTCCAGATCCGTATCCCTCACGGCGTCTGCCACAACAGCTATCAGCAGCGGAGCCTCCTTTATGTTCTCACCCCTGCCCTGCTCACAAGCATCTGCCAGGCGTTCCATGTCAAGTCTTTTGTCTGTCACATATAGTTCGCACGTACACCCCGGTTTTCCCTTGATGGCATATAGCGCAGCAGTCAGCACCTGCTCAACATAATCGGCAGGAATTTCCACCTTATTATATATACAACGACATTGTGCTACTGCTATTATATTACTCAGATCCATAATTTCTTCCGTTCTTTTTCGTTGCAAAGTTAATAAAAGATTATCTTTGCAAAAGCAAATACGATAATAATTATGCCAGAACAAATAACATTTTTAAGACGCGTCATCGACTTTCTCATCCCGAGAAAGTGTCCAGCTTGTGGCAGAAGGCTGCCCATATCCGACAAAGTGATTTGTTCTGAATGCTATTTCAACCTACCGAGAACAAACTTCCACATCTTCCCGGAAGACAGTTTTATCGTAAGGAAATACAGCAAGATGATTCCCGTAGTGGGGGTTGCCTCCTTCTTCTATTATACCACCAAAAGCGAAAGTTCGAAAATAATATTGCAGATGAAGTATTTCGGGAAATGGTCGTTTGCCGAATACATAAGCCGTCTTTACACTTACGAAATCAAGGATTCGGGATTTTTTGAAGGCATAGATGTCATCGTTCCTGTCCCCTTGACGAAAAAGAGGGAGAAGGAAAGAGGCTACAACCAGTCTTACCATATTGCCATGGGCATAAGCGAAGCTACAGGCATCCCTATCATAACGGATGCCGTTAGAAGAGTGGTCTTTACCGAAAGCCAGACGCGAAAGAGCAAGGAGGAACGACAAACTAACGTTGCCGATGCCTTCCGCCTTGTCTCTTCTGCCGGCATCGAGGGCAAACACGTACTGCTGGTTGACGATGTCATCACTACCGGTGCCACCATTTTCTCATGCGCCGGCGAACTTCTCAAAGGTGGAGTAAAGTGCTTCAGTATTCTTTCCCTTGCCCACACCCGACATCTATAAAAACAGAAAGTTACCGAATTTCTATAAGAAAGTTACCGAGTTTCTACAAGAAAGTTACGGACTTTCTATGAGAAAGTTACCGACTTTCTAAAAACGAACAAATTTGTTCTTTCTGAAAATATACAAAAATGAACATTATAACACGATGCTTCGGATGAGACAAGGACATTGAGAGTTTTCCAACAACAAACATCATAAACAGAGGTGCCGGATGAGTCGTATTTCATAACCGCCATCCTCTTTTCCATCTTTCAGGCAAATAAATCAAACAAAATTTTGCAGTTATTAAAATAAATTCTACCTTTGCACCTGATTTGGAAACGGGGGTAAGTAAAGTCATTTCGCTGACAATGGCAACAACGACACTCTCGTGCAAGGGAATCGGGTGAAAGTCCCGAACTGTTCCTGCAGCTGTAATCCGTATTTATTACAGAAGCTAACATCTGCGCCACTGGAATGAAACCTTTACGGTTTCGCATTTCCCGGGAAGGCGTTGGCTCTACGGAAAGTCAGAATACCTGCCAGATTGAAACGAATAGATATTACGCTCCCAGGAATAGGAGAAAGTCTAATTATGAAAAAAAAGAATCTTATATTACTTGCAGTTGCCGCTGGCGCATATAACGCCAACTCTTACGCACAACAGAATAACGAAAACAGCAAACAGGACATCTATGCAGACAAGACGCTGCAGGAGGTTGTCGTGACGGCTACCGGTACAGGACACTTGCTTAAAAACGTGCCTGTACAGACTGAGGTCATCTCACGCAAGATGATAGAAAGCTATGGCGGCAAGTCTATCGAAGACATCCTCGAAGGACTCACGGCATCGTTCTCCTTCAACGAGGGCGACATGGGCAGCAAGGCTCAACTCGGAGGATTGGGAAATAATTATATCCTTATCCTTATCGACGGGAAAAGAATACACGGCGACAATGGCGGAGAAAACGACCTCGGACTCATAGACCCTAACAACATCGAAAGAATCGAGATCGTAAAAGGTGCACAGTCTGCACTCTATGGCTCTGACGCTATGGCAGGAGTGATAAACATTATAACGAAGAAGCACGACACACAGGGACTGCTTCTCGAAAACACCACACGATACAGCCGCTTCAACGACATCAGACAACGCAACGGCGTGGGACTGAGACTAGGCAAGCTACAGTCGTACACAAGCTTCCAGCTGCAACACAACGACGGATGGCAGAACACTTCTAACGAATATGCCGAAGGACATGTGCTCAAGGACTCCAGAAACAAAACCGTGAACAAGTTCACAAACTGGCAGATAAGTGAGAACATAACATATAATCCGACAAAGAACCTTGAGCTATACGCCAACGGATATTTCTACAGGAAGATAATAAACAGACCGACAAACGGCAACTATGCCTCATGCGACGTCTATACCTACGACCTGCTCTACCGCAACGCTTCTGCAGCAATGGGAGGAAAGCTCTTCACCAACAAGGAGAAGAAAGACTATATCTCGCTCGACGTGGACTGGAACAAACATGCCTACTTCTATAAGTATACGAGCAAGACATACGAGGACGACTATATCGACGGCGTACTAGAACACGGAGTGCCTTTCTATCCAGGTAAGGAACGTCTGCAGGCAGACCAACAGCGCATTATGGCAATGCTGAAAGGAGTATTTCATCTGCCATACGCCAACACGCTGAACGTGGGGGCGGAATACAGATACGACTATCTGAAGGCTCCCATGAGAACAGCCAACGGTAGCGCTGACGACAATACGGCTGCCATATACACACAGGATGAGTTCAACCTCATATCATGGCTGAACATAACGGCAGGCGCAAGACTTGTTGACAATGCTAAATTCGGATTCCATTTCACCCCGAAGGTGAGTGCAATGGCAAGTCTTGGCGACTTCCGCCTGCGTCTCGGATGGAGCCAGGGATTCAAGTCGCCTACCGTGAAGGAACTGTATTACAGATACCTCCACGTGATGGGTTCATCCACGTTCTTCAACATGGGCAACACAGCACTCAAGCCGCAGACAAGCAACTATTTCAGTGCCGGACTTGAATACCGCAACGATAGATTCTCTGCCTCGGTAACGGGCTATTACAACAAGCTCAACGACATGATAGTACTGGTCAACGTACCTGTTGAGGAACTTCCGAAGGATGTAACCACAGGCTATCTCGGCGACGGCAGCGGCAAGGTTACCGCACGCAGATACATGAATATGGAAGACGCTGAGACCTATGGCGTGGACGTCAACCTGTCGTTCAACATCACCAAGGAACTGAGCTTGACAGGAAACTACAGCTACCTCGACACGCAGGCTAACATGTATGACGTGGAGCACGACAGAATGAAGAAGGCTGTCATCGACGGCATGGCACACAACAAATGGAATGCATCTATGATTTACGGCCACAGGTTTTCTTCCGCATACCGCTTCGGAGCAAGCCTCTCCACACGTGGCAGCAGCAAACGCTACTACGAGAACAACGGAAACGGCAAGCACTTCCAGATATGGCGCATAAACACCACACACGATTTCGGAAAGGCTAACGCCGAAACATCATATAAGGTAGAACTGGGTGTAGACAATATCTTCAATTTCAAGGATACTACCATGCGCCCATATCATTTGGGCAACAACAATGGGGGAACAAGCATATACGTTTCGTTTGCTATAAAGTTCAACAAGGGAAAAAAGATTAACAACCATAATTATAAACAAAAAACAAAACAAAATGAAGAAGATTAAAATCTTTATGATGATGTTGCTCGCTGTATTGAGCTTTGCAGCTTGCGACGATGATGATGATGACTCAAAGCAGAGCATCATCTCTGAGTACACTCTCAACGACCAGCAGGTGGCTGCACAGAAGGCTAAGTCGGGCAAAGACAAGGCAGTGCTCCTCGTGGCTTTCGGTTCTACATGGACAAATGCCTTCGCTGCTTTCGACGAGACAAAAAGAGCTTATGAGGCTGCTTTCCCAGATGCAGACGTTTACTTCTGCTTCTCTTCTGACATCTGTATCAACCGTGCAAGCGCAGGTGAGCATGGCGAGTCTCGCAACTACTACGAGCCACGCTACCTTCTCCACGCTATCGGTGCAGCTAAGTACAAAACCGTTTACGTACAGAGTCTTCAAGTTATCCCTGGTGAGGAGTTTGCCAACGTTGTTGCTGCTGTGAAGAAATTCGCAAACAACGGTTATGTAAAGGATGCTCATCTTGATGACGAGTATCTGAAGAACGTAGAAATCCACCTCGGTATGCCTCTGCTCAACAACCTCGACGAGGTTGACGACGTGGCTAAGCTGCTCAACGACCTTTATAAGGACGAAGCTGCTCAGGGCGTTGTAGCATTCATGGGGCATGGTAACCCAGACAACTACGACTCTTTCAAGGCTAACGTTCGATACACTCAGCTCGAGGAGGCTCTGCAGGTTTACAGCAAGAACTACTATGTAGGTACTGTTGACATGAAGGGCAACTACAAGCAGGACGTAATGACCCGTATGAAAAACAAAAACATCGCTTCCGGTAAGATTTATCTCCACGCCCTGATGTCTATCGCCGGCGACCATGCTCACAACGATATGGCTGGTGCTGGCAGCGATTACTGGGATGCAAGCGAACCGACAAGCGAGGACAACAGTTGGTATGAGTTCTTCAACCACAACGGTTATACTTCTGTCGTACCACAGACAAACGACAACCCTCTCGGATTGCTCGAGTTGCCTACTATCCGTCAGATCTGGATCAATCATACAAAGAACGCTGAACTCCTTGAGGACGCTTACCACTCTATGTATCCAGAGGCAGAGTAAACTATTAAAACTAAATAATATATACATTAACAATAGGGACGTGGAGCAATATGTCTGCTCCGCGTGCCTATTTTGTCGTTTTAAATATATACATGAAATTCTTTTGTTTTTTTGCCGCTATAGCAACACTATTTTTCTCTTGCGCCACAGCTCAGGACAGCAAGAAGGAACTCGCTGCTGACAAGCTTTTCCACGACCAGGACTCTGTCCTTTCACACTCTGAAGACTATAGCGACACTATCAGAATAAAGTATGCCAAAGGACTGAAAGTGGAATACAAAAACGATGGCATACATGTCACTATCACTAATCCTGACCCTGCCGCAAAAGCCAGTAAGCCTCAACATATTATTGTCAGAAAATCTTCTTCACGCTTTATTTGCACTACGGCACTACAGCTCGGCAACTTTGAGGTTCTCGGACTGGAGGACAAGATTGTGGGCATCAACTCCCTGCGACATATCTTCTCTCTTGCAATGCTCGACCAGCTGGAAAACGGCAAGACGGTAGAGATTGGCAAGGAAGGAAACTTTGACCTTGAGACGGTGATGCGTGCAAAGCCTGACTATATCCTTATCAGCGCAAGTAAATACGGAGGCTTCGAGGCCCTCAAGGAATGTGGCATTCCGCTTATCTTCCACCACGGATACAAGGAGACGAACCCTCTCGGACAGGCGGAATGGATTAAGCTAATAGGTATTCTTACGGGTGAGACCCGTCGCGCTAATGCAGTATTCTCCGATATAGAGAAGAAATACAACACTCTGAAAGAGGAGGTGGAAGCCAAAACCGACAAGAAAAAGATTCCTACAGTAATCAGCGGAAGACAGCTGCGCGACGGATGGTATATAGTCGGCGGCAGAAGCTATATGGCACAAGTGTTCAAAGATGCCGGAGCTGACTATATAATGAAAGACAATAAGGAGTCAGGAGGCGTGGCCCTCGACTTTGAGGCAGTCTACGCAAAAGGCATACATGCAGACTTCTGGCAGACCGACGGATCTTCCAACGGAACCTACTCGCTTCAGGACCTTGCTAACGAAGATGCAAGATATGCCACGATGGATGCGTTCAAGCACAAGAAGGTGGTTTTCTGCGACCTGAGCCAAACGCCATACAGAGAGTTGGCAGGTGTACAACCGCATTTCCTGCTTGCAGACTTCGTAAAGGCGTTCCATCCGGAAATACTGCCTAACTATACTCCGAAATATTATAAACTCATTAAATAACACATTTAGTCATCAACATTTATAAAACTTATTCAAATAATTCATTTATGAACCGTTATCTTATCTTACCTTTTGCATTATCTATACCATACATTGCCAATGCACAGAACGAGAAGATGCGTGAGAACGTTCTCAACCCGGTTATCATAACAGGTACTGGTACTTACCATAAGGCAGAAAACTCTCCTGTCGAAGTGAAAGTAATATCAGCAAAGGAACTGAAGGCTGCCAACGTGACGAACCTTCAGGAGGCACTGGGCAAGCTGACATCAAACATCACTACCCACACTAACGGAATGGGAACATTTGTCAATTTCAATGGTATCAGCGATGACTATATCGTTATTCTCCTAAACGGAAAAAGAATGTCGGGCGACGACAGGTGGAACCGTATAAGCATCGACAACATCAAGCGTATTGAGATTCTTTCAGGAGCAGCAAGTGCCCTCTATGGCAGCAATGCCATTGCCGGCGTTATCAACGTCATTACTGACAACAACAAGAACGCTCTTGAAGTGACAAGCAGCACGAAGGTAATGAACAACGGCAGATTCGACCAGGACATCAATGTAGACATAACCAAAGGGAAATTCTCAAGCTACACAAGCTTCAACCACCGACAGGCCGACAACTGGCAAGTGAACAACTACCAGGAGTTTAAAGAGGGCGACAAGTCTGTACTTAAACTTACAGGCAGACCAATGTCGCAGGCTTTCAAGTCTGACAACATCAGCGAAAGACTGGAATGGAGATTCAACGACGAACTGGATGTCTACCTCTCAGGAAACCTGTATGGCTACAAGACTGGACGCGACAGAGGTGCAACCTACTATACGCAGAAAGCAACAACCGACAAGACTACGGGCGAGAAGTCATACACTTACACTGCAAAACAGGCCTACACATACGACATAAAGCACCGAACCTATAATCTCGGAGCCGGAGCAAGATGGATGCCTTCAAAGAACGTCAGACTCTATCTTGACGTATACATGGACAACTTCAAATCAGCATACGACTATTGGCAGACCGCCAAAAAAGAGGCGTATGACGAAACACGTAAGAATACTCAGTACATCAACGAGACTCTTAAGGGCATCTTCCGCCTTAACAACTGGAACAAACTCTCGGCAGGCATCGAACTGGAACAGGAAAACCTGAAGAGTGCTTCCGACAATATCGACAAGGAAAGCACCTATACCTATAATGTTTTCGCACAAGATGAAATCAGAATACTGAAGGGACTTGAAGCTGTAGTAGGACTGAGATACACCTACAACAGCAACTTCAACAGCAACGTAACCCCTAATGCAGCTCTCTTCTATCGCATCGCAGGCTTCAGGGCAAGGGTGAGCTATGCCGAGGGTTACCGTACCCCTACCCTCTCCCAGCTCTATGCCACAGACCAGACCAAGACTTCTGCACGCTACACCATCAACAACACTTCGCTGAAAGCGGAGAAGAACAGATTCTGGAATGCCAACTTGGAATACTCCAACAACTGGCTGAGCCTGAGCGTAAGCGGCTTCATCAACAACATACGCAACATGATTAACTACCGCACCATGACACTGGCTGAAATAGAGGCTGACCAGCATCTGTCGGATCTCTATGCTGAGGGTTGGACTACCATTCGCCAACGCGACAATATCGACAAGGCTACCGTGAAAGGCATTTCCGCCAACATGAAACTGCTGCTCCCAATGGGATTCTCGGCTTCCGCAGGCTACACCTTCTGTGACTCCAAGGCTAAGAGCGTTACTCTCGACAAGAAGACGCAGGAGTATCATGTCTCTGAGTCGCCAGTAGACAAGAGTGTAAAGAATGTTGCCAACATCTCTGCCGCATGGGACAGGACATGGGGCAACTATCATCTTAACGCACAAATCAACGGTCATATCCAAAGCCGCAGATTCTCCAGCACCTATGGATATGCTCCAGAATACCAGCAGTGGGACATTAACACAAGGCATACTTTCAGCCTCAAGCAGTTCACTATAACACCGGGCATCGGCATAGACAATATCTTCAATAAACGTGATACTTCCTTCTGGAATTCTAACTTCTCCACAATAAATCCAGGAAGATCCGTTATACTTAGTGTAACTCTTAAATTCAAGGACTAATATGAGAATATATGTGGCGGGCATAGGACCCGGCTCTTCTGAAGACATTACTCCCGCACTGCTGAATGCCGTGGCAGACAGCAGTGTGGTGGTCGGATATAAATACTATTTCCAGTTTATCGAGAAGTATATTTCCAAAGACACCATCTGCATCGACACAGGCATGAAGAAAGAACGGCAACGTGCTGAGATGGCTTTCGAATATGCCGAAAAGGGCAACACCGTATGTGTCATCTCAAGCGGAGACGCCGGCATCTATGGTATGGCACCACTTATCTATGAGATGAAACGCGACAGAGGCTCCGATGTGGAAATCATCTCCATACCTGGAATAAGCGCTTTCCAAAAGGCAGCTTCGCTCCTCGGTGCTCCTATGGGCCATGACTTCTGCGTCATTTCCATGAGCGACCTCATGACTCCGTGGCAGCTGATAGAGAAGAGAATAAAGGCTGCTGCCGAGGCTGACTTCATCACGGCGGTGTACAATCCGAAGAGCAACGGCAGATACTGGCAGCTCTACCGGCTGAAGGAACTGTTTCTGAAATACCGGAGCGAAGACAATGTTGTAGGCTTCGTCAGACAGGCTGGACGCGACGAGCAGAACATTACTATTACCACTCTGAAGGAGTTCAACCCAGAGGATGTGGACATGTTCACTGTCGTCATCATCGGCAACAGCCAGTCGTACCGGTGGAACAATGCTTTCATCACTCCACGGGGATATTATCGCAACGATAATGACAACGAGGACTGCAAAGTGGGACAGAGCATCATGATAAAATCGTTCCGTACAATAAGAAATGAACTGAAAAACCGCGACATTCCAACATGGAAGCTGTGGCCTATGCTTCATGCCATACACACTACGGCAGACTTCGACATGGAGAACCTTCTGTGGATGGACGACAATGCTACGGCTGATATATATAATAAGGTAAAAGACGGACAGCTCAAGACTATCGTCACCGACGTGTCGATGGTGGCAGCCGGCATACGCAAGGGTGCATTGGAACGCCTTGGCATCAAGACTGTATGCTACATCAATGACCCTCGCGCCATAGAAATGGCAAAGGATAAGAACATCACCCGTGCGCAGGCAGGCATGAGGCTTGCTGCTGAGGAATATCCCGACGCCCTGTATGCCTTTGGCAACGCCCCCACGGCGCTGCTTGAGCTCTGTTCTCTGGTACGCAAGAAGCAGTGCTCTCCTGCCGGCATCATCGGCGCTCCGGTAGGCTTCGTGCATGTCGAGGAGAGCAAACATGCCGCCAAGTCTCTCGTCAACATCCCGAAGATCATCATCGACGGAAGGAAAGGCGGAAGCAACCTGGCGGCAACGCTGGTGAACAGTATCCTTACTTTTGATGATGCAGAACTATTAAGACCCGGAAGAGATGTATAGATGCAATGTTATAGGACTCTCCGACAGCCACAGACTTTGGCTGACACCTGAGGTGACCCGCATCATCTCTGAAGGACATGTATTCTCTGGCGGCAAGCGCCATCATGAAATCATTGCCGACCTGCTGCCCGACGAATATACGTGGATTGACATTACGGTGCCCATCGATGTTGTCCTGCAACGATACAAGTCTTTCGACGACATTGTAGTCTTTGCCTCCGGCGACCCTCTCTTCTATGGCTTCGCCACAACTCTTCTCCGGGCGTTCCCTGATGTGGAGATGAAGGTGTACCCTACTTTCAATTCTCTTCAGATGCTTGCCCACAGAATGAACATGCCTTACCACGACATGTACACGGTTTCGCTCACCGGCAGACCATGGCACCGCTTTGATGAAGCACTGATTCGTGGAGAAAGACTTATCGGCTGTCTCACAGACAGGAAGAAGACTCCCCACGCCATATGGCAGAGAATGCAGGAATACGGATTTGACAACTATGTCATGTATGTCGGTGAAAACCTCGGCAACGAAGAGAAAGAGCATATTGGCATTTACGACCCAGCCAGAGACTACCCCTCTCCCAACTGCATCATTCTGCAACAGCAAAGCCTACGCAGACAGAACATCGGCATAGCCGACTCAGAGTTTCATCTGCTCGATGGCAGAAGCAAGATGATAACCAAGATGCCTGTCCGTCTGGCATCCTTGGCTGCTCTACAGCTGGCAGACAAACATTCCCTGTGGGATGTGGGCTTCTGTACCGGCAGCGTAAGCATTGAGGCACGGCTTGCCTTTCCACATCTTATGGTCACGGCCTTTGAAATCAGAGAAGAAGGAGAAAAGCTGATGCAGGAGAACTCCAGAAAGTTTCATGCTCCCGGCATAGATGCCAGGATAGGCGACTTCTGCACTGCCGACATCAGCAAATGTCCTGCTCCCGACGCAGTCTTCATTGGAGGCTACGGCGGCAAGATAAGAGAAGTGCTCACCAAGGTGAAGTCCGTCCTTGCCCCTTCGGGATGCATAGTGTTCAATTCGGTGAGCGAAAAGAGCAGGGAGTCGTTTCTCTCCATAACCAAGGAACTGGGCATGCAACCGGAAACAGTCCACACCATTACTGTAGATAACAACAACCCCATTACGATATTAAGAGCAAGATGATAAAAATTGAGACCATTAACGAGGCTGGCAAACAGCTTGCAGAAACCATACGCCAGGAGAACCTGCTCTTTGACGGCGAAGCCATTGTGTTTATAGGTGCCCTTGGCATCTGTGTGAGAAAGATTCTGCCGCTTGTCAACGACAAGCATACCGACCCTGCAGTCGTATGTGTAGACTCCACAGGAAAATTCGTCATTCCTGTCTTAAGCGGACATGTGGGCGGAGCCAACGAACTCGCCAAACAGATTGCAAGAATAACCGGCGGTACGGCTGTCATTACTACACAGAGCGACAACACAGGCCTTTGGCCACTCGACACTATAGGCAGACAATATGGATGGCAGACCTGCCAGCTGTCGCACGACGACATGAACCATGCCATCGCCACGTTCGTCAACAGACGGCCTACGGCTTTGGTCTGTGAGGTTGAGGATGAAGGCACAGAACACCTTAAGTCTTCATGCCCTTCCCACGTCACGCTGTTCAACAGCTATGAAGACTTTCTGTCTTATCGCAACAATAACGACACTCCGACACCGGAACTGCTGCTCATCGTCTCTCCTCACAGATACGACATCCGCGGCACCAGGTTCATACAGTACTTCCCACCATGCCTCAATCTTGGCATGGGCTGCCAGAAGGATGCTCCGGCAGACATTGCCAGGAAGATTCTTGAAGGAGTTTCCGCAGCAGGCTTTGCCATAGAAAGCATCAGGTCGGTTGCCACCATCGCCCTGAAGAAGGACGAGACGGCTCTCCATACGCTCCACGCCCTTCTGCCATGGGCAAAAGTAGAGATTTATTCTGCCGGCGCCCTCGGCAAGATCAGTGTGCCTAACCCTTCCGACAAGGTCTTTGAGGTGACAGGCTGTTACGGCGTGGCAGAGGCTGCAGCATTAGCGGCTTGCCATGACGGTGCTCTCGTTGTAGAGAAACAGAAAGACTGTATTTCCACAGCTGACAAGACAGACTTTTCCACAACCGACAGAACTATCCTTCCTAAAGCCGACAAAGCGGTCTACTTCACTTGGGCGCTGGGCGAGGACAACAAAGGGTGTCGCAAGGGCCATATCGAGATTGTGGGTGCCGGACCGGGCGACCCAGACCTCGTCAGTGTGCGCGGAAGGAAATTCCTTGAGCGTGCAGACCTCATCCTCTATGCCGGTAGCCTTGTGCCTAAGGAACTTACGTTCTGCGCCAAAGCTGGTGCCACCGTGCGATCTTCTGCAGGAATGGACCTTGAAGAACAGTTCCTGCTGATGAAAGAGTTCTACGACAAGGGCAAGCTCGTAGTACGTCTCCATACCGGCGACCCTTGCATCTATGGCGCCATACAGGAGCAGATGGCTTTCTTCGATGAATACGGCAAAAAAATCAATATTGTCATGTTTGATGCCGAACACGAACGGATAAAAGAGATTCTGGAAAAGAATGCCTCCACACGCGATTATAAAATAATTCCCGTGAATGAAGACAATCTGACCCATGTATTCCGTATTACAGAGGCACTGGAGCGCAAAGAATATGTCTGCTTTCAAGGTGACCGCTATCTGAATAAAGAGAAATTACTCAGCAGTCCGTTCATGGGAAAAGAAGCCGAATTTCCGATGGGTCCTTTCCTGCTGGCTTCCAAAATGAGAGTACCTGTCGTATTCTATTTTGCCATGCGTGAAGCGAAAAACAGCCGGATCATCCTGGACCAGATCCGGGTGCGCACAGGGCTGGAAGTGCACATTATCAGCAACTCGGAACAGCGCTTTATCAGCTACAAGGCCGTTGCCTCCAAAGGCGGTGAGTTTAACCAGATCATCCAGAAGGGTACAGCCATCGTGGATGTAGGTTTTGGCAGTGCACAGATCTCCCT
>ENA-ORNT01000326-ORNT01000326.1-human-gut-metagenome-genome-assembly--contig:-NODE-326-length-35045-cov-10.915033_pt1 | contig 35045 bp, 29 predicted proteins | sample MGYA00242120_ERZ509032 | MGnify/ENA primary metagenome ERZ509032 (study PRJEB26280, sample SAMEA2338729) | human gut metagenome | biome: human gut; feature: human-associated habitat; material: faeces...
GTCAGACGTGTAAGAATCGGAAATATGTCGATGGTTCGAACGAACCGGATGTGTCATTTAAGACACCGGGCAAGATTGCGGCAGGAGAATCGTACGCGAAAGTAAGTGCACATGAACGGGAGCACGTGGCGAATGCGATTCAGAAAAGCAGCAAGCCGGGTGCAAAGCTGATATCGGCGAATGTAACATTGAAGATGGGGGTCTGTCCGGAATGCGGCAGAACGTATGTTGCAGGTGGAGAGACGACGACACAGATCCAGTATTCAGAGAGTAATCCATACGAGAAGAACCGGAAACAGGCGGAAGCCGGATTTCTGATCGGGAACAACTTTGATGCTATTTCTTAGACCAGCATTTGACGTTGCGCTTTCGATTGCGCTTCGTGTCTGATTTGTATCGGATTTCACATAACGAATTTAAATATTGCAGATAATGCTTCTGGGAATCCATGGATTCTTCCGGGAAAAGTGGAAGCAGGAGCTTCACGGGATTTTGCTTATAGAAGATGCAAAGCTTAATAAAAAATTCCATCGTTGGCTTTCGGTAGTCCGCTTCCAGATGACAATACGATGAACGTGAGATGCCGGTCGATGCGGCTATTTCTTTCTGGGTGTAACCGGAGTGGAGTCGGAGACGAATGAGCATAGCTCCAAAGGTGGTTGTGTCTGACATGATAGATCCTCGCTTTCTGGATAAAATTGAAAATTGGAATGAAATAATTTGGAAGCAGCCGCTTCCAGAAAAATAGAAAAGAAATCATATTCGAGAAGCAGTGTAAGTTCAGCCAGAACATCGACTGGCGGCGCACATCTTCCCGTTTCATAGTTACTGTAGGCTTGTCTTGTAATATTGAGTCGTTTGGAAATGTCGGTTTGATTGAGATGTTTTTGACGACGCGAAATTTTTAGACGAGGCCCGAATTCTTTTGGAATCATAGAATGTACCTCCATGGGCATTATGTTAACAGAAAAAGAAAAAAATACAAGCAGAAAAAATAAGATTGGCACATATTCACAAGTGAGACTGTGAATACTGCACAAAATAGGAGAAGGAGACAAAACATGAGTAAAGCAGATGATTTGTTCATTGCGATGTGTAAGGATATTATTGAGAACGGTTACGATACGAAGGGCGAAAAGGTGCGTCCGAAATGGGAGGATGGGACTTCGGCATATACGATCAAACGGTTTGGTGTTGTAAACCGATATAATCTGGCGGAGGAATTTCCGGCGATCACACTTCGAAAAACTTATATCAAATCCGCAATTGATGAATTGCTCTGGATCTGGCAGAAAAAATCAAATAACGTCCATGACCTGCACAGCCATATCTGGGACGCGTGGGCAGACGAAGATGGTTCGATCGGCAAGGCGTATGGTTACCAGCTCGGTGTGAAGCACAAATACAAAGAGGGTATGATGGATCAGGTCGATCGTGTGATCTATGATCTGAAGAATAATCCATACAGCCGCCGTATTATGACGAACATTTATGTGCATCAGGATCTGTCTGAGATGAACCTGTATCCGTGTGCGTACAGCGTGACGTTCAATGTCACAGGCAACAAATTAAATGCAATCTTAAATCAGCGTTCGCAGGATGTGCTTGCAGCGAATAACTGGAATGTCGTACAGTATGCGGCACTTGTGTATATGATGGCACAGGTAACTGGATTTGAACCGGGAGAGCTGGTACATGTGATCGCGGATGCACACATCTATGACAGACACATTCCGATCGTGGAAGAGCTGATCAGCCGGCCGACGTATCCGGCGCCGAAAGTAACACTCAATCCAGATGTCAAAGATTTTTATGATTTTACGGTTGATGATTTTACAATCGAAGATTATCAGACCGGACCACAGATCAAGAACATACCAATAGCGGTTTAGAGCGAAATATTTGGAGGGTAATATGGACTTAATAGTAGCAGTAGATAACAACTGGGCGATTGGAAACAAGGGCGATCTGCTCGTATCAATACCAGAGGATCACAAATTCTTCCGACAGACGACAATGGGAAATGTCGTTGTACTTGGAAGGAAGACACTGGCAGGATTCCCGAATGGCCTGCCGCTTGCGGGAAGAGATAATATCATTTTATCGACTGATCCGAATTATACCGTGCGAGGGGGTACGGTTGTTCACTCGAAAGAAGAACTGTTCGAGGAACTGAAAAAATATGAGGATAAGGAAATTTTTGTAATCGGTGGCGGACAGATCTACGAGATGCTGCTTCCGTATTGCAAATATGCGCATGTGACGAAGATCAACTATGATTATGCAGCGGATACACATTTCCCGAATCTGGATGAACTGGAGAACTGGGAAATGATCGCGGACAGCGATGAGCATACCTATTTTGATTTGGAGTTTTATTTCCACAAATATGAGAATAAAAATCCATTAGCATTTTAGAAATTTGGTGATTTTTGCATAAAATGCACAAAATAATTGATGAAAATGTTATAAATCATACAAAAAGTCTTTCAAATATGACGGAAGTATGGTATCATTTAAGGTAAATTTGAGCGATTATTTTTATTTTGGGAGGGTAATAAAAATGACAGAAGTAATGTTGACGTCCGGACAGGGCTTTGAGGGTTACGAAATCGTAGAGTATTTGGGATTTGTAAATGTACAGTCGGTACTTAGCTCGAACTTTTTCAAGGGGTTTGCAGCCGGTGTGAGTGAGATGTCAGATTCCGAGAGTGAGAAGCTGACAGGCAAGCTGGAGCAGGTAAATGAGACAGCACTGAAGCGTCTGCAGACAATCGCAGCAAGAAAGAAAGCGGATGCGGTAATTGGCGTGGAACTGAATTATACACAGTTTGCAAGCTATTCCGTAGGAACGATCGCTTCTGGTACAGCTGTTCGCCTGAAGAAGAAGCCAGAGGAGAATCCAGTTACAGAAAAATCTCTGTATGTCAGCAACTACTATAATCGTCTGGTGCCAAGACCGGTACGTGTATGGTTACGTGGTTCTAAGAATGGGGTAACAATTTCTACAGATTTCTTTAATTATAACAAAGATGATATTCGTGCAATCCGTGCAGACGTCGAGCTGACAAACCTGTATGAAGAACGATTGCTGTTAAAGGATCTGGATTTTGTATTTGAGAAAGGAAATGTTTCTCTGATCGAATCCAAGGATATGGAGTGTAAGCTTCCTGCAAAGGATATTCTGCTTTTGAAGGATGCAAAGGTACGCATCTCCAAATATGTGACAAGCCGTGGTGTATTCGCGTGCAACGACCAGCCAATCGATGTCAGCATGCCGTTACATAGATTATCTGCACTTAAAGAGAAACGTGGTATTGATGCAGTCGAGAAGTATCGTACCGATGGCATGATCTGGACATGTAACTGTGGTTATGTAAACGAGGCTGGTGCAGATGAATGTCTGATCTGTGGACGTAAGCAGGAAGACATGAAGAGTACATCGAAGTTCAATCCAGATGAGATGCTTGCAAAGATGCAGACGAAGGAATATGTCATTGAACTGAAGGATGTATTGATGGAATACATCAAGGATATTGATAGCGAGTACAGAATGGAACTTTTGGAGATTATGGAGTCAGGATTGCAGTATGAAAAGACAAGAGGCAACATGAAAGACACCGTAATCGAGAAGGTAGAAAAGGTCTTTGAAGGACACTAAGTAAAATGAAACTGGCAGAGGTGACAGGGCATGGGCGCAGGACTCAGCATGGCGAGTGTAAATAAAATTAAAGAGTTGGCGAATTCCAGAGAATATAGTCTGGCACTTGAGTTAGTGGAACATCAGGATTTGACAAAATCCCTGAACCCACAGTTCCTGAGACTGTGTGGAGAGATTTACATAAAAAATGATAGATATAAGGATGCCAGACGATGTCTGATCATGGCGCATCGTCTGGGACCGGAATCGAAGCGAGTTTTGTATACGTTTGTGGAGCTGTATTTGCGGATGGGATATTTCCAGCTGGCAAAGACGTATTACGATATGTATATGTTTGATGCCAATGCATATGACAGCCGGGACATGGAATATGTCTGGAATAAGCATGAACATGCGGACGATTACAAGACGCTGGAACCATTGATTGCCGGGTATGCACACAATCTGGACTATGACTGGAGCTTTGAGTTATATCTGCTTTACAAGAAAGAGGAAAAACAGAACGAGGCGGCGACGCTGGCTGAGTTATATCATGCATCGTTCAAGAATTCCGATAACAGCCAGATTATATTGGATATCGAAGCTGGAAAAGTAAAGGTAGATACATATTTCGATATATATGCGGACACTGAAGCTGTAGATGATGATCCAGATATGGAGGCACTTCGTGCAGAAGAACAGGAGCTGCTTGCAGCCGATGATTTGCGGATGCATCCGAAAGAGGCAGAGATCACGATCATGTATGAGGATTCATATACACCTGCCGGTTCGGAGAAGAAAGTGCAGAAGATGCTCAAAAAGCAGGAACGCGAAGAGCAACGGAAAGAAAAGAAACTGCTGAAAAAACAAAAGCAGCAGGAAAAGGCAGAAGCTGCGGCAGCGGCGGAAGCTGAGAAGGCGGAGACGGAAGTGGAATCTGCTACCGAAGAAAAAAAGGATACCGAAGCGGAAGCACCTGAGATAGTTGCGGATGAGACAGAACAGAAGACGTCTGAGGAAACAACTGTGACAGAACAAGAAACAGCAGAGAAAGCATCTGTGACAGAAACATCAGAACAAAAAACGGCAGAGGAAGCGTCTGAGACAGAAGCGGAAGAACCGGAAAAAGAAAAAAAGAAGGGATTTTTCCAGAGACGGAAGAGAAAGAAACACGAGGAAGAATCTGAGACAACGGATGCTGATATAGAAGAAACAAAAGAAGTAACATCGGAATCGGAAGATGTAAAACCATCGGAAGAGCCGAAAGAATCAAATAGTGACATTTCATCAGAGATTGCAGAGACAACAGGGCAGGCGGAAGATATGAGACATGGAAAAGGGACAATTGCAAAAGATGTAGTCGTAGTAGATGAAGATGATGGTTTTGAAGCAGAAGCGGATACGATTGAGGAACTTGCATCCAAGGAACATGTGACGCAGGAGACCGAGACGAAGGAAGCAGAAGTGACAACAGCCAAGAAAACGACGTTTGAATTCCAGACAGTGGAACTGGCGCCGGAAGATTTTGAGGAAGAATATGAGGTTGACGATTTCTCTGAAACTGTGGATGATGAATTCGGAGAGATGAAGATGCCGGAACCGAAACCTGAGATTGAAGAAACTGTGGAGGAAGAACCGGAGACAGAACTGGAGATTGAAGAGACTGTCGAAGAAGAACCGGAAATCGAAGAGAGAGCAGAAGAAACTGTCGAAGAAGAACCGGAGGTTGAGGAAGAGATCGAGGAGCCAGAGGTTGTAGAACCGGAGCCAGAGATTGAAGCCGAACCAGAACCGGAAATCGAAGAGACGGTGGAAGAAGCTGTGAAAGAAGAACCGGAGGCAGAACTGGAGATTGAAGAGACTGTCGAAGAGGAACCAGAGGCAGAGGAAGAAATCGAGGAGCCGGAGGTCGTAGAACCAGAGCCAGAGGTGGAAGCCGAGCCAGAACTGGAGATCGAAGAGACTGTCGAAGAAGAACCGGAGGTTGAGGTAGAAATTGAGGAGCCAGAGATTGTAGAACCGGAGCCAGAGGTGGAATCCGAGTCAGAACCGGAGATCGAGGAGACAGTAGTAGAAGAAGCTGTTGAAGAAGAACCAGAGACAGAGGAAGAAATCGAGGAGCTGGAGGAAGAACCGAAAGAGGAATTCCACGTAGCTCCGTTTACAACGAAACCGGAAAAAAAGAAGTTGGACTTCCCGGTATTCAAGTCATCGTTATTCCCGGATTATCACAAAGAAGTGAAAATCGTTGAGAACAATTTCAACGAGATCATGGAAGAAGCGCAGGATAAGATGACGGAGAACATGCAGAAGGAAGAGCAGATGCAGAGAGAGGCGGAAGCATTGCTTGCATCCCTTGGTATCAGCATGGATGCGATTCCAACAACACCAAAGGCTGAGGTGAAAGAGGAACAGCCGGTACAAAAAGGACCTTCACGAGATGAGTTAAAAGCATCTTTGAAGATAGATTCTGTTAAGAAGAATTTGCTAAAACGTGTAAAAGAATACAGATAATTCTTGACGAGAAGATATGACCGAGAGAAGGTATGACTGAAAGGAGGCAATGGGAGTGGCTATTGATCAAAGAGAAGCATTGATTGCTGCAGTAAGAGCACAGGTAGAAAAAGAGAAGGCTGCCAAGGCTGCAAAACTGAAAAAAGAGCAGGAAGCAATGCAATTGTCTGGAGCTGCAGATGCGGGAGAAGCTGCTGCAGACCACAATAAGCCAAAATACAAAACTCTGTCAGCAGAAGAACTTGCGAAAATCGAAGAGAAGAAGCGTCGTAAGAAAGCTGCAGAACTTGGTATTAAATTGGAGGACGAGGAACCAGAAGAGGTACCTGCAAAGGCAGCAGAACCTGCGAAGGAAGAGCCAAAGAAGGCAAGTGATGAAGGACTTGGCATGAGTGTTGGCATTCAGGCAGATAAGTCTGGAAAATCCTTAGATAAGCCGGCTGGCGGCGGACTTGGAACACCAGTAGGTGGCGGACTGTCAGGTGGCAAGACAGAGAGCAAAGGACTTGGAGGACTGGGCGGTAGCCTTGGAGCTACAGAGCCATCTGGAGGGCTTGGCCTCAATATTGACATGGGTAACAAGCAGGAAGAGAAAGCACCTGAGAAGAAAAAGGACCAGGATGATGAAAAAGCAAGATTGCGTCCTACAAAATTATCCGGTGGCAGTGGCGATGTAAAGGTAATCAATGGGGATGATGCAGAAGAGGAAGCATCCTTTACAAAACAGGGAAATACAACGATTATTTCCGATGGTGTAGAGTGGAAAGCACAGGAGAACAAAGCATCCAAGGATGATGCAGATGATATCATCAGCATTGTGCCAAACCGGAGTACTCCAACCAATGATGTGAAGAGTATGTACGATCTTGGCGATGAGGATGAGGATGCTCTGGGTGCAGAGATATCAAAGCTTGCGCAGTATGGCGATGCTGAGAATAAGGCAGAGGAAGAAAAGAAAAAGGCGCAGGAAGAAATGGCGAAGAAGGCAGCGGAGGCAGAGGCAGCCAAGAAGAAGGCGGCTATTGAGGAAGCTGAGCGGAAAGAAGAAGCCAGAAGAAAGAAACTGAAAGAGGCAGAAGAAAAGGCAGCTGCACAGGAGCGTAGAATCGCAGAAGCAGCAGCCAGACAGCGTGCAGCTGCAGCCGCTGAGAAACGTGCAGCCGAGGAGGCACGCCTCAAGGCAGAAGAGGAAGAAAAACGTAAGAAAGCGGAAGAGGCACGTCTGAAAGCAGCCGAGGAAGCCCGCAAGAAGGCTGAGGAAGAGGCAAGAGCCAAGGCAAAGCAGGAAGCTTTGAAGAAGGCGGAAGAGGCAAAGAAGAAAGCCGAAGAAGCAAAGCGTATCTTAGAACAGGCACAGAAGGCAGAAGAAGAAGCAACAAAGCGTGCAGAAGAGAATCGGAAGCGTGCTGAGGAAGAAGCCAAGAAGAAAGCCGAAGCAGAAGCAAAGAAGAAAGCTGAGGAAGAAGCAAAGAAGAAAGCCGAAGCAGAGGCAAAGAAGAAGGCAGAGGCGGAAGCAAAGAAGAAAGCCGAAGAGGAAGCAAAGAAGAAGGCAGCGGAAGAACTTGCTGCAAAGGCAGAAGAAGAGGCTCGCAAGAAGGCAGCCGAGGAAGCTGCAAAGGCAGAGGCGGAAGCAAAGGCGAAGGCTGAGGAAGCCCGCAAGATCTTAGAGGCTGCAAAGAAGGCCGAAGAGGAAGCGCTGAAGGCGGCAGAGCAGGCAGACAGCATTCAGATCGACCTGACACAGCCAGCGGAGGAAGGAAAACTTCCACTTGCTGCATCTTACCTTGAAAAGTATACAAAGATGGAGAAATCCGGAAAGAGTCTCGTGGATACATTCAATGCCATTACTGTTGATCAGGAGAATCGTAACGTATGTATGATGGGTGATCACGGATTTGGTCTGACCAGTGTCGGAGAAGATTTCGCGAGAAGCTTCTACGATATGGGAATCTGCAAGGCGAAGACGATCGCGAAGATCAAGGCACAGGCATTGAACAAGGTTAAACTTGCAGATGCAATGTCAAAGCTTGCCGGTGGATGTATGGTTGTTGAAAATGCAGGTCTGATCGCACCAGATAAGATGACAGAGCTGATGAAACTTACAGCCAAGGATGTAAACGATGTTGTTGTGATTCTGACAGGTGCGACTGAGTCTATCAACCGCTTGTTTGGAGCGACTGGAGATGCCAAGGATAAGTTTACACACCAGATCAATATGGAAGGCATTTCTACACAGGATATGCTTGCGATTGCAAAGGGATATTTCAAACAGCAGGGCTTTAAGACAGATGATTCTGTAGAAGGCACTGTAAAGAATCTCCTGATGGCAATGGAGTCTGGAAATATCGATCGTATGCTCAAGGCTTGCGATGAGGCAATGCTCAAATGTGACGATCGTGAGAAGGCAAAAGGTTCCAGCCGGAAATATTTACTAAGTGAAGATTTTAAATAATCGTTGAAAAAATCAGAGCCGATGCTTATAATTTAAGCATCGGCTTTTTACGTGATAAGCCAATAGACGGGATGATAAATAAGAAACCAGAAGATAAGAGGTATAAAACGTGGTAAATATAGATATCGGTATAGACCTTGGAACATCGAATACGGTCATATACATAAAAGACAAAGGAATCGTAGTCAACCAGCCATCGGTGGTTGCATATGAGGCTAAAAGTAAAAAGATCATTGCGGTTGGAAATAAAGCCAAAAAGATGCTTGGAAAGACACCGGAGGATATTGAGGTGACACGTCCGATCCGGAATGGTGTTATCTCCGATTATATTATGACGGAGCGTATGCTCAAGATCTATGTGAAGTCAGCGATTGCAAAACGAAAGATCTGGGGCAAACCAAACATCTGCGTCTGTGTGCCAAGTGGTGTCACGGACGTACAGCGGCGTGCAGCGTGTGATGCAGTATACCGTACCGGTGCAAAGAATGTGTATGTGCTTGAGGAACCATTTGCGGCAGCCATCGGTGCAGGTGTGGATATTGAGTCGGCAGTTGGTGCGATGGTTGTGGATATCGGTGCGGGAACGACGGATATTGCAATCGTAGCAAGAGGCGGTGTGCAGCATAGCAGTTCCATCAAGATTGGTGGCGATGATTTCGATGAGGCAATCATCCGTTATATGCGGAAACGTCATAATGTGCTGCTGGGCGAAAGCTCTGCCGAACAGTTGAAGAAGGACATTGGTTCTGTGTATCCGCGGGAACAGGATGCGATCGGGTATGCACGTGGAAAGGAACTGGTGCGCGGACTTCCAACGAAGATGGCAGTCAAATCCTCTGAGATGATCGAGGCGTGTCAGGAGGAGACAGATCAGATCTTGGATTCCGTTCGGGAGATGTTGGAGGCGGCACCACCGGAACTGGTTTCCGATATATCCGAGCATGGTATTATCCTTGCCGGAGGCGGAAGCAAGATATTTGGTATGGACAAGCTTATTATGGATAAGATTGGTGTCCCGGTTGTGAACATCAAGAATCCGGATCAGGTTGTTGCGACAGGTGCAGGAACAGCCCATTATTATATCAAGGACGGAAGAACCTTGGAAGAGTAAGAGACAGGATAGAAATACGTGGAAAATAAGAAGAAAACATTGCGTGAACATGGTGTGGAATATACATATGATGAGCGGTTCCTCCCACTCACGCAGAAGGAAATGCAATTAAAGGGCTGGGAACAGCCGGACTTTGTCTATGTGATCGGAGATGCCTATGTGGATCATCCATCTTTTGGACCGGCGATCATCAGCCGTGTGTTAGAGGCACATGGATATAAAGTGGCAATCATTTCACAGCCAGACTGGAAGGATGAAAATTCGATTGCGATTTATGGCAGGCCGAAGCTTGCCTTTTTGGTGTGCGCCGGAAATATGGATTCAATGGTGAACCATTATACTGTTTCCAAGAAAAGACGGCATACAGATGCATACACCCCGGGTGGCGAGATGGGAAAACGACCAGATTATGCGACAATCGTTTACTGCAATCTGATCCGGAAGAAATACAAGGATGCGGCAATTGTGGCAGGCGGTATCGAAGCAAGTCTGCGCCGGCTGGCACATTATGATTACTGGTCCAATAAGTTGAAACATTCGATTCTCGTTGATGCACAGGCGGATATTGTGATCTATGGTATGGGTGAGCATGCCATTGTGGAGATCGCGGATGCGCTGCAAAGCGGCATCGACATCAAAGACTTAAGTTTTATTCATGGAACGGTCTACAAAGCAAGAAATCTGGAACATCTGTATGAAGACTATATTGAGCTTCCGTCGTATGACGCGTTGCAGGAAGACAAATTAAATTACGCGCGAAGCTTTAAAATCCAATATGATAACACAGATCATATCACCGCGAAGATTCTGGTAGAAAAATATAAGGATTATCAATATGTGATCCAGAATCCACCGGCGGAACCACTGATGGAGCAGGAGATGGACGAGGTGTATGCGCTTCCATATACGAAGACCTATCATCCGATTTATGAGGCACAGGGTGGAATCCCTGCGATATCGGAGATCAAATTCTCGCTGGTCAGCAACCGGGGGTGCTTTGGCGGGTGCAGCTTCTGTGCGCTTACATTTCATCAGGGGCGGACATTGCAGACACGCAGTCATGCATCCATTATAGAAGAGGCAAAGGAAATGACGAAAGATCCGGAGTTTAAGGGCTATATCCATGATGTTGGCGGCCCGACGGCGAATTTCCGGCAGCGCGCCTGCAAGAAACAGGAGAAATACGGCGTCTGTGCGAACCGTCAGTGTCTGTTCCCAAAGCCATGTCCGAATCTGATTGTGGATCATTCCGATTATCTGAAATTACTGCGGGAGCTCCGAAGTCTGCCGAAGGTGAAGAAGGTATTTATCCGTTCGGGTATCCGGTTTGATTATCTGATGGCGGACAAGGATGATACATTCTTTCGGGAACTTTGCAAATACCATGTCAGCGGGCAGCTGAAGGTGGCGCCGGAACATATCTCTGACAAGGTACTGATGAAGCTTGGTAAGCCGGAAAATGCAGTCTTTCAGGCATTTTGCAAGAAATACAAACGGATCAATGAGGAACTTGGATTGAAGCAGTATATGGTACCATATCTCATGTCGTCACATCCGGGTTCCACTCTGAAAGAAGCGGTGGAACTGGCGGAATATCTGCGGGATCTGGGTTATATGCCAGAACAGGTGCAGGATTTCTATCCGACACCTTCGACGATATCAACCTGCATGTATTACACTGGCGTGGATCCGCGGACGATGGAGAAGGTATATGTGCCAAATTCTCCACATGAAAAGGCGATGCAGCGTGCACTGATCCAGTACCGGAATCCGGATAATTACGATCTGGTGCATGAGGCACTTGTGAAAGCAGGACGGACGGATCTGATCGGGTTCGATAAGAACTGTCTGATCAAACCGCGGAAGATGAAGAATGCTGCAAATGAGAAAAAATCTCAATATGGCGCATCGAATAAACAATCTGGAAATCGTTCGAATGTGCAACATAAAAATTCTGCACAGAAGCAGGGGCAAAACCAGAAGCAGCAAATGAATACAAAAAACAAAAAAAGTATACGCAATGTACATAAAAAGAAACAAAAGTAAAGGTTTCTTTTATTGCGAAACCATGGAAATTATGATATTATCTATCTAGGCGTGTCGACATATGCATGATCGGCACAGATAGAAACAATAAAACGAAATGGAGGAAATTTTCAACATGGCAAAGAAAGTAGTTTTAGCTGGCGCATGTCGTACAGCAATCGGTACTATGGGTGGTGCACTTTCAACAACACCAGCACCAGTGTTAGGTTCTATCGTAATCAAGGAGGCTCTGAACAGAGCAGGCGTTCCTGCAGATCAGGTCGATCATGTATATATGGGTTGCGTAATCCAGGCAGGTCTTGGACAGAACGTAGCTCGTCAGGCATCTCTGAAGGCTGGACTTCCTATCGAGACACCTGCTGTTACTGTAAACGTAGTTTGTGGTTCTGGTCTGAACTGTGTTAACATGGCAGCTCAGATGATTCAGGCTGGCGATGCTGACATCGTTGTAGCAGGTGGTATGGAGAACATGTCTATGGCTCCTTACGCAGCTATGAACGCTCGTTTTGGTTACAGAATGAACAATGGCAAGCTCGTTGATACAATGGTAAACGATGCTCTTTGGGATGCATTCAATGATTACCACATGATCAAGACAGCTGATAACATCTGTGAGCAGTGGGGTCTGACTCGTGAAGAGCTTGATGCATTTGCAGCAAACAGCCAGCAGAAGGCAGCAGCAGCTCAGGAGTCTGGTGCATTTGACGCAGAGATCGTTCCAGTTATGGTTAAGAAGAAGAAAGAGACGATCGAGTTCAAGAAGGATGAGGGTCCTCGTCCTGGAACAACTGTTGAGACTCTGGCTAAGCTTCGTACAATCAACCCAGGCGGATTCGTTACAGCTGGTAACGCTTCTGGTATCAACGATGGTGCAGCAGCAATCGTTGTTATGTCTGAGGAGAAGGCTAAGGAGCTTGGTGTTAAGCCTATGGCTACATTCGTTGCAGGTGCACTTGCAGGTGTTGATCCTTCAATCATGGGTATCGGACCTGTTGCTGCAACAAAGAAGGTTATGGCTAAGACAGGCATGAAGATCGAAGATTTCGATATCATCGAGGCAAATGAGGCATTCGCTGCACAGTCAGTCGCAGTTGGTAAGGATCTTGGTATTGATACAGAGAAGCAGCTTAATCCAAACGGTGGTGCAATCGCACTTGGTCATCCGGTTGGAGCTTCCGGATGCCGTATCCTTGTTACATTGCTTCATGAGATGCAGGCAAGAGGCGCTAAGACAGGTCTTGCTACACTGTGTATCGGTGGTGGTATGGGCTGCTCTACAATCGTTAAGATTGAGGACTAATTGAGCCGCGTAACATACTTGGATAGAGTTTAAGGAGATTAAGATGGAATTTATTACTTATGAGCAGGAAGGCTTTGTAGGCGTTGTAACGATCAACAGACCAAAGGCTTTGAATGCGTTGAATAGTCAGGTGTTGGATGAGCTTGAGGCTACATTCGATGCAATCGATCTGGATACAACAAGAGCCGTAGTTCTTACAGGCGCCGGCGAGAAGTCATTTGTTGCAGGTGCTGATATCGGAGAGATGTCTACACTTACAAAGGCTGAGGGCGAAGCATTCGGTAAGAAGGGAAATGATGTATTCCGTAAGATCGAGACATTCCCAATCCCGGTAATCGCTGCAATCAACGGATTTGCACTTGGCGGTGGTTGTGAGATTTCTATGAGCTGTGACATCCGTATCTGTTCTGAGAATGCGGTATTCGGTCAGCCGGAGGCAGGTCTTGGTATCACACCTGGATTTGGTGGAACACAGAGACTCGCTCGTCTGGTAGGTGCTGGTATGGCAAAGCAGATGATCTACACAGCAAGAAATATTAAGGCTGATGAGGCATACAGAATCGGTCTTGTAAACGCTGTATATCCATTGGAAGAGCTTCTTCCGGCAGCGAAGAAGATGGCAGCAGGCATCGCAGCAAATGCTCCGATCGCTGTCAGAAACTGCAAGAAGGCAATCAATGATGGTCTTCAGGTAGATATGGATACAGCAATTGTAATCGAAGAGAAGCTCTTCGGTGACTGCTTCGAGACAGAAGACCAGAAGGCTGGCATGGGCAACTTCCTTGAGAAAGACAAGGAGAAGAAGTTAAAGGTTGTTCCATTCCAGAACAAATAATAAAAGTAATTAAAATTTTAAGGAGGAAATAAACATGAAGGTTGGCATTATTGGTGCTGGTACCATGGGACAGGGCATTGCAAAGGCATTTGCTATGGTTGATGGCTACGAAGTTGCACTTTGCGACATCAAGCAGGAGTGGGCTGAAGGCGGAAAGGATAAGATCGCGAAAGGCTACGCTAGACTTGTAGAAAAAGGAAAGATGACACAGGAGAAGGTAGATGCGATTCTTGCAAGCATCACACCTGGTCTGAAGGAAAATCTCTGTGCAGACTGCGATCTGATCGTAGAAGCTGCATTTGAGGATATGGGAGTTAAGAAGACAACATTTGCTGAGCTTGACAAGATTGCAAAGCCAGAGTGTATCTTCGCTTCTAATACATCTTCACTTTCTATCACAGAGATTGGAAATGGTCTTACACGTCCTATGATCGGTATGCATTTCTTCAATCCTGCTGACAGAATGAAACTTGTTGAGGTTATCGCTGGTGTAAATACTCCACAGGAGACAGTTGATAAGATCATCAAGATCTCTGAAGAGATCGGCAAGACACCTGTTCAGGTAAATGAGGCTGCCGGTTTCGTTGTAAACCGTATCCTTATCCCAATGATCAACGAAGCAGCATTCATCAAGATGGAAGGTGTTTCTGATATCGCTGGTATCGATGCAGCTATGAAGCTTGGTGCAAACCACCCAATGGGACCACTTGAGTTAGGTGATTTCGTGGGCCTGGATATCTGCCTTGCAATCATGGATGTTCTGTACAAGGAAACAGGCGACAGCAAGTATCGTGCATGTCCATTGCTTCGTAAGATGGTACGTGGTGGAAACCTCGGCTGTAAGACAGGCAAGGGCTTCTATGTATACAACGCAGATCGCACAAAGACACCTGTTGACGCTCAGTAATAAGCGTACAATCCCCGCACGTGGCTTTTCAGCCATGTGCGGATGTAATAATCAATCTATTATGGAGGATAGAAAGAATGGATTTCACTTTAGACAAGAAGTATGAAATGGCGCAGACTCTGTTCAAGGATTTTGCGCAGAACGAAGTAAAGCCTCTTGCGCAGGAAATTGATGAGCAGCACAGATTTCCAAGAGAGACTGTAGACAAGATGGCAAAGTATGGTTTCTTAGGAATTCCTGTTTCTAAGGAATTAGGCGGACAGGGCTGTGATATTCTCACATATGTTATGTGTGTAGAAGAGCTTTCTAAGGTTTGTGGTACAACAGGTGTAATCGTATCTGCACATACATCTCTGTGTGTAGACCCGATCGTAACATTTGGTACACCAGAGCAGAAGGCAAAGTATGTTCCGGATCTTGCATCTGGTAAGAAGCTCGGTGCGTTCGGCCTGACAGAGCCAGGTGCCGGTACAGATGCACAGGGACAGCAGACAAAGGCAGTTCTTGATGGTGACGAGTGGGTACTGAATGGTTCTAAGTGCTTCATTACAAACGGTAAGGAAGCTGACGTATATATCGTTATCGCTGTTACAGGTATCATCGAGAAGCGTGGCAGAAAGATGAAAGAGATTTCTGCATTTATCGTAGAGAAGGGAACACCTGGATTTACATTTGGTACAAAGGAAAACAAGATGGGTATCTGTGGTTCTTCTACATATGAGTTGATCTTCACAGACTGCCGTATCCCTAAGGATGCACTTCTTGGACAGAAGGGCAAGGGCTTCAATATCGCTATGCACACACTCGATGGTGGTCGTATCGGTATCGCTGCTCAGGCACTTGGTATCGCTGAGGGCGCTCTTGAGACAACTGTAAACTATGTAAAGGAAAGAAAGCAGTTTGGTAGATCAATTGCCCAGTTCCAGAATACACAGTTTGTACTTGCTGATCTTGCTACAAAGATCGAGGCTGCTAAGCTTCTTGTATACAAGGCTGCAAGAAAGAAAGATGAGTATCAGAGTGGCGCTAAGGTTTCTTACTCTGTAGAGGCTGCTATGGCTAAGCTATATGCTGCTGAGGTTGCTATGGAAGTAACAACAAAGTGTGTACAGCTTCATGGTGGTTATGGTTACATCAAGGAGTATGACGTTGAGCGTATGATGAGAGATGCTAAGATCACAGAGATCTACGAAGGTACTTCAGAAGTACAGCGTATGGTTATCTCAGCAAACTTGTTAAAGTAAGGAGGTACTTATCGTGAAAATTATCGTATGTATTAAGCAGGTACCTGATACAAAGGGTGGCGTACAGTTCAACCCAGATGGTACATTGAATAGAGGAGCAATGCTCACAATTATGAACCCAGATGATAAGGCTGGTCTTGAGGCAGCTCTTAGACTGAAGGATCAGTATGGCGCTGAGGTTACAGTTCTTACAATGGGACTTCCAAAGGCTGCAGATGTTCTTCAGGAAGCAATCGCTATGGGCGCTGACAAGGGTGTTCTTGTAACAGACCGTGTACTTGGTGGTGCTGATACTTGGGCAACATCTACAACAATCGCTGGTGCGATCAGAAAGCTTGACTATGATCTGATCATCACAGGCCGTCAGGCTATCGATGGTGATACAGCTCAGGTTGGTCCTCAGATCGCTGAGCACCTTGGACTTCCAGTTATCTCTTATGCACAGGAGATCAAGGTAGATGGAGACAGCGTAATCGTTAAGCGTCAGTATGATGACGGTTACCATATGGTAAAGGCTCAGATGCCATGTCTTATCACAGCACTTTCTGAATTAAATGATCCAAGATATATGACACCAGGTGGAATCTTCGATGCAGTCAATGCAGAGATCACAACTCTTGGTAGAGCAGATCTTGTAGATGTTGATGATTCAAACATCGGTTTGAATGGTTCTCCAACAAAGATTGCCAGAGCTTCTGACAAGGTTAAGAAGGGTCAGGGAGAGATGGCTCCAGAAGACGCAGATCCAGTAAGCTATATTGTTGGTAAACTGAAGGATAAGCACGTAATTTAATTAAAAAGGAAAAGTGGTGAATAAAATGGGAGCAATGAATGCAGAAGAATTAGCAAAGTACAAGGGCGTATTCGTCTTTGCACAGCAGGTAGATAATGTATTAAGCGGAATCTCTTTCGAGCTTGTTGGCGAAGGAAAGAGACTTGCAGAGAAGTTAGGCACAGAAGTAACAGCAGTATTGGTTGGTTCTGATGTTTCAGGACTTGTAGACGAGCTTGCTGCTTACGGTGCAGATAAGGTAATCGTAGTAGACGATCCAGAGTTGAAGAATTACAGAACTGAGCCATATGCACACGCACTTGCTTCAGTTATCAATGAGTTCAAGCCAGAAATCATGTTGGTTGGTGCAACAGCAATCGGTCGTGATCTTGGTCCTACAGTTTCAGCAAGAGTTCAGACAGGTCTTACAGCTGACTGTACATTACTTGAGATCGGTGATTTCCCTGTTAACCCAATCCCTGGAAAAGAGCAGAAGCACAATCAGCTTCTTATGACTCGTCCAGCATTTGGTGGTAACACAATCGCTACAATCGCATGTCCAGACAACCGTCCTCAGATGGCTACTGTACGTCCAGGCGTTATGCAGAAGCTTGACAAGGTTGAGGGTGCAAAGGCTGAGGTTATCAACTACAACCCAGGTTTCACACCAAATAACAGATATGTAGAGATCCTTGAGATTTCTAAGGCTGTTTCAGACATCAAGGATATCATGGATGCAAAGATTCTTGTATCTGGTGGTCGTGGTGTTGGTTCTGCTGAGAACTTCAAGCTTTTGGAGGATCTTGCAGACGTACTTGGCGGACAGGTTTCATGCTCACGTGCCGTTGTAGATTCAGGCTGGAAGCCAAAGGAGCTTCAGGTTGGCCAGACAGGTAAGACTGTACGTCCACAGCTCTACTTCGCAATCGGTATCTCAGGAGCAATCCAGCATGTAGCTGGTATGGAAGAGTCTGATATCATTATTGCAATCAATAAGGATCCAGACGCTCCAATCTTTGATGTAGCTGATTATGGTGTTGTTGGTGATTTGAACAAGATCGTTCCAGCACTGACAGAGGCTATCAAGGCTGAGCTTGCTGCAAAGTAATTTGATTACTTGCAAAAGTAAATAGTAAATAAGAGTTTAGAACCACCGTGTATCGTAAGATATGCGGTGGTTTTTTGTTATAGCGACGAGGAAAATGCACGCATTTATGCGGTGCATTTGACGACCGCTAATCAGAGACAAGATGTGCAGAGCGCCATCTTGTCTCTGTGCAAGCTTGTTGACTCAAAGTGGGCGTGGAGAGAAATTGGCAAGCGGAAAAACCCACGATGTGGGCGTAGAAAAAGAAAAGCAAGCTAGAAAACCCACTCTGGAAGCTTGTCGCTAGGTTATGGAGGAAAAAGTGGGCGCGGAGAGAAGCAGGCAAGCGGAAAAACCCACGACGTGGGTGTAGGAAGAGAGAAGTAAGCCGAAAAGCCCACCCCGGAAGCTTATTGTAAGGTTGCGGAGAGAAAAGTGGGCGCGGAGAGAAATTGGCGGGCGGAAAAACCTACGGTGTGGGCGCGGGAAGAGAAAAACAAGCAGGAAAACCCATCATGGAAGCTTATCGTAAGGTTGCGGAGAGAAAAGTGGGCGCGGAGAGAAATTGGCAGGCGGAAAAACCCACGACGTGGGCGCGGGAAGAGAAAAAAAAGCAGGAAAACCTGTGGGAAGGGAGACAGGAATGCTGATAATGCTGTTGGTTTATTTATGAGAGATTTATCGGTATTTTCTGAATCGACCCAAGTACTTCAATTTAAGTTAAAAGGGAGTTTATTCGTGTTTGACAGGAGTTTCGTTATAGATTGTTTATTACTATGATTTTTACTAATTGTTATAAATACCATATTGTGAATATATTCACAATGTGGTATAATTTACATAAAGAAAGATATTATATCTTCAGGTAATGACAGAAAGGAGGAATAATAATTTAGTTAGGAAGATTATAATAATCTTTATAAATACGGACGATTAGGAGAAAATTATGTATAACGATATGAATCAAAATCAATATCCAAATCAGGGTCAATTTCAAAATCAATACCAATATCAATATCCGCAGCAACCACCGGAGTCACCGGGGTTTGGAGTTGCATCTATGGTATTAGGAATTATATCATTGTGCTTATCTTGTTGTGCATATTTTATTTCAATACCATGCGCAATAGTTGGAATTATATTGGGGTTGATAGGCCTGAAAAAACAGGCAGGTCGGGGAATGGCGACGGCAGGTCTTGTATGTAGTATTATATCATTTATTCCCGCGATTATTCTTATATCAACTGGAGCATCAATAGTTTCGTCGTTAAAAAATTTTTGATGTAACATTTATGGAGTATAGTTGTATTGTTTAATCAAATAAAATGAAAATATCAATTAAGAACTATTTGTTATTTGCTCTATTTTTATGCGTAGTGATTGCGACTCTGCTTATTAAGATATATGATATTGATTTGGTGAAAATCATACCAGCACATTGTATATTATATGATAATTATGGGTTTTATTGTACTGGGTGTGGAGGAACGCGTGCATGTATGGCTCTGATCCATGGTAATTATATAGAGAGTATTCGTTATTACCCTGCAATTATTTATTTAGTGGGATTATTTATCTATTATTTTGTTATGAATATAATTTGTCTAGCTAAAAACATGCATAAAATGATTGTGAAGCCTATACATTTTTATATTTTAATTGCTATAATATTAATACAATGGATTGTTAAAAATTTTCTATTAATAATTCTTAACTATCGTATTATTTAAAAGCAAAAGGAAAGAATTATAAAATAATTCTTTCCTTTTTTATATAGGTAAATTCTTTGCTACAGAATTGAGGTTATTTAAATGATACAATATCGTTTGGAGTACATTCTAAAATATTACATAATTTATTTAGGGTTAACATTGTAATATTTTTTCCTTTTTTTAAACTATCCAGAGTTCGATTATCTATTCCAGATTTTAAAAGCTTATATTGACTTATGTTCTTTTGCTCCATTGTAGTCCAAAGCGGAGAATAATCTATCAAAAGAATCAACCTTTCCTTTTTTATAGAGTATATCCAAATTGCTAAAAATAGCATATTGTGAATATAATCACAATATGCTAAAATTTTTATAAAATAATAAACAAGGGGAGCAGACTAAAATGAAAAAAATAAAAATATTTTTATTGGTTATGAGTACCATCATTTTATGCGGTTGTACAAAAAGTCAGGAACAGTATTCCAAGAAAATTACAAATGTTGTGGAGCAGTACAATAATGGAGATATTTCCTATGACGAAGCATCTTCAGAATTAAGTGCTATGTATAATAATGCAGATTCGGAGATGAAAACAAAAATTGATGAAGAGCAAGTGCTGCTGGATAAACTGAAAGAGTCAAAAGATGCTTTCGAATCAGCGAAAAATGCAAGTAATGTAAATAACTACAAGTTGTCAATCAAGAGCTATGCAGATGTAATTGCAGAAGATACGAATTATGAAAAGGCACAGCAGGCGATTGTAGATGATGGTAATAAGTATTTGGAAGAGGTACATAAATTAGGCGAGACATATATTTCTGAGGATAAATATGCAAAAGCAATTTCTGCATATAAAGATTCGAAGGATGTATATGATGATGGCAGTGCGGATACTTGGATTGCGGATACAGAAAGTCAGTACAAGCAGAATGTAGAAGCGCAGATTGAAAAGTGCGTGTCGGATGGAGACTATCAAACAGCAATCATAGATTACAATGAGTTGTATGATTATTTTAAGGATGAGACATACACTGTAAAAATAGCTGAGCTTGAAAATGAATGGGTAAACAAGGTTGTTGCAGAATCTGAACAGTATTTGAGCAATGGAGACTACCAAAATGCAAAGAAAGTTTTAAATCCTGCATTGGGACGTATAAAAGATGATGAAGAGTTAAAGGCGCAGGAAGCTCGTGTAGAGGAGTTTACACCGGTAAATTTATTTTCTCTGGATTCTTTTGCTGAAACGACAGGACAGTGTGTATCTGTAAAAAATTGGTCAACCGGAGACAAGACAAATACAGGAAATTCCGGTTATGTAGGCAAAAAAGTAAGTGTTGAGGATAATATGGGAATTGGAGATTTAAAAGATTATAGATATAAGACCATTTACAATATTGATGGAAATTATGATACACTTACTGGATTATTTGCAATAGACTTCGATTCGAAAGATTGTACCGCAGATAATTTTGGAGCACAGTTCTTCGTTTTAGGAGATGATGATATCTTATATAAATCCGATTGGATTCGGGGTGGAGATATGCCGCTTGAAATCAACTTAGATATATCTGGAAGAAATCAGGTCTCAGTAGGCGTATTTGTGGTTAATTTTATGAATGGTGGACATTTGACTTATACAGAAGATTTCTCCGTAGGCTTATGTGATCTGTATTTGAATAAAACATATGTGCCGAAAGGGACGAATGCAGATGGCGTATCAGGTGAGGCGGACAATGGTGTTTTGCCAAGTGAAAATGAATAAGATTGCATTTGGATGAGAGAAATGGTGATAACGTGTATTGTAAAAATTGTGGGAATTATATAGAAAAAGGACAGCCTGTTTGCTCGAATTGTGGGAGCGCGCAGGCAACGGCAGGAACGATAATAAAAAGGATACTGTTGGGCATGGTAATATGTGTATTATGTGTAGTGCTTTTTGCTGTCGCATATTTTTCATATATTGAGCATAAATATTCCGATGGCAGTAATATAACAAAATTTTTGGTAGGATCGTCGGGAAGTGTACTAGACGATAATGATCACATAAATGATATATATATTGAATCGGAGCAACAGATTGAAATCATATCTGTTTTTTATGAAAAATTCAATGAATTTTCAGCAATAGCAGATATTGATCTGGGGATTGGATATCTGACAAATGTTCAGGTTACATTGAAAGTTCCGATTTTAGGCTCTCGACAGACAGACGTGAAATGGGATTATTGCTATAGTCAAAAGAAGTATTATGCAGATTTAAAAGATGAGGAAAACACTCAGAAAAATTATACGGAATTTGAGTATAAAGTGGAACCGGAATTTACGGGTAGGGATATAATGAATTTTATTGGCGTCTATGATGCATACAATGTTATGCAAATGGGAGTAACTTCTATCACGAATACATATGACTCGTTTGAATATAGTGTTTTGTGGAAATATCCAAATGATGGACAAATACATCAGAATTGGGTAAGGGCGGAATTCGATTATGCGAATCAACAGTGGGTTTTGAAAGAACCAACAGCAAGAATGGATAATCTTTTATTTTCATTGATTAAAAAGGCAGGTACCTTCGAAATTGATACAGAATACAATCAAAATGATATAGTATATATTGATTTGGGAGGCGCGGGAGGCGCTGAAATAGAGGAATAATTAATATAATAAAAGGGTTCACTGTATATCTTCCGATAAGCAGTGAATCTTTTTTGTATAGAAAAACTATTTTCGAAAAATTATAAAAAACAAGACATTCTAGGAATAGGAGGATGTTTTGAAATCAATACAAAAATATAAAATGAAGCATTCCTTCAAAATGAGAAGAAAGGAGAAAAGCCATATGAGTACGATGGAAATTTTAACACTTCTTTTGGTTATTGTGTTTTTTTGGATTACATAAAAGGCAATAAGTAAGGATTATAAAAAACGTAAAGAGGATACCTCACGAAAGGTATCCTCTTGTATTACGCAAATAATTCTGCTATTATCGTTACGTGGAAAAAGTTACAGAAAAAGGAGTTACCTATGATACGCGAATGTAGTCTGGAAGAGATATCCGATGGACGGACATATAGAGAAAATGATATGGTGAAGGTGGATACCGCTGGGTGCGGTGGCTGCCATAAATGCTGCATGGGAATGGGCACGTCAATCATCTTAGATCCCTATGATATCTGGCTTTTGAGAAATTTCTCAGAAGAAAAGAAGCTTACCTTTGAACAGCTCCTTGCAACCGGAAATGTGGAGTTGAATATTGTGGATGGCTTGATCCTGCCGAATCTCAGCATGAAAGGACAGGATCGTTGTGCTTATCTTGATGAAGATGGGCGGTGCCGGATTCATGATGTGCGACCGGGAATCTGTCGGTTGTTCCCACTTGGGAGAGTTTATGATGAGAAGGGAGACTTTTATTATTTCTTGCAGACAGGCGAATGCGCTAAGAAGAACCTTGCGAAGATCAAGGTGAAAAAGTGGACATGCTTGCGATGCCCGGAGAAGAACCGGGAATTTGTCACGGCGTGGCATGCATTGATCCGCACAGCCGGACAGAAGATGGTGGAACATAAGCAGAGTGGCCGTGGCGAGAAGCTTCAGGAATTGGCGATGTATATTCTGAACGAATTCTATGTTGCGGACCTGCCGGAAGCCGCTTACGACGATACCGGAATCACAACAATCTACGAAAGTTTATGTAATAAGATAGAAAATGCAAGAGAATCTCTCGCGCATTTTTAGTAAGAGGAAGAAAATATATAATTGCAAAACGGGACATGCATATTTCCATATTTATAATTTGAAATTCAAGAATATGCATATGTTTGGAACTTAGAATTACTTAATGTTCTGGAAGATAAGCAGAAATGATTGAACACGATGTTCAATCAAGCCGCCATTGAGCCACGGATGGCGAATTGGCGGCGGTTTCGTGTGACGAGATAATGTGTGCCAGAACATTTAGTAATTCGTAGTTTCAATACATCGCATAGAATTGGATTTCAAATATAAATATGGAAGATAGAAATATCCATTTTGCAATTATATTGGAATTAAGGAGGAACAAAAATGCTCGGAATTATCGGTGCAATGGATGAAGAAGTTGCAAAATTAAAGGAAACTATGCAGGATGTCGCAGTCGAGACAAAGGCGTCTATGGAATTTTACAAGGGAACGATGAATGGCAAAGAGGTTGTCGTTGTCCGCTCAGGAATCGGAAAGGTCAATGCGGGAATCTGCACACAGATTCTGTGTGATCTGTATCATGTGGATGCTGTGATCAACACAGGAATTGCAGGAAGCTTAAATGCGAAGATTGATATCGGCGATATTGTGCTTTCGACTGATGCACTGCAGCATGATATGGATGCGACAGGCTTTGGATATGAGCCGGGCGTGATTCCTCGGATGGAGACATCGACATTTATTGCAGATGAGAAGCTGCGAAAGCTGGCGAAGGAGTGCTGCGAGCGCGTGAATCCGGATATTCATGTATTTGAAGGACGCGTGGTCAGTGGCGATCAGTTTATTTCTGATAAGGCGAAGAAAGAATTTATCCTGAATACATTTGCAGGCGACTGTACTGAGATGGAAGGTGCAGCGATCGCACAGGCTGCTTACCTGAATCAGATTCCGTTTCTGATTATCCGAGCGATCTCAGATAAAGCAGATGACAGTGCGACGGAGGATTATCCAACCTTTGAGACGAAGGCAATCGCGCACAGCGTAAAGCTCGTGCAGGCAATCGTTGCAGGATATGCGAATGCATAGAATAAGAGTTAATCTCATATGTGATTCCATGTATAAATAGAATCACATGTCGAATATAGAATCAATAAGAAAGCAGGTAAAATCATGGAGAAAATAGCAAGCTTTACAGTGAACCATTTGAATTTGTTGCCGGGCGTGTATGTGTCAAGAAAAGATAACGTCGGCGGAAATGTGATTACAACATTTGATCTGCGTATGACGAGACCAAATTATGAGCCGGTGATGAATACAGCAGAGGTGCATACGATTGAGCATCTGGCAGCAACTTTTCTCCGGAATCATAAGGAATACGGAGAGAAGATTATTTATTTTGGACCGATGGGATGCCGGACAGGCTTTTATCTGATCTTGGCAGGCGAGTATGAATCGAAGGATATCGTGCCGTTGCTGAAGGAACTGTATACATTTATGAGCGAGTTCGAGGGCGATGTACCGGGCGCGTGTGCGCGGGATTGCGGAAATTATCTCGATATGAACCTGCCGATGGCGAAATATCTGAGCAAGAAGTATCTGACGGAAGTATTGGAGAATATTTCGGAAGAGAGACTTGTTTATCCGGAATAGTTATCCACAATATCCACAAAATGCGCGTATTTGTTGCATTTTACAAAATGTCTTGAAAATCCCATGCAAACCTCTTATCATCTTAATTATAAGGTAAGGATGGAAGGAGGAGTTGTATGGGAGAAGAACAGGACATTCCAAGAAAACTTGAGTATGAGAGTTTGGCTGAGTATGATGCATTCCGTAACCCTTCGATCGTGGAGGAACAACCATTTTATTACAAAGGGATGAGCCGAAGCGAATATGAAAAGGAACTCGCATATCTCAATCAGAACCTGTCATCGTTTTATGAAGGTTCATATGTTCCGCTCTGGAAGCAGTCGTGGTATCAGTAGGAGCTTTGGCCAGCACCCGAAGATACAAAATAAGTCATTTTTTCTAAATGAACCCCAATATTTTGTAGGAATTTTATAAAAAGTATTTGATTTTACATATCAGTATGGTACAATGAATTATAATTGCGGACAGGTATAGTTTGACTTGAATTATTATGGAAAATGTATCGAGGATATAGAGAGTTTATAAGGTAGAGAGGTGTAACTATGAACTTTAAAGACAAGCTGGTAAGTAAATTATTGGATATCGGAAAGAAACACCGGATATTAGTCTATCCGATGCTTGCTTTGGTTGCGGTTGTAACTGCAATCTCGCATGTCATCTGCTGGGGACGCGGAAATGGCAAGAAGATGGTCGCATCAATTATGGTTGTGGCACTTCTGATCACGCAGTCGCTGTTCCTGACGTCATCCGCTGTAAATAATGGTGATGATGCAAATGCGGCACTCACGAACACTGCTACGGATGCAACCAGTGTGATGAACAGCGGGGATGGAGCGAATGATCCGATCCAGTTGCTTGATGCAGGCGGAAATGCCGATGTCGCAGACGACGGAACGGAGGATGCAGAAACAGCAAATGTTACATACTATGCATATACAACCTCATCTCAGACAATTGCCGGTTTTTCAAAGGCATGTGCAGTTGCAGACTCTACCATTACTTTGATGAACGATAATGCAGAAATTCTGCAGGGATTTGGTCTGGATGCAAAATATTTTACAACAGACGGAAAATTGTACAGCGATGCACAGTGTACAATGCCGATCGCAGGCAACCAGATGACCACGACAGAAAATGGAACCTATCAGGTATTTGTAAAGATTACAAGAACCGCATATACACTTGCATTTTCTGACTGTGGTGATCAGGGAGACGTCGCAAGTGTTACAATACCGACAAATGAGACAAATACCGGTAATGTGGAACAGGTAATGTCATTTGCAGTACCGGGATCAGATGCTACCTATCATTTCTATAAGAGAGGATATAAGTATATCAGTCTTGGAGACAAGACGATCGGTCAGAGTATCGAGGTGAAATCTTCTGATGTCCGTACGAACACGATTACGGTAAAGGCAGGTTGGGAGCCAATCAAGGACATGAAGCTGACATACCAGTTGTATGATCCATCGGTTGTAGGTGTGCTTGATCCGGTAGAGTCAGCCGATGCAGTTGTTGAGAGTGCAGCTTTTGCATATGGCGATACAGTCTCTATCATGACTTTGGATGAGAGTGCTTATATTCAGAATAAAGGATATTATTTCGCAGGCTGGAAGATCGAGGGCACGGATACGATTATTGATCCATCCCAGACAGCAACGATGGCTGCGACGACTGACAGTGGACTTGTAAAAGAAAGTGGTGCACTGACAGATGCAACGAATGTTGCACCGGTTAAGCTGATCGGTCAGTGGAAATATAAGGAAATTGAGCTGTATGTCGACGGCAATAAGGTCGATGGCAGTGATGCGGCTGTGACAGGCATGTACGGTACAGCTATGAACCATGTCATTACAGCAAAGTACAAGAAAGATGGCGCAGAGAGTGAGTCCATCCAGTTTACAAATGGTATGCAGGCGGTTACAACCGGACTTGGTACTTATGGACTTTCTGTAAACGAATCGGCAAATTCTTATACGATAACAGGTACACCGAACAATGTGACAACGGATGCACAGAGCTATACATTTACGGTGACAGATACGAATGACACAAGTAAGACAGCAACCTTTAATCTTGTGTTTGCTGTTGAAAAGCTTCCGGTTATCATTGGAGAAGTCAAGGATGCTTCCACAGGAGGAACTTTGACGAAGGTGTATGATAATTCGGATACTATCCAGGTGCAGACGACAGCGTCTGTCACAGCACAGGACGGCAGTGTACCGGATTGTATAACAAACGATGCGATTCAGGTAACGTTCGATGCAACCGCAAAGATGCTTGATACAGGAAGTGTGAAGGGCAAGGATGTCGGAACTGGAAAGACGATCCGTCTGACATCACCAAGATTATCTGGAAATAATGCAAACTGCTATGAATTGCTGAATGTAGAAGAGGGACACCTCGATGTGGCAAACGCAGCTACTGTAACGAAGCGTACCTTGAACGTGGAGGCTGCATATGATGTGGATTCTGTATTGTTTGGACAGGATAGTCCGGAATGTACACTGACGATTACGAATCCAGATAATATTGCACAGGGAAATAACAATGAAGAGCAGAATGCATATGCGGCAGATCCGAATACATTTATGACAAGATATCTTGGACTGAATAACAAGGATGCATGGGAGACAAACCGCAAGATTTATAGCAGCCCGGCAAATGCGTATTACTATATCCGTCCAACCTTTGCAAGCAACGGAAACTATGAAGTAGTTGTTGCAAATCCACCGAAATTCTCGGTGACAAGAGAAAGCTCCGATGGACATTTCTCCATCAAGGAGACTGCGGTTGGTGGATATTATCCAAGTTATACGATCGTGGCAACGAACGGATATGATATGGTTCGAATCCTGAGTGATGGCGAGGTTGATATTTCCGACACGATGACACGTGCACAGGCAAAAGCGTTGTTCAAGAACCAGTCCGCAGGTATTACGGCAGATGGTACTTACACGAACATCCGGTTCCAGTTGTACAATTCGACAACCGATGCAATCTCTACCATCTATACGGTGAAAGAGACGATCATTGTAGATACAAAGATTCCGGTTTATGTAAGCCATACAGTGGAACCGACCGGCTTTGTAAATCAGCTTGGGTTTGGTACATATTATCATTCGCAGAACAATGTCACAGGTATGACACTGACAGTTACATACCGTTCAGACGAAAGCCCTTGTGATTACCTGCATTATTATTTCGCAGGTGAGGACGCAAGTACCGTTCCGACCACGACGATGCAGACAAAGATGGTATCGAAGGGAAATGGTCTGTATGAGGCAACACTTCTGGTAGGAAGCGGCTATGCCGGACAGCTGGTTGTATGGGCAACCGATACAAAGCAGAAGGAGTCTGCACATACAAAGCTGGTATGTTATACAACGAACACTGATGCAAGTCTGACAGATAAATATTATGAGTGGATGGTTGAAGGAACCCCTCCAACTGCTGCGCTGAGCGTACAGGGAAATGGAGAGGCTGCGCTGACAGATAAGTGGTACAATACATTGGATGCAGCAATTGCAGCAACGGATATCGACAGTGGACTGGATGAAGTGACATGGAGTGTTGAGACACCAAGTACAACTGTGACAGCTACGACATCTGCGTATGGTGCCAATGCGACAAAGAATGCAAAGATTACAGATTATACATTCCACCAGATCATTACAGGTGGTGCATCGAATAATTACACACCAGGTGAGTATTATATCTCGGCAGTGGTAAAGGATAATGCAGGCAATACGGTAGATGTAGAGAAGCAGGGTCCATTCTTCTTCGATGGCATCAAACCGGCAGTGACATTGTCTGATGATGGAGAAAGCCAGACACAGTTCCAGTCCGATGTCACGATTACGATGGAAGCGACAGAGGGCGAGCTGGAAAGTGGTATTGACAGCATCGCACTGTACAAGGACAGCACAGGCAGTGAGCCGATCCAGACATGGTCTGCCGCTGGCGCGAAGAGCTGGACAGAAAGCTATGATGTAACAGAGAGTGGAACCTATATCTTAGTTGTAACGGATATTGCAGGTAATCAGTCTACCGAGCAGGTAACCTACAGTCATATTTCTTCGGAGAGACCAGACAAGCCAAGCGTATCAATCGCGAAGGGCGATAATGGTGCGATTGGAAATGCAGGCTGGTTGATCGAGGATAAGCCGAAGGTAACAATCAAGTCAACAACGGAAACAAGTGATAAGGTTCCGGTCAAGACATATTACAAAGTGATTTATACAGACGCAAGTGGAAAGCATGAATCACAGGATAGTTTTACTGGAGAGAGTTATACATTTGCACTGGACGGACAGGGTGATGTGACAGTGGAAGCGTGGGCAGTCAGCGAGGCGGGCTGTCAGAGTGATACTGCTTCTGAGGATGCAAAGGTTGATATTGATGGACCGGCTGTGACGATCACAGATTCTGTGGTTGATGCAAATGGGGATGTAACAATCAACTTCCAGGCAATTGATTTGATCAGTGGTGTAGATACTGACCGGGTACTCGTAAATGGCAACGCTGTATCGGTAACAGATACAGATGGCGTGGCAAAGGGAAGCTTCAAGGCAGATGGCAGTGCAACTTACACGATTGTTGCTTATGATAATGCAGGCAACAAGTCCGCAGAGGTAAGCTTTGAGCCGCTTGGACTGGAAGTAACACCGGTAACAGCAATCACAAATACAACAGCACATATCGAGGCGCAGGTAATTCAGGGAACAAACCCATTGTCAAAGAGCCTGTGCTATATCGAGTATAAGAAAGCAACTGAGACAAGCTACGATACCGTACTTGTCAATAAGACAGATACTGCAAGCGGAATTGAGATGATCTACAATTTCAGCAAGCTGACACCAGATACGGTATATAATTACCGTGTACATGCAGCGACACTGAATTCTTCTGAGGAGCGTGTGATCGAAGGAAGCTTTAAGACGCTGTCTGGCAATTCGACGACTACGATCTACGGTACGGCAACTTATAACGATTCACTACCAGATGATGTGAAGGATAAGCCAATCTACATTAACCTGTACCGTGGCAATACGATTGTCGGCGGTGAGGTTGTAACAAGCGCAGACAATACACGGTATATGTTTACCGGTGTATCTGATGGAACGTATCGTATCGTTGCAACAAACGGTACTCTGACGAAAGAGGCATCCGTGACAGTTGCCGATGGCATGATCACCTATCCAGAGACCTATTCGACAACCGGAGGAATCAACTTTGTACTTTCCGGTCTGTCTACGGATGTGATTTTGGATGATGGCGATGTAGAGATTGCTGTGGATGGTCTGGATAAGATCTACAACAACAGCTACTACAAGGGAAACGTAACGGATGATGATCTTCGAATCGTTCAAAATGGCGGCCGGATCGATATTGCTTTGCATGCAAGCTACATCAAGGTAAGCGATGTGACATCCGAAGAGCAGGGAATCTTCGCAGATAAGCTTGGCAGCCGGACAGAAATTGTTCGTTATATAAGATTATACATCGTGAAAAATGTATATAATGAGTTTGGAAACTTAGAGTATTCACAGAATCTGACAAGACTGTATGAGCCTGTGACGATCTCCTTCCCATTGGAGGATTTGGCAGGTGAGAACATCAAGGTAGCATCGCTACATGCAGAGGGAACGGATTATTTGTTCAAGAGCTGGACAGATGCAAGTGAGGTTACACTGACGCATGATTATGTAATTATCAATACAGACCGTTTCTCAACCTACGCACTGTATCGTGTGACACAGCCGAAGACTTACACGGTTGTATGGAAGGACGGCGATGGAAATATCCTGAAGACAGAGACTGTAGAAGAGGGTGCTTCTGCAACACCGCCAGAGGGAACACCGACGAAGACACCAACAAAGGATTACACATACACCTTTGAAGGCTGGGATCAGGATTATACAAATGTCACAAAGGATATGGTCATTCTCGCATGGTTCTATTCGACAAAGCGTGATGATACAACGGAAGATCCTGGCACAACGGAAAATCCAGGTACGACAGAGCAACCGGGTACAACGGAGGGACCAAAGGCACCGAATGCAAATGTGACACCAGGTGGTAACGGAGCAAACGGTGGACAGAACACGTCAAAGAACCCAGTGAAGTATACATATATGGGAGCGACTGGTTCTCCGCAGACGGGTGATGCAACACCAATTGTATTGCTTGTATGTGCAATCGTATTTGCAGGTGCAGGAATCGTAGTTACGATCAAAAAGAGAAAAAGTTTCTAAAAATTAACAGTTATAGTTCTTCGCATACCGAACATAATAAGAGTAAGACAAACATGTCTTAATTTAAAAGTATGGAGGTAGATAATTATGAAGAACTCAAACAACACAACAAGCGTACCAGAGGCTAAGGAAGCTATGAACAAGTTCAAGATGGAAGTAGCAAATGAGCTCGGTGTAAACCTGAAGCAGGGTTACAACGGAGATCTTACTTCCCGTGAGAGCGGTTCAATCGGTGGCGAGATGGTCAGACAGATGATCAAGAAGCAGGAGCAGCAGATGTCTGGTAAGTAATCAATCTGACCAGATGGATATGCGCTAAGTAAGACCATGTAAGGGAGTTTGTTTCTATATCGGTGATAATGGGAAACATTATTGCATAAGATATAGAAACAAGCTCTTTTTTTGAGCAAATATATAGACTTGCGAAAAATCTTATGATATAATGCAGAGAATAGTGCTTACAATGGATAGTAGGCGTTGCAAGTTAAGGAGGAAAAAAACAAATGAGTTTAGCAGTAGAAAAATTAGACGGAAGCATGGCAAAATTAACAATTACAGTACCAGCTGAGGAGTTTACAAAGGCAATCACTTCTGCATACAACAAGCAGAAGAGTAAATTCTCTGTACCTGGATTCCGTAAGGGAAAAGTACCACAGGCATTCATCGAGAAAATGTACGGTGCTGCTATCTTTTATGAAGATGCTGCAAATCAGCTTATAAATGAGTATTATCCAAAGGAACTCGAGAACTGTGAGGAAGAGATCACTTCAAACCCAGAGATCGATGTAACACAGATCGAGAAGGGTAAGGATTTCATCTTTACAGCAACTGTAGCTGTAAAGCCAGAAATCAAGATTGGTGATTACAAGGGTGTTGAGATCGAGAAGATCGATACAACAGTAACAGACGAAGACGTTATGGCAGAGATCCTGAAGGATCAGAAGGAAAACGGAAGAAAGATCGATGTAACAGACAGAGCTGCACAGATGGATGATGAAGTTACAATCAATTTCGAAGGCTTTGTAGATGATGTTGCATTCGAAGGTGGAAAGGGCGAGAACTACAAGCTTACACTTGGTTCACACTCCTTCATTGATACATTTGAGGATCAGATCGTTGGCAAGAATATTGGCGATAAGTTCGATGTAAACGTAACATTCCCAGAAGAGTATCATGTAGAAGATCTGAAGGGTAAGCCAGCTGTATTTAAGGTAGAGCTTCTTGCAATTTCTACTCTGGAGCTTCCAGAGCTTGATGACGAGTTCGCAAGTGATGTTTCTTCTTTTGAGACATTTGCTGAGTACAAGGAAGACAAGAAGAAGACATTGGAAGTAAAGAAGGAAGAGCAGGCAAAGCGCGAGAAGCAGTCTAAGGTAGTTGAGAAGATCGCTGAGGCAGCTGAGGTTGAGATTCCAGAGGCAATGATTAAGTACAACCAGGAAAGAATCATGAATGAGATGTCTCAGAGAATGATGTATCAGGGACTTCAGATGGAGCAGTATCTCCAGCTCATGGGAACAACAAAGGAAGAGTTCTTAGAGCGTGTAAAGCCAGATGCAATCGCAAGAATCAAGACAAGCCTTGTTCTTGAAGCAGTTGCAGCTGCTGAGAATATCGTTGCAAGTGATGACGATGTAGATGCTGAGATCCAGGATATGGCTACACAGTACCAGATGAAGCCAGAGGAACTGAAAGATATGATCGGTGCACCAGAGCTGGAGAATATCAAGAAGGATATCGCTTCCAGAAAGGCACTCGAATTCCTTGGCGAGAATTGTAAGGAAGTTTAATCAAAAAGCTTCACATGAGTTAGGAGATAATTAGAATGGCAAATCGTTCAGACGATAAGAAAAAAGTGAGATGTTCGTTCTGTAACAAATCACAGGAACAGGTGCGCAAGCTGATTGCGGGACCGAATGTATATATCTGTGATGAGTGTATTGAGATTTGTTCTGAGATTATACAGGATGAATTTGATAATGAGCCTTCCGATTCAGAAATCAATCTCTTGAAACCGAAGGAAATCAAAGAATTTCTGGATGATTACGTGATTGGACAGGAGCAGGCAAAGAAGGTGCTTTCGGTTGCCGTATACAACCATTATAAGCGTATTTTGGCAGAGAAGGATTTTGATGTCGAGCTTCAGAAGAGTAATATCATCATGATCGGACCTACGGGCTCCGGTAAGACATATCTGGCACAGACACTGGCAAAGCTTTTAAATGTTCCGTTTGCAATCGCAGATGCAACTGCTTTGACTGAGGCTGGTTATGTCGGAGAAGATGTAGAGAATATTCTTCTTAAGATCATTCAGGCAGCAGATTATGATGTGGAAAAGGCACAGCTTGGTATCATTTATATTGATGAAATCGACAAGATCACCAAGAAAAGTGAAAATGTATCTATTACAAGAGATGTATCAGGAGAAGGTGTCCAGCAGGGAGGCGGAGCCCTTGGGGCTGATGCCGTATCGTGCCAACATTCAGCAGGAAATCAGGTTCATCCTCTCAACTCCTCTCTTGTTTTTTCTTGTCCTACCACACGCGCCGCAAAAAGCAACCCCGTCCTCTCCCCGCGGCCCTATCAGCCTTCTGGCGGACAGCGAAGAAGAACAGCACAATTACCAAAATGCGGGAGAAGGTGCAATTACCTTCTCCCGCAATGTTTGCGGTTTAAAAAGAACCCGATACAAGGCTTTCCATGAGCCTCTTTTCGCTGCGGCAGACGGACTTTTTGTGCTTGCAGCGTGAATTTCCAAAAAAACGGTTGAAAAGTTGATAAGAATATGCCATACTAAAACTATACACTTGCGGGGGAGGGAGTTTTGTACCGTTTGTGCCGCAAAATAATTGCAGAAGGAGGACTTGATAACGGCGATGGACAATCGGATGTTCATGTAAAAGTTAGACGATTGCCAAATTATGATTTTCGATTCATCGGACGATTGCAATTACAACGGAACACAAAACAAGGAGTAGAAAGGGGAATGTTTTATGCGAAAATTGTTGTTAAGCGTCTTACTCTGCGCTGCGTTGGTGATGGGGTTACTGCCTACTGCCGCTTTTCCGATGGAGTTGGGTAATACCTCTGAGTCGGTGGAGGAGGCTCCGACTTCCGCATGGGAGGAACAAACCGTCAACGAGGAGCTGTTGTCCTAATATGGAGAACAGAAAAATGCGCCGAAGGCAGCGGATCCGGCAGCACAGAATGATGCTGCGGAGATCTATGTCAGCAGCACCGGTAACGACGAACAGAATACCGGCACAAAAGATCTCCCCTTCGCCACGCTGGCTAAGGCGGTGGATGCTGCGGCTGATGGTACAACGATCTATGTCATGAGCGATCTGACCATGGATCAGTGTGCTCGTTTTTACGATAAGAGTCTTAAAATCACCAGTGGAGAAGGCGGTCCTTACACTATTACACGCAGCGCTGATTTTAAGCAGCAAAGTGACACAGCCCGCAGCTGGTATAATCCCGCCATGATCGAGGTTCAGTCTTCATCGGCGAGTTCTGTCGGCCTGACTCTTTCCAACATCGTTCTGGACGATGCAGGGATGCACGAGGGTACTGTATTCGCACAGGCTGTCAGCGGTGACGGCAACGAGGGTAATACGGTTTATGTGCAGGACGCTATCATTGCCTCCAACGCCACTGTGCCCTGCACCGTGACGCTGGGTAAGGATGCTGTGCTGCGCAACTTTGGCGGTATGTCCGCTGTGCGCGCCACCGACCAGGCAAAAATCGTCATGGAAAGCGGCAGTGTGATAGAGGATACCCTGACTGGTCATACGAGAACAAAAGGCTCTGGGGCAGGCTCAGTCGGTCCGGCGGGTGC
>ENA-ORNT01000327-ORNT01000327.1-human-gut-metagenome-genome-assembly--contig:-NODE-327-length-35044-cov-5.404413_pt1 | contig 35044 bp, 22 predicted proteins | sample MGYA00242120_ERZ509032 | MGnify/ENA primary metagenome ERZ509032 (study PRJEB26280, sample SAMEA2338729) | human gut metagenome | biome: human gut; feature: human-associated habitat; material: faeces...
GTTACACTCATTTTTTAATTGTTAAAACGGTGTAAAGTAAATCTGTATTAAGTCATTTCATACCGTAAGTCCATGGGGGGTTCATAATTTCCGCTTTGGGGCATATTGCTTCTTTACAACAAGCCACAAGCATTGCAGGGATATTGCATCGAAGACACAAAGCTGCTGTCACTATTCTAAAGACAAACAACTTCCTTCAGCCTTCTGTTATTACCCACTACTAATGGCATGGGGAGGAGGCGTATTCACGCTACACCTAATATTGTATAAGACACTCGGTAATCCCGAATTGGGGCAAAATATTATATGATTTCTTGTGTTTTCATTAATATTTGCATATTTTTCACATATCTCAACAAAATACAGAGTACATTCCGGACATTTTTTCTTCTTTTTTAGAAAAGGAAACATTTCAAAATTACTAACCTATATAAACTTAGAAAAACTATGCAAACAATTCCACTGTTAAACAGAGCATCGCTTACGGCATCAGCTCTGATGCTAAGCATTGCAAGTTTTGCCCAGTCTATTACGACAAGCGGCGTGGTGAAAGACGCATCCGGCGACCCACTTATCGGTGTCAACGTGTATGTAAAAGGCTCTAAGCAGATGGCCGTTACCGATCTTGACGGTAAGTTCACTCTGTCGAATGTGCCTACGGGAAGCACTATCCAGTTCTCATACATCGGTTATGAAAAGAAGGAACAGAAGGCTTCTTCCACAATGAACATCATGATGAAGGAGTCGGACAAGACCCTGAACGAAGTGGTCGTAATCGGCTACGGCACGGTGAAGAAGCGCGACCTCACGGGTTCCGTGGCATCTGTAAACAAGGATGCGCTGACTGCCAATCCTGTTTCAAACGTGGCTGAAGCCCTTCAGGGAAAGCTTGCCGGAGTGTCTGTTTCATCACAGGACGGACGACCGGGAGCCGACGTTTCTATAAGAGTGCGCGGAGGCGGCTCTATCTCACAGAGCAACGAACCGCTCTACGTCGTTGACGGATTCCCCGTTTCTACCATCAGCGACATACCTGCTGACCAGATAGTATCTATAGATGTGCTGAAAGACGCATCGTCAACAGCCATCTACGGTGCACGTGGTGCCAACGGCGTTATCCTCGTCACAACGAAGGCTGCGGAGAGCGGAAAGATTTCTGTAAGCTACAACGGATACTACCAGGCGAAATGGGCTGCCAAGCAGTTCAAGACGCTTAACGCACAGGAATACGTAAAGAGCGTTTGGGCTTATGCCGCAACGCCAGGCACAGGAGGCAGCGCCGACGATATAGCCAAATACTTCGGACTTGGCGCCAAATACGGCAACCACTATGACGAATATGCCAAGATGTCGGCACACGACTATACCGACGACCTGCTGCGCACAGCATCATCGTGGAACCAGAACCTGAGTCTGTCGGGCGGTAACGACAAATCTAAGTTCACGCTCGCCGTAAACTATTCCAAGGACGACGGTATCAAGATAAACTCCGACTTCGAGCGTCTGGGACTGAACTTCAAGTTCAACCAGAAGCTGGCAAAGGGTCTCGACATGTTCCTCGACCTGCGCTACTCCAACATGGAGATAAACGGAGCTGACGCTTGGGCTACATCAAAGGGCTCACTGCTTTCTTCAGCCTATACTTACCGCCCTATCGACACTCCTCTCGGCACCGACGACTACACTCTGTTCGGTATGGGCTCCGCCAACATCGACCCATCGCAAGACCCGGCAGCCGTGACCAAGAACCTTTACAATAATATGAATCTTCAGCGTATGCGTGCCAACCTGGCGTTGCAGTGGGAGATGATAAAGGGACTGACTCTGCGCACGGAGTTCGGCTACGGACAGAAGTGGGACGACAGCAAATACTATGACGACGGTTCCATTACCAGCAGCTATACAAAGGGCTACAAATATGCTACGTGGAACAAGACGGAGCAGAAGAACTGGCGCTCTGTCACTACTCTGAACTGGCAGGTGCAGGGCTTGGGCGAGGCTCACAGACTATCATTCCTCTTAGGAAACGAGGAACTCTACAAGAAGTCTGACGTGATAAAGCTCAGCGGTGCAGGCTATCCTATGGGAGAGGCATGGAACCGCGACCGCGTGTTCGGCATGATGAACATGGGCGACGCTACCAAATATCCGAGCGAGAACTTCTATCTGCCACAGATGGGCGTTGCTGAGACAACGGCTTCCTTCTTCGGCAGAGTAAACTATACTCTTCTCGACAAGTATCTGTTCACTGCAACGATGCGTGCCGACGGCTCTTCAAAGTTTGGTCCGAACAACCATTGGGGCTACTTCCCAGCAGCAGCATTCGCATGGCGCATAACAGACGAGCCGTTCATGAAGGGTGCTACAGACTGGTTGACAAACTTGAAGTTCCGTCTTTCATACGGTACATCAGGTGCCGACAACATCAGCTCAAGCCTCTGGCACGAAACATGGAGGTCGTCTAACGGCGTATGGAACGGTGAACCAGTACAGTACTACAAGCCAAGCGGACTGAAAGAGAACCCTGACCTAAAATGGGAAACGACGATATCAAGAAACGTAGGATTCGACTTCGGATTCCTTAACCGCATCAACGGAACATTGGATTTCTACTGGAACACTACCAAAGACCTGCTGATGAGACAGGAGATTGACTCTTCTACAGGCTACAGCTACCAGTACAAAAATATCGGACAGACATCAAACAAGGGTATCGAGCTGGCTCTCAACGCAAGCATAGTACGCTCAAAGGACTTCAATCTGAACATGAACCTGACATACAACATGAACTTCAACAAGATTGACAAGCTGCAGAACGGCAAGACTCTCTATGGTTCCGGTTGGGCAAGCGCATCGCTCATGCCTGGAAACGACTACATCCTGAGAGAGGGCGCACCGGTGGGAGTTATTCGCGGATACAAGAGCGACGGCTTCTATACCGTTGACGACTTCAACTATGTCAATGGAGTATATACGCTGAAGGAAGGTGTGCCTGACATACAGAGCAACGTATTCACCAACTATCCGAAACCTGCCGAGATACAGGTTCCTGCCGGACAGAGCGCATTCCCTGGAGCTTTGAAAATCAAAGACACTCATAAGGACGGCATCATCAACGAGGAAGACGTAGTAGAGCTTGGAAACGTGATGGCACACCATACCGGTGGCTTCGGATTCTCGGGCAACTACAAGAACTTTGACTTTTCCGCAAACTTCACTTACCAGATTGGCGGCAAGGTATATAACGCTTCTGCAATGTGTGAATATACCGGAGGCAAAGAGCCGGGCATCGGCAAGAACAAACGTGACTTTATACGCGACTGCTTCCAGCTGTATGACGTGCGCAACGGAGAACTCGTTGTTGTTACCGACCCAACAGAGCTTGCTGCACTGAACAGGAACGCAACACGACCAGTGCCTTACTATGAGGCTAACACCGTACTCTCAGACTTCATCGAAGATGCTTCGTTCCTGCGCCTGAGTAACCTCACTATCGGATATTCATTCCCTAAGACACTGTTGAAGAAGGCTTACATACAATCGGCAAGAGTATACGTCACCGGCGGTAACCTCTTCTGCATAACCGGCTATTCGGGTCTTGACCCAGAAGTAAGCACCAACGGTGCAGCCGGCAACAGCGGTTATCCTACTCCAGGACTTGACTACGGTTCTTATCCGCGCTCACGCACTTTCACTGTAGGTCTTAACCTCACGTTCTAACAACTAACCTATTAAAATAATAAGGATATAACTATGAAGAAGATTATATATTCAATGATACTCTCAGCAATGGTTGCTGGAGCCACCACCTCTTGTTCTGACTTCCTCGACCAAAGTTCAGACTCTGAGGCAGGCACAGATTTTGTATTCTCTGATCCTACCACAGCACGTGCCGCCCTTATGAATGGATATGAGCAGTGGAGGTCATGCGGCGTGGCTTTCGGCACCGGAAGCTTCTACCACTACGTTGTGTCAAGCTCTGACATTGAGACTCAGGGCGAATCATACAGCGCACAACCTTGGCGCTGGGTGCCGTCATATTTCTATGGATATACGAACGGTAACCTGAGCAAACAAGGGCCCGGCACCTACGGACTATATGAAAACGGCATGATGAGCAGCACATGGACAGGTCTGTTCAACGTCATCGGCATCGCAAACTCTCTCATCGAGCAGTTTGAAAGCTCATCAAGCTATGAGGCAATGATAAGCCAGGGCACTCCGTCCACGCTGAGCGAGATTTACGGAGAGGCAATAGCTCTGCGCGCTTCATGCTATTATGAGCTGATGAGACAGTATGGCGATGTGCCGCTACAGACAAAAGCAGGAGTGGAACCAGAGAGGCTATCGCCTCGCGACTCTATAGCAGACTTCGTGTTGAAAGACCTTGAAAAGGTCATTCCTCTCATGTACCGTTCGGGAGAAACAACGGAAATCAACAAGACTTACATGACACGCACCTATGCCGAAGGACTGTTAGGAAGAATCTGTCTGTGGGAAGCTGGATACCAGACACGCAGACTGGACCTCGGAGGAGAAGCGTTCTATAAGGGACTGGACGGACAGCAGGTCAGCTTCGATAAGGTTTCCTCTAACAACCTCTGCTTCTACGGCAGACGCACAGACTGGAAGAAATACTACGAACTGGCAGAGAAATATCTCGGAGAAGCTATCAGCAACCACGGAAACATAATACTGCAGACCACCGACCCACGTGATCCTTCACGTTTCGGCAACCCATACCAGTATGTCTTCCAGCAGATGAACGACCTGCAGATATGCAACGAGAGCGTATATGAGATACCGGAGACACAGACTCAAGGCTCTCCACGCCCTTATGCCTTCGGCCGTCCGTCAAACGGCGGTAGCAGCAACTTCTATCCTTGCAAAACATACGGACAGGCACGTATGCACCCTCTGTATTACTACAGCTACTTTGATCCGAACGACATGCGTCGCGACGTGACATGTACCGTAACCGGTTCCGACGGTCATGGTGCAGAGGCAATACTATCATTCGTAAAGGGCTCACGGCTGAACGGCGGTATCGGCTTAAACAAGTTTGACGAGAACCGCATGTCAAAGCCATATACCGTGAAGCAAGGACAGGCCGGCATCAATGGTGTATATATGCGCTATGCCGACATCATACTTATGCAGGCTGAAGTAAAGGCTGCTCTCGGCAAAGACGGCGAAGCCCGTCCACTGCTCGACATGATACGCAACCGTGCCTTCGGTTCTGCCGAAAAGGCAAACACCGATGCGGAGATTGCCAAGTGCGGCTCTCTGCTTGATGCCATCATTGAAGAGCGTAAGTTCGAGTTCGGCGGTGAGGGAAGCCGTAAGTGGGACCTCATACGTACCAATAAGTTAGCTACCGACATTCCTGAGTTCCACAACGAATGTGCGCAGATGATAAGCGACCTCCGCACACAGGGCTATCACAGATTCGCCAACGGCAACGAGATTTCAAACTTCATCTGGGTTAAACTCGTTGACGGAAAGAAAGAATACGGATACCGCCTCACTACCCAATGTCCTGAAGGTCAGAAGGACAACTCTGTATTGTACCCAAGCTGGCGCGGACAGAACGACGACTGGTCGAAGGTGGCAGACAACAATGGTGATGCCAAGAAAGAGGCGCTCACGGCAGGCAACCTTACGAACCTGTCCATCAAAGGACTGTTCAGATACATCGATCCGAATGGTGCTGAAGCAAGCGCACTGGAGGCTGACGGATATACCCGCGTGGACTGGGGCTGCATCATTGCCGGTATGGAGAGCGTAAACCAGAAGTACAAAGATGTGGATATGCAGTACAACGATCTTATATACAACGGCTACAAGCCAAGCGAGCCTCCTGTATATATGCTGCTCATGCACGGCAACATCCTGAAGAACTCCAAAGGTAAGTTCACTAATGGATACGGATTCAGCAATGACTATTAATCAGTTGACATTATCATAATCCCCGATTTGGGATGACAGAAGAAGCATCGGAGTGCACTATGATTGTGGGGCTCTCCGATGCTTTTCGTATAACACCAAACGGTTTAATAAAAGCAATAACATGAAAAGAACAAGAACAATACTACTGTTGGCAATGCTTCTCATCACAGCTCTGCCTTCTATGGCTGCCGACAAAGTAAGACAATGGGACTGCTTCGAGATTGCACTGAAGTGCAAGACGCAGAAGAATCCTTTCACTGAAGTGTCTCTCACTGCCACTTTCACACAGACAGAAACAGGAAAAAGCATCTCCGTTGACGGTTTCTATGACGGTGACAATACTTTCAGGATTCGCTTCATGCCTGTACTACAGGGAACATGGACATATCTGACAGCCTCATCGGAAAAGGAAATGAACGGAAAGAAGGGCACTATAGAATGTGGTGCGCCGGCAAAAGGAACAAAGAGCATGGTGCAGACGGGCAACGACAAAGACTTCATCTTTGCCGACAGCACAGTATTCCATCCTCTCGGAACAACATCATACGCATGGATACATGCCGACAAGGCGCGACAGGAAGAGACATACAAGAGTATGGAAGAGAGCGGATTCAACAAGATGCGCTTCTGTGTCTTTCCGAATGAGAGTGTAAAGGAAGACCCGGAACTGTTTCCTTACGAGATTCTGACAAAGGGCAAGCATACAGAAGGCAGATACAAGGGTTATAACAAATACGAATGGGACTACACACGCTTCAACACGAAGTTCTTCCAACACCTCGACGAATGCGTGAAAAGACTTGAGAACATCGGTGTGCAGGCGGACTTGATTCTGTTTCATCCATACGACATGGGACGATGGGGATTCGACAGAATGACGATGGAGCAAAACGAGCTATACCTTAAATATATAATAGCCCGTCTAGGGGCATACCGCAATATATGGTGGTCGCTCGCCAACGAATGGAATCTGGTAAAGACACGTACGGAAAAAGAATGGATAACACTCTCAAACTATGTACACGACAATGACCCGTACGGACACCTGTGCTCCATACATGGTGGAACGGCAGTATACATCAACTACACGCTGCCGTGCTACACCCACTGCAGCATACAGGACCAGGGACCTCTCGTAGCTTTCGAGGGTCCGGCGACACTGCGCAACGTATACAGAAAGCCTGTGCTCTTTGACGAAGTATGCTATGAAGGCGACCATATATCAAGATGGGCGCAGCTCTCCGGCAAAGAGATGATGGAACGTATATGGATGGGACTTATAGGAGGAGCATACGTTACTCACGGAGAATGCTTCTGCGTAGAACCGGATTACTATACAGGATATGCTTTCCTCGCTACCGGTGGCAAATTCAAGGGAACAAGTCCGGCAAGGGTGAAGTTCACGCTTTCAATATTGAATGATCTACCTGCAACGCTCCGTCTTGCTGACCAGAGCTGGGATACAAGTACCGCAAGCGGTGGCAAAGGTGTTTATCTGCGTTACTTCGGACATGAGACTCCTGAAGAATGGAACTTCGAACTGCCTGCACGCAACGGCAGATTCGGAAGACTACAGGACGGCATGAAGTTCAAAGTGGAGATCATTGACACATGGAACATGAGCATTACTCAATACAACGAAACCTTCACCATAAAGGCAAAGAACAAATACCGTATGGTTGACGAACATGGCAAAAGCGTAAAACTACCTGCCAAGCCTTATATCCTTCTTAGAATAACCGCGATATAAGAGAAAAAACGGGTTAAATCACTTTACCTGTATTACGAGATATTTACTTGTACTCCAGAAGATTTGTGGGTTTGTGATACGAAGCACATACTGATCCTTGGCGTCTGTGGTAAGAGTATAGCTGCTTGAAGGGTGCATGGTAAGAAGCTTTGCCGACTTTGAATAAAGCTTTATCTCTTTATCCACACGGATATCAATCTTCGTGAAATAGCTCTTGTTGAAGTTTCCTTGCAGCACCTTGCCCTTTACAAGAATGTTCTGGCTCTTCAGTTCCTTCTTCGTACCGAATGCGAACCATGCTGTATTCAGCTGCTTGTCCTGCGAATCAATGGTCTGGGTCTTCTGCTCACTCTCCGTCTTCAGATCAGAAACATTGGTATTCAGATTACTTATCGTCTGGTCAAGCTCTGCAATATGGATATCCTTTGCAGCAAGTTCCGCACGCAGCTGCTTCAGCTGATCGTCTTTCTCTTCGAGCTGCTTGATAAGATTGCTCACCGTGCGCTTGAGTTCTTCACTCTTGAAGGAGCTTTCGCGCATCTGCTGCTGCAACTTCGCAATCAGAGAGCGGTTATGCTCCATACGCTGCTGTATGAACTGGATGTTCTCACGAATCTGTTCCTGTTTGTCCGCACCCTCACCGTCTTTGGCTATCGTAACACGGTCTTCCGCCTTATTAATGGCACGGAAGCCTTCTTCGACGTCATTCAGGATACCCATCATATCGTTTATCTCATTGTCTCTCTGTTCAATAATCTTCTGCAAAGAGTCGTTCTGCACGATATTTTGCTGTGGCTCAGGAGTCTTACTATTCTTGCAGGCAACTATCGTTGCCATGCAACACATAACAAACAGAATCTTTTTCATAATATTTTCAATTAGACATTATTTCATTTATTCTTCATTCTCACTTTTGTCTTTACGCTTTTTCTTTTCTTTTTCGGGCTTTTCGGCTGTACCGGCAAGTACAATAACGAACTCTCCCTTTGGCGGTGTCTCCTCAAAATGGGCTATTACCTCTTCGAGGGTTCCCCTTACGCTTTCCTCATGAATCTTGGATATCTCCCTGCAGACACTGACCTGACGCTCCGGACCGAAATATTCGGCAAACTGCTTGAGCGTCTTCACCACCCTATAGGGAGACTCGTAGAATATCATGGTGCGAGTCTCAGCTTTAAGACTATCCAGTCTTGTGGCACGTCCTTTCTTCTGCGGCAGGAAACCTTCAAAGCAGAACCTGTCGCAAGGCAAGCCTGACGATACTATAGCAGGAACGAAAGCCGTTGCACCTGGCAGACACTGCACTTCAACACCGGCAGCGACAGCCTCCCGGGCAAGATAGAAGCCGGGATCGCTGATGCCCGGAGTGCCGGCATCGCTAATCAGAGCTATCGTCTGACCGCCCTTCAGACGCTCCACGATGGCTGCTGACGTGCCATGTTCGTTAAACTTATGATGCGCCATGAGCTGATTCTTAATCTCAAAATGCTTAAGCAAGATACCCGATGTACGTGTATCTTCGGCAAGCACCAGATCCGCCTCCTTGAGGATGCGGATAGCACGAAGCGTCATATCCTCCATATTGCCGACAGGGGTCGGCACAATATATAATGTTCCCATACTTAGCCACAAATATAAGGATATTAATCAGGTGTGGCAAAAAAACATGCAGTTTCTTTGCAATTTTTAAAACGTCTTTGTAAATTTGCGGACAAATGGACAACAATTTAGCAGGGGAGACACACCGTCCCGGTAGAATTGAAGTGGTGTGCGGCTCTATGTTCTCAGGCAAGACAGAGGAGCTGATAAGGAGAATGAAGAGAGCGAAGTTTGCCAAACAGAAGGTGGAAATCTTCAAGCCCGCAATAGACACACGCTATTCGGATATTGATGTGGTCAGCCATGACCAGCACTCCATACCGAGTACGCCGATTGACACATCTTCGTCTATAGCGCTGCTGGCATCAGACATTGACGTTGTGGGCATCGACGAAGCTTAGTTTCTCGATGAGGGATTGGTTGACGTATGCAATGACCTTGCCAACAGAGGGGTAAGAGTCATCGTGGCAGGACTTGACATGGACTTCAAAGGGAAACCGTTCGGTCCTATCCCTGCACTATGCGCCATTGCCGACGAAGTGACGAAAGTGCATGCCATCTGTGTAAGATGCGGCGCATTGGCGTATGTAAGTCATCGACTTGTGGCTAACGACAAGCGCGTTTTGCTTGGAGAACAGGCAGAGTATGAACCCTTATGCAGGGAATGCTACATGAAGGCGGTGCAGGGAGAGACGAAATAGGCAACTCACACTATATGTAATTAACAGACTTCTTATATGCTTGAAAAGGAAATAACATTTGACAGATTCGTGCGCATTCTCGGCGGTGTGCTTCTCGTTGGCGGTGTGCTTTATACCGTGAACTATCTAAGCAGCGTGCTTTTGCCATTCTTTATTGCATGGCTACTGGCATATCTGCTGTACCCTATGGTAAAGTTCGTACAGTATAAGATGCACGTTCCGACAAGGGCGCTGTCGATTATCGTCACGCTTATATTCGTATTGGCGGTTATCGGCGGAGTGTTCTACCTCATCATCCCCCCGATGCTCGAACAGTTTGAGAAACTCGGCGATGTAGCCTCCCAATACATTCGACAAGGCACAAACGGAGAGAGCTTCCAGGCTGTGGTGCAGCAATGGCTCCATGAGAATAAGGAAGCGATAGAGTCTGTCTTCAAGAGAAAAGATGTAACGGACGCCATCAAATCCGCCATGCCTAAGATTTTCAACATGCTCGGCGAGACGGCAAACATAATAATAAGCATCGTGGCATCGCTCATCACCTTATTATATATGTTCTTCATCCTTCTCGACTACGAATATCTAACCTCCAACTGGATAAAGATATTCCCAAAGAAAGTGCGTCCTTTCTGGCAGTCGCTGATGCAGGATGTGGAGAAGGAACTCAACAGCTATATCCGCGGACAGTCGCTTGTGGCACTCACCATGGGAATACTGTTCTGCATCGGATTCACCATAATAGACTTTCCGATGGCAATCGGTCTTGGCATTCTGATTGGCATCATGGACCTCGTACCGTATCTCCATACCTTCGCCTTGATACCGACCGCCTTCCTTGCCCTGCTGAAAGCAGCAGACACAGGACAGAACTTCTGGGTTATACTCGCCAGTGCGGTGGCGGTATTCTGCATAGTACAAATCATTATAGACATGGTAGTGACACCTCGCATCATGGGAAAGGCCATGGGACTGAACCCTGCCATACTATTGCTTGCCCTTTCCGTATGGGGCACACTGCTCGGATTCATAGGACTTATCGTAGCCCTTCCACTGACAACAATACTCATTGCCTATTACCAACGCTATGTTACAAAAGACAAGGCGAAGAACATTGAAGTCACCGCAACGGGAGATGAAAAGCCGAAAGAATAAAATAATCATTTATCTATATCACAATTACTAACCCCCAAAAATCTAAGCTTATGATTAAGTATGGAAAAAACATGGCACTATTAGTTGCCTTAGTGTTAGTGGCACTGTTGTCGTCATGCAGCGACTCGCCAAAGTATTTAGACATGCTCCCGGACGACGCCATCACACTGGTGCGCCTGGACGTAAAGCAAATGACCGAGCAAAGCAACTTCGAGAAAGGCGGACTGAAAGACAAGATGCTGAAGCTCGTTGCCGAGGACAACATGCCTGCCGAAGCAAAGAAGCAGATAGAGAAAGTTGTAAAAGACCCGGCAGAACTTGGAATTGACCTCAGAGTGCCGATGATGGTCAGCGTTACCGCAGACCAGGAAGTCACTCTGTTTGCGGAAATGCACAATGCGGACAAGTTGAAAGACTTCATCAAAGGTCTGAATGCAGAAAACAGCAAGAAGCTTACTGAGAAAGACGGCTTCACCTATTACTATGCCAACCGTGCCATGATAGCCTTCAACGATGATGTGTTCTGCTTTGGTGCGGCAGAAAGCCAGACGGAGCAGGAGGCTATAGACAAGATGAAAGACCTGTTCTCGGGAAAAGTAACCAAGATGAAAGACAGGGAAGACGTACAGAAGCTTCTGGCAAGCGACGGCATTGCACAGATGCTCATCTTCGGAGAGGCTTTAGGCTCTTTGCCAAAGGCAAAACAGATGGCAGAGATGATGCCGAAGGGCGTAAACATGAAAGACGCTTCGTTCCTGCTGAACCTTTCTTCACAGAAGGGAAAGGCTTCGCTCTCATACGAGGTCATTACAGACTCCAAGGAATGGAAAGACTATATAGCAAAGAGCGACGAGATGGTTAAGCCTATTGATGCCGACTATCTGGAGTATATATCCAAAGACGGCTTTGCCCTTATGGCAAACTGCGCAGGAGAAAAACTCTTGAACTATCTGCAGGACAGCGGCATGCTGAACATCATGGACGGCGAGCAGGAGAATATAATAAAACCATTCCTCTCTTCACTCGATGGAAACATCGTAGTAGGCATCGACAAAATAGATGAGAATTCAGCAAAACCATCATTCGTAATGTATGCAAAGACGAAAAACGATTCTTTCAGCAAACTGGCGAATGAGAATTTAGGAACTATGGGAGAGGTAGGCTATAAAGACAACACCACCTATATTATAATGTCCAACACGGAGAAGCCGATGACACCGACAAAGAACGGCTTCAGCAAGGGTGACGTAAAAGGCTCGCTATATTGCTATGTGAACTTCGACCTGTTCAAGCCGGTAATCAATATGTCGAGCGGCATGGATGCCATCATCATCAAATCAGTCTACGATGTGTTCTCTACTGCAGAATTATATTATCTCGGAGAGGGAAAGTGTGAACTTACCGTCAGCATGAGGGATTCCGACAAATATCCTCTTGAGAAGATTTCAGACTACATCGTATCTGAGATGAAATAACAGAAATTATTATACGCTTTGTTGCAGCTTATGTTGAACGGTCTTGTGTATAAACTGCTCTACCGACACATCAGCGTATGGCAGATGGCGGGCTTTACCTTGGCAAACCTTTGCGGCATGACCATTGTCGTTGCCGCCATACAGTTTGCTGCGGATGTATTGCCTTTGTTTTCCGGAAACGACAGTTTCATGCGACCGGGACAGATTGTCATAACAAAGCGTGTGAACTATTTCTCCTCCCTTTCCGGAAGCACTCCGGTATTCTCCGGCGAGGAGATAAAGGACATCAAGGAACAGTCCTTCACCAAAAGCGTGGGACTGTTCCTTCCATCACAATACAAGGTTTATGCCACCATTGGCAGCAAAGACATGGGAATGGAGTTTTCCACACAGATGTTTTTTGAGTCTCTGCCCGATGAGTTCATTGACGTAAACCTGAACCAATGGAAATACACTGTCGGAAGCGACAGCGTACCTATCATCCTTCCGCGAAACTATCTCAACCTGTATAATTTCGGATATGCCACAAGTCAAGGACTGCCTACCATATCCGAAGGAATAATAAAACAGATTGGCATAAGGCTACAGCTATCAGGCGACCAGGCTTCGGTTGTACGTCATGGAAAGGTTGTGGCATTCTCCCGTACGCTGAACACGATTCTTGTTCCACAGACCTTCATGCAGGAATACAACAAGACACTTTCTCCAGGACGGACACCACAACCATCAAGACTTGCTGTTATAGCAACGAATATCGGTGACAGCAAGATTGCGGACTACCTTGACGCTCATGGCTACGACACAGAAGGGAATGATGCCGACTCCGCCAAGACGGCAAGCTTTCTGCGTATCACGACAATCATCGTGTCTGCTGTGGGAATCATAATTTGCATATTGTCATTCTACGTGTTAATACTCAGCATCTTCCTGCTTCTGCAGAAGCATACAGAGATAATAGACTCCCTGTTGCTCATCGGCTATTCGCCAAGGAGCGTGGCAATGCCGTTCTATATCCTGGCGATAGGACTAAACACGATAGTCGCCATCTCGGCTGTATGGATGTCTGCCTTGCTCCGGGATTACTATCTGCCACGGTTCGGAGAACTGTACCCTCAATTAGACACAACAGAAATATTGCCGTCACTGACTGCAGCAACGGCAATATATCTATTGATGTGTATTCTTAATTCGTGTGCAGTACGCCGCAAGATAAACTCCATCTGGCATCTGCACGAATAGGATTATCCCAAATCAGTCATTAGGTCGTTGGGGGGATTATATAAATAATGTGTACAGGAAATACATCCAGTGTGCACAGATTGCAGCTACGATACCACCACAAGTATGGGCAATTATCGCCTTCGGCGTAAGGTCACGATAGCCCAAAGAGTCGAGCATTGCCGTATGAGTGCTGAGGAATCCGCTCCAACACATTCCGATAGCTGTAAACACAGCAATGGCATTACCGTCCACCCATCCGTGAGAAACGAAGTTAGGCACGAGACTGAGGGCAGCGCCCACCGCACCAAGAGCGGTAATAGGGAATGCCACAAGATGTGGGTCCTGGAAGCCGAACAGCCACTCAAAGATGAAGTCTATCTTGTTCGCAAGCCACGGAAGCAGTTCCACGCCCTGATAAGCCGATCCGTCATAAACGCCATCGGCATTGGCTCCGAAGGTGAATATCATGACGAAAGTGGAAATGATAAGCACACCCGGTATAATGGCAATACCTACTTCCACACCACTACGGCCACCATCAAGCAGCGCATCAAGAACACGGATGAACACCGTCTTTTGGGAGTTGACTTCCTCTTCTTTCTCCTCTTCCTCCAAATCCTCTGCATCTACGGCATTCTCCGTAGCATACTGTGGATATGACTTCAGTACGAAATGCTGCATGAGTCTTGTGGAACACACACAACCGCAACATGCACCGAGCAGTCCGATAACGGGAGAAGCATAGAAGCCCTGTCCCACCATAAACACCATTACAAGGAGTCCCATACCGAATGCCGTACCGAAATTGGTCAGCGAAATAAACTGGAACTTCTTGAAGTAGCTTGCAAAGCGCTTGTCATGTGCAAGCGATATGATAGCCGGGTTGTCTGAAAGGAATGTCATCACCGCTCCAAGAGAAGTGACACCAGGCAGGTTAAACACCGGTTTCATCAGCGGACGAAGCAGTCTCTCAAGAAGGTTCACTACGCCGAACTCCATGAATATCTTACCCAACGCACCAGTTATCACACAGATACTCATAAGGTAGAACACGGTATTGAGCAGCAGGTCATGTGCCGTCTTCATTATAGTGTTCAACATATTTGGCAGTCCCATCACATAGCCGAGATAGCCGAAGATACATACTACGACTAACAGACACAGAATCCCCGTCGGTGCAGTAATCTTTTTCTTTGCTGATTCTTTTTTCATCACCTGTAACTGTTTTTATTGTTGATATTTATTTGCCGTACTTAAACAAATGCAACTTCGCAGTAAGACCCACCTGCACGGTAAGTCTATCGTCAAGCAGCGTTCCGTTCGGATTTGCGTTCTTGCCATGGGTATGTGCCACTCCTGCATTGATTCTAATATCCTCCTTATTCTTCATCGGGAAGAACTCCAAGCCACCGGCGTATGTAGTAAGTTCCGTACCAGCCCAAACGGTCTTGTCAGCATCGGTATTAGTATTGTTCACGTCGTAAATAAACTTTCCATACAGCTTTAGCTTCGGCAGCACCTTACACTTCAGGTCTGCCACAACAGAGCAGTCGCGGAAGAAGTAGGTCTGATGGCTGGCGGCTCTGTTCATGAAGTCAAGTTCAAGCACAGTATTACCGAAGCGGAATCTGTTGCCCAAAGAGATGTATGAGATATATTTGGTTGAAGAATACTGGAGAAGGTTCAGGGAATAGAGTGTTTCAAAAGGACCATGCACTCCCGCCCAAAAAATGTTGTAGGCATAAATGTCGTGACAACCAGGATAAGAACAAGGGCTCTCACTGAACTGGGCAGAAAATTTGTCATTACCTGCATTTGTCGTATACGTCACGCTTCCGCCAAATCGGAAACATCCGGTATTGTTCCAGTATTCGGAAGTGGTATACTCGTCGATAGGAGCCTTGTCGTATTCATATCCACCGATAAGCACCACCTGCTTTCCTGCAGCCATACTCCAGTTTTTGTCTGCCTCATAGTTCAGATATACCCAGTCGGTGGCATCAAAGTACTGGTTGTTTTCAATCTTCTTGTTGAGACGCTGGCGCCAAGCATAAGAAAACTTGCTGTTGATATTACCGCTCACGCTAAGATTCAGATAGTCTCCTTTAAAGCCAGAGTGTTCATGTCTGATCTCGCCCCCTACCCTATCATTATAGAAGCTGGTTCTGAATTCACCATCAACGTTTATTGTCGGCTTGTCCTGCTGCGCATAACTGCACAACACGCCCATCGCCCCAACTGTTGCTAACAAAATGTTTTTCATACAATTTTTCGGTTCATTTTTGGTTATACAAGGTATAGTGTCATTAGACTTTCGCTTTTTCAACGATAATGCAAAGCGAACACAACAGAAAATGAATTCTTTCATTTTTATTGCTAAGGTGCCGCTTATCTCGGACAAAGATACAACAAATGCACAAATATACAATAGTACATATATAAAAACATCGTTTCAAATAAAAAAAATGCAAAAAAATTTGGTGTTGTGACATAAAACCCGTACCTTTGCACTCGCTTTTACACCAATAAGCAAAACGGAGATCCGCTAGCTCAGTTGGTAGAGCACAACACTTTTAATGTTGGGGTCTTGGGTTCGAACCCCAAGCGGATCACAAAGGGAGGTTTCAGACCTCCCTTTTTTATGTTTTTTCATTTATTCAAACCCAATAATAAACACCATTCAAAATCAAGTAAAAAAAGAAAGTTACCTACTTTCTCATGGAAGTTACCGACTTTCTCATGGAAGTTACCTAATTCCTATAAGAAAGTTACCTACTTTCTAAAACAGTCTGATATTTTCAGAGCTGTCGGATTTCGTTGGAGTCCAGCAGCTTCATTCGTCTCGTGTTTTTTTATAAGGCAGGCTGAGGCTTGCACAGCCTTTGTAGAAGTCATGTTTGATGGAGATGCAGCGGTGTATCATGTCTGACGAAGACCTCGCTGTTAGAATGGCAAAGGAGAGCAGCCCAGCCCATTTGAATAGGCAGAGAGTGAGGTTTTCTTCCATCGCCCTGTCTTGGGAGGAGAGAGAAGAAAAAGAGGAGTTGGCGGTCAGATAGAGACTGCCTGTCCTTGGGTAGGGATAAATTGAAGTATGATATGCCTTTGGAGAAAGTATACTTTAAAAATTATGGAGGAGTTGAAGGTGTTGTTTTGAAGATAGATGGAACCATAAATTACACTCCTGTCGAATTGTCCGAAGTATTATCTGAATAATTTTAATAATAATATTATTGAAAATGAGAAAAAATGGCAATATTGCCGAAATATTTCAATACAGACATTATGCATATACAAAGAGACTTCTATTTGCAACAATTCGTTTGTAGCAATACATCGTATCGAGGCACGGCACGTCGAATCCCGTGATTCCACATATCCACAACGATTGCAATCTTGAGGTTTGACTTAGGTTCTTTGAATTGCAGATCGAGTTTTTTGCGTTCATCGGTAGTCGTAGCGCTGTTCGAGGAATAGCTGTATGATAGATGCCTCCAATTGGGCTTCGTTGAAAAAAGACATAGTTTCAGATGTTTATTTAGATTTTGTTCGCTTCCCAATGTCCTGTCTTGTTGCTTCCGACGCGAGTTATCAATCCTTTTGCCTTTAGCGTATTGATGTGTTTTCTCACCATACGGTCGCTGATGCCTAAGGCTTCAGCCATTTGTATGGTGGTAAGATGTCCGTTGGCTGCTATCTGCAGGTATACGCTCCATGCCATACTCTGCATTTCGGGGAAAGCCTGCAACAGTTTATTAGGAACTTTATTAGGAATTTTATTAGGAACTTTCCTTATTGGTTCTCGCTTGTGCGCTTCGAGGGTCTTCTGTATTTCTCCAAGCATAAAGTCGATGAATGGTCCGGAGTCGGCAGCATTGCTACTGGCAGTAATTGCGTCGTAGTATTGATGCTGGTTGGCATACACCATGTTTTCCACCGGCAGGTGTTCAAACACGGGATGCAGTCTGCTAAGAATTAGCGACTGCCACAGACGTCCCATACGCCCGTTGCCGTCGGCAAATGGATGTATGAGCTCAAACTCGTAGTGGAACACACACGATCGCACCAAAAGATGGTCACTGCTGCCACTCAACCATTCGAACAGGTCTGCCATGAGGTAAAGTACACGGTCAGCAGGAGGAGCTATATGTACGCAACCCGACTCGGAGAACACGCCCACTCCGCCCCTGCGGTATTGTCCGGCATTGTCAACAAGAGCCTGCATCATAATGCCGTGAGCACGCAGCAAGTCGCTCTCCTTAAAGGCATCGAGATGTGGAAACTGCTCGTATGTAGCTATGGCGTTTTTCACCTCCTGTATCTGTCTTATCGGTGCAACGACAGTCTTGCCATTCACGATATCTCTCACCTGTTCCTCATCAAGGGTGTTTCCCTCAATGGCGAGCGAGCTGTGGATGGTCTTTATCTTGTTAGCCTTTCGCTGCATCAGAGCGTCTTCTTGCTCCATGCGGATGGCATATCGCTCTATGAGCCTCGATATGTCTGCAATCTTGTTGATGGCTTCGGCTGATATGGTGAACGGCGGTGTGTACATTAGCGTTTCCTTTCTTGTTTTTAAATTAGCGATTATGATTAGGCAGGCAGTGTCTGCCTAATTGCAATCTTACTCAGAGAGTAGCTACATACTTTTGCCTTTGTTGCTTTTTTGCCATTGTTCCTGTATGTATTTTATCAATCAACAATAAGGTCCTTCATATTAACTGAGAGAATGTCTGCGATTTGTTTCAGTACATCCAACGACGGTTGTGCTCGATTGCAGCAATAAGCATTTACCGAGCTTAAACTCTTGCCGAGGTCTTTAGCGAGTTGAGTTTGTGATATACCTTTCTCAACAAGTACAAGTTTGATTCTATTCAGTTTCATAAATTTAGACTTTCAACGTAGCAAAGATAAACAAAATATTTCACTAAACTGAGAGTTTGCCTCACTATTTCAGCAAAATCAACCAAGAATGCTACATATACACCTCAATCCCATTCACCTCAAACACACGCCTCACGTTCCTCGCCGAAAGGGTCAAACTCGTCATTTCGCAGAACGTTACAGTAATAGCCGCAAGTGTTCCAAAGTTCCATACCGGGTATTGACAAGAAAAAACATGTATGGAACCTTTAAATAGAAATTACGTAACTTTCCTATAGAAAGTCGGTAACTTTCTCATAGAAATTCGGTAACTTTCTCTTTCTACTTCTTTTGACCTGTGTTTTGGGGCATATCACGAGTCTTGAAAAAAGTGGTCTATTTTTCGTATAGGCCCTTTAGTATGTGGACCTATCAAAGATATATCCTTAAAATGCTTTGTTGCGATTAATAATATTCGTATATTTGCAATATAAATAAACATCATGGAAGGAAAGAAAAAAATTATAATGCTCGGCACAGGAAGTGCCACCGTGACCAGATGCTACAACACCTGTTTTATGATAAAAACGGAAGAAAGCATGCTTATGGTTGATGCAGGAGGAGGCAACGGAATACTCAACCAGCTGCAAAAGGCAGATATCAACATCTGTGACATACACAACCTGTATGTGACACATGCACACACCGACCATATCCTGGGCGTAATCTGGATTGTGAGAATGATCATGCAGAAGACTCTTGCCGGCAAGTATGACGGTGTACTGAATGTATATGGACACGAGAAGGCGATTCATGTAATTACTGAAATATGCCGTATGACACTCCACAAGAAATACTTTTCGCTCATCGGGCCTGCAATACAGATGCATGTGCTTGACGACGGCGACAGATTCAACGTGGGCGACATGCAGCTGCAATGTTTCGACATCCTTTCGGAGAAAGAAAAGCAGTTTGGCTTTACCGTACGCTTCGACGACGACAAAAGACTCGTATGTATGGGCGACGAACCTTGTAACGAGGCTACGCTCCACTATGCCAAGGATGCAGACTGGATGATGTGCGAGGCATTCTGCCTCTATTCCGACAGGGACATCTTCAAGCCATACGAGAAATACCACAGCACGGCTCTTGATGCAGGAAAGCTTGCCGCTGGCATCGGCGTGAAGAATCTTATCATCTATCATACCGAAGACACAGACCTTGCTCACAGGAAGGATAAATACAGCGAGGAGGTAAGAAAGTATTTCAAAGGGAACGTCGTGGTGCCTGACGACCTGGAAGAGATTATATTATAACAACAAAAACGGTCATTAGGTCGTTTAATTTTTATAACGTCAAAGCGGGATGCTCTCTACAATTGAGATTATCCCGCTTTTACGTTATTACAGAATGTCAGAGCACAGTAAGTATAAACTGCCAGTCTTCTTTCAGTACGGCATGTTTTCCTTCACGCAACCTATATATTATATTGTCCGCCTTATGATATAATTCGTATACGGGCTTAGCTCCTTCACAGCCAAGCCTCTCTCCTTTAGGGTCTGCCCAAAGGTCTTCTGTACCGCTTATCACCACAAGTTTACGCGGTGCTATCAATGCCAGCAATTCATGCTGGTCGAAGGGAAGATACTCTTCACGATGGCTGAACTGCCGGAAGTTTCCGCAGAACCACTGGTAGCTCCATTCGTTAACACACTCAAGAGTCTCGCCGACACACCGCCTTGATATTGCAGCGCCACAGCAACCAGAGTTGACAGATACGACGGCAGAGAACCTCCGGTCGGTAGCACCTGTCCACAAAGCAGTCTTTCCGAGTCGCGAATGTCCCATTACAGACACATCATTTATATCCACCACATCCGCAGCAAGCTTTTCCATTGCATCAAAAGCCCTGCTTGCCGTCCATGCCCAACATGCTATAGCTCCCCATTCGTTTGGCAAGGGATAGTTCTGTCCTGCCTTGTAGAAGTGTTTATGCAGGCGACTCGACTTGAAGTTGTCTTTTGCCTTATCAAGTTCCGCATCAGTATATTGGAATGTTGCCAACAGAAAGCCACGGTCAAGCAAGGTGTCTATCTGCCAAGCCTCTCCTCCTTTGGCCCTTGAACCATCCTTATGAAGAGTCCAGATGGAGTCGCTGTCAACGAAAGAGAGTCCGAGGATTGTCTTATGCGGAGCAGCCTTCCTCTTATCATTTTTCCATACGAGAGTAAGTCGCACATCCGGTCCGTCTCCCGTGAGATGCAGCATAATGTCTCTCCTGACAGCCCTGTTCTTCAATATCCGTCTGTCCGCCCCCATCACTTCAAACGAAAAAGACTCGTCGGGGACAGGCATCTTGCCATACATATAGGTAGTGAACAGGTCCATCAGTTCTTGTCTTCGTTTGCTCTCCCATGAAGGGATATCCGTCACCTTTGTACCGTCCAGACAAGCCATAACATCCGGCAGAGTGTATTCCGGAACCAGACTTTCATCATAATTTGCATTATTGAAATAGTCGTAGAAGTCTCTTTTTGCAACTCTTCTTTCATATTGTGCCCAACAGACAGAAGAGCAAATGAGGCAGACTACGGCAAGAAGTACTACCTTTTTCATATCCACTATATTTATTTATAGGAAAGGGGCTCTAAAAGCAATACACACTTTTAGAGCCCCAACTGTTATTCTTTATGCTTCAATGTTGAAGCTTAGTTACCAATTACTTAGACACGTTGTCAGGATTCTGAGCATCTTTCAAAGCCTTGTTGCTTTCGAGGTCGCCCTTTGGAATCTTGAACAGATAAGTCTTCTTCGGCTTGAACACGATTTCCGCATTCATGTATGTTATGCCGAGCTGCTTTGTAAGGCGACACTTCTCTTCTGCGAAGTCAGCGAGCTTATCCTTACGAAGCTCGTCGAAGAATACCTTACCCTCACCGACGAACTCATAACGACGCTGGTTCAGGATATCATTGTCGATGTCAGCCTGTGATGTGCCCTGTGGCAATTCAGCAAGACCAGCACGCTGACGAACCCTGTTCAGTTCGTACAAGCCGTCGCCGGCATTCAGCAGGTTGGCAGCCTCAGCATAGTTGAGGAGCACCTCTGAGTAGCGCAGGATTGGGAAGTTTGCACATGGCATCTGCAGATTATAGTCTGTGCGGTTGTCGAAATACTTGCAGTTGAACACAGCATTCATTTCTCCACCCTTATCGTTCCATGCCTTTGGTTCCCAGCACAGAGTGTTCACATTATACTGGCAAGGCTGATTCTTCAGGTCAGTCTTGTTGGAAGAAGCACCACACAATCCCTCAAAATATGAAAGAAGGGCATTGGCACGCTTGTCACCATTCTGAACCATCTCTCTATAGAGCAAGCCAGACACACCAAAGCGAGCATACTGGTAGCAGCCCATATAGGCATTGTTTGTACGACCCAGACCGAAACGTATGTGCATAGGGTTACTCTGTCCTGCCTGTGCAGAGTACTGCAGCTCGAACAAAGACTCCTTACAGTTCTTGGCATTCTCGTTGAACCAGTAGAAGTTGTCTGTAAACTCAGGCATCAGGTCGTATACCTGTGACTTGATAACCTTCTCGCTGTATTCCTTTGAAAGTTTCAGGTCTTCAACATTATTGTCGTTCATTGTAGCTCTGTAGAGGTAAACCTCGCCGAGGGCAGCCTGTGCAGCACCCCGAGAGACACGCCATACATCATAGCCACTTGTGCCACGTGTAGGAAGAAGAGCTTCTGCCTGCTTCAAATCCTCGATAACACGGTTGTATGTTTCCTCTACAGAAGATCTTGGAATGTCGAGACCATCAATACCGTTTGTATACTTAGTAGTGATAGGCACTCCTCCGAAGAGACGTAGCAAGTGGAAATAAGTATATCCTCTGAGGAACAGAGCCTGTCCCTTGATCCAGTTCTTGCTCTGGTCGCTCATGCTGACACCGTCAACACGTCCGAGAACAACGTTTGCACGGTTGATGCACTCATAGGCATAGCCCCATACCTTCATTACTCCACCGACAGAAGCGTCGTTGGCATAGCTCCACTGCGAGAACTCGTTCATCTTGTCTTTCGGGTAGGTAGGCCATCCCTGCTCTGTAAGCATTTCTATTTCTGCCAGATAGAGAGCGTTGTTACCACTATAGAGGCGACGGAAGCGGTTGTATGTTCCGGTGAGTCCTGTCTGTACCTCTGCCTCAGTCTTATAATATGAGTTAGGGTCGATAAATGTATATGGCTTTTCATCGAGGTCGCTACAACTTGTGAAGCCAGCGGCAACCGACATCATAGCTATACCAGCCATTAAGAATTTTATTGCTTTCATTGTCTTTTATTTTAAATAAGGTTTAAAACTTGATGTTCACACCAAACATGATAGTCTTTCCGTATGGGTTAGACACGTCACCGTTCTCAGGGTTGTAACCTGTGTGGTTGGCTGATGTAACAAAGTTCTGGAAGTTAACATTGAACACGAGGCTCTTGATATAGTCTGTCTTTATCAACTTTGTGAAGTCGTAGCTCATCTGGATGTTCTTCAGGATGAAGTAAGACCAGTCAGCATTTGTACGGTCAGACAACACAACGCCCTTTGCACCTGCAGAAGGAGCACATCCGTTAGGATTCGTTACAGGGTCGAACATATCGTGGTAGCCATCCTTTGAAGGGATACCGAGCTGGTTCTTGATGCTGTTGTCTACCCACATAGAGTAGTTTCCGGTGTTCTGATAACCGATAGACCACTTGGAACCATTATTGTAATAGTCCTCAGCACCTGCCATAGAAGCATATTTCCATGCGCCCTGTCCGTAAACCTGCAACTTGAAGTCCTTATACTGAACACCGAGGTTTACACCATAGAAGTACTTAGGCTCTACGCTTCCGATACATTTTGTATCATCGATAGAGAGTCTGCCGTCGTCGTTGAGGTCTTCATACATCTCTGAACCAATACCGACAAGTCCCTTCAGACCAGGCATCTTGGTGAGATATTCGTCAAGCTGCTCCTGTGTTCTGATGATACCGAGAGAGTGGTAAGCGTAAACACCATTTACCGGCTGACCTACTTCGAGTACACGTGCAAGACCTGTTGAAGGAGTTCCGTCGTATACTGTGATGCGGTCTGCACCGTCGTAGAGTTTCTTGATCTTATTAGTGTTGTAAGTGAAGTTACCACCGATAGTCACCTTCCAGTCCTTATCTTTATATACGTCAGCACTTGCTGTCAACTCAATACCATGGTTGCTAACCTTACCCACATTGCTCAATACTGAAGAGTATCCGGATGTAGATGGGATTGGCACGGTATAGAGCAAATCCTTAGTCTGACGATTATAGTAGTCGAAGTTCAGGTATACCCTGCCGAAGAGAGTAAGGTCGAAACCTGCATCAAACTGGTTTGTGCTCTCCCACTTCAGCTTAGAGTTACCTACCTTCTCATAGAAGCCGACAACAGAGTTTACTCCTTCAGAGTAGTTAGCATCGCCAGGAGCACTTGCAAGCTGGGCAAGCGACTGGTAGTTACCGATTTCCTGGTTACCTGTCACACCGTAGCTTCCACGAATCTTAAGGTCTGTGATGACCTTGTTGCCCTTCAGGAAATCTTCTTCTGAAGCACGCCATGCAAGACCTACTGAAGGGAAGGTACCCCACTTGCTATCAGAACCGAAGCGTGAAGAACCGTCGAAACGGATTGTGGCAGTAAGCATGTATCTGTCTTTATAAGCATAGGTTCCACGGGCTGTCCAAGAGATAAGCTTGTTGCTGTATATATCACTTGCCACCTTGATGGAAGCCTGGTCTGCACTTGCAAAGTTCCATGCGCCGAGAGCATCATTAGAGAAGTTTCCAGACATCTGTGAATATCTGTACTTATAGTCCTGCCAAGAGTATACACCAGTCAAAGACATACGGTGGTCACCCCACTGGTTGCTGTAAGTAAGGATGTTATCCATCAGTCTTGACTCCTGTCTTGCCCACTTGTGAAGACCTGAGCCTGTTGTAGAATTAGACTGGATTCCCTTTGCTGTCTGTGAACCCAGGAACCGATACTGGTTAGTGGTCTTCGTATCGTAGCCGATATTCAGCTTATAGTTGAAATGTTTGCTGAAGTCAACCTGAGCATAGAAGTTTCCGATGAAACGGAGGTTCTTGATATTGTCTGATGTTGCCGCCATATCAGCAAACGGGTTGAACACCTCACCATGCTGAATGATGTTCCATGAACCGTCATCATTCTTAGGCAGGTCTGTAGGCCAGCCTGAACGGAACACATCATTTGTGACAGGGTCTGTCATGATGTTCTGACGTGAGCTCGTGAACTGCATATTGGCACCGAGAGAGAACCACTTGTTGAACTTATGGTCAAGGTTTGTGTGGGCGGTGAACTTCTCATAACCCTGTGGGTTGAGAAGACCATCCTGGTCATAGTAGCCTGCAGAGAACATATATCTTGTCTCGCCAGACATACCGTCGAGTGTCACTCCATAGTCCTGAGTAAGGGCAGAACTGTTGATAAGACCCTTCTGCCAGTCGTAGAACGGACCATTGTAGCCGTTAGGGAATGGAGCGGTACCACCCTGGGCAACGTTAGCCTTGTTGATATAATCGATGAACTCCTGACCGGAGATAGTCTCGATAAGACGGGAACGCATCTGTACACCCAGATTTGCATGAGCTGTGATGTTGTGTTTTCCCTTAGAACCCTTCTTTGTAGTAATCATAACCACACCGTTTGCACCACGCGAACCATAGATTGCCGTTGCGGAAGCATCCTTCAGGATTTCCATAGACTCGATGTCGGCAGGATTGATATCATTCATGTTTCCGTCGGTAAGGGCAAAGCCGTCTACTACATACAATGGGTCTGTGCCTGCATTGATGGAAGCAGAACCACGGATACGCAGTGTAGGAGCCTCACCAGGCTGGTTGTTTGTAAACACAGCCACACCAGAAGACTTACCCTGCAATGACTCGATAGGGTTAGCAGCCATAACCGAAGTGATGGCTTCGTTGCGCAATGAAGTGGTGGAACCTGTAAGGTCGCTCTTCTTCATCGTACCGTAACCAACCACTACGACCTCGTCCATCATATCATTGTCTTCTACAAGCTTTATGTCAAACTGGCCGCCAGGAACTACCTTTACGGTCTGTGTGGCAAAGCCTACATACGAGAAGCGCAGTGTGGTATTACCCTTTACTACGATATCATACTGTCCGTCCATATTGGTTATCACGCCCTGCTTCTGGTCATCAGAAGGAACGACACTCACACCAATAAGTGGTTCACCCTGAGCATCACGAACGATACCGCGCACGTGCATACTCTTTGTCTGTTGCTGTGGCATGATTGAAGCAACTGCCGCTTGCACGTCTGCTGCCATTCCTGCCAAAGGACTCAACGAGAGTGCAGCCGTTGCCACACCAATCATTGCGTTTGTCTTTAACATTTTCATAAATTCTTTATTTTAGATTTTATATTATTAGATTTCCCATCATACACTAAAACCGCAATCCTGCGATTGGTTATTTATAACTATGACGACGACATTTATAGTTTGTAATCAATACTAAACTTATTTTCTTTTACAATCTGCAATTTTTATTAATGTTATTAAACAGTAGACGAGTGACAAGTTGATAAGGAGACAAGTTGACAAGGAGGTTTGTTTTCCTTGATAATCGTTGGTTACAAGCCCACAAAACGTCATGCAACAAGGTTACAGAAACGGAAACGATACGTTTTTATAAAAAATAAATAATACTATAAGCCAACTACTTCTATGGATAAATTTATCTACCTATTATTCGCATTTATGATGCTTTCCATGCCGACACAGGCAAAAGGACAACTCTTACAAGATGACGACCTGTACAGTATGACGTGGCACACACAGAGCAAGAACTGCTCTGAGTCAATGCCTTGCGGAGGAGGAGAGATCGGACTTAACGTTTGGGCGGAGGATGGCGACATTCTGTTCTATCTTGCCCGCAGCAGTGCCTTTGACGAAAACAACGCCCTGCTGAAGCTTGGCAGAGTAAGACTGCACCTTAGTGATGCCAACTTCAACAATGTCTTTTCACAGAAGCTTACTCTGAATGACGGAAGCGTTACATTCAGAGGAGACAACAACACGGTGGTCAGATTTTGGGTTGACGTTTTTCATCCTGTAGTACATATAGACATTTCAGGAGACAAAGCACAAAGCGCAAAAGTAACATACGAGAATTGGCGCACCAAAGACTACGCCCTAAGTGGTGAGGATGCACACTTGTGTGGAATGAAAGGTACAAAAGACAGTATCTATATCCGTCCTGACAGCATATGCTATGACAACAATCAGATATTGTTCTACCATCGTAACCGGAATGACTTTATCTTTCAACAGACCGTAGACTGTGAGGAACTGCAAGACATTAAAGACAGGTTATGGAACCCTGTGAAGAACCGCACCTTTGGCGGACTTATACAAGGAACGGGACTTGTTGCCGACGAAACAGGCAACGGACGATACGCCGACACCGACTACAAGTATTGGAGTCTGACAACAAAAGAACCGAGAAAGACACTAAGCATTACCATTACAACGAACATAGAACAAACCACAACGGTTGACGAATGGCGACAGAACCTGAACAAGATACAAAAAAGACAACTTGCCAATACTGACGCTGACAGAAAAGCATCAAGAAAATGGTGGAACTCTTTCTGGAAACGAAGCTATATAAATATGTATAGCGACACCGACCCTAAGGCTCGGGAGATTGCACGCAACTACCAACTGTTCCGCTATATGCTTGCCTGTAACGCCTATGGCGATACACCGACAAAATTCAACGGCTCGCTGTTTACTTTCGACCCTTGCTATGTAAAAGGCAACAAGCATCTTACACCGGACTTCCGCCAATGGGGCGGTGCATCGATGACGGCACAAAACCAGCGGCTCGTTTACTGGCCCATGCTAAAAACCGGCGACTGGGACATGATGGACTCACAGTTCAACTACTACCTGCGTATGCTGCGTAATGCCGAGCTGATGACAGAATCGTATTGGGGACACAAAGGGGCATGTTTCACGGAACAGATAGAGAACTTCGGACTGCCTGTAGCCTACAGCTACGGCATGGAGCCACGTACCGGCATGAGACCACGAGGCAAACAAGCAAACGCCTATTGCGAATACCTGTGGGATACGGTGATGGATTTCTGTCTGATGATGATCCGGACAAACACATACGAGGGAAGAGACATCACACCATACATTCCTTTTATAGAAAGCTGTCTGACATTCTTCGACGAGCACTACAGGATGCTTGCGCTGCAACGCACCGTACAGCCTTTTGACAGGAAGAAGCACTATATCTTTTATCCTGGAACAGCAGGGGAAACATACAAGATGGCGACCAACTCATCGCAAACCATAGCTGCACTGACCGCCGTTCTGAAAGAACTAATATCACTGCCTGACCAATATATAAGCAAGGAGAAGAAAGCACACTGGCAGGAGATGCTCTCACACATACCTCCTCTTCCTTTCCGAATGATGGAGGGACACAAGGTTATTGCTCCAGCACAGTCTTTCGAACGGCTCATGAACGTGGAAATCAATCAGCTATACCCTGTATTTCCATACGACATGTATGGCTTGGGGCGACCTGACCTTGAGGTGGCTCGCGACACCTGGCGATATGGTATAGACCAACCGAAGTGGCAAAAGAACAGACATGAGTCATGGCACCAAGACGCTATCTTCTGTGCAAGACTCGGACTGCTTACTGAAGCCCGCGACCTTGTATGGCGTAAGTTACAAAACGGCAGACACCGGTTTCCGGCTTTCTTCGGACCAGGACATGACTGGACACCCGATCACAACTGGGGTGGCACGGGAATGATCGCCCTACAGGAAATGCTAATGCAAAACGTAGGAGACAGCATACTCATCCTGCCTTGCTGGCCGAAGGAATGGAATGTAAGCTTTAAACTTCATGCACCTAAGCAGACAACGGTTGAATGTACTTACAATAATGGAAAGATTGAAAAGTTATCTGTATTTCCGGAATCAAGACGCAAAGACATAATAATTGCGCTCAATGGTTTTGCAACTGCAGATACCCTGAAGACCGTGCGCTCACAGACCATAAACGATGACTGGGAATTTGCTTTCGGAAACGAAACGGCAGAGCACATTTCCCTTCCACATACATGGAACAATAAAGACGCACAAGAATACTCTCCCAACCCCAAAGCCCCCCAAGGCACTCCTACATACAAACGAGGCAAAGGCGTATATACGCGCAGTCTGCTCGTACCGTCGGGATGGAAAGGCAAGAAACGCATCTTTGTGAGATTCGAGGCTGCTTCGCAAACCGCCAATGTCTATATCAACAACAAATTCGTGGGTGAGCATAAAGGGGCATTCACAGCGTTCTGTATTGAACTGACAAACGACATTGAATATGGAAAAGAAAACTCTCTGCGGATTGAAACCGACAACAGCTGGAGGGCAGACCTTGCTCCTTTGTCTGGCGGATTTGCCCTGATGGGCGGACTATATCGCGGAGCGGAACTGATTGTCACCGACAAGCTATGCGTCTCTCCCCTATTCTATGGCTCCAAAGGTGTTTTCATCGACACAGAAAACAATGGAAACGTAAATATGAAAGTCCATCTCAACTATGCAAAATATTCTGACGGCAAGATGACAACAACTATCCCTCATATACCTGCCACCGTTGAAGCCTGCATTTATGATGCATCCGGAAGCATTGTAGGGAAGGCGCACAAGACGACAGACTGCATAAGCGGCGATGACGCTGTTGTGGAACTTTCTACACACATCGACAATCCTATATTATGGAACGGCAAGGACAACGCATATTTATATAAGGTGGAAGTCAAGGTAAAAGCCAACGGAAGTGAGGACGAGGTATGGGAACGCTTCGGTTTCCGCAAGGTTTCGCTCGACAAAGAACATGGATTTATGCTTAACGACAAGCCGTATCCCGTGTATGGAGTGGCACGTCATCAAGACAAGAAAGACAAAGGATGGGCATTAAACCATGCAGACAACCTCGACGACATGCTCATCATAAACGAAATGGGAGCTACAGCAATACGCATGGCGCATTATCCACAAAGCGACGACATTCATAGTATCGCCGACTCCTTAGGGATTCTTGTTTGGGATGAAGTTCCACTTGTCAATGAGGTACGCAATACAGAAGCCTTCAACGACAACACCAAAAGGATGATGCTCGAAATGATATACCAGTTGTATAACCATCCGTCGGTGTGCTGGTGGGGACTATTCAACGAGATTGACTACCCTGAGACTTCCGCATCAAACACTATCTTCAACCAACTGAATGACATGGCGCACGAACATGGAGGGAACAGACTGACAACGTCTGCAAGCAACAAGGGGAAAAGATACTACAACGGCATCACCGATGCTCCGGCTTGGAACAACTATCCAGGCTGGTACTGGATGCTGCGCTGGCCTAAGGAAGAGAACAACAAGGGACGGATGGACGGCTTCAGCAAATGGATAGACTATCGCTCCGAAGAGATTGAGGGCAGGAGGTTCGCCCTAAGTGAATACGGAGCTGGAGCAAATACGGAACACCACATGGAGGAGCTACCCGAACAACTGATAGAAACATGGCGGGGACCGTTCCATCCGGAAGAGTGGCAAAGCCATGTACACGAAGAGGCATGGCGGACAATAAAGAAGCACAGCAAGCAACTGTGGGGCTCGTTTATATGGGCTATGTTTGACTTCATCGTGCCGGGATGGAACGAGGGTGGCATAAACAATCTTAACGACAAAGGACTGGTCACTGCTGACCGTAAGACCCGGAAGGACGCATTCTATTTCTATAAGGCAAACTGGACGAAAGAGCCGATGGCTTATATTTGCTCCAGCAGAATGGGAAACCGAAAGAAGGCTGATACAGGAGTCAGAGTGTACAGCAACTGCGACAAAGTGGAACTGCTGATTAACGGCAAGAAGACTGCTACTGGAATTCCTGACGACATCAACATCTGTTCGTTTAAGGACATAAAGCTAAAAGAGGGTGCCAACAAGATATCAGTATACGGATATAAAGGCAGGAAGAAAGTTACGGACTCATGCACATGGACGGTGAATACTACAAATCAGAAATAACGATATTCTGCTTTCAATGATAACATAAATCAAAAGGGAAATATGTTTTTTAATAATTATTTCCTTTTTTTTATTTTTCATGTCGATATATTTCATATATTTGCATAATACTTAGCTGCACTCGGCAAATTGAGAGTAAACTCTCTTTGCTCTCGTTTGCAAAGTATTTGCAACATCGTTTTTGGAGACGATAAACAACGAAATATATTATAACCCAATAAATATATCGTTATGAAAAGTATTCCATTAGTATTTTGGCTGATCCCGATAGCCAGTATTGTAGCATTGGGAATGGCATGGTTCTTCTTCCGCACGATGATGAAAGAGGAAGAAGGAACGGACAGGATGAAAGAAATCGCAAAACACGTTAGGAAGGGTGCCATGGCGTATCTGAAGCAGCAGTACAAGGTCGTGACCATTGTGTTCGTTGTGCTCGCCATCGTCTTCGCCTTCATGGCGTACGTTCTGAAAGTACAGAACCCGTGGGTGCCGTTCGCATTTCTCACAGGAGGTCTGTTCTCCGGACTTGCCGGCTTCTTCGGCATGAAGACCGCCACTTACGCTTCGGCACGTACTGCAAACGGTGCGCGCAGCGGTCTTGACAAAGGATTGAAGATTGCCTTCAGAAGCGGTGCCGTGATGGGACTCGTTGTGGTAGGTCTCGGACTGCTCGACATCGCCATCTGGTTTGTTGTGCTTAATGCCGTGTATGAAGGAGAGGGAACAGCACTTGTCACTATAACAACCACTATGCTTACCTTCGGTATGGGAGCTTCCACACAGGCACTCTTTGCCCGCGTAGGTGGAGGAATATATACCAAGGCTGCCGATGTGGGTGCCGACCTCGTCGGCAAGGTGGAAGCCAACATTCCGGAGGACGACCCTCGCAACCCTGCCACCATAGCAGACAATGTGGGCGACAATGTGGGTGACGTTGCCGGTATGGGTGCCGACCTGTATGAGAGCTATTGCGGTTCCATACTGTCTACGGCGGCACTGGGTGCAACAGCCTTTGCCATGAACGGTGAAATGCAGCTCCGGGCTGTCATTGCCCCTATGGTTATTGCAGCGATAGGAATATTCCTTTCTCTCATCGGAATATTCCTCGTACGCACAAAAGAGGGAGCATCGATGAAGGACCTGCTGCATTCGCTTGGTCTCGGCACAAACGTAAGTGCCGCTCTTATTGCCGTTGCCACATTCATAATACTCTATCTGCTGGGCATCGAGAACTGGCTCGGGCTGTCTTTCTCTGTAATAAGCGGTCTCGTGGCAGGTGTCATCATCGGTCAGGCGACCGAATATTACACTTCGCAGAGCTATAAGCCGACACAGAAGATTGCAGAGGCTTCACAGACCGGTCCTGCCACGGTAATCATAAAAGGTATTGGCACGGGAATGATTTCAACCATGATTCCTGTGGTCACCATCTCCGTTGCCATCATGCTCAGCTATCTGTGTGCCAACGGATTCGACATGTCGCTATCGGCAAAATCCATCAGCACAGGTCTTTATGGCATCGGCATAGCAGCCGTAGGCATGTTGTCAACCCTCGGCATCACTCTTGCCACTGACGCCTATGGCCCTATCGCCGACAATGCCGGAGGCAATGCGGAGATGAGCGGACTGGGCGAGGAGGTGCGTGAACGCACCGATGCCCTTGATGCCCTCGGCAATACTACGGCTGGCCTGCCACAGGAAAAGGCTTTGCCATAGGCTCTGCCGCCCTAACGGCTCTCGCCCTTCTTGCATCTTACATAGAGGAGATAAAGATTGCCATGGTGCGTGCCGTGGAGAACGGCAAGCAGTATGTTGATGCCGCCGGCAATATCTTCGACCCGACGAATGCCACCACTATCGATTTCATCAACTTCTTCCAGGTGAACCTCATCAATCCGAAGGTCCTCGTCGGTGCATTCCTTGGAGCTATGGCTGCGTTCTTGTTCTGCGGACTCACCATGGGTGCCGTAGGTCGTGCCGCGGAATCAATGGTACAGGAAGTACGCCGACAGTTCCGTGAGATAAAGGGAATACTCGAGGGCAAGGCGACACCTGACTATGGCCGCTGCGTGGAGATAAGCACACGCAGTGCGCAGCGTGAGATGATCATCCCATCGCTGCTTGCCATCATCATCCCTATCGTTGTCGGCCTCGTGCTGGGTGTGGCAGGTGTGCTCGGACTTCTTACCGGCGGTCTTGCGGCAGGCTTCACCCTCGCCGTTTTCATGTCCAACTCCGGCGGTGCATGGGACAATGCAAAGAAGATGATTGAGGAAGGCAGCTTCGGCGGTAAAGGTAGCGATAACCACAAGGCTACTATCGTCGGCGATACTGTAGGTGACCCGTTCAAGGATACTGCAGGTCCGTCGCTCAATATTCTCATCAAGCTTATGTCGATGGTAAGCATCGTCATGGCTGGTCTGACGATAGCATTCCTATAAGAGGATACGCTTACGACTAAACAGGAACAATACCCCGGCAAATGATTGCATTTGCCGGGGATTATTGTTTATAACGGGAAGGTAAGAGATTGGGGACTTTTCGAATAAAGACCGGAACCATATAGACAGGAAATAAGAATACTTCCGACAATACATTAGAGTATACTTCATCATATAAAAGAATACACCTGACGAGACAAAAGAATACTTCTTTTTCAAAATAACTCCTATATTCTTTTCATGACGGTGTCACACCTTATTATATATATAGGCATTGAGCGGACACCGGAAGACAAAGGCTTACGTTCCGGCAAGGCATAAAAGTAGTACACCCCGACGGCTATCGCTTATAGCATCGAGGTGTACGAGAACATTTAGCTTATGAGAATCATTTTTTTACAGGTATCTTCATCATTATGATACTTTACAAAGCCGATCAAAATATCTGACTTTGACTGATTTCACTTTACACTCATTTTAAGACAAGCATCTCCCGACAAGTATCCGTCTTTTGCACAAGACAATACTGGAAGCAACAGTTAAATACATCCATCCAACCCGAAAACTTAGTTAAATATATATAAAAACAAAGCTTGCATTCTTTCATATATAATGTACATACAAAAATTATTCATACCTTTGCAATCCGATTATTTATGGGGAAACACTTAGAACCCCGTGAGCGTTGTGTTAATAGTCGTGCTTTTGGCCGAGTGCGACGGTTAGTGAATCAGCGTTCAAACGACTTTCCCGGCATGCTGATTTTACCGCATATATAATATATAAGGTAAAGGCAAGAGTTGGAAAGACGTAAAGAAAGTAATAAAAAAACGTTTTTTAGTAGTAAAATTTAAACATCAGAATGAACACTTTAAGTTACAAGACTATTTCCGCAAACAAGGAAACAGTAAACAAAGAGTGGGTTGTTATTGACGCCACAGACCAGGTAGTTGGTCGCCTTTGCTCAAAGGTAGCAAAACTGTTGCGCGGAAAGTACAAGCCAAACTTCACTCCACACGTAGACTGTGGTGACAACGTAATCATCATCAACGCCGGCAAGGCTTACTTCACCGGCAAGAAGGAAACCGACAAGGTTTACACACGTTATACTGGTTACCCAGGCGGTCAGCGCTTCAACACACCAGCCGAGCTCCGTACTCGCAAGGGCGGTGTAGAAAAGATTATCCGTCATGCAGTAAAGGGTATGCTTCCAAAGGGTCCTCTCGGACGCCAACTCATGGACAACCTTTATGTATACGAGGGAACAGAGCACAACCACGAGGCTCAGAAACCAAAAGCAATTGATATTAACCAGTATAAATAATTCACACGATAATGGAAGTAATTAACGCAATTGGTCGCCGCAAGAGTGCCGTAGCACGTGTATACATGAGCGAGGGTACAGGCAAGATAACCATTAACAAGAAAGATATTACTGAGTATTTCCCATCAGCAATCGTACAGTACGTAGTAAAGCAGCCTCTGTTGGCTCTCGACGCTGTTGAGAAGTATGACATCAAGGCTAACCTCGACGGTGGCGGTTTCACAGGTCAGAGCCAGGCTCTCCGCCTCGCTATCGCACGCGCACTCGTTAAGGTGAACGCTGAGGACAAGAAGACTTTGAAGGATCACGGTTTCATGACTCGCGACTCTCGTGCCGTTGAGCGTAAGAAGCCAGGTCAGCCAAAGGCTCGTCGTCGCTTCCAGTTCAGCAAGC
>ENA-ORNT01000333-ORNT01000333.1-human-gut-metagenome-genome-assembly--contig:-NODE-333-length-34805-cov-9.428777_pt1 | contig 34805 bp, 48 predicted proteins | sample MGYA00242120_ERZ509032 | MGnify/ENA primary metagenome ERZ509032 (study PRJEB26280, sample SAMEA2338729) | human gut metagenome | biome: human gut; feature: human-associated habitat; material: faeces...
CCAGCGGCCGCCGCTGCGACACAATCAGCGACGCGGGCGCAGTCAAAATCGCAAATGATTCCTTCTCCGTTCTGATTCCAACCGGCGCAGGCGACGGCGGCTCCGCGTTCTGCATCTATAACGACGGCGAGATAGACACCGCGTCCCTCACATACTTCACCTTGATTTCCGGTAAATTCAACATCTACGACTACGATTGTGGCAGCACCGTAGCAGAAACGGTCGAGGGTTCCTTCCAGGTCTACTACTCCTCCGGCATCGTATTTTTTATAAAAGCAGAATAAAAAAACAGCGGTCGTACCGGGCAAACGCCCAGCACGACCGCTGTTTTATATCTTCCTGATTTTATCCACGACCGCCCGCACCAACCGATTGACCGTGCGTTCGCTGCAGTTCATTTCCGCAGCGATCTCTGCGTTGCCCAGGCCGCGTCGCCTGTAATCCAGCACCGCCCGCTCATCGTCGGTTAGCAAAAAGCAAATTCGGTTATACGTCGCCCAGTCAACACAAAAGTTAAACCGGCGCACGAAGTGGATTATTTGTCTTTCGTGCTCTGCTTCACGCACTGGTTGGCGTAGACCGCCCCAGCTGCGCACAGCACGCCCTGAATGATAGCTGTGAAAACCGCCATGGCCGCGTCCTGCCCGCCGCCGATGGGCGACGTCGCCAAAACGTACAGCGCAGCCAGCACAACGCCCACAGCGGCCAGCACAGCCGGGATGAGCTTGTCAGCCACTGCCGTGCTGGTTTTCAGGCAGTATCCCACGAAAATCAGCGCCGGAATCAGTACCAGCAGTTCCGGTTTAATATAGTTCATGTAGTCGATGTTCATAATAAAGCCCCTTTCTTAATGAATCGGCAGCACACGCGCCCGGTTGTACAGTTCTGTGCCTGTTCCGTTACCGCCCAGCGCATGATAGCTCTTATACAGATATTCCAGATTTTTAAGGCCCGCCGTATCGATCCAGCCCTGCGCGATATAAACCGTGCAGACCTGGTACAGGCGGTCATGCAGGATTGCAAGCATCCCCGCCTTAATGGCGGCTCTCTCTTCTGCGTCGTCCTTGATTTTTTTCGCCAGCCGCCTATAAGCGACAAGCAGTCCAGCGGCGAGTACGCCAAAGGCCCACTCGACCCAGTATTTTATAATCCACTCCGGCACGCTCAACCCTCCACGTATTTTGCATGATAGGCCCTGTCGTTATCGAGGTTGTACTTTTTGGCAACCGCGTAGAACTCCATCGCCGCAGCGTTCGGCAGGACGACGTGGTCAAGCCAGACCTCCTGATGCGTCGGCGCAGCGGGCTTGTCCTCTTTGATGGCGGCATCGTACCGCGTCAGATTGAACTGCTTCACGACCGCCAGCAAGCTCGACGTGTAGGTCGGGCTTGTGGCCCAACCATCGGTGCGGATGTACTCGCAAGCCTTGTTGATGTCGGTGCAGCCGACGAGGTTCGAGTAGCGGCTCATGGTAGTGAGCTTCTTGATGTAGTCCTCTACGCAAGCAACCATCGTATCATAGGCGCGGAAAGCGGCTGTGATGGTGATGTACTTACTGCCGTCCCACTCCTTGGTCTGCTTGTTGTAGACCTTGCCTGTCCAGTTGCTGGCCTTGATGCCGAACAGGTTATTCGCCTGCACAGCAAGATCGCTCGTGCCGTAGGCGCTTTCAAGGCACGCCTGCGCAATGCAGAGCGACGGCAGCAGATGGGCGCTCAGGCAGCGCTCCCGGCACTTCTCGGCCATCACGTCGATGAACGTCTGCTCCTGCGTTTTGGCGGGTGCAGCGTCGGCCACGTCGCCCTTCAGGCGCGTTGTGACCTGCGCCGCAATGTCGGGAAACTTGCTCTTGAGGTAGGGACCGGGACAGGCCGTGGCGGCGTAGAAGCAGTGCATGGTCAAGCTGCCGTTCTTGTCGCCGGTGTAGGTCAGCTCCTTGATGCCGTTGCGGCGGCAGATGTCGGTGCAAAGGTCGAGCAGCGCGGCATAGGCCTTGTCGCTGATGTGCCAGTCAGGCTCACCGCCGTCGTTGGCGACCTCGATCGTGACGGCGCGCTGGTCGTTCCACGGCGACGAGCTGCACCACGAACGGTCGGCCTCGTGGCAAAACAGACCGATGCGGCCGTTGGAATCGATGGCGTAGTTTGCGCTCATCTGGCGGGATGCTTTGCCAACGATAGAGCCGAACGCTTCCAGCGTGGTATTGCCCGCCATATGGTGCACCGTGATCTTGCTGATGGGCTGGCTGCGGGGGCTGTTGCAGTTGGGGCTGATGTCCGTATAAACGGCAAGTGCGGAATCACTCATCGTCGTCGTCTCCTTTGCCGTTGGAAAGTTCTTCATCCATTTCCGGGGTCAAAATCGTATCTTTTTCGGACATATAGCACCTCCAAGTGTGTTTCACTTTTTCGTCCTTTCTCCCCGCATGGGCGGGGATTATGATTTTCGCAAGTTGTAAAAATATGTATTGTAGTCCAAATTTTCTTGTTCGCCAATGGTTTCGATAGTGTCACCAGGTGAAACGGGAAACAAAGGAGACCAGTAGTATGTATAGTTTCTGGTTTCTGTATGGCCTTGGTCCACGATGACGCCATTGATCTTAATACGGTGGAAAATTGATGCCTCAGTAGACCCGGTCGAGCAACAGAATTGTACAAATCCTGGTGCGTCAATGGTAAAAGTGCCTTTTTTGCCGAGTTTAGTGTAGTTTGTATAATCAGGTCTGGCTATTGATTCGGCTGCTGCCACCGCTGCCGGGCTCGCCGCCCAGCCACCCGCAGCAGTCTTGCTGGCGTCTGCCGTATCGCTCACGCGCACGTCGCCGGGAAGGTCAGCACCACCGGGCAGCTGGTAATAGGGGTTGCGGGTCGCACTCATAAGAAGCACCTGTGCAAACTGCACAAGGCTGTCTTATGGCAGACCCCCCCCCAGAATGAACAACGTAGTTTCGTCATTTTTCTATACCTCCAAAATGAATTTATGTTGATTCTGTTAAGTAATACAGCGTCCCCGAAACAGCTGCGTTTTTGGCAAAATCTAATTTTGACGACGTCAACCCGGTAATGCAGCGGAACACTACGCTTTTTGTGTACATGACCGCTGGTATAAATAGTGTGTTGGAACTGGCCACAAATAGTATCGCCATGGAATTGTCTGGAATAGGTATAGACACCTGCGCATAAGTGTCAGTCGTGCCGGAAAAAGATTTGCTTGCAATTTGAATTTTATTTGTCTTTTTACTCAGCGCATCCCCTACGGCCTTAGCATCAGCGGCCGCTCCCTCAATGCTCAGCGTCTTATCCGGCGCTTCCTGCTTATATGGATTATTCGCTGCTGCACTCATTGGCTCACCTCCACCACAAACACCGCCGCAGCGCTGGGCACACTGTTCGCATAAAACTTAACAACTCCAGCCCCGGGTTCCAGCGCGGCTACAATACGCACCGAATCCGTAACTCTCGTGCGGTCAGATACGGCGATATGGCTGTCCTCCGTAACGCCGGCCACCGTGACCGTAGCGCACGCGGTATAGCTGCTCGTGCTGCCGTCGTCCCACGCCACGCTATAATCGCCGCTCGTCCAGGCCGATGCCGCCACCGTTACGGTCTTAAACTTCGATTTCATAGCGGTCAGCAGTGCGTCGATTTGCGTTTTATCATAATAATTCGCAAACTTGCTGCTCTCACCTGTATCGCGCCAAGTACCGGTGTCGGAATCCCAAACCCAAATCGTATCGGTATCGCCAACGATCGCCCAGTTGCCGTCATAACCGGTATCGTGCGCGGCGTAAAGTGCCTCGTAATTCGGGTACCACCCAACCGCGCCCTGGCTGACCTGCTGGGCAAGCGCGGCGTAGTATTTAGCGTTGTCCATGCCCTCGCCGGGGCGCGTGCCGGTATCTCCCACGGCCCAGCTGCGGGCCTCCTTGGCACTGGCTGCAGCGGCCGTGGCGTTGGCAGGGGCTGCCTTGATGGCCTCGATGTTCTTGTGTACGTCCTGGATGCCCGCCTCGTTATCCCGCACGATCTTAGCGTTGACGGCCACCTCAGCGGCCAGCGCCTGCACGGTCTTGTACTCGTCCGTGCTCTCGATCATGCCATCCTGCACCGGGTTCCTGTCGATGTCAAGCCGCAGGGCGGCCATACCGGCCACACCACCGCCCGCCAGCACCTCTATCACCGGGGCGAACGTGCCGCAGCCGGTCGTCATCTGGGCCGTCACTGCCAGGTAGACCGTGGCGCGGTCGCTGCTCACGCCCAGCGCCGGGTTGTAGACATAATGACCGTCTTTTTTATCCATCCGCAGGTTGACATCCGCGCCGGTGGGCAGTGTCCAGGGCTGCCCGCCCTTGTACAGGTCCACGGCCAACACCGGGAGCGTATCATCGTACTGTACCAGATGCACCGGCTGCACAACGTCACGCCGGTCAAAATCCGCCCGCGTCGCCTTGATAAGCGCTGTCTCGGGCGGGCTGTAATTGGCTGCCGCCATTTAAAACCACCTCACTGTATCATTTTTCCGTTGACAAGCACATAGCCGTCGCCCGCGCCGTCCACGCCCAGCTGCACCTTCACGTTACCGCGAGCGTCGCTTATCGCAATAGCGCCGCCGGAATACTGGCCCGCCATTGTGACGTTGGCGATCATGTTGTTGGTGTTGCTGGCCGCCGGGCCGTACAGCACCAGGCGGCCCACGGCGTTGTTCGACCCCCACGTGGACATAAACGCGCCCATGTGCCAGTTGCCGTCGTTGGTTTTACGGTACATTTCAATTTTGGCGTCGTCGATGACGCACTTGCTCTCCGAAACCGTCGAGGTAAACTTGCCGGTGATGTCTACAGCCCCGTCCGAGCCGATTTTGAAGTTGTCGCTGTTCACTACAAGCCCGCCGTTGAACGTCGTGACGCCTGTGTCCAAATTGGACACAAACTTGCCGTTGGTTGATTGCAGCACGCCGCCCTTGATAAGATTCGCGCTCATCGTCCCAGATTTAATGAGGTTGGCGCTCAAACTGCCGGTCGTGATAAAATCAGCGTTGATTGCGCCGTCCATCGTGGCGGCCAAACGGTACGGCCCGCCGTAACCGCTGCTGCTGTAACCCCAACCGGCCAGATTCCACCGCCAGACCCTGGTAGCCTTTTCGATTTCCGGCTTGTCCATGACCAGTATCTCGTCCGGCTCATCCGCGCCGGTGGAGCTGTGCAGCACCACATAGCCGCCCAGATTGCCGGTGATAAGCTGTGTGGCGCGGTCAATGGCCCGCTCCAGGTCGCTGCGCGTCTTGTTCACGGTCGATTGTACGGTCTTTCCCATGTCGGCCACGGTGTTGGCCAAACTGCTGCGTGCGTCTCCCAACTCCACGCTGTCGTACCGCTCCAGCAGCACGTCATAAACCGTTTTGATGCACCGGGCGTCTGCGCTCACGCCCAGCTTCGCAAACTGCACATGAACGGTATCGCACAGGCAGACCCGCTCCAGCAGGGCCTTGTCGGCATATTCGGCGGTCTGTTCCAGCTGGGCAAAGCTCAATGTCAGGCTCACCTTCGGCACGCCCACCTTGTTTGCGCTGATATAATCCAGCGCGGCCTGCCGCAGCTGGGCGGCGGTGGGCTGCTCTTTTATGTCCTGGCTCACGTCCAGCGTCAGCACCCGCACAAAGTCATACTGGCCGTCCGGCACGTTGACCACCGGGTTGCCGGTAATCTGGGTCACGTTGCCATCACTGTCCACCCAGTAGGGATAAACGCCGGTGTAGACTTCAGCGCAGCTTTCCTCCTGGGTCAAGTCGGTCAGGTTCTTGCCGTAGCGGATCGTCACGCCGCGGTCAGTGCCGCGCTGGCTGTGCAGCTTGACGGTGGTGTTGTCCCACTCATATTCGCCGCCATAGACATCCAGCACGCTGCCCTCCACGCCGCCCAGCAGGCTGCGCAGACTGCCCGGCACAGCCACGGCAAAGTCAGCCACGGTCTGGATGTCTGTCCAGAATGTGTAATCACAGTTTACCGCAGCATGGCTTTTGAGCTGCTGCAAGGCGTCAACTGCGTTCAACGCCTTACAAGGCCCCACCGGGACGCCGCTCAAATCGTAGCTGATGTGCTGCGCGTTGACCGTCACCTGGCCACCGATGGGGCGGCTGATTTTATAAATGCGGAAATACTGCGCCTCACTGTAGGGGTTCGGCTTTGCCAGAATCAGCCCGCGCAGCGCCAGGCTGCTGTAATGCTGCCCGGTAATGGGATAGACCATTTCCAGTTCAAACGCGCCGTTGCGCTCCTCGGTCACGGCGCAGCGCACAGCATCCCGCAGCACCCCCACGCCGTTGCCCTGCAAGCCGGTCGTGCCGTCATAATATCTCGGATAACTTATTTTCCCTCACATCCTTTCCGCCTAAGCCTTCCCCATCGGTGGAAGGTGGCCCCGCAGGGCCGGATGAGGGGTGGCCTTGCCTTAGCTCTTTCCCCCTCACAACCTCCACCACCGCGGCACGACCTCGCACTTGGCGATCCCGCCGCTCCAACTTACCTGCGTTGCCCCTGGCCCCAGCACCGGGAACTCCGGCGCGGTCAGGTACTTGTTCAGATTCGTGTTGTTGTAGTAGGCGTCCTGCAGATCGCAGTCGATCCACATTGGCCCCGTGTGCCCGGCAACGCTCATCTGCACGCCGCCCACGTTGAGCTTGGCGTCGCCGGTCAACGTCAGCCGTATCACCGGCAGCGCCGCGCAGCCGGTAGGGTTGTACAGCTTCCCACCGCTTGCTACCCTCAGCGCGTCCTCGCCGGACTTCAGAAATCGCTGGGGTTTGCAGCTAAAATCCAGCGCAAACGTCCCTGCGCGGTTGTAGGGGATGGTCTCCGGCTCCAACGGCCCCGCCAGGTAGGCCAGGCGGTATTCATCGGGGTGCAGCGTGTCCTCCAGGCGCTTGTAGCCGCCCTCGGCCAGCAACGCCTGCTTGAACGCCGCAAACCGCCCCTCAAACTCCCGGGCGATAGTGCAGGGGTAGCTCACGGTGGTATTTTTCCAGCGCCCCGCGTCCACAAGCAGGTCCCCGCTGCGGCCCGGTATCGTCACGGTCGTCACGTCCCGCTCGGGGGCAGTGGTCGTGCCGCTGCCGTCCAGCAGTACACCATAGTCCAGGCTGTTGACACCGCCAAAAATAAAAAAGTCTTTTCTCATGCAAAGCTCTCCTTGCGGCGCTCCATCTTCCAGCTCAAACGCGCTTCGATGGCGTCGGCCAGCTCGTTAACGTCCTGCCCGGGCGCACCGTACACGTTGATGGTAATGGTCTGCCCCTGCGCAGGGGACACCGCTGCCGTATCGGCCAGCACCGGGGCGGCGGCACCCGCCGCAAGGTTGGCCTGGATCGGCGCGGCGACCGCCCCGGCCAGGGACTGCACCGCGTCCTCCACCTGCCACAGGTTGCCCCGGATGCCGTCGGCCAGCCCGCCCATAAAGTCGGGCATCCACTGCTCATAGTTGCGCAGCGGCCCTTCATCCGGGCGGCTGAAATGGATAATAGAGGCGATTTTGTCGGCCACGCTGCCGATAGCACCGGCCACATTGCCGATCATGCCGGTAATGCCGTCGATCAGGCCCTGGATCATATCTTTGCCCCAACTTAAAAACTGTTTCGGCAGGCTCTTTAGGTAGGTAATAGGCTGCTCCATCAATCCCTTGACGCTGGACGCCACAAACCCGGCCATATTCTTGATGCCGTTGCCGAAAAACGTGATGATCTTGCCGCCCAGGTTGATCCAGTTGAACGCCGTGATGACATCCACAATGGCCTGGATGATCTGCGGCAGGTTGGCGACCAGCGCCGGGATAGCGTTGATAATCCCATTGCCCAGCGTGATGATGAGCTGGACGCCCGCCATCAGCAGCTTCGGCGCGTTGTCGTTGATGATGCCCGCAATGTCGGACACGATGCCGGGGATATACTCGATCATCGTTGGCAGCCCATCCATCAGGCCCTGTGCCATGTTTAAAATAAACTGGATGCCGCTGTCCACCAGCTGGCCCGCGTTCTCACGCAGCCCGCTGGCCAGGTCGGCCACCATCGGCAGCGCGGTGCTGAGCAGGTTGGGGATGCCGGTCACAAGGCCCTGTCCCAGCTGGTCGATCATCTCGATGCCGCTCTGCAACAGCTGCGGCCCCACGTTGGTGGCAAGGTCCATAAAGATACTGCCCAGCCCCTCGGCCAGGCCCGCCAGCCCGCCGCTCTGGAAGCTGTCGGTCAGGGTTTGCAGGTAGCCGCTCGCCAGGTCTACGGCGCTGCCCAGCTGACCGCTGACCGAATCAAACAGCGCAATGCCCAGGTTTTGGGCGCTGGTCTGCAGCATGTCCATACTGTGCTGCATGGTGTCGGTCATCGTGGCGTAGGCCGTCTCGGTCAGGCCACTGTCCGCCTGCATCTGGCCCAGCACGTCGTTGAACTTTTCCGCGCCGGCGTTTGCCAGCGACAATGCGCCGGTGCCCGCCTCCACGCTGCTCCAAAGCCCCGCAAAGGCGGTGCTGTCACCGTCCACGCTGTCATACAGGATTTGCAGCACATCCCCCAGGGATGCGCCGCTGTCCATCAGCTGGGCAAAGCTCTGGCCGGTCTCGTTCTGCAGAATCTCGCTCACGTCCGACCCGGTGTCACCCAGCTCGTTCAGCATCGACTTGGTGTAGGTCGTGGCCTCCGCCGTGGCAATGCCGTTTGCCGTCATGGTCGCCAGCCCGCTGGACAGGTTCTCCAGACTGACGTTGTAGGCCGACGCCAGCGGGATGACCTTGCCCATGCTGCTGGACAGCTCGTCCACGCTGGTTTTGCCCAGATTCTGCGTAGTCAGCAGCACGTCGGACACGTGCCCGGCCTCGTCAGCGCCCAGGCCGTAGGCGTTCAGCGCCGTGGTCAGGATATCCACCGCCGACGCGCTCGACGTAAAGCCCGCCGCTGCCAGCATGGACGCTCGCCCCGCAAATGCTACCGCGTCCCCGGTGGTCTGGCCCGCACTGATAGCCTGGTAGGTCGCCTCGGCAATGTCGGCAGCCCCCACGCCCATCGTGTTGGATACCTCCATGATCTGGCTTTGCAGCGTATCCAGCGGTACCGCCGCCGTGTCGGCGATCGTGCCTACCTTGGCAAGCGCCGTCTCAAACTCGGTGCCGCCGGTAAAGGCGCTTTTCAGCATCGCACCGATGCCCGCTGCCGCCAAAAAGCCCTTGAGCGAGCTTACCAGGTTTGCGCCCAGGCTTGCACCGCTGCTTTTGCCTGCGGTGGCCGCCTCGCCGCCCAGCGCCTCGGCCAGGCTGCCGCTGATGCCGTCCGCCGACGGTATGATCTGCACATACGCGCTCGCCAGCGATTGCTTCTCCATTTATTACACCTCCCTCGCTCTTTGCCTTCCCCCTTTTGGGGAAGGTGGCGCCGCAGCGCCGGATGAGGGGGCGGCCTTGCCTTGACCGCCCGCTCTCCCTTACATACTCCTCAAAATCCTTGCCCGCGCAGCCTCATACGCGGCCCCGTCCGCAAAGCCTGCTGTCTCACACTCCTGCACCCGCCCCAACAGGGTAGGCACAAGGGGCGCGGGGCGGTTTCGGCCATGCTGGGCGTCCTTGGTTTTCGTCCACAGCAGCAGTTGCAGCGCATCCGCCGCCTGGCCCAGCAGCAGCGTCTCGGTGGGCACTTTCGCCCCGGCCAGCGCCATGCGGGTGCGGCTGTTCTCCCGCAGACCCGCCGCCAGCGTGGCCGCCAGCGGCAGGCCCAGGGCACGCCAGTCCAGCACATGGTAGGTCTCGGCCATGTCGCAGGTCAGTTCCTCCGGGTACTGTGCCGCCATGTGGGCAAGGATCAAGAGTTTTTTTCCTGCACGCTGCCGCTCAGAATCTCCCGCACCGCAGCGCTCACAGCCGCAACCGGCACATTGCCAGCCTTGGTGCGCAGGTGGTCATACAGCGCCTTTTTCTGTCCTGTGCCCAGCAGCAGGGTCACAGCGTTGGATACTGCCAGCACATTGCCGTTGTCGGCCTCGGCCAGCGCATCCAGCAGCTCCATGTTGTCCAGCCGCTCTTTCGGGATCGTAAAGGCAAACCCGGTGGACGTCTTTCCCTCGATCATATTCATCAGGCCCCCTTGATGTACTCGTAGTGGGTCACGCCGCTGTCATCCGGTGTCGTACCCAGGGTCACGCCGTAGCCCAGCGCCTCGTCATCCTTGTAAACGATATCCTCAATCTCGGTGATGTGGGCGCAGGGGATCACGATGCGCTTGACAGCGCCGCCGCGCAAAATCGTCTCCACGACCCACGCGCTGTCGGCGGCCTCGCCGGCAGTTGCCTTGACGGTCAGGCCATCGGCCAGCGTGCCGGTGACGTTCTCGTCGCCATACACGGTCTTGAGCACGTCCTCATTCATCGCCTCGATCAGCATAAAGCCAAAGGTGTCGTCCTTGGCGGTCTGGTAATACAGCACCTTGTCGCCGCCCCACGCGGGGATGCTGTCACTTTTGGGGGAGTTTGAGTTGGTCAGGCCGTCCTCGCTGATATAGCCAAGCGATTTAAACGCCTCGTTCAGCGCGGTCGTAGCGTCGGTGGGCAGGGTAGTCCCCAGCGGGGCGCGGTACACCGCACCGCCGACCTTCGGCTTGCTGACGGTTACTTTCTTTGCATTAGACATAATACACTCCATTTCCGTGTCCAACCTGGACACAAAATCAGTAATAGGTAATTTCAAACACCGCCTGATACCGGTAGCGCTTGCTCTCGGTGTCGGTAAAGTTGTAGTCGCGCACCAGGCGGCACGCGCCCACGCTGTCCAGCTCTGCCAGGGCTTCCATGGCCTCAATGACCCGGTCGTCCAGCTGGGCAGCCTGCAGCAGCTTCGGCGCACAGCTTTGCACAGCCAGCGTGCAGCGCTTGATGCCGGTGCTGCGCTCGCCGTCGGTGCGCTCCAAAACAACAAAAGTGCCGGGGGGTCTCTCCGGCACCTCTGTCTTGATGGGCACACCAAGGCGGGCGGTTAAAAAATCCTTGACGATTTGCTCGATCATCGCAGCGCCCTTTCCAGTGTGTTGTTTTTGTGGTTATCGCGGCGGGCCGCAGCGTCGGCGGGGTAGACCGTCGCAATGGCGCGGGTCTCGGCCGTGCCTACGCGGGTCTCGTAGCCGTCGCCGCACCGCCCGGCAATCGCCTGGGCCTGCTCGGCCAGTATCTCCCGCATTTCGGGGCTTTTCATCAGCGCCCGCACGGCGGCCCGGTTCAGCTTGATGCGCACGCCCTTACTCATACCGCTCCACCTTGACCTTTTTGTTCCAGCGCAGCGGGATCATGGCCTCCATGCCCTGGGTCACACTGCCGTAGGCCCGGAACTTCTGGCCGAAGAACACGACCGTCGCGCCCTCCCAGTCGTGGGTATCGCCCTTGGGGATCGCCAGCACATAGGCCAGCCGCTTGCCGTACAGCTGCAGCTCATTGACAAGATCCGCCGTTTCCGGCTCCCCCACAAGTACATTGTGGACCGTCACCGGCGTTTCGCTGTACACAGCCGCCCCAAAGTCGTCCTCACCGGTCTGCGTCCGCTCGTACAGCTTCACATCGATGCCCTTGATCATGTCATAGCCTCCAGCGGGCTGTGCGCCCCAATGCGGTTGCCCGCGCCCAGCAGCCTGCGTTCGGTGCGGGAGATATACAGCTCTCCCGATGTGCCGCCGCTCATCGTCCAGCTCTGGGTGTAGCCCAGCGCCGTGGCCGACCCCTGGGACGCGCCCATCGGGTACAGCGGCATATCTCCGCCGGTGCCGTCACCCAGCACCCGGCGCACCATACGGCAGCTGACCACACGCTTGGCGTCCTCCTTAGCGTCGGCGGCCACCGCGTCGATAAGCACGGCGGCCTCCTCCAGCAGGGCATCCGCGCGGGTCTGCTCTTCCTCGGTCAGCGTGCGGAATCCGGCGGCCACCGCCGCCGCATCTGCGTATCGCATGGGTCAGCCCCCTTTATCATCCCACAGCCGCCTCAACGCGCTTGATGTACAGCGTCTGGGGCTTCGACACCTTGATGCCGTACACCTTGCGGCCCTGCACAGCGCTTGCGCCGATGAACTTGCCGCTGCCGTTCAGGTCCTGCAAATGCACGCCGACCTGCCACTCCATGACACGGTGGCACCAGTTCGGGTGCCCCGCAATGAACTCGGTGGTGGTCTTTTTGCTGGCCACGCGGGTGGTGCTCTCAAAATCCATGTTGTTGGACTCGAACACGTTAAAGCCCGCAATGCGGCCCACCACGCCGGACTGCACCAGCTCCTGCGCCAGGTCGCCCTGCTTGATGAAGTGGTCGTCCAGCATCAGCACCTCCAGATACTCGGGGGAGGCAATCAGCCAGCGGCCATCGGTGGGGACACCCTTGCGGCTCAGCACACGCTTGGCCTCCAGCGCCAGCTTGTAGGCGTTGGATTCGGTCGCGGCGGTCTTTGTGGCGCTGATGGTAGCGCCGGTCGCGCCCTCCAGCGCATTGATGCTCTTCTTATCCACGGACAGGCCCATGCTGTAACCGGCGCTGTCCAGGCGCTCGGCCACAATGCCGTCGGGCACGCTGGCGGCGTCGTAGCCGTCGATCAGCTCGTTCACGGCCTCGTCCTGGTCGATCGTCAGGTCAATATAGGCCGTGCTGCCCGCGTCCAGGTCAACGCCGGTGGCCTTGTTATAGGTCTTTACGGCAACCTCGGTGTCACGTACCGGGATTTTGACCTTGCCCGCCTTGGGGTCGCCCTCGTAGCGGTTATTGAAAATCATATTGTCGCGGGTCACAAGCACATTGCGCAGCTTGGCGTCCACCAGCTTGCTCCAGCGTTCCTGATTCAGATGTGCCATATAAAATTACCTCTCTTTCCTGTGTCGGTTTTCGTGTTTTAAATTTTCATCCCGGGGTTCAGCATCCCAAACGCAGCCTCCACGCCGTCTGCCGCCGTACCGGCCCCGGCACCCGCGCCTGCCGTGCCGCCATCCGGCACAGTGGGGTAGTGGGTGCCAACATCAAACGCCCACGCCTTATCCTTTACCAGGGCGTCCAACGCGGTTTTGATGTCGCTGTCCCGGTTCGTGCTGCCTTTCAGCTTCTCCAGGTCCAGCATACTGCGAATGGCTTTCACGTCGCGGCCCTTTGCATCGCGGATCGCGCCGTCCAGGGCTGCGTCAAAGGCAAAACCCGCCGCCTGGTCGGTCAGCTGGCCCTGCAGCTTGGTGATCTGGCCTTTCAGGTCGTTCACGTCCACCCCCTCAAAGGCTTTCAGACCGTCTTTGGCGGTGTTCAGCTGGGTGGTCAGTTCGTTTACCTGGGTCTGCAGGTTGGCGGCTTTGGTCTTTTCGGCGGTGACGTCCCTGCCGTTTTCGCCCATCAGCCAGTCCAGCTGCTCATCGGTAATGCCGGGGATTTTGTTCTTGACTTCTTCACGTTTCATGGCTGTGTTCCTTTCCGCCTACGCTTTGGTAACGCGGGTCGCATCCGCCTCGGCTGTACAGTTTTACGCCGTGCCGGGCCTATTTTTGTAATAAAATTGCCCGCCCCGGCCTCATGCAGCCGCAGGTGGGCATAAAAAAACCACGGTGCGGTTTGCATCGTGGTTTTATTTTTTTAGTCGTTGGATTCTCTTTTTTCTCTTTCCGCATACGCCGCCCGCTTCTGGGCGTTGATGCGCTCCTTGTTGGCCGCGTAGTTCACCCGGCGCAGGGCATTCACGTTGCTGCCGGCCTCCCGGTAGCGGCGCAGGTATTCGTCCGGGTCGTACCCGGCCACGCTTGTGCGGCTGTCAAAGCGGATGGCGTACTCGCAGTCACAGTTCGCGTGGATGTGCTCGGCGTGGCCGCCCTTGATGGCCGCCTGGCTGGCTCTCTGCCACCCGCGGCTTGCCAGCGTCAGGCAGAACGCGCAGCTGTCGCCGTGGGGCACCCAGGCAAACTCCGCACCGTCCCGCAGCGCGTTTTTCAGCGTCGTGTCGGCTCCGGCCCGCTTTACCAGGCGGCTCACGCCCTGCTGCATCTGCGGCGGGCTGTTCCGGGTGGCCTGCACCATCTTGGCGACCTCGCCATATTGGGCTGTCGGTGCCGGTTCTGCCGGGGGCACACGCGCGTTTTGCAGCGCGGCCAGCTCATCATACATCTGGGCGGCCAGCGCGGCGCTGCCCTCGCCGTACTTTGTCACCAGCGCATAGGCGTAGTCCATCAGCGCCCCTGTATCTCCGGTGCCGTGGGCGGCTATGTAGTCGGCCATCAGCTGTCCGGCCTTGTTGTTAAGCCGGGCCAGCTGGGCAATATAGCTATTCCAGGCCCTTGCTGTTATCTGCATCGTCGTCCATCTCCATCAGCACCTGCTGCCCGCGCACCCGCTGCTCCTGGGCCTTGATGCGGCGGATGTCAGCCTGGTCAAAGCCGATCATCTCCAAAAACGTGTCCGTGTCGGCAAACGCTTTCCGGGAGGATGCAATCTTGATTGCCGCATCCGCTGTCACCGCCACACTGGGCATAGCCGGGTTCTTGAAATGCGGCGCAATGTTCCGCTCCTCGTCGGTCAGTTCCTCCGGCGGCACGCTGCGCTCAATAGCCTGCGCCATCCGGGCAATGCTGCGCAACGCATCGCCGTTGCCGGTGTTCAGCTGCTGCGCCAGCAGTACCAGCGTCTGGCTCTGGGCTAAAATCGCGTCACTGCTGGTGGGGTTGGCGTCATTCACAACGCCCACATCGGTCACGGTCAAGCCGGTGGCCGCCGCAAACTGGGTGGCCGTCATCCGCATTTTATCGGTGTGCGGGCTTAAATTGCCCTGGGCCAGCTGCCCGAATACCGGGTTTTCACCGGTCTCCGGGTTGCTGGTGGCCGCCAGCAGGCTGCCCACATAGGTGCGGAATTTATCCCCGATGATGACCTCGTACTGCTCATCCGTCACGCCCAGAATATACTTCTGGGGCGTGGTATCGAACTCCAGGGCAATCGTGGCGTTGGCCGCCGTGCGGATATAGTCGTCGATCAGGGTGCGGATGGGCCGTTTCAGCCGGGACCGGCCAAAGGGTTTGTCGCTGGTGGCGTTCCAGATCATCGGCTCCATCAGGGGGCGGCCCATCCGGTGGGGTTGGCGGTAGGCCGTCCATCGGCTGCCGTCGCAGCGCAGCATAATCACTGCCGTATCCGTATAAAATCCCACAAGCCGCGGCTGCCAGACCCCGGTATAATCGTTGTCCGGCACGGTATCAATGATTGCCAGCCCGCACGCAATGCGCCCCTTCTCGCCGCTCCACAGCGCGGCCGCCGTGGTAGGGGAGTGGAAGCGGATTCTGCACCCGCCTGTCGGCTCCGCGCTTAAGGTAGCGAACACGCAGCCGTATTTCAGCTCATCCCGGCAGGCTTTGCCATACTCGGCAATCAGGCGGTTGTCATCCACCAGCCCTGCCAGGGCGGCGTTGCTGCCGCTGCTGCTCACAAAGCCGTCAAACATACTGCGGGCCGCCAGCACATCCACAGCCTTTTGCCCCCAGTTGCAGCCGACCTCCATCTTTTTCAGGTCCTTCGGCAGGGCGATTCCCAGGTTCACATCCTCAAGCGTCACGTGCCCCTCGTAGTATTTGTCCTTGGTTGCGTTGGCGGATTGGTGGAAGTTGTAAACATTCACCAACTCCTGCACCGCTTTCTGTTCCTCGGCGGTCAGTCCGTCCACCTTGCCGATTGCCAAACTGATCATTCTGGTCTCCTTTATCCAATGCGCATCTTGCGCGTCGGGTCACGTTTGCAGGTCTTGGCACCCCACAGCGCCAGGGCGCAGGCCTCGATTGGCAGGCTGTTGTCACCGCCAAAGCCGTATCCGCCGCCGATGGGCCGCTTGGTGCTGGTAATGGCGCTCTCGTTCAGCGCCGCCTGGGGCTTGTACCAGGTCAGCGTGCTCTCATTTACCCGGTCGGTCAGGCCGCTCACCGCGGCAATGATCTCGGTCAGGCGGGGGCGCACCACGCTGTTTTTTGCTTTCCAGGTGGGGCGTATGCGCTCCACCAACGGATCAACGCCGTTGCGCCCGTCAATGACCACGCAGCCTGCGCGGTCGTAGCGGGCATTCAGCCAGTCGGCCAGCCAGCCCAGCCCGCGCCCAGTCGGCTGCAAATCGATCAGGGATATCCGTGCCGGGCCGTCTTTGGGAATGACCGCGCCGCACAGGCAGACCGCGCTGCCGTCCGGCGCAAACTTGATGCCGTAGGCGGTCTTGCCCTCCGGCTTCGGGTCGTCGCTGCCGCACCGGCTCCAGGCCTTGCGGTCAAGGGCAAGGTCGAGTTTTTCCGTCACGACAGGGCTCCACCAGCCCAGCCGTTCCCGGGCAAAGGTATCCGGAGCCATCTGCTCGGCCTCGCCCTCAATGGTGGACAACTGGATGCGCCGTCCCAGCGCCGGGTTTGTCGCCGCCCAGCGCTTTGGGTCGTGTACATCCCCGATTTCAGGGACGGAAAACTCAAACCACGCCGTCTTGTGGGTTTTCTTTTCCAGCGCCCCGGTGCGGATGCCCCGGAACACCGTTCCCACAGCGGTTTCATCCGGCGGCGTGCCCAGGTAAATCGTCTGTGGGTTCAGGCTCGCCGAAATTGCGGGCAGAAAAGACCCCTGCTGGCTCTCGTCCAGCTCCTGGGCCTCGTCAAAAATCAGCAGGTCGCCGTGCTGGCCGCGGCCGCCGTTGCGGGTGCGTGCCAAAAACTTGATGCGCGCCCCGCTTTTCAAAATAATCTGCTCGCGCCCGATGGCCGTCTTGATTTCAGCCACATGGCGGCGCAACTTCGGCCCTTCAAAGAAATCGCGCATCTCCTCAAACGTCTCGGTGGCCGTCTTTTGCAGGTGCGCCGTGTAGATGACTTGCTCGTTGTACATGAGCATCCCGGATTCGGCCCGGGCCTGGACCAGCAGGCTTTTCCCGTTCTGCCGCGGCACGCTGCCGCCCGCCGTGGGCGCGGCCCACTTGCCCGCGGGCGTGCGGCCCAGCCAGTCGTCCAGGATGTCGCCCTGCCAGGGGTCCAGCACCGTGCCGCCCACACGTACCAGCCGCGCGGCGTCCATCCCATCAGAGGCTTGATACGCCGGTGCGACTCTTTCGGACGGCTCCTGGCTGCCCATCAGCGTCCCGTTTTTTGATGATTTCGCTGACCTCGTCGCCATCGTCTGCCGCTCCCTCGATTTCTTCGATCTCCCGGATCGTCTCCCGGTACTGTTTTGCCAGCTGCGGCAGGGTTCGCACGTCCTCACACCCATCAATGCCCGCCGCCAGCACTTTCTTTAAGGCTTTCAGCTCTTCCAGCCTCCCGCCCCTCACATTCTTCAGCTTCATAAAAACCCCTGTGTGTAAATCAGCGCTGGACAGCAGCGGGGTCGCCCGGGGCGGGGCGGGGGCCCCTCCCCAGGCTACCAATCGCCGTCACTAACTTTGGGAGTCTTAACCATTTTTGCGCCAAAATCCGTAGCAAAATTGTCTGTTTTGTTGCTTTTTTGTGCATTGCAAAAATAATGCGCAGCTTGCAGATTGTTCCAATCCTCTGCCGCCGCGCGTGCCGAACTATATCCAAATTGCCGCCACTTGGAAACAGGGCGTATCTCATCTACCACAAAGCTCAACGGATGTGCCGCGTCGCTGGGTTCGTCGTAGTGGATCGGCCCGAACCGCCCATGGCAGATACCGCACTCGCACCCCATAGCCCGCAGCCTTGCCCGGTGCTTGCGCCGCAGACTGCCGTTGGCATAGCGGGGGTTGTTTTTGGGTGGGGTGTTTTTCATGTGTACCCCCTCCCGGTCAACTGCTATGGCGGTGTTTTCTACGTGTCCATCCTGGACACATCAATCAAAATGATACCTGACATCGCCGTTAGGTTCTCGTTCTGCAATAACCCTTGCGTTGCCATCATTTACATACATTTCAACAATTTTTAGGCACATTTCCGCCGTTTCTCTTGCAATCGCCACTTTAACATCTACTTTAATGCAAGGTAAATTTTTATCCATACGCTCACCTCACAAGAAATTAAATTAAATGCCCGGCGCAGTCAGGACGGAGCAATCGTCACACAGCTAAGTTGAGTCTCTCCCGCCCGCCGGGCACGTCGGTCTTTCCCGGCTGTCAGGTGTCCTTTTTTTATCCACGCCGGTCGCCTGCGTGCGCAAAAAGCCCTGCATTGGACACATCGCTGGGAGGTGCGCAGGGAGTGGCTGGCCAGCAATCCGGCCCCGGCGTCCGGGGGCAGATTAGCGCTGACGTCATCGCCATTGGTACCGCATCCGGGTCTCGCGCCCGGGGCGCGCCGTTGCTTTGGGGCGTGCCGCCCATACCCGCCGGGGAATAGAGCAGGTCGGCTATGCAGCATATAAAATAGCGCCGCATCCAGAGTGGCAGCGCCAGCCTTGACCCGGCACGGTTCCGCTGAACTTACCCGCCAGCAGATGCGGGGAAAAGGTTTGTCCCTTACGGACAGGCCCATTGCAGGACCATGGCGCAGAACAGAGGACGCGAACCCCAGCCGCCATCGGCGGCCAATCGGTTTAGCAAACCGTTCCCGCTCCCCGCGGGTTTGTTCTGCTTATAAAATGCCCGGGTTCTCACCGGGCGGCGGGTGCTTCTCGTGGCCCGCGCCATAAGCGCAGCACCCATGCCACTAGCAACAGGAGGTCTCGATGGACGCACAAAAGCCGCGGGGATATCTCTATCCCTACGGCTCTTGATGTTACCATTTTAGCATGATTTTTAGTGACATACAATGACATCTTTGAGCGCCGCCCGATGGAGCCGGTAGACATGACGCAGCGCCGTGTTGGTCTCGACCGCGATATTCTCCCACCGCTGGCCCAACAGATACCGCCTGCGCAGCACTTCCCGCTCTCGGGCATCTGGCACCTGCTCAATGGCCGTCTTGACCTCTCGCCGGACTGCGTTGCAGGTTTCGATTTGCGCCTGCAGTTCTTTTCGGGCGGACACGATCCCCTCAACAGCCCGCGGCAGCTTTTGGCCGTCACTGCCCCCGCCGGGCATCCCGGTCAGGGCGTTGGTCATCCCTGTGGCCCGGGCGTTCAGCGTTTCAAGTTCCTGCATAAGTTCCCGCTCCATCCGCACGGCCTCCTGGTATCGCCACAGCCACCGCTTTTTGTCTTGGTCTGTCATACTAGCCCTCCCGTTTCATGGCGGCCCGCTTGATGTCCTCCGCAATGTACTGTTCCAGCGCCCCGTTGGGGTTGTACCACCATTTTTGCCAATCCGGGGCCACGACCGCCCCATCTCGTCCCACGCGCTGGCCGTTGGCGTCAAACCGGGCCGCCACGCATTCCCGGTACGGTAGGCCCGGCGTCTGTCCATCATAACGCGCCGCCTCATCTACGGCCACGAACAGCAGCCCGCCGTCGGACATCTGCCGTCCGTGCACTGTAAAGCCCAACCGTGTGTTTTTGTCCACAATGGGCCAGTTGTCGAAGTTCTCCAATTCCCGCCGGGCCATGGTGAGCCACTTCCGGTCGTCGGCGGCGCGCTGCTTTTCCGCCGCCTTTTTATCAGCAGCCTCGGCCTTAAACCGTTCCAGCTCCTCGTGGTTGATATATAGCGCCTTGGCCTTGTCATACAGGTCGCTGTCCATCAATCCGGTTATCGCAACAACTTCCCCGGGTTCCGCCGGGTCAAGCTGAGTGACACTAAGGCGGTATCTGTTGACCCCCTCAATTTTTACAAGCACGTCCGAGCCATCCACATCCAGCGTCAGTTCTTTCGGCTCCACGGCCTGGGCGTCAAAGTTTCCGCCTGTGTAATTCCATCTATCGCACCGCACATAGTCAAATTTTTTCAGCTGTTCAGCAAGCCCGCACTCTACCACCCACTTGACAGCCTCGTCCAGTACCGCGTCCGGCACATCCGGCAGCGACGCGTAGCCGTACTGTGCGTACTTGACCTGCTGCACCTTGTACAGTTTGCTGCACTCATAGGCGCGGCCCAGGCTGATTTCCCCTTTTTCCACCATTTCCACAACCGCCGGGATGCACTTGTTGGCAATGGCGTTCAGCCGTCCCAGCGTGCCGGTGCCGTCGCCGGTAATACGGCTCATCTCATCCCGGACGCGCCCATCCAGGCCGCCCGCCGCCTTTTTGCGTTCCAGCGCTTGCTTCAGCGCAATGTACTGGCGCAGCCGCTCGCCGTCGGTCAGTTCGCGGGCCGTGGCGTTGGAGGTTATCAGCGCGATTAAATCATCATCCGCCCCCGCGCTTGTGTGAATGACGCAGGGCAGCACGTCGAACCCGGCCATGCCCTCGGCAGTCAGTGCCCGGCAGGCTGTCCAGCGCCGGTGCCCGGCCAGCAGCATATACTTCCCGGCCCGGGCGGGCAGAACCTCCAGCGGACTGCGAAGGCCCCGCTCGGCAATGTCCGCCTTGAGCATCGAGACATCCCCAATCTCGTAGATGCTGTTTTCCGGGTTCGGCTCAATGTCGGCGGCGGGCAGCATGACGATCTGCATTTTCTGTCCCGCCGGGGCATCCTGCCGGGCCTGGCCGCCCAAAATATCCGAAATCGCAAATCCCTTGCTCATCATGCATTCTCCTTTCTCGGCGTGTCCACTTTGGACACAATGCCATCGACCTCATCGGCCAGTGCCTTGTAGTCTGCCGCTGCCGAGCAGTCCGGCATAAAAACGCGCAGCGGCATATGGGCGCTCTTGGCTTCACTGACGCGGACCGTGTAGCGGATGACCGTCTGCAGCAGCGGCACGCCGGGCATTTTCAGCAGTTCCGCCGTGACCCCCGCCGCGTATTTCGTGCGGCGGTACTTGGTCAGCAGCGCCCCCATGATTTTCAGCCGCGGGTTGTAGTACATCTGCACCTGCTCGATCTGGTCCAGAATTTCCCGCATACCGTCGCAGGCCCATTCGTCGCAGTCCACCGGGATGATGACCCAGTCCGCCGCACACAGGGCGTTGATGCTGCCCATGTCCAGATCGGGCGGGCAGTCCATCAGACAGTAGTTGTAGTTATCGTCCACGGCTTCCAGCGCATCCCGCAGATAATACTGCCGCGGGCCGTTGTCCATCAGAATTGTGCGGTTCGCCTTCAGCATCCGCATATCGCAGGGAAGAAGGGCAACCGCCGGGATCGCCGTCTCCACAATGGCGTCCTTCACCATAGCCATGCCCAGCAGAACAGACGACACGCAGGGCCTGTCGTAGTCGGCCACGCCGAAGAACTTGCTCGTGTTGCCCTGCTTGTCGAGGTCCACCACCAAAACGCTCTTGCTCTTGGCGGCCAGTTCGGCAGCCAGGTTGCAGGCGGGGACGCTCTTTCCGACGCCGCCCTTCAAGTTTATGATTGCGATTTTGTCCATCTTGAAAATCCCCCTGTAAAATCACATTTGCTGTTGCTCGTAGCTTTCAAATTTCGGGCAGCTTTCGCCGCCCTCGTCCTGCTGGTAGATGTCGCCATCGGGTATCCAGTCGTGGTACTGTGGCCGCCACTGCATGGGCACCTCGCCCAGACCGCCTTCACGATTTTTGGCGATCATGATGCCGGTGGCCCGGTAATCGTTGGTGTCGTGCAGCTCGGCCCCGCCGGGCGGTAATGTGCGAACCATAACAACTGCGTTGGCGTCCTGTTCTATCGTGCCGCTGCCCCGCAGTTCGGCCAGCGTGCCGTACTGGGCCGCCGCGCCGCCGCGGTTGAGCTGGCACAGCTCGATGATGACGATACCCATCTGCATGGCTAAAAGTTTTAATTGCCGGGTTATCTCGCTCAGGCGGTCATACTCCTTGGCTCGCGGGTCTGTACTCGCGATCAGGCCGATGTGGTCGATGATCGCCACATCCGGCTTGTAGGTCAGCAGCCGGGCGCGGATCATGTCCAGTGTTGCTGCGCCGCCCACGTCCTCGACATCTTCCAGGATCATGTTGTGGTGGTTCGCCATCATGGCCTGCACGGCCCGGATGTTGTTTAATTCCTGCCGGCTTAAATTTCTATCCCGCATTCGGCCCGCGTCCACCCGGGCCGTTTTCGAGATGATGCGGTGCATCAGCTTCACCGCGCTTTCTTCCAGCGTCAGGTAGTAGACTTTTTTCCGCAGGCTCAACCGGGCCGCCAGGTTGATGGTCAAATCGGTCTTGCCGCAGCCTGGCCGCCCGGCCACGACCACGGTGTTTGTCGGTTCAAACAGGCCGTAGCGGTCCACCTGCCGCCAGCCGGTACGCAGCAGGGTGTCCGGCTTTTCCAGCGCGGCCACCGCCTTGTCCAGCACAGCGGCGAACGTCTGCCCGCTGCCGTCGGCCTGGGTCGCCAGAATAGCGTCCTGCATATTCAGCGCGGCCCGCACCTTGGCGCAGATGCGGTCGGCGCTGCTGTTGTTGCTGCACGCCGCCAGAAGGGCCGATTGCAGCAGGTCCAGCCGGTAGTCCTCGACCACAAGCGCGGCGTAGTTGTCCAGGTTGGACACCGCCGGGCAGGTCTCCGCTGCCCGGGTGACGTAGACCTTGACGTCGGCCACGTCCTGGTTGTTTTCCTGGGCGGCCCGGCTGACGATGAGGACAGGGTCGCCCACATCCTCGCCCGCGTATGCCATTCTCTGCATGGCGGCGAATACATCCCGCCGGGTGCCCTCTTCAAACATAGCGGGGGAGAGTTTCAGCACCGCCGCCCGGGCCGCTTTTTTATCACTCATGCCCTGCAGCATCACCGCGCCGATGAACGCGTCTTGATGGGTCAGTGTCTCGGCCCTCATTCTTCCCACGCTCCCCACAATTTGGTGATATCGCCGCCGGGGTCAAGCACCGGCGTGGGCGGCGGCGGGCTGTGCGGTGTCTGCTGGGGCGCCGGGACGGTCACGCCGTCCGGTTCATCCTCCCACCGGCGCTGATTCAACCAGGTGGCGGGGTTGGGGATGTAGCCGCGCTGCCATGTGTCGCTCTGGCGCTGGGTCTCAATAGCCCGCAGCATACCGTCCAGCAGGGCGGCGTCCGGGCGGATGCGCTCAAAGCTGCGTTCAGCGGCCCCCTTGCCGACCTTGCGCGGGTAAGCTGCCCAGAACCGGTCGAACCCTCGCGCGCACGCACGCGTTGTGTTGTTATTACTTGTATTATTATCTTGTATTGTTCTACCCGAACTTTTGTTCGGGGGTGGGGCGAACTTTTGTTCGGGGGTATCCCCGAATTTTTGTTCGGGGGTTGCGAACTTCTGTTCGGGGGTCTGCCGCACATCCCACAAGCTAAAAATCGGGGTGATGCGCCGCTCGCACCGGCCCTGACCAGCGCCGCCCAGCACCTCTACCGTGATGTAGCCGCACGCTGTGAGGTCTTTTATCCACTTCTGCACGGCGCGGTCTGTCACGCCGTACAGCTCGATAAAATACCGGTTTGACGCGTAGCAGTATCCGGTCTGGTCGGCCAGTGCCGTGATCTCGCCGTACAGTATCCGCTCCATCGGTTTCAGCCGCGCATCGTACCGCACGGCGGAGGGCAGTATCGCAAAAAAAGCAGGTTTGTCCATGTCAGCACCTCTAAAAAAGGCTGACCTTAACACAGGGGTGCGCCGCGCTGTTTTTCGGCAGCGCATCCCTGTTCAGGTCTTATCAAGTTTTAAACGTCAGAACGGCAGGTCGCCCTCATCCTCGATCATGGCAAAGTCGTCGCCGTCCATCTGGTTATAGTCCGCAGCCGGTGCACCTACGTGGGGACCCGCCGGGGCAACCGGGGCGAGGTTGTCCGCCTTGCTGCCGCAGAAATTGATGTTGTTTGCCACGACCTCCACCGCCGTGCGGTTCGTGCCATCCTTGGCCTGATAGGTGCGGCTCTGGAGCCTGCCGTCCACCGTCACCATCTGGCCCTTGGTCAGCCACTTGGCGGCGAAATCGGCCAGCCGGTCCCACGCCACGATTTGAATCCAATCCGCGGTGGTTCTGCCGTTGGCATCCTTGCGCCCGCGGTCACAGGCCAACGTGAACGTCGCCACCTGCTTGCCGGTCGTTGTCTGTCGTATCTCCGGGTCTCGGCCCAATCGGCCCTGTAATGCAACTACGTTCAGCATCAGACCAGCACCACCACGTCGCCGCGCTCGACCTGGTCGGCGAGCTTTTCGGCCAGGTAGGCGGCGATGCTGCGCTTGGCTTCCAGCTTCCACGCGCCGCCGTCGGCCTCAAACAGAGTGGGTTCGCCCTCTTTGCTCACTCGCAGCAGGAAGTCGCTGACCGGCTGCTCCACCTCCAGGAAGGTGCGGTAGGGCTGCAGCTGGACGATGGGACGCACCGGGGTCGCCTGCTTAAGCACTGCGCCGGTGCGGACGTTGACCTCCTGGGTGACGCCGTTATCCACGCTGGACACGCCCTCGTTGACGTCGATGCGGCTCAGCAGGTCCAGCAAGTAGTCACGGTCCGGGGTAGCGCCGTACAGGCTCTGCAACTCCACAATAGCCCGCTCCTGGCTCATGAGGTTGCCGATGGTCACGCCGGGCACATCCGACACGGCCTCATACAGCGGGAAACGCAGGTAGGGGTTGCGCAGCTCGCCGTTGTTGTATGTCGTCGTTACCGTGACCTTGCGGGCGCTATCCACGCGGACGTACAGCCGCCTGCCCAGGGTCAGGCCCTCGGTGAGAATGAGCTTGACCAGCGCGTCCAGGGTGTCTACCTCGTAGGCAGTCGGCGCGTACTCATCGGCCTTGACCTCTACCAACGCCTTAGAGCAGAACGTGTGGCCGTTGGCCTCCATCGTGTAGGGGGCTGCCAGGCCGACGATGCGGTCAATGGCGTCACGCAAAAAACTTGTTTCCATGGTGATTTCTCCTTTTCTTGTATTTAGTACCCGGCACGGCCCACGCGGGCAATGGCGGGTTCAGGCGATTCTGCGCCGTCCATGTCCACCTGGCCGGGGACCTGGGGCGTCATTTCGGCCAGCAGCAGTGCGCCGTCCCTGCCCTTGGTAATGCACAGGGCCGTGCGCACCGGCTGGACAGGGGCCAGCGTTGTTTTTGCCTGGGCGTCCAGGCCAATTTGTTGGCGGTAGTCGTCCGGCGCAAAGGTCAGCGTAATGGTGATTTTACGCTTGGCCGTGGCGGCGGTGTTCGGGTCCATGATGTTGGCCACGACGCGGTTGACTTCGTAGTCGGTAATCTCCGCAATCGCGCCCATTGCCATGTCCAGCACACTTTTTTATTCACGATTTCAGGCATCGGTATCCCCCTTGCTGTTTTTTTATAGTTAATAAAAAACTAAATTTCTTCTCCGAACGTCTCGGCAAAGCTGCCGGGGCCGTGGAGATTATCAAACGCGAACTGCGCGTCCTGTTCCAGCACCCGCCGGGCACCGGGGTCAAAATGGACACCCAGGGGCGGCTCGTTGTGGTGGTCGTGGCACAGCCACACTTTCAGGCCGTACTGCTCGCTAAGCTCCCGCCGCCCGCGGCCGTAGAGGATGTGGTGCTCTTCCAGCCCCCGCACCGTGCGCAGGTTATAGAACCGGCGGCAGAGGTAGCATTCTTTATTTTTTTGCAAAATGCTTTTAGCCATCCTCTGCCCTCCAGTCCCTGTACTGCTGGGTGGTTTCGGCATCGTCTACGCCCGCCTCGGCCAGCCGGTCAAAGATGCGGTCGATAAATTCCCGCATCTGCGCTCGGTCAAACGTTGAGCTGCCCATGCCCAGCCGCACGATGCACGCCCCGCCCTCCAGCACGTCCACGACCTGCACAACGCGGTAGGCGCGGCGCAGTGCGGGCAGCGCCTTAAGCGGCACGCGCCAGGTCTCCACCTCGGCACCGTAGTCGGCCAAAAGGTCCAGATAGCACTGTTCGGCAGTCACTCCGCCGGGGGTGCCGCCGCTCAATGCCTGGGCCAGCTTGTTCAACAAGGCCCACATAAGCCGGTTTTGGTCCAGCGTCCGCTTGTCCCGCACCGGCTTGATCTCGATTTCTACCATCAGGGGCTGGCCGCGGGCGCGGGCTTCCAGCTCGGTATGCATCCGCCGCGCCTCCAGCAGGTAGCCGCCGTCCACGGTCAGGCCCTCCATGCCGTCCAGGTCGGTGCGCCCGGTCGGGATGTACCACGCGGCCAGGTGAGCAATCAGTTTGCCTGCCATGCAATGATTCCCCCATCCCGCTTGCGCACGCGCAGGGCGGCGACGCTCTCGTCATCGTTGTAGGTGATGTCGTCCAGCGTCAGTACATCGTCCAGGATGTACCGCTCGATGACGTTGGTGCCGTCCTTGGCCTTGGGCACGATGTGCACTTTTCCCGCCGCAATGCGCAGGGGCGGCAGGTCAAACACGCCCTTGCCGATGCCCCATTCCGCAGCCGCAGCGATCAAGCTGCCGTCGGCCTCGTTGAGGTTGGCGTCACTGTGCACGTGGTAGGCCGCCGGGCAGGGCGCGTCCCGCGTGGCGTCGCCCAGCTGCACGGCGCAGTACAGCGCCCGCCCGCACACGTAGCGCCGCAGGCTGTATCCGCCGGGAACCTGCGCCAGCTGGGCAGCCACGCTCAGCACGCCGCGCACCGCGTCGGCATCGGGCCAGAGCTTGATGCTCACCCCCTCCGCCGTCACCTTCACGACGCTGACGACCACATCCTTAGCGTTCAGCAGCCCGAGTGCCGGGGCCTGCTGCCCCTCGTTGGTTTTGATTTCGTTTTCCATGGGTTCCTCCTTACTGTGGGCCGATGTAGACCCCATCGTCATCATACTGGGCAGGGTCGGCGCGCGGACCGTCCCAGCCGTAGAGCACGCCCCCCACCATGGCCGCCGCCTGCCGGGCGTCCACGCTGATCTGCTCGTTGGCCTTGCTAACCATCGTGTCAGGCCGCGCACCGAACATGGCGTGCTCACCTCGGAAAATCCGTACCGGCAGTCCGGTCTTGGGCGCGATCGCGTAGCAGTACGCGGGCAAGCCTTTGTTGTCAATGTCCATCTTGATTTCTCCTTTTTTTCGTATTTGTGCCGGGTTTGCCCGGCTGTGCGGCAGTCGGCGTGCCACGGCGGGGTGCTTTTCCTTCCAGTGGTTGGTGCGCTGCGTGATCGCCGCGTTGGTTATCCTTCCGGCATAGCCCATCAGCCGCTTGACAACGTCCATGTCCACGCCGCCGTAGAACATCAGCACGGCTTCGTGCATCGTCCCCTCGTCGGGCTTTGTGTAGGTATGATCGCGGTGATCTCCGCCGCGGCCCCGCAGCTTGCTGGGGTAGGCCGCTTTGAGGGCTGCCTCGTTCGCAAAGCCCAGCGCGGCCAGCAGTGCGTCGTCTCCCACGTCCAAGCACTGGGCGCATTTGTGCAGCGTGGCGATCAGATACTTACAGCCGCGCAGCCGGCCCTGCACCCAGGCGATATCATCGGGCGTCATCTGCGCCCCTCCCTCCCGTGTCCATGTTGGACACACTTAAATTCTGCCGGGGTCGGCCCGGCTGATACGGCGGCGTGTTGGGGCGGCCGGCTGGCCCGCGTAGGCCGGGCCGGTGTGCCGCGCGTCAAACTCCGTGATGCCCGCCAGCGTCACCAGATGGATGCGCGGCGTCGGGTTGACGGTCTCGCCAAACTCACCCGCCCGCATCCAGCGGGTGATCGTGTCGTCGCTGACGCCGTAGCGCTCGCACAGGTCCTGCACGGTGTACAGCTCCTTGCGCTGCGGCGCGATCCTGCCCGCCACCCGGGCAGCCAGTTCTTCCAGCAGGGCGTCAAGGACAGGTTGTAATGTGGTGTTGTCCATTTATATCCCTCCCTCGTTTTGCTTGGCGCAAAACGAGCTCAAAAATTTTAAATGCAGCACGGCCTTGTTGCTCGGGCTGGCCATCCAGCCCCGCCCACATTTCGCATGCGCGTAGAAATGTGTACAGAATCTGGTCGTTGCTATAATTAGGAGCAATTTTTCGGCCTTGGTCAAAAAACCGCGTGACCGTGTTCCGATCCATTTTTTTATAGCAAGCGCTCATCATAAATTTGATTGCGGTTTTACGCTTCATTTTCAGGCCCCCTTTATGCGGTCAAGCTGTCGGTCAGGCCGCGAACGAGCTTGATTGCGGTCGCAGCGTTTGCCATCTTGGCAAGGTCTTTTTCGTCCATGCCGCGGCACATTTCAATAATACGCTCGGCGCGTTCGGCGTCCTGCTGGTCTACCCCATACATGGCCGGGTTCGGTTTGTTCTTGCGTTTTGCCATTTTGCTCTCTCCTTTCGCGGCCTGCCATCATCAGAGCCGGGCGGCCATTCCCGGCTGACGCCCCGCCGGGGCGTTTCGGCTTATTTCAGGCGGTGATAGCCTCGCAGAAGGCTGCCGCCGCTTTGATGGTGTGGAAGGTGTGGAACTCTTTAAAGCCCCGGCCGTCATCCTCGCGGATGTTGACGTAATAGTAGCCGCGCGTGCCGCGCATGCGGGTGATATTCAGGCCGTTGACGGTTTTGACGATCTCGTACATTGTTGTGTCCTCCTGTGTGGTGGTTCGTTCTTGACTCTGTGATTATTATACATCACGTCGTGGGTCTTGTCAACACTTTTTATCACACTTTTGCAAAAAAATATTGACTACGTGGGGTTTGTGTGCTATAATTAAGTCAAGCTAAAGGAGGTGATCTTGTGAACGAACGCATTAAAAAACTGCGTAAGTCCTTAGGGCTTACGCAGTTGGAATTTGGCGAACAGGTCGGCGTCAAAGCAAACACTATCGGCAATTACGAAATAGGCCTGCGTACACCATCGGATGCCGTAATCCGTGCAATCTGCCGCGAGTTTAACGTCAACGAAAACTGGCTGCGCACTGGCGAGGGCGAGATGTTTAACCCGCAGGACGAAAAGCTCGCCGCCTTTGTCGGCAGTCTGGTCGCCGATGACAGCGATCCTTTCAAGCGCCGCATGGTTGAGCTGCTGGCCGACTTGACGCCCGAAGAGTGGAAGCTGCTGGAAAAAATGGCCGAGCGGCTGACAAAAAAAGAAGAGGGCAGCGCGTAGCGCTCCCTCTCTTTTGCAAGCTCACTTTTTAAGGTAATTTTTTACAAACACCCAAATCAAGCGGGTCTGCTTTTCCGTGGCCGCCTTGATCCACTCTTCCACAGCGGCCACATATTCGTCCTTTGTCATTATGTAGTATCCCCCTTTCGTTTATTTTATTATATACAACTCGTGGTTGTATGTAAATTCACATTTTAAACAAAATCGTTGTCAAATTTTGTGGTTCTCGGTATAACTCTATCATACCGTGCCACATCAAAAAAATATGTCGCAATCGCGGCATAAATTAGGAGGCGGTCACAAATCAGCACATTAAAGTCAAAAGTGGACGGACAGACCATTAAAAAAAATTCTAAGATTGCGGCTTTCCTCGCAGTGATTTTAGCTATTTTGCTTGCAAAATGGGCATTAAAGCATTACATTTCAACTAATGTGTCGCTTAGCCTTGCTCTTGTATCAACGATTGTTGTGTTTTTGATTGGGTTTGTAGTTGCTTTTGTGCCGCTCTATTTAATTGTGGGTGTGATTATCACAATTATAGCGCCAACAACCACTCATCAATCCGGGCCGCGCATCATTCCCGCACCAGATGCCCCGGAGAGCCTGCTTGCCTTAAAAAATTATGTAGTCCTTGATACTGAGACAACAGGCGTAGACCGTTACAGCGACCAGATGGTAGAGATCGCTATTTTAACTGTATCTAATGGGAAAGTCACCGATGAATACGCCACGCTCATTCATCCGACAATTCCCATCCCTGCTGCGGCAACAGAGGTAAACGGCATCACTAATGCGGATTTGGCTAGTGCCCCACACTTGGCGGATGTCGTCCCGGAGATTTCCCGCCGGATTGACGGCCAGATTATCGTCGGCCATAATATTACATTTGATTTAGCGTTTGTTTCTCGTGCTCTGGCCAATCTGGACGGAATCCAGGATTTTATGTACATCGACACCTTATCCTTAGCTCGGAGTTATGTTCCCGGGAAGTCTCACCGTTTGCAGGCGTTAGCATCGCGTTTGCGTCTGCAAGCGGGCACCGCTCACCGGGCGCTCGGAGACGTCTACACTACCAATGAGTTGTTGCAGTATTGCATTAAAAAAGCAACTATGAGCAGCTCCGATTTTGAAAAATACGACAAAGCTAGAAAAGCTCACCAAAAGGAAGTCCGCGCCGCAGAATTTGCATGGTCCCCGCTCTATGATAAAAATTTTGTTTTTACCGGCGACTTTTCTGACGATCGTGACCAACTGGAAGATTTATTGGAGAGCGTCGGCGCGAATTTACGTGAAAAAGTAAACACAAAAACCGTCTATCTAATTGTTGGCGATACAAGTCACCTACCAGAATGGGCCATAGAACGAAAATACAGTAAAGCGCAAGCGCTAATTGAATCGGGACAGCACATCACCATATTAAACGAACAACAATATAAAAATCTTATCAACGATACCGTCTCCCTAAAGCAATAAAAAAAGCCCGCGGTGTTACCAGCACCGCAGGCTTATAGAATCGCGTGTCCGGCGTGGACATTATACGACCCAGCAATCGTATTATAACACCCGCCGGGCACTTGGCACAAGTGTTACGGAGGAATTTTGTCAAAATGGCTCTAAAAAAGCGCAAGGACGGCCGCTACCAGCGCCGCGTCACCCTGTCCAACGGCAAAACAAAGCTGGTCTACGGCAGGACCCAGGCCGAGGTAAACGCCGCCGCCCGCCGGGCCATGGCGGACGATGACGCTGGCTTAGAGGTCGGCGATACTACAACCGTGGGCGAATGGGCCAAAATCTGGCTTACGACCTACAAGTCAGACCTGCGCCCCGCCACGGTGCGGATGTATCGGGACGCCTACAACCTGCACATCATGGACATCATCGGCAGCATGGAGCTTCGCGCCGTGCGCCCGGTGCACATTCGCCGGGTGCTGTCCGGCGTGGCCGATCTGTCGGAGAGCTTGCAGCACAAGGTGCTGATAACGGCCCGGCAGATTTTTACAAGCGCCAAACAAAACCACCTTATCAGCAGCGATCCCACCGAGGGGCTAAAAATCACGCGCCACGCCAAGCCAAAACGCAAGGAATATCTCACCCCTACCGAGTACACCCGCCTGCTGGAGGACGTCACAGAGCCGCGTGCGCGGGTGTTCTGCGCACTGTGCATCTACTGCGGCCTGCGCCGGGAAGAGGCCCTGGGCCTGCGCTGGACGGACATAGGCCCCGCCGGGCTGATCGTGGCGCGTGCGGTGAGCTTTCCGGCAGGCAGCAACCGCCATGACCCGAGCATGGAGTTGAAAAGCCCCTCGGCCAACCGCATCGTGCCCATCCCCGCCGCGCTGCGCCACATCCTGGCCGAAACGCCCCGCGCCAGCGAGTACGTCGTCCCCAACGCCCGCGGCCAGATTATGACCCAATCCGCCTACCGGAAGATGTGGACCACCTACGTGGAGCCGCACTTCCCCCTGCCCATCCACGCTCACATGTTGCGCCACACGTACGCTACCAACCTATACCGGGCCGGGGTTGACCTGCGCACCGCGCAGCAGCTGCTGGGCCACGCCAGCATTCAAATGACGGCCAACATATATACTCATTTGGAGGCCGCCGACAGCCTGCAGGTGGTCGACCGCCTGGACAACTACTTTGCCGCCGCAACCTGACTACTTTTTGACTACCCGCCACAGCAAAATCAAGCACCAGGCAAAACAAAAAAACAACGCTTCAACGGCAACGCCATCCGCACAAAACCGCACCAGCCCGCATCCGCTCTGACTTTTAATCAGAGGGTCCAGGATTCGAGTTCCTGCGGGCGCACCAAAAATACCGCGCATCAACGCTATATATTATAGCTTGATGCGCGGTATTTTGTTTTGCAAATCCGTTTTGACTACTTTTTGACTACTTAACCCTCTGCCACGCAGTGATAATATCTTCCCGCCTTATTTGGCGCGGCATCTTCGTCGTCCAGAAAAGCCGCGGCCATGTCCGCATAAAATTCGGGGGTGTCCACGCCGTGCGCCCGGGCCACTCTGTAATAATCCGAGTACATCATGCACATCACGCACCAGAATGTCTCCGGCGGTGCGGTCACGGTCCGAGCCATCATGTAGGGGATGGTCTGTTCCATCGTCCAGTGCGCACCGGTCGTGCCGTCTGCGTTCTTCATCCGGGCCGTCCAGGCGCTGGCCTCTGCCCGGGTCAGCGGTGCAGCGTCGGCAGTGTCGCCGCCGTTCATCCGCCGTTCACGGTCGTCCAGTTCCATCCAGCACTGGTTGATTTCCTTGATCGTCATCATCCGCTGGCCGGTGATGCCGCCGTCCATGCACTTTAACATTTCGTCATCAAGCCGCTTTTTGTAGTCCCATATTTCTTTTTTCATCCCGCCACCTCAGGCCAGCTTCACGATGCTGGCGCAGACGTGGTTGACCGTACCGGCCACGCCGCCGACGACCGCGTTGATGGTCGGCGTTCCGTTGCAGCAGACGCCGATGTAAACGGTCGTCTCCATGTGCAGCGTCACGACGTCATTGGCCGCCACGGTGGCCTGTGCGCTCATGCAGGGCAGCGCAGCGGTATCCTTGTACCCTTGCAGCGTAACCACGCCAGCGGCGGTCGCTGTGGCCGTCACGTCGTAACTAATGCGGTACAGGCCGCTGCATTCCACCTCAAAGCCGCCGGTATTCGTCTTTAAGGCGCACCCGGTGTCAGTGTTGAGGATGCCCAGCACATTCACCGGTGTGCCCGTCGCCACAAAAGCCTGCGCCGCGTTGTTGTAAGCGTTCTGGGCGCTCTTGTAGTGGGGATTTTTTCTCTTATTATTACAAGCCATTTTCTGCTCCTTTCAAAAAAGGCCCACACAGCTTCTGCCGTGCGGGCTTCGCTGTTAATAGCGTACCGTTATGTAGCCATCAGGCGCAGCTGCACCCGCCGCCGCAGAACGGCGAAGGCCCGGCGTTGTAGGCGTAGCCGGTCGGGTAGCGGACGACGCCCGCCATCTGCCCGGCCAGTTCCAGCGCGTTGACCTTATCCCGCAGCTGCTGGATCGTGTTGGCCTGCATCAACGCGCGGGTCTGCTCGCCTTCCGCGTGGATTGCGGTCGTGATGTCGCAGGTCTGGCGATCCATCTTGGCGGACAGGTTGGCCGTGGCCAGGCGGTTCTCGCAGCAACAGCTGGCGATCTGCTGCTGGATACCGTTGCCGGTGCCCATGATCGTCTGCTGCAGGTTGCTCTGGCCCAGGGCGACCTCCTTGCCAAGCTGGCCGAGGCCGCCCTGCATCTCGTATCCGAGATTGCAGACGCCATTGCCCAGGTTGGTCAAGCGGTCATTCAGCTGGCCGAACTGCTGGCCGTACAGGATCTCCTGCTGGCTTGCCGCCGTGGCGTACTGCCCATATTCTCCCTGGCGGTTCCAGCCGTTCAGGCCGCCGCCCATGAAGACGAACAGAAACAGGATGATGATCCACCACGCGCCGTTGCCGCCCCAGTTGCCGTCGTCGTTGGCATTGCGGGTGACGGCAGCAATATCGGAAAGACTCATATTATCCACTTCTTTTTTCTCCTTTCAAAAAAATCTATGATAAACCGTTGCGCACCGGCCTATCTCCAAAACTGTGCCAGGTCCTGGGCCTGCTGTTTCAGGGCGTCGAACTGCTGCTGCGTCATCCGCCCATCGGCCAGCATCTGCCGGACCTGTTCCTCTGCTTTCTGCGGCGTTATGCCTGCCGCGAATTTTCGAAATTCAGCCGCAAAGGCCAGGGGGTTATTTGGCAGCCGGGGGCCGTTTGCCGGGGGCCGCAGGAACTGCATCAGCGGATTGCTTGCCATTTACGATCTCCTCCAATCTGGTCAGGCGCGTGTCCAAACTGGACACATCCACCGCGGGGGTGGTCTGGTGCGGGGCAATGTCAAACGGCTGCACCGTCTTGTACCCTGCACCGTCGGTCTGACACAGCCACACAATTGGGGCTGTGTCGTCCATAACAATAGCGTTGCTGTTAGGGGCCATTTGCAGCGCCCGCGCCCCCGGCTCGCCGTTGACGTGGATGATCTCGTACCGCTGCGCGGCTTGCTGCATTGTGCCGCCCGGGTTGTAGGGCGTCTGGCCGTACCCGCCGGGCTGGCCGTACATGGCCGGATAGACCATAGGACTGTTATAATAGGGCATCGTGCTCACCTCTCTTTTATTATTATTGTAACGCAGCGCACATTTTCGCGTGCGCCACATATACGCCGACTTTACGCCATCTTTTGCAGAGAATTCTAAAAATCTTTGCAAAAAGCATTGACAATACAACGCTAGAGATGTATAATATAGACACAGTAAGAGATAAGCAGCCCACACAACGGGAGGAAAATAAAATGACCACTATTTCTAATGCCATCTACGCCGCCACCAACACTTCCGTCAACAGCAACGATGTTATCGATGAAATCCGCGAGGCAATTTCCAGCGCCGCCATGGACAATGGCAAGCAGTGGGTCACTGGCCAGGATGACGCCCTGTGTCGCTGGGAGTACTACGTCGACTACAACCGAGAGGATGAGCTTGACGAGGACGGCGAACTGATCCAGTCTGATGAGACCATAACGCTCCTTAGCATCCACATCCTGCCCCGCTCCGCCAGTTCTGCCTTTGTAAAGGCCGGCAACCCGGTAGGCGTAGAAATCACCGTGGACGTCAACATCGAACTTTAATTAAGGAGGCCCCCATGGAAATCACAATCACCGAATACGCCGCCCGCCACAACCGCAGCCCCGTCACCGTCCGCCAAAAGGCCCTGCGCGGCGGCTTCAAAACAGCCCGCCGCGTCGGCCGTGACTGGCTCATCGACGAAAACGAACCCTACACGGACAACCGGCTTGCCGCACCACAGCCGCCGGACCTGTGGCAGCTGA
>ENA-ORNT01000336-ORNT01000336.1-human-gut-metagenome-genome-assembly--contig:-NODE-336-length-34729-cov-6.593759_pt1 | contig 34729 bp, 51 predicted proteins | sample MGYA00242120_ERZ509032 | MGnify/ENA primary metagenome ERZ509032 (study PRJEB26280, sample SAMEA2338729) | human gut metagenome | biome: human gut; feature: human-associated habitat; material: faeces...
TTGCATAATTCCGACCCTTGAAAAATAAGGCTTTTCAAGGATTTTGTCAGTTACCAGTGTGTTACTCAAAAACCTCGGAGTATTCTCTTGTTTCCTTATTGTAACACACCTCTCCGAATTTTACATCTTAACGATGTCAACATGCTCCGCTGCTGCCGACATGAAAAGACCGTCCACTGTCTCAAGCATCGGGAGACCGTCAAGCATAAAGAGACGCTTGCCGATATAAGTCTGACCCTTTGATGCACGACCGCACTCATTCGAGTTATTCCATGACGCAGAACGTCTCAAGCGGAGACTGCCCGCACACACGACTGTGACATGGAATCGTCCAACCTGCTCGGCTGTGATTCCTGCTGCCAGAATGTTTTCATTGTCATCCTCCGGATTTTCGTCCTCTCCATTTTCTAACGCTCTATTTGCCCCGTTTTCGGCGTTTTCATCCTGCTGCGGTGTATTTGCCTGCTCGTTGCATTTCGAGCCGTTCTGACCGCCCTCTGCGTTGTCCTCTGGTGTGTTTCCGGTCATCGCCTCAACCGTTGCTGCGTCAACCGTTCCGACCTTGTTTCCATCCGCATCGAATGCGTTCACGCTGCCGTCCGGATTCGTCTGCAACGCATCCTCCGGAACATTATCCGTCAGAGACCCGATGACGTTTCCATCTTCATCCCATACGACAAGGCTCTCGTCCTTTGATGCTGCTTTCAACGCTCCCTCAATAGTCTTGTACTCCTTACACTGTGCTTTTACAAACTCCGTTCCTGTTCCGAGATAATACAGTTTCTTTTCTTCCATGTCCTTTCCCTCCTATAACATGAATAATTTTGTCCATGTGTTCGCACCGCATGAGCCATCAACCGCCAGTCCATTCTTTGACTGAAATGCTCTGATTGCATCCTCTACGATACTTCCCGCCTTTCCATCAAGGTCTCCGTAATAGAATCCCTTTGCGCGGAGGAGACCCTGTGCAATATACACGAATCGCCCTGCGCTGCCATTCTTCACAACTGCGTACTTGTTTGCGTACTCTTTGCATTTTGTGAGGAAATTGCGATTTTTGAGGTCGAATGTGTATCCGGCTTTCTTTTTGTTCATTTCATATTTCCACACGCAGAGAGCAGCATTTCTCGTCTTTTCTCCGAAACCATTGTCAACATTAAGCAATGCACCGCAGTTCGTTTTGATTGTATTCGGATACTGTCTGTTGAGATATGACTGGAAATCGCTCACGCTGCACTGAAACTCTTTCGGCTGTTCCGGCTCTGACGCTGCATCATCCCCGCCGATAAAATCTGCTACTCTGCCATATCCGAGAATATATTTGTCCGATACTTTGATGGTTCTGTATCCTACTGCATCATTCTTGTTTCCCTCAATCGCTTTGATTGTGTCTCCTGTCACGCTCACCACATATCCCACATGCGTGGAATCGTTCTGTGTGTGCTTGGATGAATAGAAAATCACATCGCCACGTTTCGGCGTGTAGTTCCCGCCGTAGTATTTTGCTTTCTCATATCTTTTCTTGTTTCTGAACCAGTTTGCGCCGACATCGCAGGATGCGAAAGTCGGAATGATACTGGTCGGGATTCCCACCATTCTCGCAATCACCGTCACAAAAATCGCACACCACGCTACCATCATGCTGAATCCTGCTCCGGTCAATTTATTGTAATACTCGATGAACTGGTCATCTCCTGTCGGTTCACTCACTCCGAGGAATGAGATTGCTTTTCTTAATAACTTTTCAATCATTGTCGTTTTCCCCCTTTTACTCATTCATGCCACTGGATACAAATTCCCTTGCTGCTGCATTGCTCTTGAGCATGTTTTTCATGTTCTCAAGTGCCTCGTCCACCCATGTGGAAAATGTTTCAAAAGAAACGACTTTTGCTGCGACCGGATACTTGCTCACAAATAAGTCATAGACATATCGCAGCTTTAATTGACCAGTACCTCCTCCGAGTTCCTTTTCTGCGGTTGTTACTGCGAGTAACAACCACTCTTTGATGTTTTTGACCTGCTGCTCTGTCGGCAGTCCTGCGAATTTATAAATCGCATAGGCGATACTTCCCGCCCCTGCTGCCAGTGCCACAATCAAAAACCAGTTTTCAACAATCCATTGAGCCATTTTTATTCCTCCGTTTCTTCATCGTCCGGTGGTGTCAATTCGCTCGGATTGCCCTGCTTTTTATCCTCTTTCTTTTCATTCGATTTCAACAATGTCTTGCTGACCTTAATCAGACCCATGACACCGCCCTCCACTGATAAGAACTGAAACACGTTCTGAATCAACGTGGACGGCTCTGACCCTGTTTTAACAAAAACCACTATCATCACAACCGTGAATATAAGTGCTGCAAGAATATCCGCAATGACAATCCGGTTCATGAACCTGCCGGAAATCTTGTTCTCTGCTTTGGCTTTCTGCATCTGCATCCTCCGAATTTTCCGGTTGTGCCGATGCTGCCTTTTCTGCTCTCTCAACATTTCCTTGTTCCATTTCCGTTTTATCTGTGCCGTTGTTCTTGCCACGTTCACCCTCCTGTTTATCCCTCCGGATGGGTTTCCCCGTCCAGACGCTTGTGATAACTCTTGAGCGATGATTCAACCTTTGCCATTCTCTCCCTCAACAATGAAATGTCCTCACGGAAATTCCTGTTTTCGGTTTTGATTTCTTTGAGGTCGTCCGAAATCATTTCCAGTTTCATCATCACAAGCGTGTTGTTCTCGGTTTCCTGTCTGGTCTCGTTCACCGCTTTCTCTGTGTCCTGCTTTGCATCGTTTTTCTCATTCCGGCGTTTCGTTGCCAGTCCGAAATATAATGCTGCTGCGACAGATACTCCGGTCAACAGAATTGAAATCTCAATCGTCACTCGGCTGCTCCTTTCCGAACGCTCCCACGTCGTCGGTGTCGCAGTATCGTCTCATGTGGTACTCAAGGACATCCAGTTTCCCGTCTGTCTCATTGACCATCTCTCGGAGTTCCGCTTTGACCCCCTCCTCCACTTTTGAGCGTTCAATCATTTCCTGTTGCTTTCTCACGATTCCGGATAGTGCCTCTGCCACCTCGCACAATCGTGAGATTATTTCAAGCGGACTCATTCTGCATCACCGCCGGAGTATTTCTCCCCTGTGATGTATTCATATTCATCCGCTGAAATGCTACCTTTTGCCACTCTCTCGGCAACCTGTTCCTTTGTAACTGATGGGGTCTTTCCTTTCAGACCATTTCCGTACATCCTTTTTAAACTTTCAACGAGTATTTTCATTAAATCAGACCCTCCTCGATTAACTGCTGTGTGTATTCGTCGATGACCGCATCTTTCTGAAACTGTGTCACGGATTCAACGATTCCCGTGGTGTTGGATGCGACAACCTCCTGCATGAGCATCAACCTGTCATATTCCTCCCGTGACATCTCACGCTCCTCCCGCTGCCATCCGGCGATTTTCTTCCCATCTGCATCCTCTTTCGTTGCTTTCTTGACATTGCGTCTCTGATACACCGTTGTCGGCGATGACGCTGTGTCGAACTCCTCCGGCTGTTCTGCCTCCGTTCCGAACACTTCTCTCCATTCTGTCATGTTTCTCCCGCTCCTTTCGCTTTGAATGTTTGCTCACTATTTTCTTTAACTTCTTGACATTCACATAAGGCTTGACCCTTTGCAGGTACATGTCGTATGTGTCTGTACTGCTCAAATATCCCATATAGGACAGGATTGCGGTCGCATCATACCATGTGATTCGCTCTTTCTTCGAGACACGGTTGATTTTCCGTGTGCAGCTCAACATGATTGTTTCCCGCAAAATAGTCTTGTCATGGTAGAACTGGAATCCCATGAAATCCAATGGTCTCCCTTTTCTCTTTCCGGTCTTTTTCTCTATGTAATCGAACCGGAACACCTGCCAGTTTCTTTTCATTTGCAAGTTATATTTTTCTTGCAAATACTTCTCGATTTCCCGCTGCATCCAGTGCAGTTCCTTTTTGTTCTTTCCGAATATGACCATATCATCGGCGTACCGCTCATAATGAACGGCTTTCAATTTCTCTTTGATGAAATGGTCGAGAGGCTGCAGCATGAAATTTGATAACCACTGCGATGTGTAATATCCTAAAGGCAGACCGACCTCACTCCCGTCGATTATCAGTTCGAGGATGTGCAGCATTCTCTTGTCTCTGATTTTCTTCTCAAGCCATGCTTTTAGGACATCATGGTCAACACTCTCGAAAAAGTGTCGAATGTCCATCTTGAGGACGTATTTGCAGTTCTTTTTGTCCTGTCGAATCCATTTTTCTATGTACCGTTTCCCGTAGTGTGCGCCCCGCCCCGGAACGCTCCCGCAGGAAAACTCATACATCCCTTTCATGAATGTGTCATAACAGGCTGCGACAACGAGATGATGAACTACCTGCTCATAGTTATAGCGTGGTTTTTCAATCATTCTCACTTTCTTGCTCGTTCCCTCATTGATGCGAACTTTCCCGTGTCTTGATGGTTTCCACGCTTTCTCCGGATGCGGTACGGCGTACCCCTCCGGTGCAGTGTTTTCAAGTTGCTCGATGACTGTGCTGACATGTTTCTGAATGTTATTCGGGTCTAAAATCTCCGCAACGTCCGGACGCTCTGTCTTGCCCTTTGCTGCCTTATGAAATTTCTGCTCGACATTGCTATGCTCTAACATAGGCTTGTACAGGTTATTGACGGATTTGTTTCCCATCTTTCTTATCACCTCAAGGTCTTTCTGATATTCTTACTCGACCCTGCCTGCATCGGTATCATTTCCACTGGTTAGGTGTATTTCAACACCCTGCGGTGTAGGAAAAAGGTGTGCTTTTGGTTAAATGCTCCATAATTTGATAAGATTGGCTCGCCACGATGTTCGTGTTCACGTTCGTCGCAGGGTTGTTCACATTCCAGTACGACAAACCGCACTTCGACCCGTTGCCACGGTTGCCACCGAACAGGGCAAGGACGCACACCGATTCCCCTGTCATGTCAAGGTCATCTTTTTGTCATGTCGGAGATTCTATCACAATTTTTTCTGTTTGTGTCGGATGTGCCTCCCGTTTCCATCATCGTGGAAAATCCTTGTCATACCGGACACCTCGGAGGGTAAACCCTCCGAACCTCCCTTTTTATTGCGGGGGAGTATCTCCCCCGTTCCCCCTCGCTGCTTACGCAGCAGCAACAGGCGGTTTACAAGAAAGGCTCGCCACGATGTGCGCGCCCACGCTCGTCGCAGGGCTGTACACACCCCAGCACGACAAACCGCACCCCGACCCGTCGCCACGGGCGCCACCGAACAGGGCAACTGCAACGATCGTATTGTTGAACCATAACCCATCACATTCGTATGTGGTCTCACTTCCGGATGCAACGGTCGGGATTCTTCCGATGTCGGATGCCATTTCCATTCTTGAACAGTAGCCTCCGGATGTTCCGGACGGTGTCAGTCCTGTGTTTGTGTACCCCGCACCTGTTGAGTTGTACGGAGGAACTGCTTTCACATGATACACTCCGTTGATAAGCAGCAGACCTCTCAAACGTTTCCAGTAGTTCGCAAAGAAATTCTCGCAGTAAAATACTTTGACTGCCTGTGTGGTCGATGTATAACCGAAAAACTGTCCTTTTCCGTTGAGTGTTCCGGTCTGCAAGAAATTGTCGGACTGACTGTTTCCATTTCCAAACTTGCCCTGTGAGTTGGTGCTGCATGTAATCATCGTACACATTTCATACATGAGGTTGATTTCAGAAAATGACTGTTTATCCCATCTGTCACCGTTCTGCTTTGCTGCGGTCGTCTCCTGCTCGTCTGTCATGGACGCTGTCGGTGTGAGACCGGAGAGTGAACGCATCCTGTTGTTGACAACCGAACCCTCGTACATCGGGAAATATGTCACGGGCAGGACATTTCCGTCTGCGTCGGTGTGTGCGTATGCTTTGTATGTGTCATCGTACTGCTCCTCACAGAACACAACAAAATGATAATTGTTCTGTGTCCATCTCTTGACCCAAATCAGAGGAATCTCGGACATTGCATTTCCACCGTATGATGTTTTTGTGATGTCCGATGCTCCTCCGTTCAGCTTGAGAGCATGGTTTTCATGATTCAGTTCATAGTCAACCGTTCCGTCAGTTCTTACCATGACCGGACGGTTTTTCTTTACGAACCAAATATCTCCCCAGTCTCCATAATCGAACCCGCCTCCTGCGAAATTCATTCCTGCGGGTGTCATTCCAACCGCATCATAAAGATATTTGACACGGGTTGCCGGATTGCTGTCGAGGAGGTTGATTCTCATTCCGTATCTTTTCGGTTTTGCTTTTGCGTCCTCGATAATTTTCTTTGTGTTGGAAAGAATCTCCTGCGACGTGGATTCTTTCGCCATGAATATTCTGTCACCTGCTGCCATTATTCACTTGCCTCCTTTGTGATTTCCTCAAAATACAACGTACCGTTTGAGATACCCATTCGATACTTGATTTGTGTCGCATCGTCCTCCAGTTCGACAGTCGTTGCCAGTGCTTTCATTTCTGCAAGCAACTCCGTTCCCTTTTTGACCATGTCGTCATAGTACGTTTTTGCATCTTTGTCCATTCCGGTCTTGATTTCTCTGACCTCCTCGATGTCAAATGTGACAGGGAGGCTCATGAACTCGGTCGAACCGTTACCGATTCGGATGATTCTGTGACCGCTTGTCGTGGTTTCGAGACCCAGTTCTCCATCATCGAGAACCCTCTTGCTCTCCGTCCACTCTGCGGTCGTTCCCTTTTTCAGAGTGATTGTTGCTGTTGCCATTCTTTTTCACCTCTTTCTCAAATTGTGTGTGACGTTCCTGCGATGTACTTGTCATAATCGGTCGTGAACGGTGTTCCTCCCTTGACAAGCAGGAGGTCGGTTGATTTTGGTGTTCCTCCATCCACATTGATGTTGATGTCCGTCTCAAGTTCTCTGATACGCTCGTAGTAGTCTTTGACTGCTGCCAGTATCGCATCGAGACCGGACTGACTGACGATGATTCTGTTTGCCTCCTCGGTCGCCTTGAGACACGCCTCTGTCTGTGCGATTGCCTGCTCCATCGCCTCCACGCAGTTCGCAATAGCTTTCGCAGTGTCGTCCTCTCTCCGGCTCTCTTTGATTTCTCTCGCCTTTTCTGCAACCTCTCTCAAGTGTTCCTGTGCCTGTCTGACCGCCTCTGCTGCATCAATGGTGTTCTGTGTGTCCTGTGCGATTTGCAGTGCCTCTCTCGCTGCTGCAATGGTATTCTCAAGCCTTGTGTATTCTCCGGAGTGGACGATTTCTGATTCATCACGCTGCGATGGAAAAATCTCCATCTCAAACGTCGCACTCGTCATCAATGCCCCGTTCTGATACAACTGCACCTCACACAACGCTGTTCCGTGTACCTGCAACATACCTCTCGTGAGAGGAATGAGAGCCTCGTTTCCAGACTTCTCGCCGTCATTGTGGACGTGCGTCTTGTCCGGCTTGGTCATGTTGATGATAACCTCAACATTATCCGGTATCTCGTACACGACACCGTCCTCCATGAGCGTCACGCCGATGTATCGTGTTCCCATGTCCATCTGTTTTGCAGCGACCGCAAAGTGCTGTGTACCTCCGTATAAATCCACTTTTATGTGTCTGATGATTTCCATTTTCTCACCTCCGTTCTATGACAATTCCTGCTCTGTTTTTTGCAGTTCCTCAAATGACAGCCTCGTGTTGGCAAGTTCCACCTTGTTTTTTTCCTTTGTCTGCGGGTACTCATACATCTTGACAATTCGATGCTTTTCTCGGAGATTCGCAGATTTTGAAATGAGGTGAACAGTGTCTCCCAGTTCAATGGTGAACACTTCCCGATACTGTTCCTTTTCTTCCTCGTCCTGCACTGCCTCGGCGAGATTGATGATTTCTGCCGTGTATGACTTATATGGTTTTGACAGTTCATCCAGTTTCGCCTCCCCGTCCTCCCGTAGAGATTCGGTCGAGGTGTATCTTTCATCTTTCCATGTCATCGTTTTCACTTTTTTGGAATACTGATGATTCTCGACGTAATTTTTTCCGTCGATGTTCAACATCAATCCATCCTTGCCGATGCAGATTAGTCTCGTGCAAAAATCGTATGAGTTTGACTGTATTTTCAGTTTTTTCAGATTGAGGCGTTCCATAAAATACGCCCCTCTGTCCTCGCCTATTTTTTCATAGATTGCAATGGTCTTGTTGATTGAATCAAATTTGATTTCGCATCGGTATGTCGTGATGACCTGTTGAATCACTTCCCATCCGGAACAGTTGGAATCAAGCGACACCGTCCTTTTCTTTTTCACTTCGCAAAGAATCACCGTCCATGATGTTCCTGCGATTGCCTCGCCCACGCATTCGTCGGCAGCGACCTCCGTCGTCTTGAATCCGGTCGGGAACTGGTTTCCCTCTAACTCCTCCACGTTCATCGTTCCGGTACACTTATACCATGCGTCTGACGGTTCTATCTGCTTTATGACGAACTCGTCCTTGTCCGTCCGCAAATATGCCTCCTCTTTGATTTCCTCTGCATAGTGATTGTCGTTCCGGAAATAGAATGAAATCTCTTTGTCTCCCGTCTTGAGTGTGCTTGCGATGCAGATTTCTTTGATTCCCGACAGGTTGCACACCTTTTCGTGCATATCATTGAATAGTTCCATCCTGCACCTCCTACAACCACATCGGATTGTACTGTAACGTCACGATTGCATTCTTGTCCGAGAAAATGAGGTGATGGTTTTTGTCCTTTCCGGTCTTGAGGAACGGAAATTCCATCATCCCCTCAATATCTGCAAACTTATTCGCTCCGTCCATTGTCACGAATCCTTTTTTGCTATCAATGACCACCGTCGAACCTCTCGGAATCGTATGGATGATGATTTCGTCCGAAAATCCGTTGATTCTCATTTCCTCGATGTATTCCACCGCCGTGATGCTGATTCTGCACGGTGTCCATCTGTTCCCGATTGCATCGAATACCGCCTCATGAATCTCCTGCCACGAAATCGTCACCTCGTCACTGAACCAATACCCGGCAAATGTGAACTCTGCTGTGTACCGTCTTTTCGTGATTGTCTTGTTCAATGAATTTGCTGTCATGAACCCCATGAATTTGCGTCGGTATCCGTCGAGCGTCAAGGCAACTCCCTTTTGCAGTTCCGCATGAAAATCGCTGACATGCTGCATGACTTCATCTCTCGTCTCTCCTCGAAACAAGACACCCACTGTCACGCCGGACAGTGGTGTGTATGTTTCACCCTCGGATGGTATCAACGCCCCCTCATACATGTCGTAATTCACGGCAGTTTGAGGAGGCTCGAAAACGACCGTCAACTGCTTTGCATCGAACTCACGAATGTCTGTGCTGTCTATCTTCATTCCTTACCTCCTCTTTTTGATGTCTATTGCGAGATTGTCGCTCACCTTTTCCGTTGTTACATTTGCCACCTCGTCGCTGTCGATGTAGGTGTGTACCTCTGTCTTGACATTGACCGTCTGCTGAATTGCCTGCAATTTGCTGTCGAGCATTCGATTCAGTCTTGAATAGAACTGTTCGAGCGGGAGGATTGCCTCTGCTCCTGCCTCGCCTCCTACCATCGCATTACTGCCATTAAACCCGAACAATGTCGGACTTACCATGATACCGCCCGTTTTGTACCACTCCACTCCGAACGATGGAACGGATGGAGGGTGCAAGCTAAACGAACCGGATATGCTGAAATGTGGCATTTTTAAGTGTGGCAACGACCACTCGAAATTGAATGCGTTTTTCATTGCGTCGATAGCATTTTGTACCGTCGTCTTTGCTGCATTGATAGGCGTTTCGATTGCGGACTTGATTCCGTTCCAAATCGAGGACACCGTCGATTTCAGAGTGTTGAATACATTGCTCACTGTGCTGCTGATTGCATTCACCGCTGTCTGCACGGTATTTCTTGCCGTTTCAATAGCTGTCGTGATTGCGGTTTTTATGCTATTCCAGATTGATGTCGTTACCGTCTTGATGGAATTAAACACATTTGTGACGGTCGTCTGGATAGCATTGACCACGGTCGTGACCGCCGTCCGAATCTCCATCCATACGGTTGTGACCACTGCCTTGATAGCATTGACCGTCGTTGTGACATTCGTCTGGATGGTAGTCCATACCGCATTTATTACATCTCGAATCGCATTCAGAATCTCCGTCACGTTGGTTTTGATGGTCGTCCATACCGTTGTGATAACGGAAAGGATTCCCGACAGGATGAACTTGATTCTCGCAAGGAAAAAGTCGAAAATCGTCATGATGATGGTCTTTAGACCCTCAAGTACCGACTGCACCTTGTCCTTGATAGCATCCCACGCCGAACTGATGACGTTTTTGATTGCTGTCATAACGGTCGTGATGACTGTTTTCACATTGTTGATTGCCGTCTCGATTTTCTCTTTGATAGCATCCCATGCCTCAATGACAACATCTTTGCAGTTCTCCCAAATGAATTGGAATGGTAACGTGATGATTGTCACGGCTGCTTTGATAATCTCCCGAATTGCCATGAACGCCACCGTGATGATGTTCTTGATGGTTTCAAATACATTCGAGACGACCTCGCTGCATTTTGCGAATACATCGGAAAATGCTGTTTGTACTGCGGTCAGTTTTTCCGTGACTGCCGTTTTTACATCTTCCAGTTTGCTCGCAAATTGTTCCTTTATTTCTGTGAGTTTGCCTCCGGTCAGATTGTCCACAAAAGCAAATCCGGCTGTGTAATAGCCTTTGATTCCCTCCCATGCTCCGGCGACTACTCCCTTTATTCCTTCACCGTTCTCCTCATACGCAGCTTTGATATTGTCTAGTCTCTCGACGACAGTGTCTTTTACTGCTCCGAGGGTAGTGCCTGCGATTTCCTTGACCTTTCCGAATGCCTGCTGTGTTGCCTGCCCGAAATCTGTTTCAAGGAATTTGTTTTTTATCTCTGTGAGTTTGCCTCCGGTCAATTTGTTCACGAAAGTGAATCCGGCTGTGTAATAACCTTTGATTCCCTCCCACGCTCCGGCGACTACTCCTTTTACACCTCCACCGTTTTCCTCATAGGCTGATTTGATATTGTCCAGTTTCTCGGTGACGGTCTCTTTTGCTGCCGTCATCGTGTTGCCGACGACTTCTTTGACTTTTCCGAACGTCTCCGAGGCGACTTCTGCAATCTTTCCGAATGCCTCTTTCACGGTCGTCCATAATTTATTGACCGCATTCCGGAATGTCTCTGAATGGTTATATAGTGCAACGAATCCGGTGACCAGACCTGCAATCGCAAGGACGACGATTGCGATGGGATTTGCCGACATCGCTGCATTGAGTAGCCACTGCCCCGCTGCTGCTGCCTTTGCTGCTACCGTGTGGGCGATTGTCGCTGCCGTGCCTGCCGTCGTCGCCGTCGTGTTCGCTGTTGACGCTACTGTCGACGCTGTTTCTGGTGCCGTATCTGTGACCGTTGCTGCCGTCTTTCCTGCCAGTTTTGCGATAATCTTGGGGATGATGTCTCGCATGGTCTTGTATGTATCGACCGCCTTTTTTGTCCCCTGCCCTAACTTTCCGACTGCAATGGTCGCAGGTGCAATCGCTGCGACAAACAGACCGACCTTGATGATTGTCTGCTGCTGCCCCTCGTCCAGTGTTCCGAACCATTCGCACAAAGTTCCGACTTTCTCGGTGAATCCCTCAATCATCGGAGTGGCAGATGTCAAAATCGTCTGACCGAACTGCATCACTGTATTTTTCAACTCATTGAGTGCCAGTTTGATGTCATACGACGTTGTTTTCATCTTGTCAAACGCAGTGTCTGTCGCTCCGGTCGATTCTCGCATCTGTCCGAGCGTTGAGTTGAATGTGTCGGCACTATCGCCTAACAGAATCAGACCCGCTTTTGCTGCCTCCGATGACGAGAACATGTCGCTCATGGAGAGGTTTTGTTCTTTCGCTGCTCCGTCCACGATTGCAAGGACATCCGCAAGGCTCGCACCGTCTGCCATCAATTCCTTGAATGACTTTCCGGTCTTTTCACGCAGAACCTTGTCGGTCGTGCTGCCAGTCTTTGCCAACTCATTGAGCATCGAGTTCATATAGGTCGTGGTTTCTGCTGTTGCCACGCCGTTCGCTGTCATGATTGCATATCCGGCGCATAACTGGTCGAGTGCCACGCTGTTGGCGTTTGCCGTCGGGATGACTTTACCCATTGCGGAGGACAGTTCTGCAACGGTTGTCTTGCCGAGATTCTGTGTCTGAATGAGCATATCGGACACGTTTGTGACCTGCTCTGCCTTTAAGCCGTAGGCGTTTAGGATTGTGGTCAACAGGCCGAGCGTGTCTCCAGATTCCGCAAATCCCGCCGTTGCCAGTCTTGTGGACTGACGAACGAAATTCACCGCATCCGCTGTCTGCTGTCCTGCACTGATTGCGTTGTATACATTGTCGGCGATGTCATCCGCTGCAATTCCCGTCTCATTGGAAAGACCGACGATCGCATCCTCCATCTCTCCGACTGACATCTGTCCGGTGTCCATGATGGTGGATACCTTTGCAATGGAATCCTCGAAATCCACCGCCATCTTTGTCGCTGCGGTCGCAAAGGTTGCGATTCCCGCTGACACAACCATCATTTTTTGACCAAACGCCTCAAGTTTCTGCCCTGCTTTATCGCATCCATTCGCAAACGCATCGAGTTTATGGTCTCGCAGTTCCTTGTTGACTTTCGTCAATTCCCCCTGCATGTCGGATAGTTTTGCCTCTGCGTTATTTGCTGCGATTGCCTGTTTATTGAGAGATGCCTCTGTCTGATTGATAGAGTTTTCGCTCGTTTTCAGCTCGTTCTCAAGTTTGGATAATTCCTCCTTGAGTTTCTTCGTTTCGTCTGAATCTTTTCCGGTTGCCTGTGCGGATTCCTCATAGGCTTTCTTTGCAGCCTCGACTTTCGCTTTCAGTTCATCATGTTTTGTTTTCTGTTCTGACAGCTTTGTGGAAAGTTTTCCGTACTGGTCGCCCGCCAGTTTTACAATTTCTTTTTGGAGTTTTATCTTGTCAGATAATGCTCCCGCCTTGTTTTTGAGGATGTCGGTTTGAGACCCGAATGCCTTTGCTTTTGCCTGCGTCGCTGTCCATTGGCTTGCGAGTGCTTTCGCCTCCTGTGCCATCGACTTCATCGTTTTCTGATACGAATTTGCATCCGCAGTCGCTTTCACGCTTACATAAGCCATTCAGTTCCCTCCTCTCCTACTGTTTCTCGTTTATTGTCTTGATTGCAAATTTCATGTAATCAAGCAATGCCACGATGTCAGTCTCAAGGCATTGACTGTATGAATTATTTAATAATTTAATTGCTATCTGAATCACTCTGTCGATATTGTCCGAGCAGACCTGCCATATATTTCTTTGTGTGTCCTCCTCGTCATATCCATTTTCACGGTCATAATCGTCGAATGCTGATGTCTCCTGCTCCACAGGCTCGTCCATCAACTCCAAAAACTTCGGAGTGATAACCTGCTGCATCACAAAATGAATGCTCTTTGCTGCGACCATGACCTCGACGATGTCCGTCTCTCCTAATTCCTCAAGTGACATCCTGCTGCCGAATATCTCCTGTGCAATCTTTTGATTGAAAAACAGTGCATCCGACAGGCAATCGCCGTCGTTTTTCTTCATGAGTTCCGCATACTTCCGATACTGTCCGACTGTGATGTGGTTCACGAAATATCTTTTTTCTCCGCAGGCGATGTATATTTCCGGCATCACTTGACGACGGTAAAATTTTCCTGTATTTTCTCCATTTTCTTCTGAATCTTCTCTGCGATGTCCATGTCTACCATCATAAACTCCGTGATGATTTCATCGGCAGAGAGACCAGTTTCTACATTCTTCAAATCCTCAATCGAGAACTGGTTTCCATACAGACGGACAATCCATTCACACATCAACTGAATGTGTTCCCTTTTATATCCCGCTGTCGTGCCTCCATTGATAGCCTCTGACGCATCCAGATAGTCCATGTAGTCATCTGCTCCGATTTTCGGCATCGTGTACTCTTTGTGATTGATTGTGATTCTATGCTGTGCCATTTTGATTCCCTCCTGTCATCGTCTCATTTTCTAACCCGCAAGGTCTGTCTGTTCTTTTTCCTGCACCTTGCTGAACCAGTCAGTGATTGCAGTCTTTGCATCCTTGTCGTTCTCAACAAGGTTGCTCTCGTCAACAACAATCTGATAGCGACCATCTTTCTGTCTGTCGTAGAAATCGCCCTTGATGGTGTTGCTCTTTCCGGTGACTTTCTCCGCCTGTGTCTCGTGTTCGTCGTCGACACCCTGCCCGAACTTACCGCAGTACAACCATACAAATTCATACTTTCCGTTTCTGCGCTTTGTGCGGTATCCGAGGGCGAGTTCCGGTGCAAGGTCGTCCTTTGTTTTCACAAGGAAACCATTTTCATATAACTGACCGAAAAGCAATGCTCTGTCCTGCGGTGCGAGAGTGGCGATTTCAATTTCCACCTCTGTTCCCTCGTAGGATGTGATTGTTTCCTCTGTTCCGTCATCGGAGTACACCTTTTCGCTCGACCACTTATCGGAAATCTTTGCATTGATTGCTCTCGCAAGTTTCACCGGAGTTTCTGTTGCATAGGCGGTCTGTGTGTTCTGTGTCAGTTTTGCGACATAGATGTCTCTTAATCCGCAATATCTGCTGCGTACAACTGTTTCCATTTTTATTCCTCGCTTTCTTCGTAGAATTTATTGAATCTTTGTGCTTTCATATAGATTCCGTTTTGAGGCTCTGAATCGTCTGCGTTTCTCGCCTCAAACTGAAATCCATGTTCTTTCATGAGTTTCTTGATTTGTGCTGCCAGTGCTGTCTCGTCCTGTCTTGAAAAGATTGTCACCTGCACCGACTGCTGAACGCCCTCTGCGTCGTCATCCGAATGACCGTCATCCGTCTCCCCTAAATCCCACAGGGTCACATGCGTGGCTTTTATATCCTCTCTGTACCACCCCTGCACGACCTTTGTTCCGGCATCCGACACCTCTTTGAGCGCATCCCTTGCATCTTTGATGATGTCTGCCATCGAATCACCCCACAGTCTTGTCTAAAAAATTTTGATATTCCTCCTCTGCGATGCTTTGAATCTGCCCCTCGGCTGCACGACCCGCCTTGTATATAAACTCTTGAGGCGGTCTGTCGACCGTTCCCCAGTTGATGAATTTCACATAAAAGTGTTTGCTGTTGTCCGATTTTGTCCATCCCACATCTGCCTCGGCTTTTGTTCCGCTCGTTTTCACTTTTTCAATCGGAACTGCATCCGCTGCGTGACCGGATGGATGCGATTTTGACCCGAATCCCCGTCCGGAGAGTTCTTGCTTTCTCGATTTTGGCATCCGGCTCGACATCTCCCTTTTGATTATTGGTTGAGCCTTTGTCACGATGTTTTTATTCAAATTTTGAATTTCTCTATCTGTCGCACATCTTTCCAGTGCCTTGACCAGTTCATCCATTCCTTGAAATTGCATATCAATCCGCATAAAACCACCGCCCCGTGTCATATTCTGACACCCTATGAAACATGGTTTCCTTTGAGCAGGAAATGCGTTCCATTCTCCACTGGTGTCATTGAATAAATCTTGAATATATCTCCCTTGTAATTGACGAAAAATTCTTTGAGGTGCGTCCGCATCGCCTGCGTCTTTTCGCATCTCCGCACCTTGAAAACCGCTGTTTCCTCAAGTGACTGCTGCAACGCTGCATATTTTTCCATGCTTAACAGGTCGGAGACATCGCACCAACATTTGAAATACTCCTCCTGTTTGGTCTTATATCTTCCGTCCACCTCCTCGGAGGTTTCTCTGATGATGGTTATTCGTCCGGTCATGCTCTGCCTCCGTATATCTCTTTGAGCAGCATCGAGGAAACCGCCGTCTGCATTGTCTTTCTGTCTTTCCCGTACATCTCACGATTGTCGTATAAGTCTTTCACAGAAATGAGGAGTAGCAGGTGTTGCCGTTTTGACAGATTGTCAGCATCGAAATTCGGAATCAGTTCAACCATCTCCTCAATGCTCACATCAATCATCAATTCAATGATGTCCTCGTCGTCCTCGTAGTCTATGTGATTGTATTTTTTGCAATCCGCAAGCAGTGCTTTTCTCTGCTCTGTTCTTTCTTCATCCGTCACCCGTTTCACCTGCTTTCATTTGCAGGCGGTCATAGACGACCGCCCTTTGTTTACCCCACAACCGTTTCTGTGATAAATCCTTTGACCACTGCTGCCTCGTCAACAGGCTGAACGTCAAAACGGTCTCTGACTTTGATTCCTGTCAAATCTTTCTCCCACAGACCCGCAGCTTTGTCATTCATGTCGATGGTCAGCACACTACGGTCAAAGAGTGTGATTGCCTCTTTCAAATCGCCCATGTAGACCGGATGCTTTTCCGTGCTGCTTTCCTTTGTACTCTTGATAACTTTGTTTGACACCTTAATGATTGGATATTTACCAAACAAAAGCATCTGCGTCGCCTGTGTGGGATTCGGCTGCAAAATATACTTGCCGTCCGTATCCTTGAGTTTATCAAGGTAGTTGTAACCGCTCTGGTTGGTGATAACCACTGAACCCGTTGCGATTGCAGGGTCAAGTGTTACATTGAAAACATCTTTGATGCTGTCGAGATTGGAAATCACAACCTCTTTCCCTTTCGTCATGGTGTCAAGCACCTTGAGAATCATCGCATTTCTTGTCGCTTTGGTTTTCTTGGCAATCCATTTGTTGATGTATGCCATGATATTGGCTGCGGTATCCTCGAACAGTTCGGCAGTGATTTTCAGAATGCCTCCCTTTTTCTTGATTGCATACGACACTTTCTTAAATGTCGGCTCGTCCATTTCCGGGAAATCTGCCTCCTCGTCCACGTTGTCGAACGGAACGGATTCCGCATCGACCTCGATGTTTCTTGAACCTTTATTTGTTGTCACTTTCTCAACATTGACATACTGCTCAAGGTTATCGTCGCTGCGTCTTAACTCGATGATGTCTGTTCTGATGTCCTCCGGAATTGTCACCCCGATTCCCATTTCTCCCTCGCCGTCTGCGGTGGTGTCGGATGTGAGTGCGTCTTTGTACACTTTGACATCTTCCTCTTTCGGGTCTCTTTTGAGGAAACCGCACTTCACGATATTGACAAATGCTTTCACGAGAGTGCTTTTCTTCGCTTTAGGGTCGGACACTCCTCCGGTGATGTCCTTTGCTCTGCCTGCTCCCACTTCGTCCTCGATTCCGTCTTTTTCATCGTCCTCAAGGTCTGCGAGCAGATTGAACTTTTCCTGCAATTCAACAAGTTCCTGCTTTGCTTTCCTTGCCTCGTCCATCTTGTTCTCTGCTACAAGGGATTTCACTGCATTCTTTTTGTCATTGATTGCCTTGAGCAATTTCTGCATTTCTTTATTCATTTTTTCTTCTCCTCTCCTATATGCCATACTCGTCCAAATCTCCGAGCAGGTCATTGATTTCTTTTTCTCTTTCTTTTTCTGCTGCCTGCTGCGCTCTCGCATCCAGTGCGTCAAGAACCGCCTGCACGATGTCCTGTGCTGCTGTTGTTTTCAGATTCTCCGGCAGATTATTGTATCTTTCAAAGAAATCCGATGCACACGCTGCGACTGCTGCCTGCTGCTCAATTTCCACATTGAAATATTGTGCGACCTCATTGCCGTTCATCCACGTCTCTGCGTCCACAAGTGCCTTGATGGTGTCTCTTTCGACCCCGTCCTGCACATGCTCCATATAGATGTCGAGAATGGATTCCTCGCATTTATTCAACTGCTCAATTACTGCCTCGAAATCATCCGCATTCCCCCACGCCATACAAAGCGGTTTGTGAATCATACATTGCGCTCCGGATGAAAAATGCAGTTCATCGCAGGCGAACATGATGACGGATGCGATGCTTGCTGCCATTCCGTCCACATATCCGGTCTTGTGACCCTCGTGTCGTCTCAACTGGTTATAAATTGCCAGTCCTGCGAATACGTCGCCACCTCCGGAATTGAAATAGATGTCGATGTCCTCGTATTTGTCAATCTGATGCAGGAAATCGGCGATGTCCTGCGGACACTTGTCCTCCTCGTACCACATGGATTCCCATGTCGCTGATACGATGTCACCATAGAAATAGAGCGAGCATCTCTGTTTCTGTTCATCCTCTTTCAAATCCAAATACCCGACCTTATCCACCTGTCCGGTTCGTTTATTTTTCTTTGTGAAATCAAATCGTTTCATCTTCGGCATTCTCCTCACCTCCCTCCGATTCTTTTTTTTCGGTCGTTTGCTGACCTTTTTCGGTGTATTGCACACCTGCCTTTTCAACCGGAATCACGTTTCCGTTTGCGAGGAGAACGTCTCCTCCTTTAGCATCCGACATATCAAGATGGTGTCTCGCCTCGTTCGGCTTGAGGATGCTGTTCTTGACACCATTTGCGAGGTATTCCATTTGTGTCTTTGAATCAGTTCTGAAAAGAACTTTTTCATTGAATTTGAAATACATTCCGTCATCCTGCTCGTCCGGCGTGAGGAGTTTGAAATTCAATTCCTCCTCATACTGCTTTATGATGAAAAGCATGGTGTCGACATAGAATGACAACTGCTGCATTTCCGAATTGCTATATGACGATTTTTCATAGTCATTGATTTGATTCGGTTTCACTCCGAACGCTGCTGCAATCTGCAACGATGTATATTTTTTCAGTTCAAAGAACTGGGAATCTGTCAACTTGATGTCGAGTGGTGTCAACTTCATTCCGAGAGGCACAGGCAGGATTCGTCCGGTGTTCTTTGCACCGCTGCCGAACTCCTCGAAAGATTCTCGGAGTGCCTCTTTTGCCTCTTTGTTGAGTGTTCCTGTGTATTCCAGTACCGCCTTTGCAGACAATCCGGATTCGTACAACTTATTCATGAAATCCTGTGACGCTGCTGCACCGTTCACGGTATCCTGCAAAATCTTCTGTACTGGGAGACCTGTGATTCCGTCGAGGCTGTGTGATGTCTTAAAGTGCATCACCTCGTCCGTGCTGAATATGTATCTCTTTCCGGATGTTGGGTCGGTGTAGACGTACCACAAACGCCCCACTCCTGCGAAAATACCTGCGTCGTCGACGATAATCTGCACACAACTGGACTGCATCACCCACAGGTCGAGGACTTTCAACTCGCCTCCGTATTTCTTCCGGATGAATTTCCTCCGGATGTAGACATAGGCGTTTCCGTAGTGGTTGCGGTTCATCTCGACCGTGTTCCAAAATACTGTCGGTGTCATGAATGGATTCGGTCTCGTCTTAATGAGGCGAGATGTGTCCGTGTCATCCGGTTCGATGATGCCCTCCTCTGTCGACTGATAGAATTTGAGTGGCATCTTTGCCAGCGTCTCCGACAGCATCTTGAGGCAGGTGAAATATGTCACCTCTGACAGAGGTTGTCTCCTCTTTCTGCCTAAAAGTCCGAGAAAATCCAGAGAGTTGATTCCAAAAGTCTTGTATGATTCCGGCTCTGCTGCATCCGCTGCTCCGTTCCTGTTTCTCCACCTTTCCTTTAAGTTGCTGTATGCTGTTTTGAATGGATTCATCGGTTCTCACCTCCGTTCTCTTTGTATTTGTCTTTCAAGGCAAGCCATTCAGACACGAAATCATTTGCGTCCGGCTTGTATTCGTCTTTCATTGCGAGTTTCCATGCGTCGATGATAGCGTCAATCGGGTCGATTCTATCCTCCGTGATGTCCTTGTCGATTTTGATTTCTCCGTAATTGTTCGAGATTGTCCTTGCGTTCGCAATCGACCATGTGAGGAGTTCATCTGCCGGAACGATTTTCTTTCTCTTTCCAACTTCCACGCCCTCAATTTCCACATTTCCGACAAGGATTTCCAGTCTGAAATCAACCGTCGCATCGTTCAACTCTTTCGCTGTCTGCGTGATAGAGATGGAATCCCATCCCATCGCCTCAAGGTCGGAGAGGAATGCTGATGCGTTGTGCGGGTCATAGCAAATCATTTGAGGAGTGAGGTCATACTGTTCAATCAATTCTTTCAGATACGTCAGAATATATTTGTAATCTGTCTTGATTCCTCCCAGTGTATAGGTCGGTGTCACGAGTTCCTTTTCAATCCACACATCATACGGAACTTTGTCTGTCTTGATGTGTTCGTCCACCCTGCTCGCAGGAATGAACGAATGTGTCTTGACGAAATACCTCTTTTCTCCATCTTCTCCCACGAACGGAATGACGATAGCGATTGATGTGAGATCTCCACCTGATGAAAGGTCAACTCCCACATAGCACTTTGACCCTCTGAAATCTTCCAGTGTCTTGAGGACTGCGAGGCGTTTCCACTTCTTGATGTCCTTGATATACTGGTGATTTGACCACTGAATCCATTGATTCAACTGTTTCACAAGAAAATCTCTCAAATCCTCGCCACCCATGTCTTTTGCGGTAGCTGCAACCGGAATCATATTCTCAAGTGCATCCTTGTCGAATGCGAGAATCGGGTTTGCTTTTATCCAGTTCTCCGGTTTCCACATGTCATCATCTTCATCCATCTGTGCGATATATACGAACTGTGCATCGTTCTCGAATACGCCTTTCAAAAGATTGCAGCAGTATTCGTATAATTTGTAGCACGGAGATTTCAGATTGAATCCGGCTGTTGTAATTACAGAAATCAATGCAGATTTCAGTTTCTTGATTCCACCCTCAAGCAGCTTATACATCTGATTCGTCTTGTGGGCGTGATACTCGTCAACGATTCCGAGATATGCCCTGAAACCGTCCATCGACTTCGTATCGCCGGACACCGCTTTGATGACGGAGTGTGTCAGCAGACAATCAATCGTGTTGTTGTGTTCGTGAACCTTGAACCATGCCTGCAACTCCTCGTCGCTGTTTATGAATTTGATGACCTCTTGCAAAACAATGTTCGCTTGGTCTTGCTTTGTGGCGGTGCAGAATATTTTTCCGTATTTATACCCGTCGAAATTACCGTAATAGGCTGCGAGAATACCATTGATGAATGATTTTCCGTTCTGTCGCCCTAATTGAACGTATGAGGTACGAAAACGGCGATGATGTACACCGCTTTTCGGGTCTGCGGTTTTCTTTCTCCACCCATTCAATGAGCCTAAAATGAAACACTGGAACGGATAACAAGTGACCTGTTCCTCCTCGTCGCCCTCGGCGATGACCAGTTCCTCGGCGAAATCAATGATTTCCTCTGACTTCTCAACGTCAAAATAATAGATGTATGGTGCTGCTTTCGACTTTTCAAGGTCATCGAGATGCCTCTGACATGCGAGTTTGACAAGTTCTCCGGCATTCTCTTTCCCTGCAATGACATCAACTGCGTACTGTGTGCAGCGGTCTACGATTTCAGTGCGTTTCGCCATACACTATTTTGCGTACTTCGCAAACTTGTTTTCCGGCTTTTGCTCCGGTGCTTTCGGTACGACCAAACGACACCGGCTTGACACCGTCAGTCCGAAATCGCTCGCCCCCTGCCTGCACTGTTTCCAACACCTGTCTTGAATAATCAAGAGACGCTCCTGTTCGCCATTTACGACCTCCCTTTCCCCGACCTGTGTCTGCTCCATTTTTCCGGTCTCCGGATTCACCTGTTCCTTGTATACCGGAATCATGATGGTGAGAGGTGTCTCGCTCAACTTCTTTGTAACTTCGAGGTACTTCTCTTGTGCAATTAGCAGTCTCGCAAGTGCGTCACAGTCCACATTTGCAATGAGTTTGATTTCGAGCAGTTCTTTCGCCAGTTTCCGGAATTTCTTTTTGAGTTCCGGCGACAAATATGCGGGAGGCTTTACTTTGTCGCACGGTGCTTTGACCTCCGCATTTTTTCGAGCCTCAATTTCCGCTTTTGTGAGATGCTTTTTCCCTTTCAAAACCACCAAATCGGTCGGTTGCCTTGTTCCTGCCATGCAACAACAAACCCCCTTTCCGTCTGATGTTCCGGTGATGTGGTGTCACATTCTGACACTCCTCTCGGCTGCCCCCATACTTTGAAATTCTCGTGGGGAGTTTTCTCCGAATCATTCGGGGGGTGCGACTAGACCGAATCCAGTCAAAACTTTTTCGATACCCCCCGCCTCTTTGAAGTGTCGCACAATCACCTGTCGAATCCTCGCTTGCGTTGCTCTCATGGTTGCCTTGTCTTGTTTGTATAGTGCTGTGATTATGTTGTGAGTGTTATGACTGACAGGGAACAGGTTCAACGGATTGAGCCTCTGATTCCAGTCGTCCTCTAACTCGATAATGTGGTGTATCGGGTCGGATGGTTGGAGTGCAATCAGTTCATCAAATACATACAGTGCATAGATGTCTATGTTGTCATAGACCGCTTGCATTATCGGGCGAATCGCCCGCCATTCCTGCGATAGATAGAACTCTGCTGCTCGCTTGTCTCGCCGTGTATTGTTATATACAACGTGCCTCGACTGCTGCCTCTGCTCGCACTTCTCGCACATCTTCATCGTCTGCGGAATCATCACCCCGCATCTGCATACCTTGTACAACATCGTCTCACCCCTTTCGCTGCCTGCTGCTGTGTTTCTTTTGAGTGGCAGCAGGTTTCTCACCGTCGCCTGCTGCCGTGATAACAGGAGGGCAAACAGAGGCAAGAAAAAAGCGACTGCATCTCTGCAATCGCTCCTCACAACTGTTCACGTTATCATTTTACTACGTTGATTTTCACTTTTGTTCCCCATCTTTTCACGGCATTTTCACGGCGTTTTTACACCTTTTTCACGGCAATCTTGCAATTTTCAATCGCTTTTGCTCCGAATAATTTGATTGATAACCGTTCCATCATAACCTTGCACCACGTTTTCGGTGCGTTCTTTCCGCAGTTGTGTTTCATTCTGATGTCCTCGTATGTCTTGCCGTCAATGTACCGCATCCGGAGAGCGTCGAACTTGTATCCCTCGCCTGCTGCCTCTGCCTCTTTCTCAAGCGCATCCAATGCCTTGTTGATATGCTCAAACAGAATTACCGTCTCCGCTCTGCATTCACGGATGGATTTGAGGAACGCCCGCTCTGCTGACATATTATAAAAGTCTGCATTCTCCACCTGCGACACCTCACTGACCGCCTCTTTGATGTATCTCTGCATCTCGTTGTAATTTTCGAGATACAGATAGGTCTTGTCGATTGCGGTCATTTCTGCCTGCTCTGTCATTTTCCAGTCCTCCATTTTCTCCTCATAGGCAGTCCGTGCATCTTTTTCCAGTTGTTCGATTCCGTCCTCGCCTTATATCGCCCCTGCGCTACTACCGCATAGACAATCGCATCCACTTCGTCCGGCGGTCGTGTTCCCTTGACCGTCGCTTTATCCGATGCCTGCTGCACAATCTGCTCAATCTCTTTCTCGCTCTTTCCGGATGCCTTGAGACCGCAGATGATGCTTTTCACCTTTTCAATCCATCCCATCAAATCGCCTCCTCCCTGTCGGTCTAATTGAAAGGGAGTTCCTCGTCAATCCCGTCCGGAATATTCATGAATCCATTTTCATCGGTCGGGTATGGCGAGGACTGCTCCTGCTGATTGCTGCCGGATGCATTTCCCTTGCTTTCTGCAAACTCCTGCTCCTCGATGACCACGTCAGTGGTATAAACACGATGACCCTCTCTATTTGTGTATGACCCTGTTTGAATCCTGCCGGAAACCGTGACTTTCGTGCCTTTTCTGAAATATTTCTCTGCGAACTCTCCTGCTCTGCCAAACGCCACGCAGGAAATGAAATCGGCTGACTGCTGCCCCTCGCTCCTGCTGCCTTTGCGGTCAACTGCTAATGTGTAGCGAGCGACGCACATGGATTCCTGTGAACTGTTCGCCTGTGTATATCGTGATTCGGGGTCTCTTGTCAATCGCCCCATCAATATGACCTTATTCATGAACGAGAGCCTCCTTTGTCATCTTTTTCTTTTCCCATCTGCCCGAACGCCTTGACCAGTTCCACTAAAAAGGCAATTAGTACCACCAACACGATCAAGCCGACCACAATTCCGATTCCGACTATTATCATCTCAAAAATCGCCATTTCTTTCCCTCCTCTATGCGTGATTATTGAGTTCTTTTGACAGATGCAGGAATTTCTCTTTGAACTCCTCATTGCTGCCATTCATGCAGGTCTCGAACATATCCTCATAGAGTTCTGCGTTCTCTACGATAAACCGCTGCTGTCCGACCGTGTATCTGTTCTTGAAAAACTGTTCTTTGTATCCCTCAAGGACGACCGTCCATGCGTCTCTCTGTTTTTTGTCCACATCCGAATATTTCGAGAGCATCCGGTTCACTACTCTGTCGATTGCGTCCGCAATGACCTTTTTCCAGTCTGGACGACCCTCCGTCAGCAAAAACTCAATGTCTGCAAATGAATCTCCGGCAGCGATAGCAATGATTCTGATTTCTTTCTTTCCTTTCGCAGATTCAAGAATCAAATCCTCGTCATAAGCTGCACGATAGTATTTTAGTTTTTCCTCGAAATTCTCGGTCGGGTTGATGATGATTTCCGGACGGCTGCTGCCCTCCGTCTGAATCCCGACCCCGATATATCTTGCATGTTCTGCGATTGCTTTTTTGAATATCCCTGCAAATTCCTTTTTTCTCATTTTTCTCCTCCCTTACGATGCCATCACCTTGACAAGCAGGTTTTCATATAATTCTTTGTATGTATCACGCTGCGTCTGTAATCGGATGATGTCCTCTGATGATGCCGTTGTTTCGGTTTTCCTGTTCTCCTCGACATAGACCGCTGCCTCCTGCTGCATCCGCTCAATCTCTTTCTTGAGGCTGTCGATTTCCTCCTGCTGTTTCTGAATCGTCTCATTGTACTGCTTTGATGTTTTCCCGCTGCCGTTCAACTGCAAGGAAATCATGAGAGCGATGTCGATGTTCTTCATTTCCTGCTCCGATACCTGCCCGATATAGTTATTCACACGGTCGACCGATACCGATGATACTTGTTCACACAATACTGTGGATATTCTTCCGGTACTGCGGACAGTCACATGTGTCGGGAGGTCTGTTTTCGGTTGTGTCGTCATGTACACAACCTCAATCACTCCGGAGTGTTTGTTGTTCTCGTCATTGCTGACTACGACTGCTGGTCTGTCTGCAAACTGCTCACTCCCACTCGTCACCCCCCCTCGTGCGATATAGAATATTTCTCCTCGTCTGATGTCATCCATTGCCTTTTCCTCCTTATTTCACCGCCATCATTCAGCATTCTCTTTCATGAGTGATGTTGCCATGATGCAATATCCGTCCTCAAGACCTGCAAACTCCTCAAGGATATACGTCACAAGCACTCTCACCGTGCGTCCTGTGTTCTTTCCGTCCTTAAACTCCATCATCTCAAGGATGTCGCCTTTTTTATAGCCTCTGTCATTCTTCCGGAGTTCAAATGTCTTTTCTCCGGATGCAACCTCTTCAAAAAATGTCGCTCCCAGTTTAATGTGATGCACTTTCTGACCGTTCTCCTGTGTGTCAGACGGGAGGTTGTTCATCTTCTCCTCCTCTGCCTGTTCACGGAGTTTCTTTTTCGTCTCACGGTCGATTGCATCCTGCTCCTCGTTGTATCTCTGCTCGTCGGTCTTGTATGCCTCTGCACGGTTCTTGTACTGGTCGCATGAGGTACATGTTCCGGTCTTTACGTTGCAGGTCTCGTATTCGGTGCAGGAATAGCAGATTGATGTGATTCCCTCCGGATGCGGTGTCTCGTAATCGTCGCCCGCTTTCTTTCCCTCCGGAGGATTCATGCTGTTTTCGGATGACTGCTGCCCTGCTGTGTCTGAATCTGACACGGTGTCCTGCTGCCCTGCTGCATCCTGCTCCTGTTCCGGTTTCTGCGGTGATTTCATGTCCTTAATTTCCGTATAGGACAATTCTCCGTTTTCCTTGTACTTTGCAAGTGCCTCCTGCTGCATCTCCGGAGACATCCCGCTCAACTCATACGCTGCGGAGAATGTGAGACGCTCGTTGTTGAGTTCCTCCCGAAACTCCGGAATCAGATTGTTGTTGACGCTCTCAATCTGTGCAATCTTGGTCTTTGACATCTTGAGCATTGAAGCGATGACATCACGGAGGCGACCGGACTGGAGGTCATATCCCTTGATTTTCTTTCCATCCGTTTTCATACGCTCAAGACACGCTTTGAGACGTTGTTCCTCCTCGATGACATCCTTGAGAGACTTTGTCCGGTATGCGTTTGCGATGATGATTTCCACCTGCTCCTCGTCCTCGTCCTGCGGTGTGGTCAGTTTGCAGGTTGCAATCTCAAAATCTTTGTACCCCTGCTTGACAAGGTACTTGAGTGCAAGCCACCGTCTCTCACCTGCGACGATTCTATATTCGCCCTGCTCATTCGGCTCAAATACAACCTCAAGATTCTGCTTGAGACCATACATGAGGATGTCTCCTGCAAGTTCCTCAATATCTGCCAAATCGTAGAAATTGAGTTTGTTCCGGTACATCTTGAAAATCGAAATGTCTTTTGTCCGGAATCTCGCTCTCGGTGATTCGTCAACTCCTGCCTTGCTGTTCTTGTTCAGTGCGTCCATGACGCTGAATCCTGTTGCCATGTTCTTTCCTCCTGTTTTCTCCCGTCAGTGCGGTCACAATTTCTTTGTATTCCATTTCACACTCGAAAATCTGTGCGTCGAGTGCGTCCAGTCTCTTGTATAACTGGTTTTCAATGCTTTTCGGTACTTTCTCGCCATTCCGCAGCAATATACCGATTATCTGATATTTACTCTTGCAGGTCAGTTCCGTCAAAATCTGAATCTGTTGCTTTTGATTCTCTGCTCTCCGGAATGACCCGCATATTTCTCTTTCTGTCACACGCATCTGCTCCCTTATTCCGTCAATTTCTGTTTCTTGGTCTCTGTACGCTCGACATTGATTTCACCCTTTGCATTTTGTGAAATGGATGCTTTGACCCCCCCTCGGAGGTTCAGAGTGACCTTTGCAAGTCCTCCGGTGTATATCTCCTCGACTGCTGCCTTGAGAATCTTCACGATGCCCTCACCGCATCTCTTTTCCGGTGCTGCTGCCTCTCCGAATAATGCAGCGACATTCTGCATCGCCTTTTCTTTCCTCTGTTTCTCTTTCTGATACTCAACCGCCTGTTCGCAGGTGCAGGACATTGTCGCCTTTTCCTCTGCCTGTGGCTCTGTCAGTTTCTCCTCGCTCTCGATCTGCACCATCTGTCCGCAGAATCGACACGGTGCTGTGTTGATGATGTTTCCCATGATTATTCCTCCTGTTCCTTTATCACTAAATCCGGACACTCTGTGCAGTTCTGACCATTCTCCTCACACTGCTCCTGTTCGTGTTCCGTTACGTCCTCCATGTCTTTTCCGTACCATCTACAAAAACCGCTCATATTCAAATCTCCTCTCTAATCAAAATCAACGAATTGTTCCGCTTTGAATCGGTCTCCCATATCCATGAAATAACCGTATAAAAACTCTTTCTGTTTCTTTGTCAGATTTTTCATGTTTGTCACTATGTAGCCACCGAAACCCGACGGATTGTGTATCAGACAATATCCTTTTACCTCTGACAGAAAATCTCTCATGAGATGGTTGATTTCATTGTCTCTATTTTCTTTCACCCAGTTCCAATATTCCTCCGTGAACCCTTTTTCCTCGCATATTTTTTCTGCCGATTCCTCATGAGTTCCGAACGGTGATTCAGTGAATACACCCGTCGGAGATAGCCACCCGAACTCTTTTTCCTCCGTGTCCTGCTGCCCTGTTGCATCCTGCTCCTGCTGCATCTGTGGCATTATTCCATTGTTGAAATTTTCAAGATGCTTTGAAAACTTTTCTATGTTCATCTCACGCTCAATGATTTCCTCGTATTTCAGAGGTTTTCCCTCTTTCCCGTCCTTGAGCATGACCATCCGGCACATTCCCCATTCCATCTCACTGAATCCTAAACCGTAGCAATCCATTACATAATACAATCCCGTTTTCAGTTCCGGATTCATCTGAATCTCAACCATGTCAATGAAATTTTTGTTGTCCAGTGCATCCCATACGATGTGAAAATAATATGCAAAACCTTTTTCAAACGATTCGCACTTTCCTGAACCGTCAAGTGTTATGCAGGTGTCACACGCTCCATGTATGTGGTGTTTGCAGGAATTGTTGTTGCAAGTGATTTTTCTCTTTCCCACGCTCACCCCTCCAGTTCCTTGAGTAATTCATGAACCACATTGCGATAGTCCTGTGACACGATGCAGTTCTTTGAAAACTGCGGGAGGACTGCCATTCTCATGGATGCCTTTTCCGCTACAATCGACCGACGAATCGGTGTGACGAACATGTCAAATCCGGAACTGGTTTTCATCCACTCCTCGAAATCCAGTGATGTCTTGTTTTTCTGTCTCATGGTCACAAGACCCTTGATTCGGAGTTCCGGATTGATTTCCCGCAGGTCGTCAACCTGCTCCTGCAAATTGTGAATCGCCTCGTTTTCATATCCTCCGACCTTTACAGGTGCAATGACGAGTTCTGCTGCCAGTAGAATGTTGATGACCACCATATCAAGCAGACGACCACAATCACAAATGCAATAGTCATATGCCTCTGATATTTCCTCCAGTGCATCCCGCAGCCTCGTGACTTGATTTGCCTCCTGCTTGAGCAGCAGTTTCATGTCTGTCTGCATGAGATACCCGTTTGCAGGAATGATGTCAATGTGACTGTACTGTGTTGGTTTTATCAAATCCGTTGTCCGGTATGACCCGCCCACGCTCACATGACGCTCAAGCAGTTCGCTCATTCCTGTTCCCTCCGGCTCGTATGCCTCGAATGTCTTTGATGTATCGCCCTGCGGGTCTCCGTCGAGAATGAGAACACGTTTCTCCTGCTCCTCCCCCAACATGTAGGCGATTGCATCCGATGTCGTTGTCTTTCCGATTCCACCTTTCGGTGACATAACTGCAATAATTCTCATTTTTTTCTGTTCCTCCTGTTATCCTCTTGTTACCTGTTACATGAAACCTCTGTCGTCCGGCTGTCTCCATCCGCAGCGGTGCAGGTGCATCCCCTCGCCCACCTTGTAGAGTGTATATGTGAACCCTGCTCCCAGTGCTATGACAACGACTGCTGCCACAATGATGATTTTCCTCATGTCCTCACCTCCCCGCTATATCGTGATTGTGTGATATATGCACATCTGCAAATCTCTGAAAGAATAGTCCGGTGTTTCTTCCGGCTTTAGTGGCTGCATTAGATTCAATTCTCTCCATCTCTTGTGTCGAATCTCCGGAATTGCTCGGAATCTCTTGACCTCTGCATCTCCTATCTGTGCGACGATGTCCTTGTCAACCTCCATGTTTGCGAAATACTGGTTGTATATCTCCTCACCGTCCTTGATGACCCGAACCCTGTCCGGACTTTCAAGCAACGTCATAATATCCTTGACCGTCATCCTGCTGCACCTCCTCATTTCTTTCTCGGTTTGCTCTCTTTGATTTCCCCGTTCTTGAGGATGCTGTTGTTCGGGATGCTCATTCTCCGTTTTTTCTCCATGTGTTCCCAGTCCGAAAGATTCAGATATTCCTCAAGGACTTTTACCGCCTCCTCTGCCGAATAGCATGTCACAACGAAATGTCCTACTGCTGCCATGTCTGCAAGAAACTCTTTTTGTGTCTCCTGCTGCCTGTTATCACCGAATTTCATCTCGATGTACAATCCGCAGTACAGTCCTTTCGGGTATGGGAGGCATAAGTCAGATACACCCGCCTTGACACCCATCTGTTTGAATTTGACCGCCTCCTGTTTGTTCCTGCTGCCTCCGTTCGGTATATGGTGCAACCATTTCAATTCCGGATAGCGGTTCACATTCCAGTTCGCCCACGACACGACGTTGATTTGCTCCGTGTCCTCACTCCTCATTGCATATCTCATGTTCATTCTCTTTCACCTCTTTCCTGCTGCCTGTGTCCTGCTTGCACATGTCATAATATTCGCAGAACAGACACACATGTCTGCAATCCTTGACCCTCAACATGTGCAGAATCCTCTCAATCACCTGCATCCTGCTCCAACTCCTCCTCGATTTCTTTCATCCGGCTCATGATGGTCTGGTTGTATTCGTACACATAGATTCCCTTTTTCCATAGATTCCGTTTTGCTCCCTGCTCCCCGTAGTTGTAAGCTGCGAGTGCGTCTTGAATCGTTCCGTATCTCTCAATCAGTTCTGACAGGTAATCAATCCCGACAAGTACATTCTGATATGGATTCCGGATGTCTGTGACGTTCAGACGCTCCATTCTGTCCTTGTGCCACTCCTCATATATCTGCATGTATCCGATGGAATGACCATCATCGCCGACCTCGTCGAATTTATATCCGGATTCTTTCTCAATCAGTGCGACCACAAGGTCGTATCTGACCCCGTACCGCTTGCAAACGCAATATGTATGCACCTGCATCTTTTCTGGGAAATAGCCTCCTGTCCGGTCATATTCCTCCGGTATCTCATAGAACACGAATCCGTCTGCCTCGTCTCCCCAGTCTGCCGACATGGTGTCAAATACTGCGTACTTGTCCGGTTCTGTGTCCTGCTCCTGCTGCCCGCTTTGGCTCTCAAGCACCGCACTCTGTTCGGCTGTCTCCCTCTGCTCGTCAATCCTCTGCGTCTGTGCATCGAACTCCTGCAACTGCTGCTCGGTCTCCCCGAATGCCTTGCCGTCATACATAATCGAACAGGTCAGCACCATGCCCGCAACCGCAGTCAGTAAAACCACTGTCGTCATACATGCCCGCCATTGTCCTCCTTTCGCTCGTTCTGTTCTTTCTGTCCTCATTGCTGCCTCTCTTTCTCATTCTCGCCCGTATATAGAACATTGCATTGAAATCGTTGTAATAGATTCCCGCATCCGTGAACTCAAAATCCGGATACCATTTCATCATCTGCTCACGCACCTGCTCATGACCTTTCCTCATGGTCTCGACGTATGTTCCGATTTTCTTATAGCCTCCGGTCTTTGCGGTCGGACGCTTGGAATGAACCACCTTGATGTCGGGGTCTCTCAATCCCTGTGAGGAGTTCCACCGTTTCTCCGATTTCACTCTGTTCTTTTCCTCGACGATGTATTTCGCCATTCCAGTCAATCCGTTCTCGTCCTTTTGCAGCCTCCGAACCTCGTTCCTGCTGCTCTGATTCCAACATCTCTCGACCACATCCATGTCCATGTCGCCATCCATGACAATGTGATGATGCCACCGGATTTCCTCTGTCGGATTGTAGGCGGTCACATAGATGTATCTTGCATTCGGGAGACCTCTTTTCTTTCTCTGGTAATTCACCCGACGGATGAACTTTTGCACATTCTTGATTGCTGCGTCGATATCTCCATCCGGAGGGAGATGCTCGTCATCATAGGTCAATGTGAGCCACAAATCTCTATCTGTGAAATTCTCGTTGATAAGGCGTTCCACATACTTCCTTGCATTCTTATCATTCAGATTCCTTTGAGCCTTGTCGTTGTCCTTTTTGATTCTCTGACCCTCCGGAGGTACTTCATCCATTTTCTTGAACTGTGGATATATCTCAACCTCAAACTGGTCTCCTGCTCGTATCTCTTTGAGCGCATACACCGCCTTTCTCCCATGCTTGAACATCTGCTCCACGAAAAACTCGTGCATGTCCTCAAGGCTCTTGTTGTATGCTGCCTCATAGTCATACGGGATGAATGTCATTCCTCTCTTTCTCTTTGCCATTCTGACACCGTTCCTCCTGCTGCCTTTAATATACTTTTTCAACGACTTGTTACTATCCATCACAAGGTCGTCAAAATGGTCTAAAACCTTTTGATTCTGCGGGTTTTCCCGCTTTTTCGTGCTTGCATTATGGTGTCAGATTTGCTATAATATTTTTAGGTTTTAAGCGTCTGACACAGACTGCTAAACGGGAGACCGCTGCAACGGTCTCCTTTCTTTTTGCTCTTTTTTCTCATGCTCTGCATATTCATTTTTTAGGTGTATTCCTCGTAAATCGCCCCCTCCATATCGAACGCAAGTTGACCGTCCATGTTTTTATCTTCCATCCACCACTTGAACACTTTCAGACCTGTTGACCACTTATCGCAATTCTTTAAGCCTCTTTTTTCTCGTTCAATCAACATCTTGTCAAATGCTCTGATATATGCCTCTTTGTATTTTGGATAACGGTCAAATTCGCTCCACCGCTTATCCCCTGCCATCGGGCAACCGATACAACCGACCCTGCAATTTCCGCATCCGTATAACGGATTTAGGCGAATTGCATTTTTCTTTATATACCACCACAGAAATTCATCATCCCAGTCTATCAGCGGATTTATAATGACCTTGTGTGTTCTGAAACAGTTCTCGACAGTCCTCCTTGTCTCCGTATTATCAAGGTTCATCACAATCACTCCACCCTTATTCGTTGACAAAAAATTGTCATCTTTTTCTGCCTCTTTTAGTAAGTCTTTTTTAGGCTTTGGGATTGTGATTGCGCCTTGATTGTTTTTCCGATTCGTGCTTTCCGCTTTTCTTACACCTGTTACAATCCTTTCTCCTAATTTGCCTGTATTCTCTTTTAGGTCAGCGCAGCAATATCTCATTAAACGTGTGGGTGGTGTAACATGTCTCACAATCAACTGCCACATGCTCTCCTTTGGATAATGAATTTCATACGGAATCCCCATTTGTTCAAACTTTCGTTTTTCTTCTCGAATAAAATAGACAGTTTCCGGAGCATCTACTGTGGTATGATTATGTCGTATTGCGAAATTAAACCCATACATTTCGTTTGCTTTCAGTGCTATATGTTTTAACACGCTGCTGTCCTTGCCACCACTGTCGCAGATTATGAATTGATTCCTCTCTCTCATAAATTCGCTGAATTTATCCTCTTGTGTCTCCGGTATCTCTGGTGGTATCATCATGTGCAATATTTCTATTGCTCTTTCTTCCAGTTGTTCCATCTCGCCCTCCTCACGCTGTCGCAATCGCTGTCTTTCTCTGCTGCTCCCACTTCTGACGTTCCTCTGCTTTTCCTGCTGCCTTGCCCTCGGCATACGCAGACATCACCATGATAGTCATTGACTTCCCCTCAAGGTCGTCGATATTCATGAACTTTTCTGCCATGCTTTCAATTACTGCCTTTTTCTCATTTCTCGTCATTTCTCAACACCTCCTCGGATTCGTTCAATTTCTTTTTCTATGTTCTTTCCGGAGTAATCTGCAAGCAGCTTTTCCGAAATGTGATACGTCCAAATTGAGGACATCTGCACCGCCGTTCCTATCGGGAGTTTTCCCTGCTGCATTGCTACCCTCACAAATTGCGGTGACACATTGAGGATTGCTGCTGCCTCTGTCGGCAATATTCGTCCTATTTCCATCTTGATTCCTCCTGTTGGTGGTTCTCTCGGTCTTTTCATCCCGTCCACCCACTTTCCGGCATTGTCTACCGTGTCGATGCTTTTCGCCTTAAAAATCATCAAAAACCTGTTGACCATCCACGCACTTTCTAGCAGGTGCGACCGCTGCCATGTTTCCCACGGTATCTCTGACGCTGTCTCTCGGCTTGCCATCATCAGAGCGTCGGTTGCCATCCGGACGCTGACGGGGCGATTGTTGCCCCGTTTCGGCTTTTATATGAAAATGAATAATTTTTCATCATTGAAATTGAGAACTCGCTTGACTTCTTTCATCTTGATTCTGTATGCCTCATTCTGCATCGTTTCGCACGGATGCAGGAATTTCTCAACATCTCCGGAGAAAATCACCGAATCCTCGTCATCCTCGATGATTGTCAACTCCTCGATGTCGAATTTGCTCATGTACCCCTTTATCACATTCAACACTTTTTTCTGTTTTTCCATTCCTGTTCCTCCTGTTCTTTCTTGCCCCTGCTGCATCTCCTGCCTTATAATGAATGTGCAACCATTTCCGACTGACAGGAGGTGAGACATTGAAAATTGATATTGATTTCGACGAAATCATGAGACGAAATTTGAATGCTGCAATCAGTGCGAGCGAGGCTCTTGCCGACAAGAATCCGGATGCAGCCGGATATTCCGAACAGTTTGAGCGTTTCGCAAAAATTTCCGCAAACATCACTATCGGGATTCTTCGTGATTATCATGCGATGCTTGAGAAAACTCTCGGTACAGACGACACCATTCATTGACAAATTCGTCAACACGTTCTTTCTCATTCGGGGATTCTTCGGAATCCCCTTTTTTCCTATCTTCTTTTATTGCTTTGTTCCTCCTGTTTGTTATCTTTGATTACATTATATTTATCTATGATTACTTTGTCAACACTTTTTTGTTATCTCTGATTACTTTTTTATTGATTTTTCTGTTTTTCAGTGTTATCCTTATAGCAAATAAGGAGGTGACGCATGTGACACAAGGCGAAAGAATCAAAGAGGTGCGAAATTCCCTCGGTCTTACTCTTGAGAAATTCGGAGATAGACTTGGAGTGACAAAAGTTGCAATTTCCAATATAGAAAAAGGAAACCGCAACCTCACCGAACAGATGACAAAATCTATCTGTCGAGAGTTCGGTGTTGATTATATGTGGTTGACCACTGGAGAGGGAGAAATGTTCGTCGAGACCGACGATGACTTTTTTGAAAGAATCGACCGCA
>ENA-ORNT01000340-ORNT01000340.1-human-gut-metagenome-genome-assembly--contig:-NODE-340-length-34490-cov-18.867809_pt1 | contig 34490 bp, 27 predicted proteins | sample MGYA00242120_ERZ509032 | MGnify/ENA primary metagenome ERZ509032 (study PRJEB26280, sample SAMEA2338729) | human gut metagenome | biome: human gut; feature: human-associated habitat; material: faeces...
ATACGGAAAATAAACGGACGGGCCACGATTTCGTTGCGGAACGCCTTGCCGATCTGTGCGATACCGAAAGGCAGCTTCATGCGCCCCGTCTTCTGCACGTTCAGGTAGTTCACGAAGATGCCTTGGGCGGTTTCCGGACGCAGGTAAATAGTGGAAGAACCTTCGGCCGTAGAACCGACCTCGGTCTTGAACATCAGATTGAACTGGCGGACGTCAGTCCAATTGTGCGTGCCGCTGATGGGGCACACGATACCCTCATCCAAGATGATCTGTTTCAGTTCATTCAGGTCGCCCGCATTCATCGCATCACTGTAACGCTGGTGCAACGCATCGCGTTTCTGCTGATGTTCCAACACGCGGGGATTGGTTTCGCGGAACTTCTGCTCATCAAAGCTATCCCCGAACTTCTTGGCCGCCTTGGCTATTTCTTTGTTTATCTTTTCCTCATACTTGGCAATCTGGTCTTCAATCAATACATCCGCACGATAACGCTTCTTGCTGTCGCGGTTGTCAATCAAAGGGTCGTTGAATGCGTCCACGTGTCCGCTGGCCTTCCACGTCGTAGGGTGCATGAAGATGGCGGCATCGATACCTACGATGTTCTCGTGCAGCAACACCATGCTCTGCCACCAATATTGCTTGATGTTATTTTTCAACTCCACACCGTTCTGACCGTAATCATACACGGCACCCAATCCGTCATAGATGTCACTTGAAGGAAACACGAAACCGTATTCCTTACAATGTGACACTATTTTCTTGAATACATCTTCCTGAGCCATACTCTATTCGTAAAATATTGATAAATCTTTCGCAAAAGTACGCCTTTTTTTTCATTAAAATGTTATTTTTGCGTTAAAATAGATATATAATCGACATAAATATGAGCGAAGACAAAGACGAGTTGACAGACCTGACTACGGGAAGCCCGGAAGAGGAAAACGACGCACACTCCAATTACCAACCGGAAACAAGTCCTCACGACAGCATCACGCACCACCTGAGCGGAATGTATCAGAATTGGTTTCTGGATTATGCCTCTTACGTGATTCTCGAACGGGCCGTGCCCCACATCAATGACGGTTTCAAACCGGTACAACGCCGCATCCTGCACTCCATGAAGCGTATGGACGACGGACGCTACAACAAGGTGGCAAACATAGTGGGTCACACCATGCAGTTCCACCCTCATGGCGATGCTTCTATTGGCGACGCATTGGTGCAGCTGGGACAGAAGAATCTGCTCATCGACACTCAGGGAAACTGGGGAAACATACTTACTGGCGACCGTGCTGCCGCTCCCCGATATATTGAGGCGCGACTATCTAAATTTGCACTCGACACCGTTTTTAATCCTAAGACAACTAATTGGCAGATGTCTTATGATGGCCGTAACAAGGAGCCGATTGCGCTCCCTGTGAAATTTCCATTGCTGTTGGCGCAAGGTGCTGAGGGTATTGCCGTAGGTTTGAGTTCAAAGATTCTGCCTCACAACTTCTGCGAAATCTGCGAGGCTGCCATTGCCTACCTAAAGGGCGAACCGTTTACTCTATATCCAGACTTCCCTACTGGCGGTTCTATCGACGTTAGTAGATACAACGACGGTCAGCGTGGCGGTGTGCTGAAGGTGAGAGCAAAGATAGAGAAGCTGGACAACAAGACTCTCGTTATCCGCGACTTGCCTTTCGGCAAAACTGCCGACACCCTGAAAGAGTCGATACTGAAGGCTGTTGAAAAGGGAAAGATTAAGGTAAAGAAGGTTGACGACATGACGTCGGCAGAGGTTGAGATTCAGGTGCATCTCGCTCCTGGAGTATCGTCGGACAAGACTCTTGACGCCCTCTACGCTTTCTCTGATTGCGAGATTAATATTTCGCCAAACTGCTGTGTCATCGAAGACAACAAACCGCAGTTCTTGACTGTTAGCGATGTACTTCGCCATTCTACCGACTGCACCATGGGACTGCTGCGCAAGGAACTACAAATACGTCGTGGCGAACTCATGGAGCAACTCTTCTTCTCTTCGCTCGAAAAGATATTTATCGAGGAGCGCATGTATAAGGAGCGCCGATTTGAGCAGGCTAAGAGCATGGACGAGGCTGTGGCTTTCATCGACGAGAAGCTTACTCCTTTTAAACCAAGTTTTGTGCGCGAGATTACTCGCGACGATATTCTCCGACTCATGGAGATTAAGATGCAGCGCATACTGAAGTTCAATAAGGATAAGGCTGACGAACTCATTGCTCGCATCAAAGACGAGATAAAGGGCATCGACCACGACTTGGCTCACATGACAGACGTAACCATCAACTGGTTTAAGTTTATACTTGATAAATATGGTAAGGGTCATCCTCGCCTGACAGAGATACGCTCGTTTGACACCATAGAGGCTACCAAGGTGGTAGAGGCTAACGAAAAGCTTTATATCAACCGTCAAGAGGGCTTCGTGGGCATGGGCTTGAAGAAGGATGAATATGTGTGCAACTGCTCCGACATCGATGACATCATACTGTTCTATAAGGATGGTAAATATAAGGTGATAAAGGTGGCTGACAAGATATTCGTGGGCAAAAACGTGATGCATGTTCAGGTGTTTAAACGCAACGATAAGCGAACTACATATAATGCCGTGTATCGTGATGGTAAGAAGGGATTCTATTACATCAAGCGATTCAACGTGACAAGCATCACTCGCGACAAGGAATACGACCTGACGATGGGTACTCCAGGTTCGCGCGTAATCTATTTCACTGCCAACCCTAATGGCGAGGCTGAACTCATAAAGGTTACGCTCGACATCGACACCACGAAGAAGAAGCAAAACATATTCCTCGAAAAAGACTTCTCGGAAGTGCTTATCAAGGGACGTGCTTCACGTGGCAACCTGCTCACCAAGAAGAGTGTTCACCGTATCGGACTGAAGAGCCATGGCCATAGCACCTTGGGCGGACGCAAAGTGTGGTTCGACCCGGATGTAAACCGCATCAACTACGAGGAACATGGTAATCTGCTTGGCGAATTCTGGGATGGCGACTCTATACTCGTGGTGCTCGACAATGGCGAATTCTATATCACCAACTTCGATGCCAACAACCACTACGAAACAAACATCCTACGTATTGAGAAGTGGGAACCTCACAAGGTGTGGACGGCTGTGCTCTATGATGCCGACAACGAGGGTTATCCTTATGTTAAGCGATTCCTCATGGAGGCTATCAAGAAGCATCAGAACTATCTTGGCGACAATGTAAATAGCAAACCAATATTGCTCACCGATGTTGTTTACCCTCGTCTGCAAGTTACATTCGGTGGCGTAGATGCTGTGCGTCCTGCACTCGAAATTGATGTCGACAGCTTTATCGCTGTCAAAGGCTTCAAGGCTAAGGGAAAACGTATCTCGACTTTCAACATTGACAAGATTGAGGAACTTGAACCTACTCGTTTTCCTGAGGCTCCTGCCGAGGGCGAGGGCGAAGATACTGATACAGACGAAGAGGACGAGAACCTCGACCCTGATGCTGGCAAAACTCAGCAGCAGGTGATTGATGAGATAACAGGTCAGCTAAATCTATTCCCCGACGAGTAAATGCGACGATTCACTATATTGCTATGTCTTGTAGCCTCGCTGGCTTATGGTCAACAGCAGACTGGCGAAGATAGAAGTGTAGAGCAGCCGTGCGAAGGTAGAACCATAGAGCGTTCTACCATGCTCGGCATTGGTTCTACAGAAATCCTTGACACTTATCTATCGCAAGAGAAATATCGAGGCACCGAAGTGCGCTTCGTTTCTCACACCATCGCAAAGCGTCCGCAGTCGCGTTGGTCGCGACTAATCATTCACCAAGGATTCCTTGCTTGGGCAGACACTCGCTCGGAAAACGGTGGAGAAATGGAGGGCATCTACAATTTCCAATATGGATATTTGTATAATTGGCACTTATGCCAAAAGCGTTTGCATATTGCTGCTGGCGCTACTGCCGATGCTACTTTGGGTGTGCTCTACAACACTCATGGTGGCAACAATCCAGCGCAAGCGAAGTTGCAGTTTGCCATCACGCCAACAGCCGCTGCCGACTATAGCTTCAGCATAGGATCTCTGCCGTTAAAGGCTTCATTCGAGGTTGGCATTCCGCTCATGGGCTTTATGTTTTCGCCCAACTACGGACAGTCGTACTACGAGATTTTCAATCGTGGCAACTACGACCACAACGTGGTATTCACTCATCCCGTCAACGCTCCTTCCTTGCGACAGATGCTTGCAATAGATGCAACATTTGGTCGCACCACTCTACGCATAGGCTACCTTGGCGACATTCGCCAGTCTAAGGTCAACAACATCAAGGCTCACACCTACACCCACGCCTTCGTGCTTGGCTTCACCCGCAAATTCTCTGTTCAAAATCTATGAAAAAGCATCTATTCTTTTTCTTCATAGCTCTCGTAGCCATTATCCCGTCGTTGTCGTCGTGTATCGACGAGGATGAATACACGGATTCTCCATCGGGCAATTTCGAAGCCTTATGGAAAATCATCGACGAGCACTATTGCTTCTTCGACTACAAGAATGTGGATTGGAATGCCATTCATGCTAAATACAAGCCACAGGTGGCTGGCGACATCACCACGTCGCAACTATTCGAGGTGCTGGGAAATATGCTTGGCGAACTGCAAGATGGTCACGTAAATCTATATTCGCCATTCGATGTGGCACGCTATTGGAAATGGCACGAAGACTATCCTTCTAACTATTCCGACACCCTAATCTCGAAATATCTCGGCACCGACTATCGCATCACTTCAGGCATGAAATACCGTATTCTCGACGATAATACCGGCTACATCCGTATGCCGTCGTTTGCTTATGGCATTGGTGCCGGAAATCTCGACAACATTCTCTATTATCTTGCTCCATGCCAAAAGCTCATCATCGACATTCGCGATAATGGCGGCGGACTGCTGACGAGTGCACAAGAGCTGGCGGCAAGGTTTACAAACGAGAAAATCCTTGTTGGCTACATGCAACACAAAACGGGCAAAGCCCACAATGCCTTCTCATCGCTCGAACCGCAATATCTAAAGCCTGCCAAGGGCATAAGATGGCAAAAACAAGTGTGCGTGCTCACCAATAGAGCCGTTTATAGTGCTGCCAACGAGTTTGTGATGTATATGCGCCAATGTCCTAACGTCACCATCGTAGGCGACAAAACAGGCGGAGGTGCAGGTATGCCTTATTCAAGCGAACTGCCGAACGGTTGGATTGTGCGCTTCTCTGCTTGCCCTATGTTTGATGCCAACAAGCAGTCTACAGAGTTTGGCATAGAGCCCGACATCAAGGTCTCGCTCACCGATGCCGACTTCAGCAAAGGCATCGACACTATAATCGAAGCGGCACGGGAAAAGTAAAAAGGTAAAAAAGTAAAAAGGTAAAAGGGTAAAAGAAGTTAGAAAAGTTAAAGCCGTATGTTTTATGGCTAAAAACAAAAAAATATCGCAATTTCTTCGTTATTTCAAAATATTATTCATACCTTTGCATTCGCTTTTGCGCCTGTGGCGAAATTGGTAGACGCGCCAGACTTAGGATCTGGTGTTTCGCGACGTGTAGGTTCGAGTCCTATCAGGCGCACCCTTAAAAATGCTAAGTAGTTTATTATCAACTATTTAGCATTTTTCGTTTAATAAAATTGCTACTGTTTTTGCTACTGTTTGCCTGAATAACTCCCATTTCAGCCTCAGCAAAGGAACGAAAAAGCGACCATCCATCACGGACAATCGCTTTAAATGTTCAATTAAAATTAGCCATTACGGCTATATTCAGGCGCAAAGATACAACTTTTTCCCCACATTCCTACACGTTATTAACATCTTTCATAAAACTTTTAAAGGTGTCTTCATCCTCTGCAACCATTCTCGAAAGTTCCTCATAATTCAGCCCCAACTCTTTGCAGTTCTTCAAAAGTACCGTTTGAGCGTCCCTGAGAGTTCTAAACACTGGGTGAGGTTCTAACTTCTCCCCATAACGTGTTTGTACCACTACCGTGGTGCTTTCCAACGTCCCCAACTCTTTACGGCAAAGTTCCATTGTGTTGAGGCTTATTGCAGTAGAATCTATTAGCAAAGTCATTCCATCATTATACTTGCCATTCTTCTTCAATACCGCCTTAATACGGCTTACATAATTCTTCATATCTCAATAATTTACAAAAGTACACGATTTTATTTTTTAGCCCCTTGCGTGGAGAAAGGAGTGGGTGAGGTTTAGGCGACCCACCCACCCCCCAATAAAAAAAGTACCCCCCACCTCAGGGCTTGCAAACATTCTTGCACATCTTGGAGAAAACTTTGCTCCACTTCCCCAACTTCTGCAAATGTTCTTGCAGTTTCAACTCTTCGGCAAAGGTTCTCACTCTGTTTGGTCTGAGGCTTGGGTTACAAATAGGTGCAAAAGCTTGCAATCGCACCACCTGACACGCACACACAAACGGCTCTTTGTTGGTGTGTCTGACTGCAAATAAAGCCATCAGGGCAACCGCAAAGGAAACATCAGGGGTTTCACCATCTTTCACCATATTAGGCTCTATAATGCAACGGTACAACTCATCTATTACAGAGGCTGCAAAGTTTGCCTTTTCCTTTGGCTTCATTGCTTTAACTTCCACCTCTGCCTCCGTACCATTAAACAAAGGAACAATCAGGGTATTAAAGAAAGCCTTTAGCAATCTTTCCTTTTGTTCCTTGCCGTTCTCTGCCTGAAAGCACATAAACGGCTCACTTCCTGAGTTTGTAGTAAACTCTGCCAACACTACATTTTCAAACATCTTCTTCATTGTTATCTTCTCCATAATTAAAGTTACTAAAATCTTCTTCAACACTCTTCGCTCTTCCCGCCTCCGACAACTGCCAATAAACAGAGGCAACGGTGGCACTTGGCAACGTTGAGGCTGAGGCTATCAAATTGTTATACTTGGTATCAGCTGCCGCCTCATCGTACTTCTCAGGGCACAAAGCCGAAAGCCTATGAAACATTACTCTTCCATCCTCCCCAAACGTTGAGGCTATGGCAAGCCCCATCTTTACCCATTCCTCATAATTGGCAAAAGCCATCAGGTTCTCAGCCTCAGCCTTTTCAATGGCAAGTAACATCTTTACCGCCTCTGTGGTATTGTCTGCCCTCTCCCTATCAGGTGGCAACCTTGCAGCTTGCAGCACATAAGGGAACGGCTTCACGTTCTCGTTAATGTACGGTGTGCCATCATACGACACAAAGAAAGCGTGTGCCACATCTTTGCAAGCCTCATCGGCAACCATTCCATAACGTTTCAGGAAATACCTCACGGCTGCCATATAATGCTCTTTGCGCTTCTCTGTGGAGTGAATCGGTAATATTACCCTCCATCCCTTGCCACTACATGAAAGCCCACAATACAAAATAAAGGGGTCGCCATCCACCACTTGCTTGAAAGCCCTGAAAGCCAAATTAGGCTTTTCCGTGTCTGGGTCATTGTCCTTGCCATCGAAATCTAAGGCAATCAGGGGAACAACCTCAGTTATTTTATTGGCTCGCCTCTCCTTGGAGAAAACTCCCATCGCAAATAAAGGTAACTTCTTTTTGAGTTCCTTTTGTTCGCTACTATGATACTCAACGGCTCGCACCGCCTCCACTCGCTCCTTATATTCGCCACTTGTTAAAATGGCTCTCAGGGGTTGAGGCTCTTTGTCTGCCATCGCTCGCACATCTTTAAACGTGCTTACCTTAATATCTAAATATTGCTTCATACTACTTCGTTTTTATTGTTTAGTGCAAAGGTGCAAATTAGTGCAAATCAGGTGTCTTGCACCAAATCCGCAATAGTGTTTTTGTGTTAGTGCAAGCGCACCCCTATAGGGGTGCTTGCACTTGCACTAAATATTGCACCGCTTTTCGCCCTTGTTTTCCTGACTTGGTGCAAAAGCCATCTTTGCACTAAATCGGGTCATTATCCACTAACACGTATTTCTTGCCATCAACCTTTATAATGTTGGAATCCTTGGCAAACTTTATTTTGTTCTTTGCCGTTCTCTCAGCCACTGCCGCCTCCATCATATACTTTTCGGTGAGTTCCTTATAAGTGAATCCATCAGGCACTCCCTCAAATATAGTGTTCATCTTTGCCAATACCTCCATTAAATCCTCTTCGCCCTTGGTAGTCTTTACATCAGGCGACCAAATAGGCACACCGTCCGCACCTATGGAAAAAGAGAAATCAGGAATGACAATATTTCGGCAATCGCTTTCGGAAACATTGAAAGTGCCATCGTTCTTTTTCACCTCGAAAACATCAGAGGCTTTTTGTAGTAACAACGTGCCTAAATGTCCTTTCATATCGGAATCATCTTTGCGCTTGTTGGTATGCAATACGTTTATTATCGCCACATCATTCTCAGCCGAAAGCCTCATCAGGGAGTTAATAATTTCGCTTGACTGCCCCACATCGTTGAAATCCTCCAACAAATCGGCTACTCCATCAATTACCGCCACTGTGGGAGCGTTTTCCCTGACTACCCTTTCAATGATAGGCAACCGCTCGGAAATTGCAGCAGAGCGCAAAGAATAAGCCTTAAAGCGTTCATTGTTCCGCTCCGTGCTCCACTTCATCAGGGAATAAACACGTTTTGCAAGTGCTGCCGTGTTTCTCTCGTTTTGCTCCGTATCGAAATACAATACCTTTGCGCCATCTTCAACGGCTTCAAATTGAAAGTCCTTGCACCCCATCACGCTTGCAACGAAAACAGTACAAAGAAAACTCTTTCCGTTCTTACTCTTCGCCTTTACCGCCTGAATGTCGCCCCTTGGTAATGTCCCCACACCATTCAGGCGCACCGTAAAACGTGGCTCTGGGTAAACCTGAGTAATGTCTATTTCGTAAGCCTCAGAGGTTTCACACAAGCCCCAACGTTTTGCAGCCTCAACGCCAAACGGCTTTCTTGCTTCCCTGACTGCCATTTGCACCTCTTTAGGCAAATCGTCCATCAGGTCGTAAAACTTGTATTGCTTCATCCTCTGCCCTCCAATAGCTTTTCAATGTCCGACAACTTGTAATAAACCGAATTGCCCACCTTTGACGGTACTAAATACTTTGTTTTCTTCCATCGCCACAAAGTGTTTTCCGACACACTCAACTTTTCGGCTGCCTCCTTTTGGGTGAGATAGCTTTCAGGTGTCTTCTGTTTGCTGCCTATATTGATAGCCTCATTAATCAAGCTCAAAGCAAACTCTTTCAAGTCTGTGGGTGTTACTGTTATTGAAACGTTCGCACCGCTTTCTAACAAAGTTTCTATTCTCATATTATAAACGTTTTATTTCCCTTTTGCGGCTCTCGGTGTCTGTTTGGGCTTCTCCCCACCTATTCCGTTTCAAGAATGGCAAAGGAGCAAACAGAGGCGACCCCTTGCCATAACTTGACGGTGCAAAATTAAAAAGAATCTCAGGGAATAAAACGCATAATGGAATCAATGGAAAAAGAATGGAATTATAGCGGAAAACACATAAGACAAATATAATAAAAACAAAAAAAGAGAGGCTTTCGCCTCCCTCCTTTATACTCTAACATACTTAATCAATGCCTCATAATTCCACCCTCTTTCGCCCTTGCGCTCGGGCACTATCGCCTGAATTTCATTATTAAAAAACTGCTTGAAATTCTTGGCAATCTTTGCAAAGTGCTTTTCGTAATAGGTTTTCACAAGTTCTCGTCCACTCATCGTTTTCAACCTTTCAAAGAAAGCGTCCATATCATCTATGCACTCCCCATATTTCAGGCGAAAAGCCGCCTTTTCTTTGTTCTCCTGAGAGTTCTCCGTGTCGGTGTCCTCTTCCTCAATCTCCCCTATTACTTGGAGATACTCCCTAACTTTACCGCTGAGGCTAAAAGTCAATTTAGGGAATCCACCACAAACAAAGGAACGCAATTTATACCACTTATCAAACATCAGGTGGCTTTCCTCTTCATCGTACCCATTGCGCCAACGAAAATAAAAGTTTCGTTCTTGCGTGAAAACATCTTCCACCAAATCACTTGCAGTATCTTCTAAGTCTATATTATCATCATACACAACAGAGGAAATAAGGCTTTTCGCCCATTCCTCTAATACGTGGTCGTTCACTTGGGGAAATCTCATTTTGTTCTTTACGACTTCCATTTTATCGTAAAAATCGGTTTCTCCATCCACCCAGTTAATTAATTTATCTTCAAATGTTAGCCAAACCTTTTCCATATCTCAGCCTTTTTTAGTTCTTGGTACTTCTGTTATTATCTCGCAAAAGGAGTTCCGTTAATTGTGTCGTTAATTGCATTATCTGCCGACTTTGCGCCTCTATGATAGAAAGCAAACGGTTTATGGTTTCGCCATCGTTTACACCTGAGTTTATAATATTACTGCCAACGTTTGTGTTATTATCTCCTATAACTCCATTATTAACGTTTATCGTAATATTAGCCCCATTGCCCACCGTTTGCAGCCTCATCAGGTACTCCCTTAAAGCCATTTTCTTTCAGCAGTTTAAAAGCTGCCTCCACTTCTGCCTTTACCACATTCGCCATAAAGCCATCCTTTATCCTAATTGGTTGATTACATCTAACAAAGTGGAATCCTCGATTTTACGATAACGTGAAAAGGCTTTCGATCCCTCAACGTGTCCGCTCATCTTACCAATTATATTCGGGTCGCTCACCTTAAAGTAAGCATTGCCCACAAAGGTACGTCTCGCCAAATGGCTACTTGCTATTTCATTAATAGGCTTTATCTCGTTCTCCCCTGACTTTGGGTTTCTTACTACCACATTGCGAGTTATCCCCACCTTTGTAAATATTGCCTTTATAGCTTCATTGTACTTCTGTGGAGTAATGAATGGAAACAAACGACCATCTGGAACACTCCCTTTGTACTTCTCTATCAGTTCCACCGCTTTAGGGTGTAATGGTACACGTGCCTGCAAAGTTTGGTCGCCCTCATCCTTTGTTTTGTGTGGAGCGTAAACCAACACGCCATTTATTATATTATCCTCTGTTAGCTTTATCAGGTCGCCCACACGGCAACCGACAAAGCATTGAAATACAAAAATATCTCTTTGCACCTCCAAACTCTTAGAGCCTGAGAAATCGAAATCCGCAATAGCGTTTCTTTCTTCTATGGTAATATAATAAGGAGTGCCAAACTTTTCACTTCCTATCTTTATACCGTCAAAGGGTCTATTCTTCGTTTTGTCGGTTTCATAAAGCCACACAAAGAAAGCCTTTAGTTTCTTGGTGAGTTTAACAAGCGTGTTATCGCCTCTAACCACTAACTTACATTGCCCTCTCTTTACTCCAATAGGGTAACTTTTGAGTAGCTTCTGAAAGATTTTAGGGTATTCCTCGGACAAACTCTTTTCGTTTCTCAGGTAGTCCAAAAAATCCTCTATGTCGGTACGTGTCACTTTATCCACATCGAAAGAGAAATCTTTGTCCTCCGTGGCTCTTCTGAATCCCTCATAACGTGCCACATCACGCACAAGTACACGAATGGCTTTCGTGTGGTCTATCGAAAAATCTTTCTTTTCCAAATATTCCTCTGCCAACTCGTAAAAACTCTTTTTAGCCTCAACCTTTGGAGCGTATTTTTCAGGGTGGTTAAATCTATCCACCACCTCCTTAAACCAAACAGAGTTTATTTGCTCTTTGGGAGTGTCTGACACTTTGCCCATAATGTAGGCGCAAAGGGCATTCATCTTCTTTAATTGGTCTTCGTGGTACTGCACATCGTTTCCCACTTTGCGCCTATTAACCACTATCTCCCCATTACGGAAATTATCAGGTGTAACAAAGATACCCGACTTTGAACGCACAAAATAATCATTGCCATTTTTCAGGCTAATCAGTATTTCCGCTAAATTAGTGTCGGCTTGTACCTTTGTAGATAAACGTTTGTATATTGCTGCCATAACTCATATAATTTTAATTGAACGCTGCAAAGATAAGACTTTTATTTCAGACTGCCAAACATTACAGTAGCAATTTTGGTTTTTGCTACTGTTTTTGCTACTGTTTAACCTAATAAGATAAAATCCTATATAATGAAACGTTATAAGTGAACAACTAATAATTGTTGATTTTCAGATAGTTACATTATCTTTCCTTTTAAAGCTTTTATATCTGCTTTTATAAATTGTGTTCCTATCAGGCGCACAGAATAGAATCCTAACTGCTTGAATATGAGCAGTTAGGATTTTTGCTTTCTACAAGTCAGTTATTACATGGTAAAGATTTACAATTATTGCTGTCCGGTAAACAATTATTCAGCCCGTACTCCAATAATAATGATATCACCATGAAATCCCTAGAATATTTATATCAATGAAAGAACTATTATCAACTATTTTACTTACCTTTGCAGTTGTGTTCTCCTATGCTCAAGCCGATGGACGGAGGAGTATGGAAGGACAAAACTGGCAAACACATTAACGCCCACGGCGGAAACATCTTCAATTACAAAGGCACATACTATTGGTATGGCGAAAGTCGTTCTGCCACAGGCAATGGACAACCTATATTAAAAGAACTACAAATAAAAACTATGTACAAAAAGAAACTACTAATTTTAGTTTTAGTGCTTGCTTTTCTTCCTTTCACCACTATGAGTGCGAAGAAGAAAGTGCAGCAGACAGATCGTGATTATTGGGCTTCACTTGCCTACAAGATGGCACAGCCTGTGTTGGAAAACATGGCTAAGGGCGAACTACAGAAGAACATGCAGACAGAATTCAGTCCAAGTTTCGATAATCGCAACCGCAAGGTGCTATACATGGAATGCTTCGGTCGTCTAATGGCGGGCATTGCTCCATGGCTCACATTGCCCGACGATAATACCGCAGAGGGTAAACAGCGTAGCCAGTTGCGCGAATGGGCTTTGGCTTCGTATCGTAATGCTGTTGACCCAAAAAGTCCTGACTATCTTTGCTGGGGCATTGGCGGTCAAAACCTTGTAGACGCTGCCTATGTGGCAGAGAGCTTCTTGCGTGCTTACGACACCTTGTGGAAACCCCTTGACGAAGTTACTAAGCAGCGTTATCTTGCAGAATTCCGCAAACTGCGCAAGATAGACCCTCCTTACACCAACTGGCTTCTATTCTCGTCAACAATAGAAAGCTTCATGGCAAAGGCTGGTGGTGAATACGACCAATATCGTGTAAACTCTGCTTGTCGCAAGATAGAAGAATGGTATGTTGGCGACGGATGGTATGCTGACGGTCCTTCGTTTGCCTTCGACTATTACAGCTCATACGTATTCCATCCTATGTATCTTGAAACTCTCCAGGCTATGATAGATGCTAAGGCTAACACACGCCTCGACTACAAGAAATATTACGACCGCGAACTAAAGCGCTGTCAGAAATACAGCATCATCCTCGAACGTTTCGTTTCTCCTGAAGGCACATTCCCTGTGTTTGGCAGAAGCATTCCTTATCGCATGGCAGCAATGCAGCCTCTTGCACTCATGGCATGGTATCAGACATTGCCTAAGGACCTGACCAACGGACAGGTGCGCAACGCTCTTACCAAAGTGCTTCATCGAATGTTTGACCATCAGCAAAACTTCAACAAGGGTGGCTACCTAACGATAGGATTCTGCGGCAGTCAGCCAAATGTGGCAGACTGGTACACTAACAATGGTTCGCTCTATATGACTACTCTCGCCTTTATGCCACTCGGATTGCCTGCTGACCATCCATTCTGGACCGACCCTTCACAGCCTACTACTCAGGAAAAGGCATGGAACGGACAAGCTTTCCCAAAAGATCACCATTGGAAGGATAATATACAGACTAAAGACAAATGGTAAATAAAATATATAGAATGAAGAAGAATATCTTTTTTGCCGTAATAATGGCACTTGCTGTTCTGCCACTACAGGCAAAAAACTGGACACGAGAGCAGGTGGCTGAAGTTATCACCAAGGTGAACGACTATTGGCAGACACACAACAAAGCCGAAGTACGATCATTCTGGGACAACGCAGCCTACCACACAGGCAACATGGAGGCATACCATCTGTTGAAAAACGAAGCTCAGCTCAACTATACTCGTCGTTGGGCTTGCCATAACGACTGGAGTGGAGCAACAGAGGCAGATCCTGCCAAGTGGAAGTACAAGAAATATGGCGAAGGCAAAGACTATGTGCTATTCGGCGACTGGCAAGTTTGTTTCCAAACTTACATCGATCTCTACAACCTTGCTCTTGCGCAGGGTGCCACAGCTGAGCAAAAGTATTTCATGGTAAAACGTGCCAAGGAAGTGATGCACTACGAGGCATACTCTAAAGCCAACGACTATTGGTGGTGGAGCGACGCGCTATATATGGTGATGCCTGTAATGACAAAGATGTATAAGCTTACTGGCGACAAGCAGTATCTCGACAAACTCTACGAGAATCTCTGCTATGCTGACGAGATTATGCTTGACAAAGAAACAGGCTTCTATTTCCGCGATGCTCGCTATGTTTATCCTAAGCACAAGAGTGTGAACGGCAAAAAGGACTTCTGGGCTCGTGGCGATGGATGGGTGCTTGCAGGACTTGCTAAGGTTTTGCAAGACATGCCAAAAGACTATGAACACTATCAGTTCTTCGTCGACAAATTCAAGCGTCTTGCTGACATCGTAGCAAAAACACAACAGAAAGAAGGCTACTGGACTCGCTCTATCATGGATCCTAACCATGCTCCTGGACCAGAAACAAGTGGTACTGCTTTCTTCACCTACGGATTGCTATGGGGTGTTAACAATGGCTATCTTGCTCCGAAGGAATACAAGAAAACCATTGAGCGTGCATGGACATACCTCACCGAAACAGCTATGCAGGCAGACGGCAAGATTGGCTACGTGCAGCCTATCGGCGACCGTGCTATTCCTGGACAGACTGTAGATGCAAATTCACAAGCTAACTTCGGAGTGGGAGCATTCCTGCTTGCTGCTTGTGAATACTATAGATATTTGTAATCTGTACTGTATTTACGTTTAAATATATTTTGTCAACGAGGGTGTATCAAACGCTAGCAAACTGCTTATGCCTTTTGATACACCCTCGTTGTCGTTTTTCAATATAACTATAGCAAGTAGTTGTCTATTGTTGTCACAATAGTCGTTGTTCCTAATTCTTGTTATCCAACAGAGCACGTCTAAGATCATCATCTTGCGCCAACCCTAACTTTTTTCTGATGTTGCCCCTCACCGTACTCACGTTTGAGACGCTCTTACCCAAGGCGGTAGAAATATCCTTCAGGGTAAGTCCCTGCTCAACGAGGCGGCAGACATCAAGCTCGGCTGGCGTAAGCATAGGGAAACGTTCGCTCATATCTTTACGTTGGCAAGCCTGTATATGCTCTATCTGGTTTGCCACTTTTATGATGTTGTGCAACGTCTTTTTGTCGAGTTGCGCCATCAGTTCCTTATCATAAACAGCGGTAGTGTCTTGGGCTTTTGCCAGTTTTAAGAGCGCCAACAGCTCGTTCTTTCTCATGTTGAACACATTCAACACTTGGTCTATGGTGTTGGCATAATCGTCGAGCTCCATTTGTTGCTCACGTAACAGCTTATTAGCCACGAAACCAAAAATGGTGGTTGCAACACTCGTAAAACCAAATATAACAAGCAGCTGACTATACATCGAATTGTCGGTGATATAGTGGCAGAGGAACATTGATATTATATTAATGCACGTGCAGACAAGCGAAATGCGGGGCAAGATAGAAATGCTGGCTATAAGCACAAGGATGTAGCAAACAGTTATGTTGACCGTAGTGAGCATGGGGTCATGCCCCCCCCATAGAGGCTAAGACCAGCAGTCGCACATTTTGTATAATTATAAGGGAGAAGAGGAAAGCGCTCATTATATACTTCAGCTTTTTTGGTCCTTTTACTATATATACAATTAGTGACACTGCCGACACCAAGACGTAAAATGCCGAGCATACCAATGCAGGCTTAATGGTCAAGCCGTAGGAGCCAAAGAGGTGAAGGCTAAAGAGAATGATTGAGATAGGCGCAAAGGTTAGAAAGATGAGCTGTCGGAAGTAATCACGGCGCCCCACCCTTGTGCGATCAAAATATGTGTGTAGGCGATTATTCATATTTCTAAGTTTAGTATTCCAAACTACAAAGGTAGTGTTTTTTTATTGATTTTGCGTCTTTTGCGTCTCTTTTTTATGCTTTTGCGTCATTTTGCGCCAGCCTAAAATTGAGCAAACATCATTATTATTGGTAAATTTGCAGACTGACTGATGTGATTCTCACGTCTACAACTTCTGTTTTTATCAATAATAAATATTTTGAATATGAAGAAATCTACAATTTCTAAACAATGGTCTTACATAACAGACCTTTACTCAACTAATGCAGTCAAGAGCCGCAGACTCTCTCTGCTCATGTTGATGTTGCTCACGTTGTTGTTTGTGCCTACACGTATGGTGGCGCAGACAGATTACGACACGTCTGTAAAGTTTACAGCCATAGAAGGTAACCCTGTGGGCCACGGTATTGCTATGACTTACAATAATCTCTTTGATGGCAAAAAGACACGAGGTAATTTCTCCATGTGGGGCTGTTATTTTTATGGCAGTGCATATGTCATCTTCGAAGCCAGCAAGGCAGGAGTGCCTGTGGGCTACACCATCACAACGGGTGAAGACAATGCAAGTTTTAACGGTCGCAATCCGTTGTCATGGAAGCTCTATGGCAACAATACAGGCGAAGATAGTAATTGGACACTCATTCAGGAGGTAAGCAACGACGAGAAGCTCGAGGATAAGAACTATGCTTCGTACGACTTCAAATGCGAAGGTTCTACTTATTATAAATATTTTAAATGGGAAATCACGGCTATTCATAAAGGAAATTTTTTGCAGGTAGGCGAGTTTGAACTCAAGCTCAAAACAACCTGTTCGCACAAGAATGCCGATGGTTCGTCTGCCCTTGGCAAAGCTATCGAAACCATTGAGGCTACTTGCGTAGAGCATGGCTATACCACACACGAATGCTCTATTTGTCATTCCATAGTAAAAGTAGATAATAATGATGAGCTAAAGAAGCACACACCCACCCATCATGTGCAGATAGATGCTACATGTACAGCAACTGGTAAAATAGAATACTGGCAGTGCAGTGTGTGCAAAAAACTCTTCAGCGACGCTAATGCTACTACTGAGATTACGGATGCTGCCAGTCTTGATATTCCCGCAAAAGGTCATAAATACAATAGCGAAGGCACCTGTACTGTATGTGGTGTAGTAAACCATCGCTGTGCTTTGTTCGATAACCTGGATGGTATAACCAATGTTACCATTACTGACAATGATGCCAGATATCCTTGGCAGATGCTGAACTTGGAAGCAGATGGAATGAAAAATCTTGGCTTCGATATTCCAAAAGGAAGCAAAGGATTGATGTCGGATAATTATGATCAGGGATCTACTACATCAAGGACTGTAGTCACGTTCACAGTAGAAAAGCTTATATTATTGACGTTTAAGTATCTCGTTTCTTCAGAAGAAGATGATAAAGCCACTATTACTTTAGATAGTAAAACGTATGGGACGATTAGCGGAATTAAGGAAATAGAGATTAAAGCATTATTATCTGCTGGCAAGCATTCTTTGAATTTGTCTTACAAGAAAGACCGTATGTATAAGAAAGGTGCTGACCGCGCATTCATATACAATCTGAAAACAGCAACCACTATTTCTGACTATGTAGCCCAGTACGATGATACGAACACTACATTGACTTTCAAGAAAGTTACTGATGCCAATATATCAGATATAGTAAACAACAGTGTCATTGTAGACCAATATAATAATGTGAAAGAAATTTGCACAACTTTAGGAAATGTTACTATCAAGAATATCGTTTTCGATGAGAGTTTCAATACATACGCTCCTACATCGTTGAAAGATTTCTTTAAGAACTGCACAGCATTGGAAACAATTTCAGGTCTTAAATATTTGAACACAGCGAATGTGACGGATATGGGATATATGTTCTCTGGCTGCTCCGCTCTCACCTCGCTCGACCTCACTAACTTCAACACGTCAAAAGTGGAGTCTATGCGCGATATGTTCGAAGACTGCTCCGCTCTCGAATCTCTCAACCTCACTAACTTCAACACAGAGAATGTGACGGATATGTATGGCATGTTCTATAAATGTGAGAAACTCTCTTCGCTCGACCTCTCAAAATTCAACACAGAGAAAGTGGAGGATATGTCATGGATGTTCTCTTACTTGAAGCTCTCTTCGCTCGACCTCTCTAATTTCAACACAGAGATAGTGAGGGAGATGTTTAACATGTTCTCTTTCTGTCAGAACCTCTCTTCGCTCAACCTCACTAATTTCAACACAGAGAAAGTGACGGAAATGTCACGCATGTTCGAAGGTTGCTCCGCTCTCACAACAATCTACGCCAGCGATAAGTTTATAATAGACAAGTACAATAATGGTTATAAAATGTTCAATGGTTGTAAATTGCTCAAGGGTGCTCTTCCAGAGTATGACGATAATAAGAAAGACGAACAATACGCCAACTACAAGACTGGCTACTTCACCAAGCTGGTTGGCAAGAATGGTGATGAGAAGATAGGAGCAGTGGGAGAAATTCTTACTGCGGATAATCTCACTCTTGCCGATGATAAGGATTTCGTGGCTTACGAGCCATTCACAGCTACAACAGCTACTTACAACCGCACAATGAATACTGGCACAACATGGGCTACGCTCTGTCTGCCTTTCGAAGTGTCGCTCGAAAATAAGGACTTCCGTGCCTTCAAACTGCTTTCGGCTAACGAGACAACTAACACGATAGAACTCGAAGAGATTACGACAAGCATCGCAGCTGGTACTCCTGTCATCATTAAGATGAACAACGGTGTGACCGCTCTCAACTTCTCTGTTGAAAACAAGGAGATTGCAAATAACGTAAAGACCTCAGCAACGGCAGACAACAACTATCAGCTCCAGGGCATCTACACACAAAAGGAGTTCAGCAAGGATGTTGACAACAACTGCTACATCGTGAAGGGCAACAAGCTGATGAACCCTGCCAAGCTGTTGGCAAATACTAAGGTAACAAAGGTGGCAAGCAAGCCGTTCCGTGCTTACATGGTAGACAACTCTTCTGCTCCTACTGCTGGTGCCAAGATGTTCAGTATCGCCATCGGTGGCAGCACAACAGCCATCGACAGCATCAACACTATTGCTGACGACAATGCCATATACTACGACCTGCAGGGCAAGCGCCTCAATGAGCCTCAAAAGGGTATCAACATCGTGAAGCGTAATGGCAAAACTATGAAAGTTATAATCAAATAAACACTTTGAACGATATGGAAAAGAAAGAATATATAAAGCCCGAAATGAAGGTCTACCAAATAGAGACTCCATCTATCCTCGCTGGATCAGAAATCAAGGTGGCTACGGAAGATGATTACAGCAATTTAGAAGACCTTGTTAATCCAGATGGCTCCCTCGATGCTGACTAAAAACAGCCTCACCCACAACCCATCCCCAAAAGGGAGGGGAGTAATTAGACTTGTTGGGGAGATCTTAGCTTGAGATTCTAACATAAGTTAGGGTTGCAAACGACACCAATGCCGTTTGCAGCCCTAATTGATTTTATTATATGCGGTAATATTAAGCAAAGTATTGGCTTTGATTGTCAGTATTGTCGTTATATAAACTATCTGAGGTTGTATTTGTTGAATGAGTTGTATTTGTTGTCTTCTCTCATAATCCACAATTCACGGAAAAGCCTTGTTTTCAATTTGGTATTTTCATGCTTTATGTGTAGTTCCCATCAGCTGTCTAAAGCATTGAATGGACATTCCGCAAATACCTCATGGCACTCATGCCATGAGGTATTTGCATTTAATTCAACATATATCAAAAGATTAGCCTTCAGCTTTTAGATCCTATAAATTGACACATAAATCATCTATTGAACACAAGAATCACTATCTGACATAATATTTCATTGCTTTCATTCGTTATTCTAACAGGAAATCGCTACTTTTGTGCATCTAAACTATTAAACATATGACCAAAGAAATAAACATACATCAACTTCTATTAGGCGGTGAGCGTGTGACACTCGAATGCAAGAAAGCGACGAAAGGTGTACCAACCTCTCTTTGGGACACCTATTCCGCTTTTGCCAACACTTATGGTGGTACCATTCTATTGGGTGTGGTTGAGCACATGGATGAGCATGACAAGGCCAAGCGATTTGAGATAGTAGGTGTTGAGGATGCCGACAAAATTCGCAAGGACTTGTGGAATATTGTCAACAGCAAAGAGAAAGTGAATGTAAATCTTTTGCATGATGACGATATACAGACAATAAATTTTGATGGTAAGGAAATCATTGCCATCAATGTTCCTCGTGCAGATTATACAATCCGTCCTGTCTATATCAACAACAATCTGTCAAGAGGCACATTCAAACGCAACCATGAAGGCGATTATCATTGCACGGAACAAGAATTGAAGATGATGCTTCGTGATGCCAATGAGGCAGGCAACGACAGACTGATTTTGGAGTATTACACGATGGATGATATCGATATTCCTACCTTGGAACGTTATCGTATCATGTTCAAAACTGACAACCCAGATCATGTATGGAATGAACTTGACCACAAGGAGTTTTTGAAACAACTTGGAGGATATGCTATAAATCGAAAGGAAGGAACAGAGAGCTTGACAATGGCAGGATTACTGATGTTTGGCAAGGGGCTACCAGTGCGCGAACGATTCGACAATTTGCGAATGGATTATATTGACAAGTCGCATTTAATAGGCGACCAACGATATAGTGACCGGCTGACTTATGATGGCACTTGGGAAAACAACCTTTTCAATTTTATAAGAATGGTATTACCAAAATTGACAAGTGACTTGCCACGCCCTTTCAAAATGGAAGGTGTAGTTCGCAAAGACGATTCCCTACAACACAAAGCTGTACGTGAAGCTGTGACAAATATGATTATCCACGCAGACTTCATGATAAATGGTCTTCTTAGAATTGAAAAATATGATGATAGGATAGTACTTACAAACCCAGGTCTGTTGAAACTGCCAATAGAACAGATTTATCATGGTGGAGAATCAAAGGCAAGAAACCAACGTATGCAAAATATGTTCCGCATGATAGGTTATGGAGAGAACATTGGTTCTGGCTTTCCACTCATTCTAAACGCTTGGAATGAAAAGCATTGGATAAAGCCAGAGTTATTGGAACAGCCTGAACTTATGCAAGTAAAATTGACTCTGCATATTCAAAACGATGTTGCATCTGGTTCATCGAATGACCCAATAAATGACCCAATAAATGACCCAATAAATGAGCCTGTAAATGAGCCTGTAAACTTGACCGAGAGACAGAAGTTGATTCTACAGATGCTCTCCGAGGACAAGAGTCTTAGCAGAGAAAGACTTTGCGAAAAGACTAACCTTTCCGATGCTACCGCCAAACGTGAGATTGCCTTTCTTAAGAAAACTGGATATTTGGAACGTATTGGTAGCCTTAAGGGTGGATATTGGAAAGTAAAAAGATTAGACTTATAGGTGAATAAATGGGTACTATATAATATTAGGGTTGCAAACGGCACCAATGCCGTTTGCAGCCCTAATTGGTTTTATTCTATGCGGTAATGTTAAGCAAAGTATTGGCTTTGATTGTCAGTATTGTCGTTATATCAAACACCATCCGAGATTGTTTTGTATTGTATTTTCTTAACAAACACAAGAAAAAAAAACATATTATTATCAAATTTGAGAAATGCAGGTATAGCGATGTAGTAAGCTGCTTTAATTCAACAACTTAACTATCTTCAATCGTTGTCGAAGCTATATCAGGGCAGACGCATTAAATTGCGCTGCCCTCCAAAAGTTTTGACAGGTACTCTTCATCCCAGCCTGCCTTCAATCTTTTCAGGTTGAGACTTCCCTTGGTCGTCTTGTCATTTTTCAAGATGGAGAGGGCCATTTTGCTTATGGTAGAGAAGTTCCTCGCTGCATTTTTGACTTTCTTACTTTCGTCTTCTCTGAAAGTAATGTCCAATTGCCAATGCAAGTTGTTTTCTATGGACCAATGTTGCCTAATGGCGTTTGCTATCTTTTCGGGGTCTTCATTACTTAAGGAAGTTATATAGTATCTTGTTTCCTCAGAAGTTTCACCAGATGTCGCAACAGATCTTCTTGAGGTAATCCCGACAACAGACCTTAACCCAACAAACTTGTTCTTAAACATTCTCTGCATTATGTCCCCATAGCTTACAACAATGCAGGTTCTTTCTTCCTGACGACCATGTCCCTCATTAAAGGAATAATGTTTTGTCACTACATTACAATTGCCTCTATACTCATGCTCGTAAATCATGTCCTTAGCAAATTCGTAACTTTTCTTCTGATTTTCCTTCAAGGCGATAATATAGTCCCCCTTGCCTTCTATGATTTTCTCTGTTATAGAAGTTTGGCATCCCATAGCATCTATTGTCACAATGGCATTTGACACGTCTATAGCACTAAGCAACTTGGGAACGACTGTGATTTCATTTGTTTTTTCACCGACTTTCTCTTGCCCAAGTGATATGCTGTTGTCTGCTGACCAAGCAGATACGATCCATGTGCGGAAGTCATCTTGACCAATAGTGTGCTCGGCATCACACTTGCTTGATCCACGCATAAGCTTGCCATCAATGGCAACAACACCTTTGACTTCCCCTACAATTTCTCTAACCCAGTTTCTGAAGATCTCTTCAAATCCTTTTGGATCAAAGATAGAAAAGAAACGATTGAAGGTGTCATGGCTTGGAATAGTCTCCAACCCCTGCAAACGCTTTTTGAAGAAGTCTAACTTACTTTTTCCAAACTCTGCAATTTCGTTCCAAGATTGAGCTCCTGCAATTACCGCAGCGATTGTAATGTAAATGATATGTTCCATTTTATGGACAGTTCGCCCCGCAACTCGTGGGTCGGCTATTTGTTTAGATAACTTAATAATGCTCATTTTGTACCTTTTAATTGTTAATTATTTCTTTACAAAGATACAAAAAATATTTCATATATGTAAATATATAATGTTAATATTCAATAAGTTATAACTGTACAATACAGATGTTAACGAATAAAATATTTAATGCGTCTGCCCTGGAAGCTATATTTCGAGTAATCTATGCTTTCTAGCAAAGATATCTATGCTTTCTATCAAACGTATTTTTGCTTACTGTCAAATGTCAATATGATTACTACCAAATATCTGAGATAAACAGTACGTGTTGTCCTTATATTAAATAGTATCTGAACATTAAAATTGAGTGCTTATTAAATAAATATTCTGTTTTTCCCCTTTCGTATTAATAAATTTCTTATATTTGCATAATCGAAATGCTATACTGAACAATCGGAATTATTACTAACCATTAAACATATTTTTTATGAACAACATTCCATTAGTATTTTGGCTAATCCCTATAGCCAGCGTTGTGGCATTGGGAATGGCATGGTTCTTCTTCCGTTCGATGATGAAAGAAGATGAGGGTACAGACAGAATGAAAGAAATTGCTGCTCACGTGAGAAAAGGTGCTATGGCATATTTGAAGCAGCAATACAAGGTGGTGACGATGGTATTCGTTGTGCTCGCTATCATCTTTGCGTTCATGGCTTATGTGCTACAGGTGCAGAACCCATGGGTGCCATTCGCATTCCTTACTGGTGGTTTATTCTCAGGACTGGCAGGATTCTTCGGTATGAAGACTGCCACTTATGCTTCTGCCCGTACAGCCAACGGAGCACGCTCAAGTCTTGACAAGGGATTGAAGATTGCTTTCCGCAGCGGTGCCGTTATGGGCTTGGTTGTGGTAGGTCTTGGATTGCTTGATATTGCCATTTGGTTTATTGTTCTTAATGCTGTTTATGATGGCGAGGCAACAGCCCTTGTCACTATAACCACCACTATGCTTACGTTTGGTATGGGTGCCTCTACTCAGGCTCTCTTTGCTCGTGTAGGTGGTGGTATATACACCAAGGCTGCCGATGTGGGAGCCGACCTCGTGGGCAAGGTAGAGGCTAACATTCCTGAGGACGACCCACGAAATCCTGCTACTATTGCCGATAATGTGGGCGACAATGTGGGCGACGTTGCTGGTATGGGTGCCGACCTATACGAGAGCTATTGCGGTTCGATATTGTCGACAGCAGCCTTAGGAGCTACAGCCTTTGCTATGAATGGCGACATGCAGCTACGTGCAGTCATTGCGCCAATGATTATCGCAGCCATCGGCATCTTCCTTTCGCTAATAGGAATATTCTTGGTTCGCACCAAGGAGGGCGCAACGATGAAGGAGCTATTAAAATCTCTCGGTCTTGGCACCAATGTTAGTGCCGGACTCATTGCCGTTGCCACATTTATTATATTATTTCTGTTGGGCATTGAGAATTGGCTTGGATTATCGTTCTCTGTAATCAGCGGTTTAGTGGCAGGAGTGGTGATTGGTCAGGCTACAGAATATTATACCTCGCATAGCTATAAGCCAACACAGAAGATAGCAGAGGCTTCGCAGACAGGTCCTGCTACCGTTATTATAAAAGGTATAGGCACGGGAATGATTTCTACAATGATTCCTGTTGTCACCATTTCGGTAGCCATCATGTTGAGCTATCTCTGCGCTAATGGTTTCGACATGTCGCTTTCGGCAAAGTCGATAAGCACCGGTCTTTATGGTATCGGTATTGCAGCTGTTGGTATGCTGTCTACCTTAGGCATCACCCTTGCTACAGATGCTTATGGTCCTATTGCCGACAATGCAGGAGGAAATGCAGAGATGAGCGGACTGGGAGAAGAAGTGCGCGAGCGCACAGACGCTCTGGATGCTCTTGGCAATACAACAGCTGCCACAGGCAAAGGCTTCGCCATTGGCTCTGCAGCCTTGACGGCTCTGGCACTTTTGGCTTCGTATATAGAGGAAATAAAGATTGCGATGATTCGTGCGGTAGAGAATGGTGAGCAGTATGTGGATGCTGCAGGCAACATCTTCGACCCAACGAATGCAACAACAATAGATTTCATCAACTTCTTCCAGGTAAACCTCATCAACCCTAAGGTTTTGGTGGGAGCATTCCTCGGAGCTATGGCAGCATTCCTGTTCTGTGGCTTGACCATGGGAGCAGTAGGTCGTGCTGCAGAATCAATGGTTCAAGAGGTGCGCAGACAGTTCCGCGAGATAAAGGGAATACTCGAGGGCAAGGCTACTCCTGACTATGGTCGCTGTGTAGAGATAAGCACCCGTAGCGCACAACGCGAAATGATTATTCCTTCGCTTCTTGCCATCGTCATCCCTATCGTTGTAGGCTTGGTGCTTGGCGTAGCAGGTGTGCTCGGTCTGCTTACTGGTGGCCTTGCAGCAGGTTTCACTCTCGCGGTATTCATGTCAAACTCTGGTGGTGCATGGGATAACGCCAAGAAGATGATTGAAGAGGGTCATTTCGAGGGCAAGGGTAGCGAAAACCATAAGGCTACTATCGTTGGCGATACCGTTGGCGACCCATTCAAAGATACATCTGGTCCTTCGCTCAACATTCTGATTAAGCTTATGTCGATGGTGAGCATCGTAATGGCAGGATTGACAATAGCGTTTCTTTGAGTAAGTGAAGAGTGAAGAGTGAAGAATTATCAATTGTTAGAAGTTAAAGGAGTTAAAGGAGTTAAAGAAGTTAGAGAAGTTAAAGCCATATGCTGTATAGCTAAAAATATTGCTAAAAGCTCTAGCAAAAAGGCTAATGGCTTTAACTTCTAGCGACCGTAGAGAGCGATAACTTCTTTAAAATCTATAACTTCTATAATAAAATACAAACAGTAATAAACAACTAAATGAAAAGATTATTTCTATTATCTGCTACAGCCTTAATGGCAACGATGATGTCGGCACAGACTATAGCACGTATGGACAGCCTGAAACCAGAGCAGAAGGCGATGGCTGTGAGCTTGAAACTTACTGGCGAACTGTCTACCGATGTAAAGGGCGACTATCGTCAGATGCGCGATCTATGTTTCCAAGTGCGCAATATCGACCTTAGCGATGCGCAGAGCACCATAATACCTAAGAATGCTTTCCACTCACGCCATCAGCTGCAGAATATTACTCTGCCAAAGGTGCTGAAGACTATAGGCACTCAGGCTTTCTTTGCTTGCGACAAATTGCAGAGCGTCACCATTCCTGCTACTGTAGAAACTATTGGTGCTGCAGCATTCTCTGGATGCAAAAGCATGACAGAGCTTACTATCGAAGGCAATCCTAACATTGGCGAATATGCTTTTGCACGTTTGTCAGAACTAAAAATTGTGAGAGTGAAATCTAAGGTGCCACCAAAGGCTATGGCATCATCGTTTTATGGCATAGCAAGAGGTAGCGTGCATCTGATAGTACCAAAGGGTAGCGAGAAGGCTTATATGAAGGCTACTGGCTGGAGCAGTTTCTATACAGAGCCAAAATATGCTAAGGAGGTGAGCAACCCTATGGAGTGCATAGCTCCTATGCCTCAAGAGGTGAATGTGCAGAAGGCTAAGACGCTGAATGTGCAGACAGCATGGAATATCGTTGTTTCGCACAATGATGGTGCTGGCACGATATTGAACAACGAGGTGGAGCAGGCACGCGAGATGCTCAATAATCGCATTGGCAACATCGTGAACAGCCGTCAGCGTGGCATACAGCTTGTGCTTGGCATCGACTCTTCACTTAGCGACGATGAAGCTTACACCATGGCAGTAGATGCAAAGGGTGTGACCATTAATGGTAAGACCGCACGCGGAGTGTTCTGGGGATTGATGACTCTCGACCAGATATTGCGTGGTTCGGGAGTAAAGGAATGTGTCGATGCTATTCCGCACCTTACTATTAAGGACACTCCTCGCACTCATGTTCGTGAGCTTATGGTAGACCCTGCCCGCACATTTATTCCTTTTGAAGAGTTGAAGGCTTTTGTGCCTGAGATGGCTCGCTATAAGCTCAATGCCTTGCACCTACACCTTGTTGACGACCAGGCATGGCGCATAGAGATAAAGAAATATCCACAGCTAACTCAGCAGGCTTCTTCGCGCTGGGGACAGGACGACTTGTTGGCACCATACAAGGGATATTACACTCAGGAGCAGATGCGCGAGCTCGTGAAGTTTGCTGCTCGCTATCATGTAGAGATTGTGCCAGAAATAGAAATGCCTGGACATGAAGTTGCTGCTATCAGCGTATTCCCTGAACTTACTTGCCATCAGCGCCAGGTGCCTATCCGCACCACTTGCGGTGTTTCTAACGAGTTGTTGTGCCCAGGCAATGAGTTTACCTACGAATTCCTTGGTAATGTTTTCAAGGAGCTAACCGACATTTTCCCTTCTAAGTATGTACACCTCGGTGGCGATGAGGCAGGCAATCCAGCCCTCGACTGTTGGACAGACTGTCCTAAGTGTCAGGCGCTAAAGACTAAACTTGGCATTACCACTACCGACCGTTCAGAGAACTGGAAACTGCAAGGTTATCTCTTCGACCGCATCATCAGCCTATTGCGCGACACATACCATAAGACTCCTATGTTTTGGTATGAGACCGACTTCAAGAAGATTCAGCCAGGATGCGTGACCTTTGCATGGCGCAACGGACTTACCGAGAAGGCGCTCGAAACAGCAGTTGAGAACAATGCTCGCATCATGCTATGCCCTGGTGAGCATTGCTATTTCGACTACCCTATGGCTAAGGGCGACATGCCGGAAGTTAACTGGGGTATGCCTGTGACAACTCTCAAGGATGCCTACAGCCTCGACCCTGCATGGGGACACGACAAGAACTTTGAGAACAACAATCTCTTTGGTGTGGCTGGTACCCTGTGGAGTGAATGTATCACATCGCCAGAGCGTATCTACTACCAAGCTTATCCACGTGCCATCGCATTGGCTGAAGCAGGATGGAGCCAGCAAGAGAATCGCTCATGGGAGTCGTTCCTTAAGCGTATGCAACCATTGGCTAACGACATGATGCGTCGTGGCATCTCATTCTCGATGGAATATTAATAACTGAAAAAACTCAAGCTGCGTCATTTACTTTATGTATATGACGCAGCTTGAGTTTTTTTAATGACTATCATTTTGTTTTCCCTTTCGTTTTGCAATCTTACCTAAAGCATTGATAGATTCTAAATAAGCTTGTTCTACAGGAGTTAATGTCTTGACCTGATATTTTCTATATTCTGCCAAAGCTTTCTCCATTGCTTCTTGATGACTGATACTGCCAGAGCCTTTTAGCAATGGGCGCCCTGTGGATTGAAGAATTGTATCGAGCTGTTTCACATAGTCCATCATATAAACAGGACGATGTTCCATAGCCATAATTTCTGCAAAATCAAAATATCCAGAAACGAGATTATTTAGTATCTTTAGCTCGTTTTCATGCAGATAGTTCTTTGCTATCTTAATATCCTTAATAGCAGGCAATTCTCCTTCAAAAGTCTTCAAACCCATAAATGGTTGCTCAGCATCGGCACGCTCATAAATTACCTCAGCCGCTGTATGACCATGAGCAGCATAATGCAATTTATTTTGCACTATCTTGAAAAATAGTTTCGAGGCATCGGTGCGAGGATCGTAATCTACACTCGTTGCATAGATATCTAATACTTGTCGATATAGTACTTTTTCAGAAGAGCGAATATCGCGAATGCGGTCAAGCAGTTCTTTCCAGTAACTACCACCACCAAGATTCTTGAGTCGCTCATCGTCCATGGTGAATCCCTTTACAATATATTCATGGAGTCGTTCGGTAGCCCATTGGCGGAAGCGTGTACCCTGAATAGATTTTACACGATAGCCTACAGAGATGATAACATCAAGATTGTAGTATTTTACCTCTTTACTCTGTGTTTTCCCTTCTATAGCGCCATGTTGAGTGGTTTGTCGGAATTTCCGACAGACCACTTTTTCTTCCAATTCTCCTTCCTTGAAAATATTGGAAATATGTTCACTAATAGTGGTACGCCCTTTATTGAACAGTTGCGATATTTGTTCAATATTCAACCACACGGTCTTGTTCTCCAATCTCACATCAAGTCTCACTCCTTCGTCAGATTGGTAAATAATCATTTCGCCAAGGTCTGTCTGTATCTCATCCTCCCATTTGTAGCCACAATCCATACAAAGATGAATTACTCCTTCAGATTGTATATTCTGAGAGTTGCATTTTGGACAAGTTATCTTATTATTATCAGCATCCATCATTTTCTTATTTGTATCAGACCGATTATTACTAATCAGCCGTAATTTGTTTTCTTATTTGGGTGTAAAGATACAGAAAATATTTCATGTCTGTAAATGAACCATCTATTATTTTTCAATAAAGTTTCTAAAGGCTAAAGAAGTATTGAACACTATAAGTATTCATGCAAGCAACTGGCGCAAGGTGTCGAGATATTGGTCTACATGTGGGTCGTTGATACGACTCCAGATGTCGCCTAAGAAGGCGGCACCACCAAAGTGCCATGACTTTATTTGTGGGATGTTGGCTGATGATACGCCTCCTAAGGCTATTACCTTAGAGTCGATGATAGCATCTTGAGCTGCTTGCTGCAAGATGGTATCTGAGAAGGCAGCTTCGTAGCCTATCTTAGAGATACTATTGAAGATAGGACTTAGGAATAGGTAGTTGCGCAAAGGCTTGTTGGCAACAACCTCTTCGAGACTATGGCATGAGCACGAGATGCTACCCTTGAAACCCTCGGGCACATGCGGACAGCGACGATTAAGATGGATGCCATGAAGGCGAAACTCACTTGTAAGCTCGAAATACTCGTGCAAAACTATACGACTATGCCAACACTCAAGAGTGAGAGAGAGCAAATGGCGATAGTCTTCTACTGATGCTCCAGGCTTGCGCAAATGTAGCAAGTCCAGACCATGACGAAATAGTTTATCTATAAAAAATGCCTCTCCCGACAAGAAGTCGGGAGAGGTTATAACGATCCATTTCATACAAAATAATTCTTTTGTTTATACGTATGTATTGTACGTAGGGAATTGTTATATGTAGGGGGAAATGGCTTATTTCTTCAATTTCTCGATAATCATATCGGCAACCTTCTTACCAGAAAGCATCATGCCACCGAAGATAGGTCCCATACGTGGTGTGCCTGCAACGGCTGAAGAAGCCATACCGCAAACATAAAGACCAGGATAAACCTCGCGTGTGCCTTCTACTACCATGCGCTCGCCTTCTACAACATCCAACGAACGCTCACCGATAACAGCACCAGTAGGAGTATCCAACTGAATACCATTCTTACGAGCTACAACCTTACACATCTCGCTGTCATGACCAGTACCGTCGATAACGCACTTTGCCAAGATGTTCAATGGGTCTACATGCAAGCCTTCGCGGAGTACAGGAGTCCAGTTGACTACAACACCACTAACAACATCATTCTTGAAGATTACGTCTTCTACAGAATAGCAGTTGAAGATAGTTGCACCAGCATGAACAGCATGATACAACAGTGCAGAAGTGCTCTCTACAGAGTCGATAGTGTAGAGTCCATCTTCGAAAGCCTCGTAGTTGATATCGAAATCCTTTACGATGTGCATAGCCTCTTCCTGAATAACAATCTGGTTGAACATCATGGCACCGCCCCACATACCGCCACCAGGAGAAAGCTTACGGTCGAACTGAGCAACCTTTAAGCCAGCCTTAGCCAAATAGTAAGCTGCAACAATACCAGATGGACCACCACCAACGATGGCTACATCGAGATCAAGATTACGCTGTAGTTTGTCGAAATAGGTACTGATAATACCTTTTGATACTTGTGTTTCAATCATTTTTTATAAATGTTTATTGGGTTTATGTGTTTTATATTTCTACTTTTTGCTTATTGCCATGAGCCTTTATTCATCACAACTCTTTAGCGAATGGCTAATGCGAGCAGCGCAGAAGTTAGGTCCGCACATGGTGCAATAGTTGGCATCTACCGAATTGCTCGACTTATAATATTCGAGAGCACGCTCTGGGTCGAGAGCCAAATTGAATTGGTCTTTCCAACGGAAGTCGTAGCGAGCCTTGCTCAATGCGTTGTCGCGAATGGTTGCTCCAGGATGTCCCTTTGCCAAATCGGCAGCATGGGCTGCAATCTTGTAGGTAACAACGCCAACTCTCACATCTTCTTTCTCAGGCAAAGCGAGATGCTCCTTTGGAGTAACATAGCAGAGCATAGCTGTGCCATACCATCCTATCATCGAAGCACCAATGGCAGAGGTGATATGATCGTAAGCTGGCGCAATGTCGGTAACGAGAGGGCCGAGGGTGTAGAAAGGAGCACCATGACATTTTTCAATCTGGCGTTCCATATTCTCCTTAATCTTATGCATTGGCACATGACCAGGACCTTCGATAAATGCCTGTACATTCTTAGCCCAAGCACGCTCTACGAGTTCGCCCATAGTATCGAGCTCGGCAAACTGTGCTGCATCGTTGGCATCATAGGTAGAACCAGGACGCAAGCCGTCGCCCAACGAAATGGCAACATCATATTTAGCGCAGATGTCGCAGATGTCATCGAAATGTTCGTAGAGGAAGCTCTCCTTCTGATGCACCTTGCACCACTTAGAGATGATGCTGCCACCACGGCTCACGATGCCTGTCAAGCGAGTATCGGCAAGATGGATATTCTTTAGGCGAATACCGCAATGGATGGTGAAATAGTCAACACCCTGCTCACATTGTTCGATAAGAGTGTCGCGGAATATCTCCCATGTCAGGTCTTCAGCCTTACCATTCACCTTCTCGAAAGCCTGATACATAGGAACAGTACCTACTGGCACAGGACAGTTGCGAAGAATCCACTCGCGTGTTTCGTGGATATCATTTCCTGTAGAGAGGTCCATCAATGTGTCGCCACCCCACTTGCAACTCCATACAGCCTTATCTACTTCCTCTTCGATGCCCGAAGTGGTAGACGAGTTGCCGATGTTGGTATTTATCTTAACCAAGAAGTTAGTACCGATAATCATAGGTTCCGACTCTGGGTGCTTGATATTGGCAGGAATCACCGCCCTACCCTCAGCTATCTCTTTGCATACAAAGGCAGGGGTGATATGAGTCTTTATGCCAAGTTCTTCGCAATTCATATTCTCACGAATGGCTACATACTCCATTTCCTGTGTTATGATGCCCTGCTTAGCAAAATACATTTGAGTTTCGCCTTCCTTGCGACCATCAATCCATGGTTGGCGCATTTTAGGCAAACCTTTCTCTAAGTCTATCTCCACATTAGGGTCGCTGTAAGCACCGCTGGTGTCGTAGATATACACAGGCTCATTAGGTTCCATGTGGCGCTCGTTTCCTTCGACAGTAACGGTTGGAGTAAGTTTCACTCTGCGCATTCCTACCTTGATTTCAGGATATAGCTTTCCACTTAGATACACCTTCTCGGAAGAAGGATAGTTGAATTTGATTTTAGTTTCCATTAATATTTCTTTTATTTAGATTTCGAATATATTGAGAAGTTATACAAGTTTCAAAAAGCGTTGCATCTCTTCTGCAGGATTCTCGGCATTCAATATGCCACCGCTAACAGCTATTCCGCTTACACCAGTTGCCAATATCGACTTGATATCCGACTCCAATATGCCACCTATGGCAACGATAGGAAGGTTGATACCATGCGACTTCATTTGGTCAACAATATGCTGATAGCCTTCTAAGCCAAGTACTGGCGACAGATTCTTCTTGGTGGTGGTGAAGCGAAACGGACCACAACCTATGTAGTCGGCACCCTGACGATATAGGCGCTCCACATCTTCGAAGGTGTTTGCTGTGCCTCCAATAATCTTGTCGCTACCAAGTATCTTTCGAGCCTCATCGATAGGCATATCGTTTTTGCCAAGATGCACACCATCGGCTCCAGTCTTCTCGACCCATTCCACATGGTCGTCGAGAACAAACGTAGCACCATGCTCCTTGCATAGTCTGCCTATTTCTGCTGCAGCAGCCATAAACTCAGCTTCTGTAGCTTCCTTCATTCTTAGTTGCACCCATCGGCAACCTCCTTCGAGAGCCAAGCGTGCGCTGTCTACATAGCCGTAGCGATTGTTGGAGTGTGTGATAAATTGTATCATAAGATGATTGTTTTTTCGGGATTAAACAAATGGCATACCGGTCCGTGACCTTCGCCTATCTCTACATCCTTGCCTGCTTCCAAGGCTTGCGACAAATATTCTTTGGCATGAGCAATAGCGTCGGGCAAATCTAAGCCACGAGCCATAAACGAGGCGATGGCAGAAGAGAGTGTGCACCCTGTGCCGTGGGTGTTGCGAGTGTTGATAGTAGCATGCACAAAGGTGTGAACGATGCCATCTTGAAGATAAAGCTTGTCTATCTTCTTGTTGCCTTCCAGATGACCACCCTTTATGAGCACAGCCTTGCAGCCCATAGCAAGTATTCGCTTGGCAGCAACATCCATATCGTCGACAGTATGGATTTCGGTTTTCGACAATACTTCTGTCTCAGGGATGTTTGGTGTTAGCAAGGTTGCCATAGGGAGCAATTCGCTACAAAACACCTCAAGTGCATCTCGCTGCATGAGCATAGAGCCGCTGGTAGACACCATAACGGGGTCTACAACCAGTTTGCTTGGAGAATAAAAGCTTAGAGAATCGGCTATAGCGTGTATGGTAGCGCAGTCGTTGACCATACCTATTTTTATAGCCACGGGCTTCACATCATCCATCACAGCCTTGATTTGTCCTGCAACAATTGCAGGTTCTATGGCTTGTATAGCCTTCACGCCAAGGGTGTTTTGCACAGTTACAGATGTTATTGCAGAAGCGGCATAAACGCCCAAAGCCGACATAGTCTTTATGTCTGCTTGCACTCCTGCACCTCCGCAACTGTCGGAGCCTGCTATAGTCAATATGCAAAGATACCTCATGCTATTATCGTTTGCAGAGGTGCCTCTGTTGGCTTACTTAAAAAGACGATACTGAATAGAAACAGCCTCGCACACCATAACGATGGTTGAAGCAATCCCTGCGGCAGCATTACCTGCGTCAGGTTCTATGGGTATAATCTCAGCATCACAATCGTGAAGCACCCCTTATTTCTTATTTTTATTATTGCAAAAGCGGCAGCTACCATTAGCCACCGCTTTGCAAAAGTATAAATAAATTCGTAATTACGAACATCAATAGATAATATTTAAGATTTATTCACGCTAACGCAAAGGCATTAGAAGATATATAAATTAAATTATCTGCTTTGTATTTATACCCGTTGGCGGAATTAATTTAAGTTGATAAATATGAGTAAAAGGTTGTATATATCGCTGATTTTTAGTAACTTAGTGGTGCTCAAAACATTAAGTTCAAACCATCGTATGTACAACCTTTATACAAAATTCGTCAAAA
>ENA-ORNT01000342-ORNT01000342.1-human-gut-metagenome-genome-assembly--contig:-NODE-342-length-34482-cov-4.412554_pt1 | contig 34482 bp, 32 predicted proteins | sample MGYA00242120_ERZ509032 | MGnify/ENA primary metagenome ERZ509032 (study PRJEB26280, sample SAMEA2338729) | human gut metagenome | biome: human gut; feature: human-associated habitat; material: faeces...
TTTCCGCGAGAGGTTTTTCTTATGCTAAAAATAAAAAATATTCTCAAAATAAGTTGGATTTATTTTCCAAATGAGTATTATTATTATAAATAAGGAGAAAAAAATGCGTATTTTAGGCTTGGATCCCAGTTTATCATCGACAGGTTGGGGAGTTATAGAAGTTGAAAGTAATCGGATGAAATATATTGCCGACGGTTATATAAAAACTAATCCCAAAATGCCGATAAGCGAACGCTTAGGAGTTATTCATCGAACGCTTAACCAAATAATAGAAACTTATAATCCTGATGAAGCGGCTATTGAACAGGTTTTTCTAAATGATAATCCGACTTCGACAATAAAACTCGGCATGGCGAGAGGGGTGGTAATATTAGCACCGGCGCTTTATAATATTCCGGTAACGGAATATGAACCTAATAAGATTAAAAAATCAGTTGTGGGTGTGGGAAAAGCAGCAAAAGAGCAGGTCGAAACTATGGTAAAGGTTCTGTTGCCGGGATGTAAACCGAAAAATAATGATTCTTCAGATGCTTTGGCAATGGCTATAACGCATTTTAACTATCGTGGCGCCAGAAATTTAGGACTTTAGTTTTTTGTTGATTTCTGTCTAAAAAGTTGCTAGTTTAATAATATAACAACTTATTTTAATTATAATTATGGCTAAAGTTTTATCTAATCACGAGATGTTAAAGGCAATAGATCGTGATGCCTATATCTTAAAAAATAAGATTATGGTGCAGTTTGACAAGCATTTTGCAACCGAGTTGACAAGTTATGACGCTGATGATTTACACTTTATGGATATTCTGAACGCCGTAAGAGATGAAAATGGCGATCAGGTTTATTCTTTGCTCCAAAAGGTGGCAAATCATGGTGTAACAAGCGAACAGAAAACATTTCTTTATGAATATGTTCAGGTCTTTTTCAGCGATAATGCCGGAAACGATTTTGAGGATTATATTGAAGAAATGAAAAATCAGCTTTATTCGCTTCCTAATATGAATAAGGACGCGTCATTCGCACTGAAGTTTACTCACGGAAAATATGGAGGAGCTCTCCATTATCATCAGAAGCCTTTTTGGATTTTGGAATTTTTCAAAGAGGTTGATGTTGAGTCTAAACCGATTGAGGCATTGCTTGTACAGAATGGTTCGGCTCTGATTATCCGCACAGTTCATTCACTATCAGAAGTTCCGTCTTTGGCTCCGGTTTTAGATGCGACTTCTGAAGAAAATTATGAAGATGACTATGACGATGATGATGAGTAAAAAAGCTTAAACTTATATAAAAAAAGCACCGGTGAGGAACCGATGCTTTTTTTATATTTTAAATCATTAAAATTCTTCTTGCAATTCAAAGAAATAAGCTTGAGGGTGATTGCATACCGGACATTTTTCCGGAGCTTTCGGGCTTTCAACGCGATGTCCGCAGTTGGCACATTCCCAAATAACTTTTGTCGGTCGGGAAAAGATTTTGCCTTCACAGAGCGAATTTAGCAAAGCGTTATATCTTTCTTCATGACCTTTTTCAATAGCGCCTACCATTCTGAATAAGGAAGCAATTTTGGTAAAACCTTCTTCGTCGGCTTCTTTAGCCATACGATCATACATTGTTGTCCATTCAAAATTTTCACCGGCAGCTGCGTCTTTTAAGTTATCGATTGTAGAAGGAACTTCACCATTATGCAGGAGCTTGAACCAGATTTTTGCATGTTCTTTTTCATTATTTGCAGTTTGTTCAAATTTGTCGGCAATAATATTGTAGCCTTCTTTTTTAGCTTTGGAAGCATAATAAGTGTATTTGTTGCGAGCTTGTGATTCACCTGCAAAAGCTTCCATAAGATTTTTTTCGGTTTTTGATCCTTTAAGTTCCATATTTAAACTCCTTAATAAATTCAAATTTTGTTTTGACAGTTTGCGCAGATTCCTCGAAACGATACTTCGTATTCTTCAACATTCAGCCCGTCTTTTTGCAAAAATTCATCGATTTTATTCGGAATAATATCTAAATTTATATCAAATATTCTTTTACATTTTTTGCAGAAAAAATGGTGATGAGGACAAATATTGTGGTCAAAGTGCGAAGTTTCTTCCAAACCATCTATTTTTTTTATGATTTTTTGTTGAGCCAACAAATTAAGGTTGCGATATACGGTTGCTAAACTGATGGCCGGTTCTTCTCTCTTTATCAGTTCATAAAGTTGCTCAGCAGAGGGATGTATGGCATTTTTTTGTAATGTTTGCAAAATTAATTCCCGTTGTTTTGAGTATCTCATGGATAAATCCTAACTGATAATGATTATCATTATTAATAAATGAAATTTGAATTTAGTCAAGACAAAAAATAAAAAAAACGTCCTTTTGGTAAAGGACGTTTTTTTGAAACATAAGACATAATGTTTTCAAAATCCTATCTTTTGAAGAACCTTGCGAAACATTATGCAGATTTCGCCATGTTTAAGCAAATACCAGTACTTTCCGGCATCAAACAGAAATTCCCATTGACCAGTGTTTTCAGCTTGTTTAATAACTTCTGCTTTGTCTTCCGAAGTTCTGTACCATGACATCCAGTCGATCAGATTGTACTTTTTAAGATCGAGCAAAATTTTCCACTGTTTGTCATCAATTAAATACTGAAAACATCCAGTCAAACCGAGCCAAACGTACTTGCCTTTACTGCGCAACAGCTGGCGTCCGCTTGCATAACTGCATAACAGCCGAACAGCTTGCGTCGGATTTACGACATATTCATAAGAATCTACGATAATGTCTGCCTGTCCGTTGTCGATAAGGTACTGAACACCTTCAGGATACCACTCGTCGCACAGCATCCACTGATATTTTTTCAGTTTGATAATTTGTGCTTCAAGCTCGTTATCCTTAAAGATTTGAACAGCTTCTTCTTTTCCGGCGGAAGAAAGAATGTCATATCCCAAGATGATGTCATCGTAGCGTTTGTGTTTGGCTAAAACATCAACGGCATTTCTGCGTAAAAGTTCAGACCAGTCTTCTATGTGTTCCAACATATCGTTGTCGAAATACGAAAAACACTGATACCAAACTCGGCATTGTTCGGTGCGTTCCGTAATAAAACGGGCTGCTTCATACTTGCTTTTATAGGCGATAACAAATTTAAGAAGGTCTTTTGCAGCACCTTTAAAGTTGAAATTGGTGTTCCAAACGTAATCAATTATTTCCGCTTGATTACAATTGCGCAACAAATCAAAAATAAAGACGCTAAAGGTATAACCATCATTGGCAAGCTGGCGTACTTTATCGTATGAGCCTTTGCGAATAGCGGTTTCCAAAACCTTCAGCTGCTCATCTATAGAGATAAGCGTGGCAAAATTCTGTTTTTCCATAAATAATAGTTTTAAAAATTTTTCTCTTTCCATAAACTATTATATTTTGACAAAATAAGCAAGCTATTTTTTGTCAAAATATTGTTTTTTATTTATCAAATAAGGCAAAAGCTAATAAAATAATTGCAACTTATTGTTAAATAGGCTATATACAATGTAATTTTCAAAGAAAGGAAAAACAAATGATTGCGGTTTCTGCTTTATTTTTAATGATAATGTTTTCTTTTTCAGCTCACGCCAATCCGGCATGTGCGGTTTGCACGGTCGCCGTTGCGGCTTCTCTGGAAGTTGCGCGCTATTTGGGAGTGGATGACAGCGTTGTCGGTGTTTGGGCCGGTGCATTTTTGGCATTGCTGGGCTATTGGATGATTTTGTGGTTTGATAAAAAGGGCTGGCGCTTTGCCGGAAGAGATTTTTTGCTGATTGTTCTTTCGGTGGCGATGATTGGTTTTATGTATGTAAATCGTTTGGTTTATAATCCTGAGCCTATTTTAATCTTTTTCTTAGATCCATTTTTGTTCAGTGTAATATTGGGAGCCGTTATATTGATTCTTTCAAATCATTTTTATCAATGGATGAAGGCTAAAAACGGCGGACACGCCCATTTTCCTTTTGAAAAAGTTGCTGTCCCAGTCTTGGCTTTATTGTTATTCAGCATATATTTTTACTACAATCCGTTGTGTGCGCGGGCAGCTGAATTATATAATTTTTAGGAGTTTAAAAAATGTCTGATAAAGAAAAGAGTATAAAAGAATTTGTAGAAAAGATAGATGCCACGAAAAAAGTCAATCCGAAAGACTTGTCATCGGACCAAGATTTGACGATAGCGATAATGAATTTAATTTCGATAGAAGAGCATTTAATGTTTTCTGGAGCCAAGACAGGCAAGAACTCGTATTATGATTTAATTGAGCAGGTCAGGGAAACCCGCAAGCAGTTAATGCAGAAAATCATTCCCGAATATGAGGGGGAAGTCTGGTGCATATCCAAACATTTGCTTTCGGCTTCCATGCGTTTGATGGAAGTGGGAACCAAACAGCAAAGTCTTAAACACAAAGAAGAGGCATATAAACTGTTTGATCAGTCTTATGAACTGTATTGCTTGTTCTGGGGTTTGAATATGAAATTGTTGAATTTGGAAGATGTAAAATGGGTTGAAGACAGTTTTGATGATGTTAAACAGCTTAGCGCTCAATTGTCAGCGTCGGAAAATTCCGAAGAAAAAACAAAAGATCCGGAGCATGTAGAAAATGAAAGCGCTTTTTCCAAAATAAAAAGCTTTGTCCGCAAGGCTGTCGATTGTTGTATTGAATAGCCTGTTTTGTTTATTTACTTCCCGATATGGCAGAATAAAGCTGTATCGGGTTTTTTATTAAAAATTAAGAATTATGCTGTACTCTAAACAAAATTTTGTAAAAAAATAAGGGAAGTCAAGATGCCTAAAGAAAATCATAAAAACACTAGTTCGGCTCAATCTCAAGAGGGAAAAGAAAATTGGTTCAGTAACCATTTGCACCAATTGGTGATAGGGATAAGTATTGTTTGGTGCGCACTTGTGTTTGTTTATATTACTCAGGTTTTTGGCTGGCTTAACCTGTTTGCTTTGATGCCTGATGAATTTGGACTGTTTTTGGCGGGAGTTTCTTTGCCTCTGCCGGCTATTTGGCTGGTTATGTCTTTTATCGACAGAGAAAGCAATTTTAAAAAAGAAGCCAAATTTTTACGTGCCTATATGAATCAGCTGGTTTATCCTGAAGAGGGGAGCGCAGATACAGCCAAAGCAATGGCTGATGCGATTCGTTCACAGGTGGTTGAATTGCAGGAAGTAACCAAGTTGGCTATGGAACAAACCGAAACTATTAAAAAAGAGCTTGGCGGACGTGTTGACGATTTTGCAAATTTAGTGCAGGTTTTGGATAATTATTCCACTAAAAGTATTGTCGAATTGACTAATGGCGTCAAAACTTTAACACAAAGTTTCGATGGGGTGACTGACAGAGCGTTTCAAACAACTAAAGATTTGAATAGCTGTATGGGAGAGTTTTCGTCTGTTGCAGAACATTTACAAAATGACATAAGCGGCATTATTCAGCAATTAATCCCTGGTGTAAAGGAAATGAAAACTTCCGCCGATACTATTCGCGATGTGGCGGAAACTTCAACGCAGCGTATTCTGGAAGCTAATGAAAACCTCAAAAATTACAGCACGCTGTCCGAAGATAACTTCAATAAAGTAATTAATAAACTGCAAAGCCAAGGGCAATATCTTGAAGATATTTCTGAAAAAGCAATATCGGGAAGCCAAAATGTCGGTGAAAAAGTTAAAGCTATTACGCTTGATATTGATGAACTTCTTAAATCACAAACTCTGCGTGTTGACGAATATGCTGCGTCTTTAGATGAAAATATTCGCGAAATTTATAAAAAGTTTGCCGAACACGGCGAAGCACTGGGGGGAGAAGTTGATAAAATTATCGCTCGTTCCAATGTTATTGAAGAAAGTATCTCCATTCAGGTTAATGAACTTAAAAATGTTGCCGAAGACATTACCGGAAGTTTGGATACAATAGAAACAACACTCAATGCGCGCTTTAATACTTTGGACAGCCGCAGCGGCGATGCTGTGGAGAGTATCCAAAAAGTTGCAAATGCTTTTGAAGAAAATACTGAAAAATTACAAACTTCAGCTGAAGAAGCAGCTAAACAAACTGCTGCTTACGGCGATATGATAGAAGCGCAACATGACCGTATTAAAAAGCTTGTTTCCGGCGTTTATGACAACTTAAACGGTTTGAACGGAAAATTGAGCGACAACTTTGACAGTGTTAAAACTTCTACCGAAGAAGTTATGTCGCAATTTTCAACATTGCGCGATGCTCTTGCCGAGCAATCGGATAAACTTTCAGAAACCAGCAATTTTGCGGTTACTCAAAGTAAAGTTGCCGAAACTTCTTTGCAGCAGCAAAATAGACATATCAACAACTCTATTAGTAAAATTGAAGAAACAAAAGCAGAGCTTAAACGTCAAATTGATGAACTCTCGCACGCTTCCGATGTTATTGCCGTTGAGGCAACAGAAGCTGTCGAGCGTTTGAAAGATCAGCTGGCTGCTTCAATTCAAGCTTCAAATGATGTTGTCAGCCGCACTGACGAAATTAATGCCGGATTGGAACGCGGAGCCGCCCGCTTTGCGGAATCTGCCGAACAGACAATGGCAAAAGTTGCAGGATTCGGTGAAGCTGTTTCCACGCAAAACGGAAAATTTGAATTGTTGCTTGCCAATGTTGATGAAAAATCAGAACAAATATCGGAAGCTTTGGCCAGACATGCGGAAATGGTTGAACACGCCACTTCTGATGCCGGAATTGCTTTCAAGGATATTTTGTCGGCATTTGAAAGTCAGTCCACAGTACTTAATTCTGTTGCTGAAAATACTGTTGGATATGTTTCTGATGTGGTTCAAGCCTTGGATGAAAAAGCTGAAAATATTAATTTGCTGTTTAAACATCAACAGGATGAACTTTTGGAAATCTGCGATAAAATTTCCGCTCATACCGATAAAGTAAGCGCCGCTTTGAAAGATCAAATATCTTCAATTGAAGCAAGTTCCGAAGACGTATTTGAAAAAATGTCAAATATGGAAGAAAGCATTGATAAAAGGGCAGCTGAAGCTGCCGACCGTTCTGCCCAGTCTGTTGAACGTCTGCATGAACTTGATCAGGCTATTGGTGAACGCAGTGATAAATTGGAAAGCAGTATTGATGATATTTCGGGTAAAATGTCCAAGGTTGCAGGCGAATTTGCAATCAGCATTAATAACTTCAGCGGTGTTTTGAAAGATATGAAGAATAACAGCGATGCAACAACATCGACATTGCTGCTTAATGCTGATAAAATTAAAGCCGCTAACACAGGATTTAATAAAGATGTTAAAGAGTTTGTCGGTCAGATGAACGGACATCTTCATGGTATTGATGAAACCGCCGCCCGCTTAAAAGAACAGTCGGCAGAGGTTGAAAGTATTTTTGCCCGTAACAAAGAGGTCTTATCTGATGCTGCCAATAATGTGGCTGCTCAAACCCGTCTCGGCGAAGCCTCTATGTCAAAACAATATCAATATATGCAGGAAATAGCTGATGAAGTTACCAAACGCATGAAAGAATTGGTAACGGCTATGGGCGGTGACATCGAAAGCTTATATGAAAAAGCCGGAAAATTGTCTTATGATGTGAACGCTTTGGGCGACCGTTTATTGAAAGTTGGCGATGAGATTGAAAAGTCATCGCAATCTTCAATTAAAAATATTGAAAAGGTTAATTTGTCACTTGGTCAATGTTCTGAAGATTTGTTCAGTGCCGCCAATAACGCTACAACCAAAATGGATGAAGTCATCAACAAGTATGAGCATTGTTTAGGGGGATTTAATACGGTTACCGCCGAAGCAAGCACCGGTGTTGTTGAAATTAGTGACATGATTGCCGCGCAAAATGAAAAAATGGTTCATATTTCTCAAGATACGCGGGCTTTGGTTGACTATTTTAACGGCATTTTGAATGATGCTTCAGACCATTTGGTTGAAAAAGCCAATTTTGCTCACGATAAAGTGATAAATTTGGGCGATGATTTGAAAAAATTGAGCCTGCAATTGGAAGATGCAACCAATCTCAGCTCGAAATATTTTGAAAAATCAGGAGATAAATTACGTTCGACAATTATTGAAATTACCGCAAACGCCGAACGCATTTCAAACGAACTCAAAGCTTCAGGCGAGGCTTTTATGGCGCAATCTGCGCAATTGGGAGCTGAAACCGATGAAACTCTCAACAAAGTCAACGCTGTGATGTCATCAATTCGTGGAAGTGTTGAAGATTTTAATGTTAAAGGCAATGAAATTGTTGTCAATACAGGAAACTTTAACGGCATTTTGCAAAAACAAATAGAATTGCTTGATATCGGTGCTAAACAAGCCAGCAAAGATTTGATGGATATTGAGAAAAAATATCGTGAAGCTAAAGTGGATACATTCCTCAAGAGTGCAGCCGGTATAATCGAAAAACTTGAAAATTTGGCTGTTGATATAAATGCTATTTTCAATTCAGAAGCACAAGAACGCTTATGGAAAAAATATTATGAAGGCGACACGGATGCTTTTGTACGCTATTTAGCAAAGAATATGACACGCAAGCAGGTTATTGCCATTAAAGAAGAATTTGAGAAAAATAGTGAATTTCGAAAAATTGTCACTTCTTATATGAGCGAATTTGAAAACTTGATTAACAAAGCTCGAAGCTGTGAAAAATCAAGTGTTCTGCTGTCGGTGATTTCAGGCGCTGATATCGGAAAAATTTATTACATCATAGCCAGAGCATTGGACAAGCTCAATTGATATGCAGATACTGAATTTTGACAGTCAGGTTTTTTTAGCGCCGATGGCCGGTATTACCGATAAGCCAATGCGGCGCTTGGTTCATTCTTTCGGCGGTGGCAATATTGTTTCGGAAATGGTGGCAGTGAATGCGCTTGAGCGCAAAAATCCAAAAACCTTTCGTATTGCCGATGTTCGTGATGAGCCTTATCCGGTTGTAGTGCAATTGGTTGGCGGAGATGCCAAGCTTTTTGCAGACAGTGCTTGTCTTGCTGCCGAATTGGGGGCATACAGCATTGATATAAATATGGGGTGTCCGGTTAAAAAAATTGTCAACAATAATTCCGGCTCAGCATTAAGCCGTGATTTGCCTCTGGCCTCATCAATTATCCGTCAGGTTGTAAAATCCGTGCCGCTGAAAGTGAGCGTGAAGTTCCGTTTGGGATGGGATCATGAACATATAAATGCCGTTGATTTTGCTAAAATGTGCGAAGACAGCGGGGCATCGTATATTACTCTGCATGGTCGCACCCGCAGTGATTTTTATTCGGGAGAGGCAGATTGGGATAAAATCGCCGAAGTTAAATCTGCGGTAAAAATTCCGGTTGTCGGCAACGGAGATGTTGTTGATGGTCAATCTGCCCGCCGCATGTTGGAATACACAGGGGTCGATGCCGTGATGGTTGGACGCGCTGCTTTAGGAGCTCCTTGGATTATTTCGCAAATAGACACATATCTTAAAACAGGGCGGGAGGCTGTATCTTTGACTGCAGCAGAGATAAAAAAAGTTCTGCTGCGCCATATTGCCGGATTGCGTGAATATTACGGTGATAAAACAGCTTTGGCACTTTCGCGTAAGTATGTATGCTGGTATTGTAAAGGTTTGTTTGATGCCAAACGCTTTCGTGAACAATACGTGAAATCAAATGATTTTGATAATGCCATAAATATAATAAACGGCTATTTTTCAACTTTTGAAGAGGAGTAACTATGAAAATAATTGTTGGTGGAGCCAATGATATTACCCGTAGTATAGTCAGTTATTTAAGTTGCGGAAATAATGATATTATTGTCATTGACAAAGATGAAAAAAAGTTGAACGAAATTGCCAGTGAGTGGGATATTTTACCTATTTGCGGTTTGGTTTCTCACCCTGATATTTTGAAAAAAGCCGAAGCTTTTTCGGCGGATTTATTAATTGCTGCAACTGAGAGCGATGAAGTCAATATGATAGCTTGTCAAGCTGCGCATACCTTATTTGATATTCCTCGCCGTATTGCCCGAATTGATGCGCGCGGCTATCTTAAAGCTTCGTGGGGAGATTTGTTTGCAGATGAGAGTTTGCCGATTGATTTGGTCTTTTCTCCCGAATATGAAATAGCTAAAACTTTAATGAATATCGTTAAAGTTCCGGGGATGTCTGCAGTCTATTCATTGGCAAACAAAAAATTAAATCTGCTGTCATTCCGTATCACAAAAAAATCTCCGTTGGTTCAAATTCCGCTGAACAGGTTGGAACGTGCAGCCCCCGGATTAAATATAATGATTGTCAATATTACTCGCGGCGGAAAAATAATTTTTCCAACCGGCGAAGATATGCTTCATGGCGGCGATGAAATTAATCTTTTGGTTGAAAATAGTAAAATAGAAGATGTGGTTCATCATTTTGGTTTGGAACACAAAGCCAATGAAAGAGTGGTTATTGTCGGAGGTAATAAAATAGCGCTTTATTTGGCGGAAAGATTGGAAGCTGATGACAATATCATCAGCAGCAAGGTTATCGACGATAATCTTCAGTCAGCGGCTGTTCTCGCAGAACAATTGGATAAAACGGTTGTTTTCAGCGGTTCAATAATGAGCGAAGCCATTTTGGAAGAAACCGGAATTGACACGGCTGATGCTTTGGTCGCTGTTGATTTTGAGGATAAAGATAATTTGGTTGCTGCAATGGTTGCGAAAAAGAACGGAGTTGATAATACAATAGCATTGGTCACAGAACGTACGGCAAATACTCAGATTATCAATATCGGCGAAAATATTTTGGTTGATAGAACATCTATTATGATGTCTTCCATTTTAAAAGAGCTCCGCCGCTCCTCAATAAATCAAGCCTATTCTTTGGGAGCTGCGCTTGGTGAAATATGGGAAATAGTTATTGATGAAAATTCAACTCTTGTCAATTCATCTCTGCAGGAATTAAAACTTCCAGCTGACAGCAGAATTTGCGCTTTAATTCGTGATGATGAAGTTTATTTTAATTTCAGCGATAAAAATTTTGAAGTTAAAGATCGCATAATCTTTTTCTGCGCTTCTGCTTCAATAAAAAAAGCAGAGAAAGTTTTTGTGTAAAACTGAAAATTCTTTACTATTTGCGAAAACTGCGCTAAAAATGTAATATATAATAATAAAAAATAAGGAAAAACAAATGACAAACACCAAAGTTCAAGATGATTTTTTAGGCGATATCCGTAAGAATGAAATTGCTGTAACTGTTTTTTTGATTAACGGTGTCAAATTACAAGGCGTTATCACCTGGTTTGACGAAGATTCAATTCTTCTGCGCCGCGACGGCCACACTCAGTTGATTTATAAACACGCCGTTTCAACGATTATGCCAAGTGCGGCAATTGATATTTCTGGTGACGAATAATTTTGGCAGAAATTTTAAATAAAATTATCCATACAAGTGCCGGTATTATTTATCCGTATATGGGGGATAGCAATATTAATCCGGAAGAACGCCTTGCAGAAACAGTCAGTTTGGGCGCAGCTATTAGTTTGGATATAAAATACAGCGAAATTATCCGCTTGCGGGCAATAAAAGCAGGAACATTCTTCGGGGGCGGCAATATTGAGCGTCTGGCAGCAATTTGCCGTGAAAAAGAAATAGAACTTTTGATAATTGATGCTTCTTTAACTCCAATTCAACAGCGAAACTTGGAAAAAGCGCTTAATCTTAAAATTATTGACCGTACAGCTTTGATACTTGAAATTTTCGGTGAAAGGGCTCAAACCAAAGAAGGAAGCCTACAGGTGGAGCTTGCCCATTTAACATATCAGCGCAGCCGTTTGGTTCGCAGTTGGACACACCTTGAACGTCAGCGAGGCGGCGCCGGTTTTTTAGGCGGCCCCGGTGAAACACAAATAGAATTGGATCGCCGTATTATTGATGATAAAATTGTAAAAATCAAAAAAGCTCTGGAAAAAATAAAACAAACACGCGGGCTGCAGCGTAATGCTCGTAAAAAAGTTCCTTATCCGATTGTGGCTCTGGTGGGATATACCAATACAGGCAAGTCAACATTGTTCAACCGTTTGACAAAAGCCGGCGTTTTTGCTGAGAATTTACTTTTTGCCACTTTAGACACAACTATGCGCCGCTTGTCTTTACCTTCTGGAAGAGAAGCAATTTTGTCTGATACAGTTGGTTTTATTTCGGATTTGCCTCATGAATTGATTATGGCTTTCCGCGCCACGTTGGAAGAGGTGTTGGAGGCAGACATTGTTATACAGGTTCTTGATGTGGCTAATCCCGCTGTTAAAACACAAAGGCAGGATGTTTTGGAAGTGTTGCACCATTTGGGTTTGGAGCGAATTGAATATCAACAAAATTATATAGAAGTTTACAATAAAATAGATATTGAAAATGTCTGCACCCCCGTTTCTGATGAAAAAACGGTTTTTGTTTCAGCCTTAACCGGTCAAGGATGCGTGGCTTTACTGCAAAAAATTGATACGATTTTGGCTGATGAATATGAAACGATTGTGTTGGATGTGCCGGCGCAAAATGGAAAATTGTTGTCGTGGCTTCATCAAAATGCCGAAGTTATCGGGATAGAACTTCAAAATGAGCAAATGCATATTACTGCCAAAATAGCGGCGGCAGATAACAGCCGTTTGCAAAAAATCCTTTCTCAAGGTTAAAAATAATTTTATCGGCTCAAAATTTAATTAATAAAAAAATAAATATTGCAAACATATAATCCTAAAAAAATGAAAGGTTGCAGTATGCAGTTAAAACATATTTTACAAGGAATTGAAGCTGCTCATGAATATCCTTGCGATAAGGAAGTGACTTCAATTGAACTTAATTCGCAAAACATTATTAAAGGCGGTTTGTTTATTGCTTTGAGCGGCAAAAAACAAGATGGAAAAAAATATATTCCCGATGCTTTGCAGCGCGGCGCGGCTGTCGTTGTCTATGACGGAGAATATGAAAAGCCTGAAACTGAAGCGGTTTTTGTACGCTTGAACGGAGATATGCGTGCAAATATTGCCAAAATGACTTCTAACTTTTATTCAAAATCACCGGCTTTAATTTCAGCGGTTACCGGTACTAACGGAAAAACGTCTATTGCCGATTTTACACGCCAGATGATGTCGTTTTTAGGGTATAAGGCTGCCAGTATCGGTACGATAGGCGTGGTTTCGGATGTTATGGAAAACGTAGAAACTTTAACAACTCCCGACAGTGTTACTCTGCATAAAATTCTGACAGATTTGGCAAATTTTGGCGTTGATTATGTTTCAATGGAAGCGTCGTCGGTAGGGATTGAACAATACCGCATGGATGGACTGAATATTAAAGTTGCCGGTTTTACCAATCTCACACAAGATCACCTTGATTATCATTTAACTATGGAAAATTATTTTGAGGCTAAAAAACAACTCTTTTCCCGCGTGCTGTCGGCAAACGGAACAGCTGTTTTGAATGCGGATATAAAAGAATTTGCCGAGCTTGAAAAAATATGCAAAAACCGCGGTATCAAAGTGTTATCGTACGGAATTAACGGCAGTGATTTGAAGATAATTAACCGTGTTCCGCACTCGGAAGGACAAACGCTGAAATTGTCGGTTTTTAATGAAGAATATCAAGTAGAGCTCCCCTTAATCGGTGAATTTCAGGCAATGAATGTTTTGTGCGCTTTAGGTATGGTTATTGCTTTGAAAGGACGTTTTGATAAACGGATGATAGATTATATTCCTCATATAAAAGGAGCTCCAGGCCGTTTGGACAGGGTGGGAGCATTGCCAAACGGAGCAGGAATTTACGTCGACTATGCGCATACGCCGGATGCTCTTGAAAATGTGTTAAAAACAATGCGTCATCATACTAAAAATAAACTTTGGGTTGTTTTTGGCTGCGGCGGCGATCGGGATAAACTAAAACGCCCGATTATGGGAAAAATAGCAAAAGATTTGGCTGATGAAATTGTTGTTACTGATGACAATCCGCGCAGTGAAGATGCCGCGCAAATTCGCCGTGAAATTATGGTAGAATGTCCAAAAGCTTATGAAATCGGCGACAGAATTAAAGCCATAAAATTTGCGATATCAAAATTGTCTGCCGGAGATATGCTGGTCATTGCCGGAAAAGGTCATGAAACAGGACAAAAAATAGGCGATAAGGTTATACCGATGAATGACATTGAAGAAGCAAGAAAACAGTTGGCTGAATATTAAAACGGAAAGAAAGGATTATCTATTTATGGATAATCCTTTTTCCTTTTTTGCCGGCGATAATTACTTTTTTAATTTCGGTTTTATTAAGCTGAATGTATTCATCTAAAGAGGCGGTAACGACTGCGCCGAATAAAACAACTGCCCATGACAGATACATCCAGATTAAAAAGATAGGAATAATGGCCAAGGCTCCGTAAAGGGTTGAATAGGTTGTGTTTGACATTACAAAAGAACCAAACCCCATACGCAGAAATGCAAACAGAATAACGGCAACAATTGCACCGCATAAAGCGTTTAAAATCGATACTTTTTTATTGGGAACCAGAATATAAATCAACATCAGGGCAGCCACAGTCATTAGCGGCGGAATGAGATAACTAAAAAACATTTGAGAAGTTTTACCATCGGCATCGACAAATTTTTGCAGCGTGTAAAGATATCCCCGCATAGAAAAAGCTGTTCCCAAAAGCAAGGGACCTAACGTAATAACCGTCCAATAAAGGGTTATTTTTGTGGCAATTCGGCGAGGTTGAGTAACTTTAAAAATGTAGTTGAAACTGTCTTCAATAGTCGAAAGCAGCAAAATCGCGGTGACGGCAATTCCCGATACGCCTACTGTTCCAAGTTGACCTGAATTTTTTACAACAACTTCCAGATAGCTGCGGATTTCTTCTTCAAAAGCCGGAGTAAGATTTTGAAATAAAAAATCAGCCAGCTGCGCGCGAACGCTGTCAAAAACCGGAAAAGCCGAAAAAATAGCAATACCTATGGCAATCAGCGGAACTAATGCAATCAGAGAAGTATAAGCCAATGATGAGGCAACTCTGAAAACAGCATCGGCTTTTGCTCGTTTGGTTAAGAAAAAAATAAAATCGGCAACAGTTTTCATTTTGTTGTAACAAACTGTTTTTATTTCCATAATTCACCTGCTGAAAAAAATAGTTTACAAACAAATCAAAATCTTATAAATATTCAAGCAATTTATTTAATATCTTAATTTCACAATAAAAGCAAAGGAAAAATAAATGACTGATAATCGGTTGTTAATGAGTGGTAAAAAAGGCATTGTAATGGGCTTGGCCAATGACAAGTCAATTGCTTGGGGGATTGTTCAGGCATTAAATGCTCAAGGTGCCCGTTTGGCAATTTCGTATCAAAACGAAGTTTTGCAGAAAAGAGTTGAGCCTTTGGCCGCTCAATTGGACAACGAGCCTTTATTGATTAAATGCGATGTTTCCGATTCCGCAAGTGTTGAAGCTTGTTTTAAAGAACTCGGCGAAAAGTGGGGCAAAATTGATTTTGTTGTTCACGCAATTGCATTTTCTGACAAAAATGAATTAAAAGGCCGCACTATTGATACAACTTTGGCTAATTTTACAAACACAATGCACATTTCTTGCTATTCTTTCTTGGAAGCTTGCCGCTGTGCTGCTCCGATTATGAACGAAAACGGCTCTATTGTAACTCTTACTTATATGGGTTCTGAACGTGTTTTGCCAAACTACAATATTATGGGTGTTGCCAAAGCAGCTTTGGAAGCTTCTGTTCGTGCAGCTGCTGTTGATATGGGAGTTCAAGGTGTTCGCGTTAATGCCATTTCTGCTGGTCCGATTAAAACTTTGGCAGCTTCAGGCATCGGTGATTTCCGCAAAATCTTGCATTGGAATGAACTCAACTCTCCGCTGCGCCGCAATGTTACTCAAGATGAAGTCGGCAATATGGCATTAGCTTTGCTTTCAGATCTTGGCTCAGCAGTAACAGGCGAAGTTATTCATGTGGATGCCGGATATCATATTGTAGGTATGATTAATCTCGATAATGCACAAGAATGTGGAAAAATGCTGGTTGAAGGCTAAAACAATCTTGAGTTTTTGAGCTTAAGACCTTATTATGAGCCATTGAAAGAAATTCAATGGCTCTGTTTTTTGAAATTTAAAAAGGAAACAAATATGGCGATAGATACACAAACAGTCAGAAGAGTTGCCTTTTTGTCGCGTTTGAAAATAGAAGATGACAAAATTGAGGCAACAGAACAGGAATTTAATAAAATAATTGATTGGGTTGAGCAATTAAATGAAGTTAATACAGATAATGTTGAACCGTTGATAGCTGTGAACGATACGCCATTGGTCTGCCGAGAAGATAAAGTTGTTGAAGGCAATCAGGCCGATAAAATTTTGAAAAACGCCCCGCAGGCAGAATATGACTATTTTGTTGTTCCTAAAGTTGTGGAGTAGATAAAATGACAGATATTACAAAACTTACAATTTCACAAACACTTTTGGGATTGCGGGATAAAAAATTTTCCGCTTCGGAACTGACCAAATCTTATATTGCGGCAATGGAACAAAACCGTGATTTGAACGCTTATGTTTTGGAAACGCCCGAAACGGCTTTAGAGCAAGCAAAAGTTTCCGATGCTAATTATATTGCCGGTACTAACCGCGCACTTGAAGGAATTCCTTTGGGAATCAAAGATTTATTTTGTACAAAAGATATACGCACAACGGCTTGTTCTCATATATTGGACGGCTTTGTTCCTCAGTATGAGTCCACAGTTACTTCAAAATTATTTAATGACGGTGCTGTTTGTTTGGGAAAGCTCAATATGGATGAGTTTGCTATGGGCGGCAGCAATGAAACCAGCTATTACGGTCCCGTTGTCAATCCGTGGCATAGAGAACGTAAATTGGTTGCCGGCGGTTCATCAGGCGGTTCGGCTGCTGCGGTTGCCGCCGGAATTTGCGCTGCGGCAACAGGAACGGATACCGGCGGTTCGATTCGTCAACCATCTGCTTTTTGCGGAGTTACCGGTATAAAACCAACTTATGGTCGTTGTTCGCGCTATGGTATTATGGCTTTTGCGTCTTCGCTTGACCAAGCCGGACCAATTGCCAAAGATGTAAGAGATTGCGCCGTTTTGTTAAAGTCAATGGCTGGTTATGATGATAAAGATTCTACTTCCGTTAATAAAGAAGTTCCGGATTTTGAATCGTTTTTAGGGAAAAGTATTAAAGGATTAAAAATCGGTATTCCCGCTGAATATCGTCCTGCCGGCTTGAATGATGAAATAGCCGCTTATTGGGATAGAGGCATTGAAATATTAAAACAGGCCGGCGCTGAAATAGTTAATATTTCTTTGCCGCATACCAAATATGCCTTAGCCGCTTATTACATTATTGCTCCGGCTGAAGCTTCGTCAAATCTTGCCAGATATGACGGTTTGCGTTATGGTCTGCGTGTTGAAGGAAAACACCTTGATGATATGTACATCAATAGTCGTACGGCGGGTTTTGGCAAAGAAGTTAAACGCCGTATTATGATAGGCACTTATGTGCTGTCAGCCGGTTATTATGACGCATATTATCTGAAAGCGCAAAAAATTCGCCGTTTGATACGTAATGATTTTAATAATGCTTTCCAGAAATGCGATATTATTTTAACCCCGACGGCTCCGACGACTGCTTTTCCGATTGGTGACAAATCAATGCAGGAAAATCCGATTAACATGTGGCTGAATGATGTCTTTACCGTATCGGTCAATTTGGCAGGACTTCCGGGGATGAGTTTGCCTATCGGTTTGTCAAAAGACGGTTTGCCGATGGGGTTGCAGCTTATCGGACGCGCATTTGATGAAGAAACAATTTTCAAAACCGCCGCGGTTTTGGAACAAGAAGCAAAATTTGAGGGGTTGAAGTGATGATATTAGAAGGAAAAACCTGTAATTGGGAAATTGTTTGCGGTTTGGAAATTCATTGCCAAATTATATCAAAATCAAAAATATTCAGCTCGGCTTCAACTCATTTCGGTTCAGACGTTAATCAAAATGTTTCTTTTGTCGATGCCGGAATGCCGGGGATGCTGCCGACATTGAATGCAGAATGTGTTCATCAAGCGGTTAAAACAGGTTTGGGATTGCGAGCGGTTATTAATAAATATTCCGAATTTTCGCGCAAAAACTATTTTTATGCCGATTTGCCTCAAGGCTATCAGATTACGCAGTTTCGCTATCCGATAGTCGGTGAGGGCGTGGTAACCATTGATTTGGACGACGGCAGCACAAAAGACATACGTATTGAGCGTATGCATATTGAGCAAGATGCCGGAAAATCTTTGCATGATATGTCGCCTACCAAAAGTTTTATTGATTTGAATCGTGCCGGTGTTGGATTAATGGAAATTGTTACCAAACCGGATTTCAGCGCACCGGAAGAAGCAGGGGCTTTTCTTAAAAAACTGCGTTCGATTTTGCGTTATCTCGGAACTTGCGATGGTAATATGAACGAAGGTTCTATGCGTTGCGATGTTAATGTTTCCGTTCGTCCTGCGGGCAGTGGCGAACTTCGCACCCGCTGCGAAATGAAAAACGTCAATTCTGTAAAATTTGTCATGCAGGCTATTGAAAATGAAGCCCGCCGCCATATCGAAGTTTATGAAAACGGCGGAACAATTGAACAAGAAACACGTCAGTTTGATCCGGTAACCGGACAGACAAAAGTTATGCGCAAAAAAGAATTTGCTCATGATTACCGCTATTTCCCTGAACCGGATTTGCCTCCGTTGATGCTGAGTGATGATTATATTAATGAAATCAAACAAAATCTCCCCGAATTGCCGGATGCCAAAAAAACGCGTTTTGTTGAAACAATGGGGCTGACCAAATATGACGCGATGGTTATTTGTGAAAATAAAGAGGTGGCTGAATTTTTTGAAAAGGCAGCGGCCGGACATGACGGCAAAAAAGTGGCAAACTGGTTGATGGGTGATTTTTTTGCTATGCTTAACCGCAAAAACGCTACAATTGAAAACTCTCCGGTTTCAGCTGAAAATTTGGGCAAGCTTGTCGGTTTGATTGAACAAAACATTATTTCGGGCAAAGCCGCTAAAGATGTTTTTGAAATTATGTCCGATACTGGCGATGATCCTGAAAAAATAGTGGAAGAAAAAGGTTTGAAACAAGTTACGGATACATCGGCAATTGAAGCTATTGTCGATGCTGTGATTGCAAACAATCCTGATAATCTTGCTGCTTATCGCAACGGAAAAGTAAATTTGCGCGGCTGGTTTGTTGGACAAGTTATTAAAGAGTCTAAAGGCAAAGCCAATCCTCAGATTGTGAACGAACTGTTGAGCAAAAAACTTTAGGAAAAGATAAAAAGCGGCGTTTAAGCCGCTTTTTATAGTTTTTGTATAAATGTCTTTATGCTTTTTTAATATGTTGCAGACAATATAAATATACTTGAATTTATGTATAATAGACAGAAAAAGTATAATAAATTTGACAAAATGCTTTTATTTTGAAAAAAAGTGTGTTAATGTAAAGAAAATGGATTAATTATTTAGGAGCAAAACCATGGCTAAAACGTATTCATTAAACGATATGGGGGTTACGGCAGACGACTTGATAATGTTGGATGCTGCAGGTATCAGTTTTGATGAAACTGACAATATTTCTGAAGAAAAACGAGATGAAATTTTAAGTGAACTTTATAAACTGAAACAAAAAGCCAAGGAAGATACAAAAGCTCCTGAAGATAAAAATAAGGAAATTGAACCTGCCACAGCTGAACAAATCAGAGATATGAACCGCAGACTTAAAAACGGTGAACATTTGAGCGCTAATGAAGTTGCTTCAGCTGTCGCTGCCGGCGGTATTGTATCAAAAGATATGCGCGCTGAAATCAAAAACACTGTGGTTAATTTTGCAAATTCTGAAAATGCCGGTCAAGAAGATGCGAGAGCGGTTGCTTATTTGCTGGATGAACTTGACGGTAAACATGTCGATGACCAGAAAAACAGACATTCTGTTGAAGAATATAAAAAACAGTTTAATGATAATCCGGAAATTTTGGAAGCTGCAAGCAAAAAACTTGAAGCTGTAAACAATGCTCCGACCACAGCCGCAAAAACATACAGCAAAGAAGACATTGACGGTATGATGAAAGCTGCCGATGTTTATTTGAAAGCTCCTGATGAAGTTGATAATCATGAAATTTTGGAAAAAGCAAATCCAAAATATAAAGAAACACATGCTCAGTTGTTTGAAGATCAATTGAAAGAAATACAAGACGTTATTAGAGATTATGGAGAAGGTAAAGCCGATATTTCTCCAGAAGCTGCCGAGTCTATGCAAAAACTTATCGAAACCTACGGTAAAGAATATTCAAAAGGCAAACTTGTACCAAATATGTCTTATGATGTTACTCCCGAAGCGGCTTTGGCAAACCAGCGCTTGGCTTTCGAAAAGCCTTCATTGGCAAAGGCTTTGGAAGAAAAAAATGCTGAAAAGGCTGAAACCAAAGAAGAAGTTGTTGTAGAGCAAACTGAGGAAGAAAAAGATGCACCAAAATACAGCCGTGATGATATCCGCGGTGCACACAAAACAGCAGGTAAGGATCGTACGGTTGAACAGTGGAAAATGCTTTATGAGCAGATTGATCATAATCCTGAATTGAAAACGGATAAAGATCGTGAAAAAGCCAAGAAAAAATTGGATGAAGACTTTAATCGCACAGCCAACAAAGGTGTAAAGAAAGCTTTTGAAGAAGAAAAAGCTTTTAATCAACAAGCTATTAAAAAAATTAAGTATAATTTAGAAGCCGCTCCGTTAGCCGATGAGTTGATTGAAAAAATTGCAAATGCTAAAAATGATGCCGATAGACAAGACGCAATTAATGTTTTCAAACTTGAAACAGCCAGACAATATGTCGCTAATCAACGTGATGAAGGGTTGCTGGATTTTGTTCGTAAAGATTTAGAAGAAAAACTGAATAATAACGGAGGCGATAAAAATCGAAAAATTGCCGCCGGATATCTTTTGGATGAAAATGGCAAACTAAAAGATAATATTCTTTATAAAGATCAAAGCAAAGAACAAGAGCAAAGCAATGTGGCTCCGACTTTTGTTGCTAATCTTCAAAACGAAACTCAAAACGGCAAAAATAGTAAGTCTGCTTACGCTGATGGAGTAAAGGAAAGCAAGGATGTCAACGGACCTCTGAAAACAGCTGAAGCTCAAGCAGAAACAAAGGCTGCCGAAAAACCTGCTGATGAGAAAAAAAGAAAGAAAGGTTTGTTTGGACGTATAGGAGATTGGGCTAAACGCAACTGGAAAAAAGTAGCTGTCGGTGCGGCTTTGGTGGCAGCCACCTTTTTTGGAGCTAAAAGCTGCAGCAATACTCAAACTCAGGGGAATAATGAAGACAAAGCCAAAACAGAAATTAAAACACAGCCTAAGCAACAGCAAGATGGACGGGTTGCTCTTCCTGAAGTAGAGGTTAAAGGAAAACAAACTTTTGATTTGAATATGGCTCATCAATATTGCAAACGTATGGGCTATCAGGATAATAAGAGCGAAGATGATGCAATTGCTAAATACTTGCTTGACCGCGGAACCTATGAAAGGGTAAGTTCAAAAGTAGCCAGCCACTTGGGAATTGATAAACTTTCTACCGATGAACAGATGGCAATTTTGGCAACTGTTCGTGGAAATACTCCTGATAAGGCTCCGATGATTGATGCTATTATAAAAGGAACTGAAACTAATGTTGCTAAAATAGCTAAGTCTGGAATCAGTAAAGAAACCGAAAAGTTTTTGGTTAAGAGAGAAAACGGCACTATTCAATATAAAGATCCGGAGCAGTTTACTAAACAAACTGGAACTCAAAGTATTGAAGTAAGCAAGGATAAAATTGCCGAAAAAGGAAAAACATTAGGTTATCATGCTGTTCAAAGAAGTAATAGTGGTAGATAATGTGATTTTATAAAAACCCAAAAAAACTCCCGAATTTCGGGAGTTTTTTTGTGCGTAAACAATTGTGAAAACAATTTATAAAAGCCGGATATTATCCGGCTTTTACTGATTTTTTTGACTGATTAATAACTTCTGGCGTAGATGACGTCCATTGTCGCCGGTTTTCCGGTTAAAAGACATTCACCCTCAGTATTGCTCTGATCAAAAGGAATACAGCGGATAGTAATTTTCATGGCTTTCAAAATTTCTTCTGTTGCCGGATCAGCGCACCATTTACCGCGGATAAAAGCAACTTTGCCGTGTTTGCCGTCTTCAATCCATTCATTGCTGTTGGCAAAATATTCGGCAAATTGTTCTTTGCTGGTAATATCAGTGCGGATATTCTTTTCTAAACGTTTTTTTGCGTTGTTGTACATTTGTTTTTGAATGTTTTGCAAACGTTCTTCAATTGTGCTTACAAAAACATCTTTAGCAATAATTTCTTTGCCTTCCTGTGTATTGACTTTCAGACGTTCGCGAACCATAAGATTGTTTCCGTCAATGTCGCGCAAACCGATTTCTATAATAATCGGCGCTCCTTTTTTAGTCCATTCCCAAAACTTGTCGGCAGGCTTTTTATCGCGGCTGTCGATTTTAATTCTGATTTTGTCGCCTAAAGGCATTTTGCCTTTGAGCTCAGCTTTTAGTTCATTGACATAAGCCATAATTTTTTCGGCATCAGCTTCATTTTTTATCAATGGCAGAATAATGATTTGATAAGGAGCAACGGCAGGAGGAACAACCATGCCTTCATCATCGGCGTGCGTCATAATCAAACCGCCGATAAGACGGGTAGAAACCCCCCAAGAAGTTGTGTAAGCATATTCTTGTTGATTGTTTTTGTTAACAAAGGAAATTCCTGCCGATTTGGCAAAGTTCTGTCCCAAAAAGTGTGAAGTTCCGGCTTGTAAAGCTTTTCCATCCTGCATCATGGCTTCAATGCAATAAGTATCGACAGCCCCCGGAAATTTTTCGTGTTCTGGTTTGCGTCCTACCAAAACCGGCATAGCTAAATAATCTTCAGCAACTTCGCGATAAACTTCAAGCATTTGTTTTGCACGTGCCTCAGCCTCTTCTTTAGTGGCGTGTGCCGTATGTCCTTCCTGCCACAAAAATTCGCGAGTGCGCAAAAACAGTCGAGGACGCATTTCCCAACGAACAACGTTTGCCCATTGGTTGACCAAAACCGGCAAATCGCGGTAAGATTTAATCCATTTTGAAAAACTGTCGGCAATAATGGTTTCGGATGTTGGGCGGACAATCAAAGGTTCATCCAAAGGCGATGCCGGAACCAATTTTCCATCTTTGCTTTCCAGTCTTGAATGAGTTACAACAGCCATTTCTTTGGCGAAACCTTCCACATGGTCGGCTTCTTTTTGGAAAAACGACAAAGGAATAAACATCGGAAAATAGCAATTTTCATGATTAGTTTCCTTAAATTTTTCGTCAAAAATATCACGGATACGCTCCCACATGCCGTATCCCCATGATTTGATAACCATACACCCCGGAGAAGCTGAGTTTTCGGCCATATCGGATTCAGATACAACGTTTTGATACCATTCGGGGTAGTTGTCTTTTCTTGTTCTTTTTAATGTCATAGTTTATTCCTTTTTTCATAACGTAACGAAAAGTCCGCAATCCCAATATTGCAGACTGCGGACCTAAATTAGCATTACGGCAAAAAGATGTCTACTACAAAATATCGTCGATTTCCTTAAATATTTTGCGTATTTTTTTGTTTTCTTTCTTGTCAGCGCTGGTCGAAAACATATTTTTGCGTGCCTGCTGATTGTTCATAATTTGAGTATTAGCGGCTTGCGCTTGTGATAAAGCCAGTTCTTTATTGCTTTGCGCCTGAGCTTTTAAGAGTGTTTTTTGCTCGTCGGATAAAGTTGAATTGTCAATTTTTGCGATAGCTTCGTTATAATCTTCTTGTATTTCAGCCGTTTCTTTTTCAATCCAACTTTTTTTAATGTGTTCTTTGGCGTTGGCTTCAGCGTTTGCAAACAAAAAGGCAATAGCTGCAAGCAAGTATACGATATTTTTCATTTTGCACCTCAAAATTGTTAACTTATACGATTTCAAATATATATATGGTATATGAAAAAATCAAGCTGTTTTGCCTTTAAAAAAAGCTCTTGCTAAATTTTAAAAAAGGGAATAGGATTTTTTTATTCGCAGCAAAGCGGATGTAGTATTAACCTGTTTGTGAAAAGGATTAAGATTATGGCAGCAGGAACAGTTAAATGGTTTAATAAAAGAAAAGGTTACGGCTTTATTACTCCTGATGAGGGCGAAAAAGACGTGTTTGTTCACATTTCGGCAGTTAAAGAAGCCGGATTGCGCACATTGAATGAAGGCGATAAGGTTAGCTATGAAACCATGACCGAACGCGACAGAATTGTCGCCGGCAATATTAAGCTGCTGTAATCGCATTAATTTTCAAAAAGCCCGACGGATAAAAATTTCGTCGGGTTTTTTTGTTGATTATTAACAATTTGTTGAATAAATCCAAATAAAATGCTAACAATTGTGTAGTATGTAAAAATTAAGGAAAGGTAAGTATGGCTAGTTCAGAAATTATGGACCGTCTGGTTCCGATGGTTATCGAACAAACACCTCAGGGGGAACGCTCGTTTGATATTTTTTCACGCTTGCTGAAAGAGCGTATCATATTTTTAACCGGACAAGTCGAAGATGAAATGGCGTCTTTGGTCTGTGCTCAATTGTTGTTTTTGGAAGCGGAAGATCCTGAAAAAGACATTTTTATGTATATCAATTCTCCTGGCGGCGTTATCACTTCAGGAATGGCAATTTATGATACAATGCGCTATGTCAGCTGTGATATTAATACTTTGTGCATTGGACAGGCTTGTTCTATGGGGTCTTTTTTGCTGGCAGGAGGTACAAAAGGAAAACGCTTCTCTTTGCCAAATTCGCAAATTATGATTCATCAGCCTTCAGGCGGAGCTCAAGGAAAGGCTTCCGATATTGAAATTCAGGCTAAATTAATTTTGGATATGCGCCGCCGCTTAAATTTGATTTATTCCGAAAATACGGGCCAAGAACTCTCGGTGATAGAAAAAGCTATGGACCGCGATAATTTTATGGTGCCTGAAGAAGCTTTGAAATTCGGATTGATTGATCACATTGTTACTAACCGCAAAGAGATAGGCAAATAAAAATGAGTGAAGAAAATAAAGATCAGCTGTGTTGTTCGTTTTGCGGCAAAAGCCAGTCTGAAGTCAAAAAATTAGTGGCCGGCCGCGGCGTGTATATTTGCGATGAATGTATTCAAGTTTGCATTAATATCGTTGCAGACGAAATGAACGAAATCGAAAAAGAAAATAAACCCGCAGTTTCAGAACATATGCATGGTGAATTGCCAACCCCTTCTAAAATAAAGGCTTTTCTTGATCAATATGTTATCGGGCAGGATTTTGCAAAAAAAGTATTGTCGGTGGCTGTATATAATCATTATAAGCGCTTGAACTGCAAAGAACACAACAGTGATGTAGAAGTTTCTAAATCAAACGTTATCTTAATTGGACCGACCGGAAGCGGAAAAACATTATTGGCGCAGACTTTGGCCAAAATTTTGGATGTTCCTTTTGCAATTTCCGATGCTACAACGTTGACTGAAGCCGGTTATGTCGGAGAAGATGTCGAAAATATTATCCTGAAATTGGTGCAGGCGGCGGATTATGATATTGAAAAGGCCCAAAGAGGAATAGTTTATATTGATGAAATTGATAAAATTAACCGCAAAGGTGACGGACCGTCGATTACGCGCGATGTTTCGGGCGAGGGCGTTCAACAGGCACTTTTGAAAATTATTGAGGGAACCGTTGCCAATGTTCCACCGCAAGGCGGACGCAAACATCCTCAACAGGAGTTTTTGCATGTCGACACTTCAAATATTTTGTTTATTTGCGGCGGTGCGTTTGCCGGTATTGAAAAAATTATCAATAACCGCAGCGCAAAGACTTCAATAGGTTTTGGGGCTGCTGTTGCCAGCAAAAAAGAACAGCCTGTCGGCGAGGCCATGAAGTTGATTCAGCCTGAAGATTTGCTGAAATACGGTCTTATTCCTGAATTTATCGGACGATTGCCGATTATTGCATCGCTTGAAGATTTGGATGAAAAGGCGCTGGTTAAGATTTTAACCGAACCTAAAAATGCTTTGGTTAAACAATATGTCGAATTATTTAATATGGAACATGTTAAGCTGACAATTACCGACGATGCGTTAACTGCAATTGCTAAGAAAGCCATTGAACGCAAAAGCGGTGCTCGCGGCCTGAGAGCAATTATGGAAGAAAAATTGCTTGAGTTAATGTACAATATTCCCGACAAAAAAGATGTTGAGGAGATTATTGTCGATGCGGATGTTGTTAACGGCATTAAAGAACCGATGTTAGTTTATAATAAGGCGGCTGAAGCGCTAGGCGCGGAATAGTCAAATTTGGGGCTGTGATTTTACCGGATGAAAAATATGATTGAAATAAAAGCTCTTACTAAAAAATTCGGCAATTTTACAGCCCTTGATAATATTAATTTCAGCGCGGAAAGCGGTGAAATTATCACCTTGCTGGGGCCAAATGGCGCCGGAAAATCAACCTTGATGAAGTGTATTTGCGGTTATTGGAAACCTGATGGCGGTAATGTTTTTATTGACAATGTCAATTTGGGCGAAAATTTGCTTTCTTCACTGAAAAAAATAGGGTATATGCCTGAAAATACGCCGTTATATGGAGATATGAAAGTTTATGAATATCTGCAATTTGTTGCCGGAATTTTTAGTTTGTCGAATAATGAATTTGAACAAAATCTGAAAACGGTAGTTGATAAATTAGAATTGTCTGCTGTTCTTAAACAGAAAATTTCAACTTTGTCCAAAGGTTTTCGCCGGCGTGTAGGTGTTGCCGGTGTGATTTTGCACAAACCGCAAATTTTAATTTTGGATGAACCGACTGAAGGTTTGGATCCTAATCAAAAAATTTCGTTACGCTGTTTTTTGAAAGAATATGCTAAAAAAAATAACGCTACGGTTTTAATTTCGACTCATTTGCTGGAAGAAACAGAAGCCTTGTCTTCAAGAGTTTTAATGCTTTGTCGGGGGCGCTTAATCAAAGATGCTATGATTGAACAGCTGAAACGTGAAGCGCCGAACGGTGATTTAGGATTATTATTTCACAATTTGACTTCTGCGGAGATTGAAAATGTTCAGCAGCCTTTATAAGCGTGATTTGTCAGGATTCTTTTACAGCAGCGGCGCATATATTATTTACGCCATATACGCTGTTCTTACGGCTATTATGGCTTTTTTCTGGGGAGAATATCTTGATTTTCCTGATCAATCTTTATTGTCGGTTTTTGCTTATCAACCGCAGATTTTGATAATTATTATTCCGGCTATCACAATACGCAGTTGGTCTGATGAACACAAAAACGGTACGTTAGAAAATTTGTTGACTTATCCGATTTCGAGTTTTTCGTTGGTTATGGCAAAATTTTCAGCTTCTTTTACCATTAGTGCTGCAATGCTTGTGTTTTCTTTGCCTTTGCTTTTTTGTTCTTCATTTTATTTGCAGACAGATTGGGGAAATGTTTTTTGCAGCTATTTAGGTGCTTTATGCATGATTGCTGTGCTTTGCGCGGCAGGTTGCTTGATTTCTTTCAGTGTTGCAAGTCCAGCGGCAGCCTATCTTTTGGGGCTGGTCTTTGCTGTTTTATGGATTGATTTCAATTGGGGAAAAATTATTACTTCAAATTTGCAAAATATACCATTTTATCTTGACGGCGTTTTGGATTTTAGCCGCAATTATCAAAATTTTCTCAATGGACAGTTAAATCCGGCCAGTTTATTTTATTTTATCAGTTTTTGCATGCTATTGTTATTATTCAATTGGTTAACTGTCAGTAATCGGAGAGCGGCAATATGAAAAAAATATTAATAAGTTTTTTGGCTTTTGCTGTTTGGATGATGGTTAATTTCAGCTGCGGATGGTTATTCGGCGATATTAATTTTGATATGACTTCAAAGAAAAATTATACTTTGGATAAAGCTTCTGTTTCAGCGGCGCAATCTTTAAAACAAAAAATTGATTTCAAGCTTTATATTTCGGACAAGCTTTCTACATACAAGCTGGAAAGCTATATTTATGCCGAATATGTAATTGCCATATTGGAAAATTATCAAAAAAATAATCCGCAATATATAAATTTGCAAATAATTCCTGTTAAAGCATATTCCGCTGAAGCAAAGTATGCCGAAGAAATAGGATTGAAAACATTGCTTTATGAAAGTGAGCCTTTTTATTTTGGCCTGCAAATAAGTAATGGAGATAAATCTCAGGTGATAGCCGAACTTGTTCCTGAACGCCGTGCTTATTTGGAGGGCGATATAAATCGAATATTGTCTAATTTAACGGTAGATGAAAAAAATATTGTTGGAATTATATCGTCGGAATTTTCACCTTTTTCTGAAAATAAAAAAAACAAAATATGGTCGTTGTTTGATGAATTGTCGACAGATTACAAATTTGTAAATATATCAAAAAACGCACAGTATATTCCGCTTGATGTAAAAGCCTTGATTGTTTTGAACCCAAATGAATTGCCGCCATTGCTGGTTTATGGGCTTGATCAATATTTGATAAGGGGTGGAAAACTTATTGTTTTTGTAGACCCATTTTCTGAAATTGCACAATTTTATAAAGGGTATCCTCCGCAAAGCCACAGCAATATTGTTCCATTGCTGCAAAATTGGGGAATTAATTATGATAACAAACAAATTGTAGGAAGTTTGAGCGAGGCACTGAAAATTTCTTCAGAAGGATTGGCTTATCCTTTGTGGTTTTTTGTGACAGATAATACGGGATTAAAATTACATTTTCGTACTTCAGGTTCTTTGTCGATAAAGCCGGCTGATGATGTTAATTATGAAATTTTGGCTGTATCTCCTAAAGATTCCGGAACGCTTGCTACAAATTTTTTGCGTTATTCTTCCAAAAGAAATGCTCTGGAACATTATGAAAACGGCAATCAAAGTTATATTCTGGCAGTGCGTGCCAAAGGAAAATTTACGTCAAACTATACGCAAGGATATTTTTATGATACAGAATTTTCGGAGCAGATACCTCCTTTTGAGTTTTTCGCGCAGCCGGAGTCTGAACTTGCGGTAATTGCAGATTCTGATTTTGTTTCGGATGATGCCTGGGCTCTTGAAAGTGATGAAAACAATCCTGTTTTCGGTACGGTTCCTTATGCCGACAATGCCGAATTTATACTCAGATTGCTCAAATCAATGTTGGCAGATAATGAAAAATTATTACCGGACGCTTATCCAAAACATATAGATACATCAAGCATTATTACCACTGTTTCGATGCCGATAATTGGACAATATGAGCAACAGTATGCAGAACTGGTGTTAAAATATAATCAAGCAAAAAGAGGTATTGCCGATGCCAAAGCATATGCAGCTGCTTCGGATACAGGCAGTCGGTTAAAATATACTCAAAAAATAAAACAAGCGGAAGAAGAGGCTGAAAAACTGAACAGCAAGCTGGAAGCTCTTAAATATCAGCAAAAATATGAAATTAAACATGCTATCGATAATTTAATATGGCTGAATATTATAATATTCCCTGTGTCGTTGTTGTTTATGTTTATAATCTTAAGCTGTATTGTTCGCTATTATAATTTAAAGAGGATAAAATGAATAGAAAATTAGCTATTACTACTGTTTTTCTCGTTTTGTTGGGCGGACTGTCGATAGCAGGTTTGAAAATTGCGCCTGATTTTTATGATTTCGGAGAGAAATTATCGGAAAAGTTGGAAACAATAAACAGCTTTACTATCGATAACTCAATGCAAGTCGTGCGCAAAAACGGAGTTTGGTCAAGCCAAGAAGACGATTTTTATCCTGTTGATAATGATGTAGTCGAGTTATTTTTCAAAGAAATGAAAAAAAACTCACTAAAAGCTGAAATTTGCGAGGGAAAACCGGATGCTGAACCAGGGATGGTTTTACATGGAAAAAAAGATATTGATGTTTTTTATGATGAGAATAATGAAATAAATACCAAAATAGTTTTGACCGACCATAAAAAATGCTATGTTCTTACCGGCGATTTCAGAATTCCCGCTCAGCCGTATCAATGGTTTGTTCAGCCTTTATTACCTTTTTCAAACCAAAATATAGAAGAAATATATGGGGCTGATCCTGCGCAATTTGCTTTTTCAGAATTGTTTTTTTATCAGGCTGTTCATAATAATGATTTTGAGGATTGGGACAATAAAAAAATTAAAATAATAATGAATAACGGTATTATTGCGGAATTGACAATATATGCTCAAGGACACAGCTATTGGATGTCTGTTAATTTGACAACAACAGCTTTGCCGTCGATTGAAGCGGATGAATTTGTAAAAAATAACGGCTTCCTTTATGAAGGCTGGTATTTTGAAATTCCACAGCCGGAAGGAAGCCGTTTGTTTAATTACGGATTGTAGAAATTAAATTGTTCCCGGTTCAAAATCATCAAAGCTTGAAAAGTCTGAAATACTGGTCCCGTATATATCTTGCAATCTGCGCAGCATTTGGTCATTTATTTCCATTGTGCATTTTTTACGGCCGAATTCGGCATCTCCTAACAAATCTTTATAGGCCATGCCGTACATAGAGCAAACACGTTCACGATAGGCAACAAATTGATCGTCCATATCTTTTAGGTTGCCGCGAATCATTCCGTTTCCGTTGTTCCACTTTTTGAACTCTTCAAGTTTTAAAATTTGAGTATAAAAATTGTTCATAGCTGCGGTTTGGCGTTTTATTTCTGGATTTAAGCAGTTTATATATTCGCGCGGTGTATTTCCTGCAATGTTTTCAACACATTTATTGTATTCTTTTTGTTCAAAGTCGTAACTTGTATTATAAAGCGAGTTAGATTCAGTTTTTTGGTTTCCCAACGTTTGTGCATGAGCATAGGATGCAAAAACTGAAACCATAGCTGCTGCGGCTATAATATTTTTTAACATTTGGTTTTCTCCTTATAAAATTGAATGTATTGTAAAATAAGCTTGCAAAAAGTCAAATAAATAAACAGTGTAGGCTTGATTTTGCCTTTGTTATACATTATATGTAATTACATATAATGTATAAGAGGTAACAATGGAAGATGAGTTATGTAAAAAAGCCGATGAACTTTGGTATTATTTTGAAAGAGAACTTTTTACTAATGAAGGGCAATTTTCTTATGATACAAATTTAGTGTTTGCGTTTTCCGATTATGTAAATTCTCTCAGCAATGAAGATTTGTGCGAATTTTTAGATATCGATTCGCATGAAATAGCTGATAAGTTCAGACTTCTGCTGAATAATGGAATAGATGTTTGGTTGAAATATTTTTCAAAAACTATGGCGTTGCTGTAAACTAATTTAACATCTCTATAAAATCTTTTTCACTTAATATGCTTATTCCCAATTCAGCGGCTTTTGCAGCTTTGTTTCCGGCATCAGTTCCCAATATAACAAAGTCGGTATTTTTTGAAACAGAGCCAGACACTTTTGCGCCGGCGGATAAAGCTTTTGCTTTGGCCTCAGCACGGGTTAAATGTTCAAGTGTTCCGGTAAAGACAACAGTTTTGCCTGAAAGAGCGGTGCTATGGTTTGCTGTATCAGTAAAATCTTCTATATTTATGTAAGATAAAAGTGATGAGATTGTATTTAAATTGTGTTCTTCTTGAAAAAATTCAACCATATCTTTAGCCATAGCTTCTCCGATTCCATCAATAGCAAGTAATTTTTCTGTATTTCGGTTCTGCATATCTTCAGCAAAATTTTTCCACGAGGTAAAGTTTTGAGCTATTAATCTTGCGGTTGCAATGCCGACTTGCCTTATCCCCAAAGCGTATATAAAACGAGCTAACGAAATTTTTTTGCGTTTATTTATGGCATTAAATAAATTTTCTACCGATTTTTTCCCCCAGCCTTCACGTTGTTCTATTTTTAATCCGAGATTATGGTTAAACAAATCTTCTTCTCCTTGGTTACGCTGTTCCAAGGTAAAAATATCAACAGGATTTTTAATAATTCCTTCGTGATAAAATTCTTCAATAATTTTTGCCCCCAAACCATCAATGTCCATTGCGTCTCGCGATACAAAATGCTTCAGTCTTTCAATTGCCTGAGCCGGACAAGTCAAACCTCCGGTGCAGCGTCTGACAGCTTCGTCTTCTTCTCTGATGGCATGAGCGCCGCATTGAGGACAAAAATGAGGAAATGAAAATTCTTGCGAATCAAGAGGACGTTTTTCTTTTATAACTGCAACTATTTGCGGAATAACATCGCCGGCACGCTGAATAATTACACTATCGCCGATTCTTATGTCTTTTCGCTTAATTTCGTCTTCATTGTGCAGCGTGGCATGCGACACAATTACTCCGCCCACGTTAATAGGCTCTAAATCAGCAACCGGAGTTAAAGCGCCGGTTCTTCCTACTTGTATACGAATATTGTTTATTACTGTAATAGCTTGTTCTGCCGGAAATTTATGCGCAATAGCCCAACGCGGAGTTCTTGTCAAAAATCCCAACCGTTCTTGTAAAGCAATATCGTTTACTTTATAAACCACGCCATCAATATCATAAGCCAAACCGGCTCGAATCTGCATTAAATTTTCGAAAAAGCTTTCGATTTCTTTAACCGAATGGCAAAGTTGATTATTGGGATTGGTCGGAAATCCCCAGTTTTGCAAATGATTGAAAAAGTCTTCTTGTGAACTCCATACTCGATTAGAAACTTCTCCCCAGGTATAAGCAAAAATACTTAAGTTTCGTTCTTTGGTAACTTTGGGATCAAGTTGCCGCAAAGAACCGGCAGCAGCATTTCTAGGATTCGCAAAAAGTTTTTTTCCTTCATCTTCATTTTTTTGATTCAAAGCAAAAAAGTCTTTTTTGGCCATATAGACTTCACCTCGGATTTCAAGAATTTCGGGAACATTGCCCGAAATTTTTTGCGGAAGTTGGCTTATTGTTCTCAGATTGGCGGTAATATCTTCGCCGGTTGTTCCGTCTCCGCGGGTTGCTCCCTGCACAAAAATACCGTGTTCATAGCGTGCGGTAAAGGATAATCCGTCAATTTTGGGTTCGCACATAAAGCTGATATCAGAATCGCTGTGCAAAAAACGTTTTACCCCCTCAATAAAGTTTTCGACTTCTTCAATAGAAAAAACATCTCCCAAAGACAACATCGGAAAACGATGAGCAACTTTACCAAAGCCGCTTTGCAGCGGAGCGCCGATTCTTTTTGATGGGCTGTCTGGGCGAATCAGCTGAGGAAATTGAGCTTCCAGTTCAATATTGCGTTGTTTTAATGCGTCATATTCCGCATCGCTCATGTATGGTGCGTCATTTTGATAATAGGCAATATCGGCTTTAGCCATTTCTTGGGCTATTTTTTCAAGTTCTGCAGCTGCTTGTTTTTCGGTTATGGTTTCGATTTCTGGCATTTTGAATCTTTCCTTATAAAAGTCCTTGCCATTATATATAGTTGTTTTATAGAGGTAAAGCCGGTTTTTACATAATTATATTTAGGAAAAAATCAAAATAAAACAGGCGTCTAATTGAAAAAACGCCTGTTTATGTTTAGGATTGATACTGTATTCAATTATAAAGGAGCAACAACCATCATCATTTGCCGACCTTCAAGTTTAGGCTCCGATTCTACTTTACAAATGTTTTCCAAATCGTCGACCAAATTACTTAATACTTTGCGCCCCATATCATTAGCACTCATTTCACGTCCTTTAAATCTGATGGTAAATTTAACTTTATCACCTTGTTCCAAGAACTTTTTAGCTTGTTTTACTTTAACTTCATAATCATGAACATCAATCATCGGGCGTAATTTAAGTTCTTTAATGTTTACAATTTTCTGATTTTTTCTGGCTTCATTTTTCTTTTTTTGTTGTTCATATTTATACTTGCCATAATCCATAATCTTGCAAACAGGCGGAACAGCTTGGGGGGAAATCTCAATCAAATCAAATCCGGCTTCATCAGCTAATGATAAAGCTTCTTTGATAGATACGATTCCTTTGTTTTCTCCGTTTTCATCAATTAACCGAACTTCTTTTACTCTGATTTCTTGGTTAACGCGCGGTCCGTCGCCTTCTCGTACTGGCGCATTGTTATTTTCTTTAATTATTGTATCCTCCATAAGTGTTTGAACAATCTAATAATAATCAACAAATTGATATTATCAAGCAAAATTTCATAATGTAAACGCTGTTTTTGACGATTCTTTGCGGCCCCATATTGTAATGTTGAAGGCCAAAATCATATAATTACACTTATTTATATAGGCGACGTATAAAAGCATTAAATGGATTATGATAAAAAAACAAAAAAAGCTAAAAAAGTTATTGACAATGAGTAGGTGATAGCTTATAAGGGGTTCTTGTCAGCGAGAGCTGATGAGCTGATGGAAGA
>ENA-ORNT01000343-ORNT01000343.1-human-gut-metagenome-genome-assembly--contig:-NODE-343-length-34430-cov-4.988015_pt1 | contig 34430 bp, 25 predicted proteins | sample MGYA00242120_ERZ509032 | MGnify/ENA primary metagenome ERZ509032 (study PRJEB26280, sample SAMEA2338729) | human gut metagenome | biome: human gut; feature: human-associated habitat; material: faeces...
AGGTCGGGGTAGTCAAAATAGAGACTGTCACCAGTGTCAGACCGATAAGGAATCCTGGCAATCCCCAGAGCCCTGTTGTGACGACCAGAAGAATTCGATAGATGCGCAGGGCATCGGCGAATTCTATGCTGGAGAGGGAAAGATTCGCCAACATGGTGACGGCGGCATAGAAGAGGACTTCGGTAGAGGCCCAGTTAAGGCTGACAGCAATGTCACCAATCAACAATCCCCCTACGATAGACAGTGCACCGGAGACACGGCTGGAACTAAGTGCGGCAGAGTATTTGAAGAGGTCTAAGAGGAACTCCACCGCCAGCACATAGAAAAAAAGACGGAAGGGTGACAGATCGCTGACGGGTGTGAGCTGCAGCGAGGCGGTGATCTCGGGATAATAGGCGGAGAGAAGTAAAAATACCGGCAGAAGCAGAAGACTGACCGGAATGCACAGGAAGCGTATCATGCGGAAATAAGTTCCGGTCAGAGGATTGTTGTAATAGTCCTCCGGACTCTGGGTAAACTGGAAGATCGTACCGGGAAGCAATAAAACGGCGGGAGAATTGTCCACAATGAGCAGAATGTGCCCTTCGCACAGGTAGCTGCATGCCACATCGGGACGCTCTGTCAGCTGGATGCTGGGCAGGGGATTCCACCATCTTTTATGAATCAGAAGCTCTTCTAAGCTTTTGCTGCCCATAGTCAGCGAAGTGATCTGTAACCGGGAGAGCTTTTGCTTCAGAGCCTCTAATAACTCCTCGTTAACCTGGTCTGCCAGATAGGCGATCGCTACATCGGTGCGGCTCTCTGTTCCCAGGGTGCAGATGGAGAAGGTCAGTTTCGCAGAACGCACCCGGCGGCGGATAAGATTTGTATTGAATAAAAGTGTCTCCACGAAGCCGTCCCGGGCACCCCGGGTGCTCCGTTCGGTATCGGGCTCGGAGATACTGCGGACGGGATAGGTACGGACGTCAATGATCACCGCCTGATCGAAGCCATCCACCAGGAGGATGGAAGGTCCACTTAAGAGATTTTGCAGGATATCATCCACAGAGGAGGTCAGTGACACCTGGGCATAGCCGAGCCTGCTCTGCACATAGAGCGGGAGATCGCGGATCTCGGAATCCAGTGTATAGTGAGGATCCTGCAGGTCGGAGAAGATCTGCTGGAGGATCTCGGTATTGCAGAAACCATTGATCCCCAGCCAGAATGCCGGAGTTTCCCCCAACCGGAGATCGCGTGTGATCAGGTCAAAGCTTTTACCCAGAGGAAGCAATCGGTGGAGAAGATCAATATTTTGGGAAAGTTCTGTGGATAACGAAATGTTTTGTGCCATAAAAAGGGAATCCTTTCTGAATAATGATATAATGATTGCATAGACTGCCCGGTGGGTATATTGTATTATTCAGATAGATTCCCCATTATTTTGGTAACTATTCAGTTCATCAGTGATATAATTGCCACAGGCCTAACAGGATCAATAAGAGCCCGGAGATGGGATCGGCATATTCTCCGACCCGCTGCAGGAGGACGGAACGCCCCAGGCGGCTCCCCAGTGTCAGGAATCCGAAGGAACAGAAAAAGGTGGATATCGAGGCAGGCAGAAAAGGAAGTCCGGTAATGCTGGCGGAGAATCCGATACCGATATTATTCATGGAGAGGGCACAGCCCAGAGCCAGCGTCTGCGGGAGAGTCAGATTCCGATGTTCGGCAAATTTTTTCTTCTCCCGGCATAGACTGCTGTTATCTGAAGAACTGCAGCGCCATCTGGAGACCAGCCATTTTCCGGCATAGTAGAGCCCGAACAGGATCAGGATACTGCTTCCGGTCCGGGTTGCGATCTCACCGGGGATCAGAGGCAGTAAAAGGTTACCGAGGCTTATAGAGATCACAGTACCGATGAGAGTGACTGCGCTGATCAGCAGATTGTGTTTTGCAGGAAGAGGGACCTTCTGCAGTCCCAGTGCGCAGCCTACCAGAAGTGCATCCAGACTGGCGGAGATACCGAAGAGCAATGAGGGCAGAACAGACATAGCATGCTCCGTAGAAAATATTCTTAATTTTACTATATTCCTGTAAAAATTTTTTGTGAGATACAGCGCGGGGGATGCCTGAGGGACAAAACGATGAAAATAAAGAACAAAATCATAGAATTTGTAAAAAAAGAGACGGTGCTGACTGCGGCGATGGTGCTGGCAGTATTGTCGGCGGTAATGATCCCGCCGGACAAAGAATATATCGGATATATTGATTTTCGGACGCTGGCGATTTTATTCTGTCTGATGACTGTGATGGCGGGATTGCAGAAGCTGGGCATATTTCGCAGGGTTGCCAGGATATTATTGCAGCATACCCACAATGTGATTGCGCTGGCAGAAATTCTGGTATTGCTGTGCTTCTTTTTCAGCATGTTGATCACGAATGATGTGGCATTGATCACTTTTGTGCCTTTTACGTTTACGGTACTCTGTCTGTCCGGAGAGGAGGCTGTCCGGAAACTGGCAGTTCCGGTGGTGGTATTACAGACGATCGCAGCGAATTTAGGAAGTATGCTGACACCCATTGGTAATCCACAGAATCTGTATTTATATGGGAAAATACAGATGTCCCCGATTGCATTTATAAAGCTGATGCTGCCGTATTCTGCGGTGTCACTGCTCTTTTTGCTTATCTGTACGGCGGTTGCGGCGAAACACAGTGGCATTGCGGTCAGAGATGTGGCAGGGGCGTTGCAGGCAGAAGATGCCGGACAGGAAACGGCAGGATGGCGGAGATATCTGCCTGTGTTTTATCTGACATTATTTTTGTTGTGTCTGTTAACGGTGGCGCATATGATTCCCTATCCGGTAACGCTTGGAATTGTGGTGCTTGGGGTTGGAATCCTAGACCGCACGACCATAGGAAAAGTGGATTATTCGCTGCTGCTGACCTTCGTGGGATTTTTTATTTTCATAGGAAATATAGGAAGAATGCCTGCTTTTTGCAGCTTTTTACAAAAAATTATTGAAGGAAGGGAAGTCGTGACAGCAGTGGCTGCCAGCCAGGTGATCAGCAATGTACCGACAGCACTGTTGCTGTCCGGTTTTACAGAAAATGTGAAAGCATTGATCGTTGGAACGAATCTGGGCGGTCTGGGCACATTGATCGCTTCTATGGCAAGCCTGATCTCTTATAAGCAGGTGGCAAGTCAGATCCCCGGGGAAAAGAAACGGTATTTTGGATGGTTTACAGTGGCCAATGTGGGCTTTTTGCTTCCATTATTATTTATAAACGGTCTGTTATAGTGTGTTTATTGTTATAGAGTTATTTATTTTATTATGTAAGGAGGCAGCATCATGACAGAAGATATGACAATCATTGCAGAAGAGGCATATTCCGCAGCCAGGGAGATCCTGGAGAAAGCTAAGCTGGAGCCGGGAGAACTGTTTGTAGTAGGGTGTTCCACCAGTGAGGTGGGAGGCGCATCCATCGGTACTTATTCCAGCCCGGAGCTGGCAGAGGTGGTCTTCGGTGGAATTTATCAGGCAACGCAGGAAGCAGGCGTCTATCTGGCAGCCCAGTGCTGTGAACACCTGAACCGCGCACTGATCCTGGAAAAAGAGGCAGCTGTAAAATACGGTTATCCTATGGTCAATGTGGTCCCCCAGCCCAAGGCAGGTGGGTCTTTTGCAACGGCAGCATACAAAGCCTTCGAGCATCCGGTGGCTGTGGAGCATATTCAGGCGGCAGCAGGAATGGATATTGGGGATACGCTGATCGGAATGCATTTGAGAGATGTGGCAGTACCGGTGCGTCTCCGGACCGGACAGATCGGAGACGCCCATGTGGTATGCGCCCGCACCAGACCGAAATTTATCGGCGGTGGCAGGGCAGTCTATGACGAAGAATTAATGTAGTGCAATCTCTACGGCATACTGCGGAAATACTCACGGATCCACCGTCCGGATTCATTGAAGTCCTCATCGGTCCAGTCGGAGAGAGTCGTGCTGGCAGCCTTGAAGACACTGCTGCTTTCGTCCTTGTTCGCCAGATTCCAGCAACAGAAGCTGATCTGATATTTGTTCAGCAGATTTAGCCATTTGGTGGTGGAATCAAAATCATTGGCACCATTGCCGGAAGCGTCGCACATACCGAATTCACTGACGAAGACCGGAAGATTGTTCTGTGCGCAGGTCTCTAAGCGGTTACGCAGGTCATCTTTGTGGGTGCCTGCGTAAAAATGCAGGGTATACATTACATTATCAAAGGTAAGCGGGGAAGCTGCGGCTTTGTCGATCTCCTGGCTCCAGGTAGGGGTTCCTACGAGGATGACGGCATCCGGCTTCTGTTCCCGGATCACCGGGATGACTTCCTCGGCATAGGACTTGATGCTGTCCCAGGAGGTACCGCTGTTGGGCTCATTACAGATCTCATAGAGCACATTGTCGTTGTCAGCAAAAGCTTCCGACATTTCCCGGAAAAAGGCGATCGCCTCATCTTTGTTCTGATTCGGGTCGCAATCACTTAAAATATGCCAGTCTACGATCACGTACATTCCAAGCTCTGTGGCGTAGGATACACCGTCTCTTACCAGCTGCTTCAGCTGTTCCTTATCACCGCCGGCGCAATAACCGCCGTACTCCGCTGTATACATGGCGAGGCGGATACAGTTGGTATTCCAGTCGTCCCGCAGGGTACGGAAGGAATCATAATTGATATACTGGGGGAACCAGGCAATACCGTGGGTGGACATACCGTAGAGCTGGACGATGTTCCCGTCTGCATCGGTCAGCTTCCCGTTCTCCACATGGAGAGCGCCGTGCTGTCCGAAGGGGGTGGAGTCATCGACAGAGGGCGCCTCGGAAACTGCTGGTTCGGTTTCAGCGGGCTGTGCCCCGGATGCTTCGGAGGACGATGTTTGTTCAGAGGAAGCGGTACTTTCGGAGATGGTTTCCGTGATGGCAGCAGGCGCTTCGGGGGAAGCAGATGTTGTGGCTTCATTTGACGTATCCTGCCTGCCACAGCCGGCGAGAGCACAGGTGCCTAAGGCTGCCAGTACGGCACAGCTGAGTGTTTTTCTGAAAATAGACATAATAACCTCTTTTCCTATTTGTTTGAGAATAAACGAATGAAAATACAAACAATGGGTTACCTTTTAGAACTAAAAACAAGCACTTACAACAAATATTATAATTGTGTCTGTGTAGCTTGGCAAGAAATGATTGCCCCCGAATAGGAGCTGTGATACAGTTAATGGGAACAGAGTTCGGAATAGAGGACAGAGATGGAGGAAACCTATGCTTCCGCAGTCATTTACAGAGAGAATGCAGGGACTTTTGGAATCGGAATATGAAGAGTTCCTGGCAAGCTTTGAGCATGAAAAATATCAGGCATTGCGTCTGAATCCGTTAAAAAAGGATGACATGTCTGTCATAACAGAAAAAGTCAAGCAGACTTTTCAGCTGCAGCCGGTTCCCTGGGCGGAGAACGGATATTACTACACAAAAGAGGACCAGCCGGGAAAACATCCCTGGCATGAAGCGGGACTTTATTATATTCAGGAACCCAGTGCCATGGCACCTGTGACACTACTGTCACCACAGCCCGGAGAGCGGATCCTCGATCTATGTGCTGCTCCCGGAGGGAAAAGTACCCAGATCGCATCAGCGATGGAGGGAGAAGGACTGCTTGTCACGAATGAGATCCACCCGGCGAGGGCGAAAATACTCTCGGAGAACGTGGAGCGCATGGGCATCCGCAACGCCTGTGTATTGAATGAGACGCCGGAGCACCTGGCGGATATTTTCGAGGAATATTTTGACCGGATTCTGGTGGATGCCCCCTGTTCCGGAGAAGGAATGTTCCGGAAAAACGAGGTGGCATGCGAGGAGTGGAGCCCGGAGAATGTACAGCTCTGTGCGGACAGGCAGGACGGCATTCTGGAATGTGCCGCCCGGATGCTGGTACCCGGCGGCCGACTGGTGTATTCTACCTGTACGTTTGCACCTGCGGAGAATGAAGGCAGTATCAGCCGTTTTCTGGCAAAGCATGAGGAATTCGAGATCGTTCCCATTGATAAAAAAGCACTGGGGATCCCGGAGGGCTGTGACGGCATTCCGGGTTGCGTGGAGAACCCGGCGCCGGGTATCGAAGGCACCTTGCGCCTGTGGCCCCATAAGTTACGTGGCGAGGGGCATTATGCCGCAGTATTACAGAAAAAGGGAGAGCTTCCGGAAGGGTATCAGCCGGTGTGCGCAACGGGAACAGAAAAAGGAATCCCCGCAAAGAACCTTGCGAAGGACTGGGCGGAATATTTTGCTTTTGCAAAAGAGACTTTTTCGGAGAAGCTGATGGGGGAAGCGGGATTGTGTACGGCGGGAGAAGGATTTCTGGCGTTCGGTGATAATCTGTACCGTATGCCGGAGAGAATGCCAGGGGTCAAGGGGCTGAAAGTGCTGCGTCCGGGACTGCACCTGGGAACCTTGAAAAAGAATCGTTTCGAACCGGCTCATGCGCTGGCACTGGCGCTGTGCCCGAAGGATGTGAAGCATGTATGGAATCTGTCCGTGGAGGAAGCGGCTGCTTATCTGAAGGGACAGACTTTTTCCGCGGAAGGCGAGAAAGGCTGGTATCTGATCTGCGTGGACGACATCAGCCTGGGTTGGGGAAAACTGGCCGGAGGCATCATGAAGAACCATTATCCCAAGGGGCTGCGAAAATGAGAACAGAGATATTATACGAAGACAACAGCATACTGGTGATCCGCAAACCGGCAGGGCTGGCGGTACAGTCTGCCCGGATCGGACAGGCAGATGTGGTCAGTGAATTGAAGTCCTATCTGGCGAAACAGGCAGGAGTCGGACAGGGAGAGCCTTATCTGGCGGTGATCCACAGGCTGGATCAGCCGGTGGAGGGTGTGCTGGTATTCGCCAAAGAGAAAAAGTCGGCAGCAGTTCTGACGAAACAATTGTCGGCGGGCACATTGAATAAACAGTATTATGCGGTACTCTGTGGATATCCTGATGCTTCGGAAGGGGAGCTTGTGGATTATCTACGGAAAGAGGGCAGCGTGGCAGTGGCAGTCACCGGCAGAGAGATGAATTTTCCGGACGCAAAGATCGCAAAACTGCATTATAGCATTTTGGAGAAAATTAATCAGCCTATGCCGCTGGCACTGGCAGATGTCTGCATTGAGACCGGACGGTTCCACCAGATCCGCGTGCAGTTTGCCCATGCGGGATGGCCGTTGTTGGGAGATACCAAATACGGGAACACTACAGTCGCCGGAACGGCAGGGAGTCCGGCATATCGCGGCGTGGCACTTTGCGCATATTCTCTGGATTTTACCCATCCCGGCAACGGCAAAAAGATGTCATTCCGGGTGAAACCGCGGAATCCTGCATTTGAAAAATTTACAAAAATTCCTTCGGAGGATATTTTCGAAGGATAAAAAAGCCTGTCCGGCACACACTAATCCCAAAAAGGAAGTGTGCGGCATGGATTGGGGAGAATTTGGCAAAAAAATAATAGGAAAAAAGATGATAGTACTGCTTCTGGTAACGGGGGCAGTCTATTTTTTTCTGCAATATCTGACACCTCTGTCGGCACCGGTACTGTTGGCCATGCTGTTTGTCACAATTTTTGGGCCAATGATGAAGCGGATGAATCAGCGTCTGCATTTTCCCAGACCCCTCAGTGCCATAGTGCTTCTCATCGTGGCAACAGTGTTGCTGGTGGGGTTACTCTGGATTCTGGTGTCCTGGATGCTAGGCAGCCTGCCGGTATGGATCGGCAATCTGGAACTGCGGGAGCAGGAGTGGCTGGAAGCCGTCCGGGGGCTGTGTCGCAGCGTGGGAGAGATTATTGGTGTGGACACTGCGTATCTGGAAAATACGGTCAGTGGCAGATTACAGGAGGGGCTGGATTCACTGGAAGAAAATATTCTGCCGGGAATGCTTTCCCAGTCTATGCAGTATGTGCAGTGGTTCGCGGAGCTGGGAGGATTTCTGGTGACGTTTTTGATCGCTTCGGTGCTGCTGGCGAAAGACTATGACGGTATTATGAACCGTCTGCTGGATCAGGAGGCCTGTCATGTACTTCTGGAGGTGATCTGCGGGATCGTCCGTTATATTGCCACTTTTGTAAAGGCCCAGGGGATCATTATGACCACGATTGCCATGACAGCCGCGGCAACATTGGGAATCGCCGGAATAAAACATGGTATTTTGTGGGGGATCCTGGCGGGGATGTTAGATGCGCTGCCTTTTATCGGAACGGGAGTGGTACTGGTTCCGCTGGGCATGTTTCAGATCCTGGATGGCAACTGGGGCCGGGCACTGGTCTGTGGTGTATTGTATGTGGTCTGCATTTTTCTGCGGGAGGTCATGGAGCCTCGTCTCATCGGCAGAAAAATAGGGGTATCCCCCATAGCAGTGCTGGTGTCGTTGTATGCCGGAATCCGGCTGTTTGGCGTCTGGGGGATTATCAAGGGGCCATTGGGATTTGTGCTCATCTATGAGACTTATCACAGCCTGGCCCGCATGTATGACCGCCAGAGGGAGCAGGAACAACAGGAATGAGAAAAGATTGACGAAAGAAGTGTCGAAAGCTATCATAAAAGTATTAGACAAAGGAAGCTTAGGAGAGACGGACCTATGGCAAAAAATACAAAAGGAAAAAAAACAGTGGAATCAGTGGCGGAGACGTTGTGCAGCTTCAGCCGCTTCCTGTGTGATCTTGTGATCGGTATTTATCTGTTTGTGATATTGGCTGTACTGCCGTTGTACAACAGGGGCTATGCCCAGATCGGAACAGACAAGGAGAATTTTTTTATTAAGACTATGACTTATGTGGGGAAATGTCTGCTTCCGGTATTTGTGTTGTGGCTGATCCTTCGCTTCATTGTGGTAAAGCAGAAACAGGAGCTTCCGGAATTTCGGACTATTCCGAAAAGAATCTGGCAGGCTTTGAACACCACGGATAAATTTGCTGCTCTATACGGGATTGCCGTGGTAATGTCCTATGTGTTTACCCGGTATCGGGAGGAGGCACTGTGGGGGACGGTATCCTGGCGGATGGGGATGTGGACCCAGCTGGGAGCGGTCATTGTATATTTTATGATCTCACGGATGTGGCAGAGAAACGACTGGATCGTGATCCTGACATTGCCGGTGTCGACCATAGTTTTTTTCCTCGGATATATGAATAAATTCGGGCTGTGCCTTGTAGATAAGGAGATCATCAATTCCTCCTTTATTTCTACCGTGGGAAATATTAACTGGTATTGCGGTTATCTGGTGACGGTGCTGTTCGGTGGAGTTTATCTGTTATGGTGGATGGGATCGGAGATCACTTGGAAGAGAGCGCTGCTGATGGGGTATGTGACGATTGGTTTTGCTTCTCTGGTAACCCAGGGCAGCAGCAGTGGTGTTGTAACTTTAGCCGTAATGCTGTTTGTATTGTTTGGCATGTCTGTGAAAGATGGCAGAAAAATGGAATGCTTCTGGCAGGAAATGACATTGTTATCGGTGGCATGTCTGATCACATATATTCTGCGGAGCTGCAATGTGCTTTCGCAGGAACTGCCGATGGAAAAAGTGACGGATATCCTGACGTTTTCCGCAATGAGTGTGATTATGACGATCGTGTCAGTAGTGGTACTGTGGCTGGTACATACCAGCAATAACAGAAATCATTACCGTGGGAACCTTTTTTGGGGCATCTATCGGATATTGTGCGTAGCACTGCCGGTTGTGAGCGTGGCATTATTAGCGTTTATCCTGGCGAATACGCTGTTGGGCGGAAAACTGACGTCCTTTCTGACGGAGACGGCAGGTGACGGGGGCAGCAACTGGCTGATGTTCAGCGCGGCCTGGGGCAGCAACAGGGGAGCCACCTGGTCGGCGGGAGCCAGCTGCTTCTGGGAAGCAGATCTGTTACATAAGATTTTCGGCGTAGGGCCGGATTGCATGTATGCGTTCCTGTCGAATGAGGCCAGCCCGGAGCTGCAAAATATGGTGTATGATTTCTTCTATGGAAACCGCCTCACTAATGCACATAATGAATGGCTGACGATCCTGGTGGATATAGGAGTGCTGGGGCTGGTCAGTTATGCGGGAATGATGATCTCAGTAATCCGTAATTTCCTGCATGCCGGGAAAAAGTCGATGCTGGTGGGAGCCTGCGGGTTCTGTGTGCTGGCCTATACGGTGAACAATATGTTCAGCTTCCAGCAGGTGATGAATATTTCGACGGTGTTTGTGATTATGGGGATTGGAGAGAATTTGCGGCGTTCAGCCCGTGATTGAACTAGTGAAAGTTGAATTTGAGGTCTCCGCTCCGCTTCGGTCGGTCCAGGCCGAGGTTCCCCGGACCTCGTGAGGTCTCCGCTCCGCTTCGGTTGGTCCAGGCCGAGGTCCCCCGGACCTCGTGGACCCTCTGCACCCGAACGGTGTGTCCGAACCAGTTAGAGGTCGTAAGTTTGAATAGTTGCAAGAACAAAAATACTCCCTCACACATGTGTGAGGGAGTATTTTTAGTCGTCGCGACAAGATTCGAACTTGCGACCTCTGCGTCCCGAACGCAGCGCTCTACCAAACTGAGCCACGCGACGATGTGAACATTAATTGCGTCAACATTAAAATAATAAATAAAAACCCATTGATTGTCAAGCAAAAAACGAATATGATAGAAGAAAAAGTTGCAAAAACGATAAAATCACGAAATCAAGAGAGGAAATTCTATGTATAATACAATCGTTACATTGAAAAAAGGAGAGGGCAGAACTCTGAAAGCCGGGGGGATGTGGGTCTTTGACAATGAGATCGCATCCATTATGGGAGATTTTGAGAATGGTGATATTATAGCTATCCATGATTTTGACGGCTACTTCATGGGATATGGCTATATTAACACCAACTCCAAGATCACGATCCGTCTGCTGGCGCGCAGGAAGGATACGGTGATCGATGAGGCATTTTTTGAGCAGAGGGTACGGGATGCCTGGAATTACCGCAAGGAGACCATCGATACCTCCAGCTGCCGTCTGATCTTCGGAGAGGCGGATTTCCTGCCGGGTATTGTCATTGATAAATTCTCGGATGTACTGGTAGTGGAATCTCTGGCATTGGGAATCGATAAGTGGAAGCTTGTGATCATTGATGCTTTGAAGAAAGTACTGGCGGAGGATGGCATTGTGATCCGCGGTGTCTACGAGCGGAGCGATGCCAAGGTACGCTTACAGGAGGGTATGGAGCGTTACAAGGGCTTCATCGGCGAACCGTTTGACACGAAAGTAGAGATCGTGGAGAACGGTGTGCATTACATGGTGGATGTAGAGGACGGACAGAAGACCGGATTTTTCCTGGATCAGAAGAATAACCGTGCCGCCATTCATCGTTTCTGTAAGGATAAAAAGGTGCTGGACTGCTTCACACACACCGGCTCCTTTGCATTGAACGCGGGAATTGCCGGAGCGAAGAGTGTTCTGGGTGTGGATGCTTCTCAGCTGGCTGTGGATCAGGCAACGGAAAATGCGAAGCTGAACGGACTGGAAAATACGGTAAGCTTCCGATGTGCGGATGTCTTCGAGTTATTGCCGGAGCTGGAAGCGCAGGGCGAGAAATATGATGTGGTGATCCTGGATCCGCCCGCTTTTACCAAGTCCCGCAATTCCATCAAAAATGCTGTAAAAGGATATCGTGAGATCAATCTTAGGGGCTTAAAGCTGGTGAAGGACGGCGGATTCCTGGTAACTTGTTCCTGCTCCCATTTCATGGATCCTGAGCTTTTTGCCAAAACAATCCGGGAAGCTTCTCATGGTGCGCATAAGCGTCTCCGCCAGGTAGAATTCAAGACACAGGGTCCGGATCATCCGATCCTGTGGGCAGCGGACGAGAGCTATTACCTCAAGTTCTACATTTTTCAGGTGGTGGATGAAAAGTAATGACTGGAAAGTGGCGGGAATGTTTGATTTATAAGGGATTAAAGGCATTTGATGTTTACAGAGAAAACCTCGTAAAGTATCGCAAAATATCACAAAACCGTGATTCAAAGTGGTAAGAAAAGTGGTAAGTCTGAGTGGTAAGCACCTGAAATGTGACGAGTGGTAAGCTTATGGGGAAAACGGTATGTTCTATTTGAATGATAACGGGAAACTAACCATGGACTAACTATGGATTAACAAAGAACTAACCACGCGTATCTTTCTTTTTCAAATAAGAGATGGTAATATTATTGTGGCAAGAAAAACGACTTATAAAAGTTACAAATATATACGGAATGGCTACGGTATGGAGACTTTTTTGAAAAGGAAGCTATGATATTATTTATGGAAGTAATGAACAAAGAGTAATCGAGAAAATTCGGTTGCTCTTTTTTATTGTGGATGTGCTTATATATGCTATAATAAACAAATTAATAAGTCAAAAATTTGCAGGGTGATAAATATGGGAGGCGAATACTTAATACTAATAAAACTTATTTTCTTTATGTTGAGAATCTGGTAGATTTAAATTTGGAAGTGAGGCTGATTTTGGGCTAGAAACTTCTAATTATTAACTTATATATCAGATAGAATGCACTACTAGAAGTTCTGGATAATCTAAAGGAACTATATAGTAAAAGAGTGTATTTTAGATGAAAAATTTACATATATTAGCTCACTTATGTTATAATAAGAAATGATAGGTGTGTTTACTATTATGTATAAGAGGCTTAAAGGATACATATTTTATTAATTTGAGATACAAATAATAACATGTTTGTATTAGGAGGCTTGTATGGCGACAGCAGAACAGTTAAAGGCTTTGATAAGGGCACATTTTGATGATGATAGCGAAAAATTTAAGACGGTGGCACTTCAGATTGCAGCTCATGAAGCTAAAGTTGGTCATACGAGCTGTGCAGGGGAGATTAAGAGTTTGGTTCAGAATGCCAAGAACTCTAAGAAAAAGATAATGCCATTTGCTAAGCAACTGGATACCTTAGAGCAGAGGGAGAATTACGTTGATATGCTTGATATTGTATTAAGTGAGTCTCTTGAAAGCAAAGTAGCACGTATAATTAATGAATTCCGCAAAAAGGAAATTTTAAGGAAGAACGGCTTAAAAAACCGCAGTAAAATTCTCCTGACAGGTGAACCAGGAACCGGAAAAACAATGACGGCATCAGTTATTGCTAATGAAGTCAATTTGCCATTATATGTAATCCAAATAGATAAATTGGTAACAAAATATATGGGGGAAACGAGTGTTAAGTTAAGACAGGTTTTTGACTATATTGAAGATTATCCGGGAGTGTATTTGTTTGATGAATTTGATGCAATTGGCTCGGACAGAAGTATGGATAATGATGTTGGAGAGATGAGACGTATCTTAAATTCTTTTCTTCAATATTTGGAGAATGAGGATTCCTTTAGTATAATCATCGCTGCTACTAATAATCCGGGTATCTTAGATAAGGCGTTATTCAGACGATTTGATGATGTTTTAGAGTATGCTTTGCCTGATGAAAACCAGATACTTAGAATTATGAAGAATAAGTTGGAGGGACATTCGGGACAGGATGTTTATGATAGGGAAGTAATGGAAGCTGCCCTTGGTTTAAGTCATGCTGATATTGCTAAGGCATGTGAAGAAGCATTGAAATATTCAATTATGGATGAAGCTACTATTGATAAAAAAATCATGATAGGAGTGTTACAGAACAGAAGAGAGTTATATCACTTTAAGGAGGCTTAAAGATAAATGGAGAGAAGTCTGCAAAATATTTTGCTTGAAGAGAAAGGTGAAAGGCTGACATACATACCGATAAATGGTGGTAGAGGAGAATCAAATTTTCCTGTAAGAGCGAGCAGACAAGGCATGCATCCTATCTGAAAAAACAGTTAGAAAGTGCTTGGAATAGTGCGCTAGATGAGACAAAAAACGTAGTAGCTACTTCTGTCCGTGACGGCGTATATCTTCAGATAGAGGGTAAGGCAGGTTATGATTTAATTACTAAGAGTTTGGAAGATACGCGTCAACATGTTCGCCTTTTGAATGTAAGTGAGGAAAACGGAGTAACAAGAGCTACAGTATACGTTCCAACTAAAAAGCAAGACTTCTTTTTGAAAAAGATTAATAAGTATGCAGAGACACAGAGTGGTTCAGATGTGGTAACTACCATAGAGAAAATAAACACGGCTATGGTTGAATCTTTATGGGTAGGAAAAAAGGAATCTATACCTAACGAAATAAGTGTATGGTGTGAAGTATGGCTTCGTTATGAAGTGAATGAACAGCCGAAAGCAATTGTAGACGCATTTTGGGCGCTGTGCGCTGGTTTAGAAATTGAATATAAGGAAAAAATGATTACATTTCCGGAACGTATCATTGTCCTAATTAAGGCTAATATAGAAAATCTGAAACAACTTATGTTGGTAAGCGGTAATTTAGCAGAAATAAGGGGGATGATTACACCGGCAAGTTTTTATACAGATATGACGGCATGGGAGCAAAAAGAATGGGTTGCTGAATTAGAAAAACGGCTTGATGTATCAAAGCGTAGTAATACATCAGTTTGCTTATTAGATACAGGGGTAAATAATGCGCATCCGCTTTTGAAAACAGTATTAAAGGATACAGACATGCATACTGTAGATGTGGCTAGAGGCGTGGATGATAGAAGAGGCCATGGGACTGAAATGGCTGGCATTGCTACATATTTTGACTTGCAAGAAAAATTAGAGAGTATGTCTGTTGTTGAAGTGTATCACTATTTGGAGTCCGTTAAAATTTTGAATAATTCCAATGATAATGACGAGGAATTGTATGGGGCAATTACTCGGCAGGCGGCATATATTGCAGAAACAGAAAATCCGACTACGAACAGAACGTTTTGTATGGCAATAACCACACCGGAATCAAGCGATTTAGGAAATGGTGTACCTACTTCATGGTCAGCTGCGATAGATGCATTGTTAGCAGGAGTTAGTGAAGAATTATCGGATGATAAGAAAAGACTTATGTGTATATCGGCGGGCAATACTTCTGTAGAAGAAATTGCTGATGTGGATGATTATTTAACAGCTATAAGATTACACTCTGTTGAAAATCCGGGGCAAGCTTGGAATGCAATCACCGTAGGTGCGTACACTGATAAAACAGTGATAGCGAAAAAAGAATATGTAGATTATAGCCCGGTATCAAATAAGGGCGGTGTGTCGCCATTTACATCTTCTACTGTGATGTGGGAAAAGTCTAAATGGCCTATAAAACCAGAGGTAGTATTTGAAGGCGGCAATTTGGGACATAATCCAAATGAAAGTTTTTTGAATGGTTATTCGGAACTTGAAGATTTGGATATGATAACAACATGTAAAGACTTTGCCATAGGGAAATCGCTTATTGCAACAAATATGACTAGTCCTGCAACTGCGCAGGCAGCTTGGATGCTTGCTAATATACAACATAATTGTCCGAATTTATGGCCTGAGACGATTAGAGGTCTATTGGTTCACTCGGCAACATGGACGGATGAAATGCTTAGAACATTTATTCCTGCAAGTCATGTCACAAAAAATGATTATAGAAATTTGATTCGAGTATGCGGATATGGAATTCCTTATTTGGAACGAGCAGTGTATAGTGCACGGAATAGTGTTAATTTAATTATTGAAGATGAACTACAGCCCTTTGTTAAAAAAAGTGGAGGTAACATTACTTCTAATGAAATGCATATGCATGATATTCCTTGGCCAACCGATATTTTAAAGAGTTTGGGCGAGAAAACAGTCAAAATGCGAGTAACCTTATCGTACTACATTGAACCGGGACCGGGGCAAATAGGATGGAAGGATAAATATCGCTATCCTTCCTGTGGGCTGGTGTTTGATGTAAATAATCCTACTGAGTCTAAGGAGGAGTTTAAGAGAAGAATTAGTAAAGCCATGCGAGATGAGGACGAGGACAAGGGTACGGTTTCAAATGATAGCGGCAGATGGCTGATTGGTTCGCAAAATAGAAATGTTGGATCCATTCATTCTGATATATGGGAAGGTACAGCAGTAGATTTGAGCCAAAGTAATTATATTATGGTTTATCCTTCTACAGGATGGTGGAAATTAAGAACCAATCAAAAGAAATATAATAATAAAGTCAGGTATTCACTGATAGTATCAATAGAAACATCGGAAAGTACGGTTGATCTTTATAATGAAATAACTACAGCTATTAAGAATAGGGTGGTAGTTAAGACTGAGATTACAGCAATAACAAAGAAAAAATAGTTATTTGAGGAAATAGGGCTGTTGTACTGTTAAAAATATTGACAGGGCAATAGCCCTATAGAATAGAGAGATTTGACAAGTGGCAGATTTGCATTATAGTTTGTAGACATAAAACAAAAGTGCTGGGAAGGGAGAAGAATATAATGAATATTACAGAAGAATGTCAACTGTAAGAATAAAGGACTGACGTAAGAAGAACTGGCAGAAAAATTATCAGTATCAAGGCAAGCGGTAGCAAAATGGGAGTCAGGACAGGTGTATCCTGAGATTGCTAATCTTATTCAGATTAGTAACTTGTTTATAATTTTGAAGACCTGACGCTGTATTCCTTTGGACAAGAGATCAAACCGTACGAGTACTATCTGGATGATGGAGAAACGAAACACTTTGTGCCCGAATCCCATATCCGTATGTTAAGCTGTTAAAAACAGTCAATAAAAATAAAGTAAGAAAATAAAGCAAAAAAGAATCGAGGAATCGGTTCTTTTTTGCTTTTGTAAACCCACGATCCTGATTCATATTAATACAAAAACAGTTGATAAAGCAGAGAAAGAAAAATAAAAACTAATAAAAACAGAGAATTAATAGAGAATAATAAAGAAAAAATGGAGAAAATAAGAAAAACACATTGACAGATTTTCTGAAAAGGTGTATTGTGAGTATAACAATTCAAAAGGGGAGAGAAATATGGGTACTATACAGGATGTGGCTCAGAAAGCCGGAGTATCAGTATCAACTGTATATAAAGTTTTTAGTGACAGTTATAAAACGCGTGATGAAATCAGAGAACGTGTACTTAAGGCGTGTGAAGAACTGAACTATTCGCACCATTCCATGATAAAGAAGCGTAAGCTTCTGGGCATGATGTTTAGTGAGGTTACGAACTCTTTTACCAATACATTAATGCAGATGATCATTGATGAACTGGGTGATGAATATGATATTGTTACTTTGTATAGCAACGAGGATCTGACAAGGGAAAAGCAAAATATAACCTGTCTGGAACAGATGAAGGTTGATGCGCTTATTTTTGCAACAGTTTCGAACCAGGAGTATCCGGAAATTAATAAGATGATCAGCGATGGCAAACCGGTAATACAGTTTTTTATGCAGACACATCCGGGAGCAGATGCGATTTTATTTGACGATGAATTAGGTACCTATCAGGCAGTAAAGTATCTTATTCAAAATGGACATAAAGATATCTTGATGTTATACAAATACAGAATAGGATTTCCACAGAGAAGCAATGGATATAGAAAGGCCTTTGAAGAAGAGGGATTAGAAGTGGATGAGCGTTATTTATATGATATTCCATATAATGACAGCATCCGTGGAGTAATTCAGAATAAGATCCAGGAATTAAAGCCATCTGCAATTCTGGCGGTAAATGAAATAATTGCAACATCTACAGTATGTGCTTTAAAGGAAATGAAGCTTATGGTTCCACAGGACATCAGTCTGATCATATATGATGATCTCCCGTGGGCAGCAGCCTCTAAGCTTACAACGATAGGTCATGCATTCGATTCGGCAGGATCACTTTGCAAAAATATATTAATGGAAATAACAGGTCTTGAGAAAAAACATACTCCTGTCCGGCTTGTGATTGATCCAATGCTTATAGTGAGGGATTCTGTAAGAATTTTAACTAAATAAAATGTAACTATTCAGAGCCATGCAAATTTAAATAATGTACGTCGAATGCTTGCATTCGTAAGGACATTATTAAATTTATATGGCGAAGTAACTACATGAGCAAAGGGAACTGCGCAGCAGTGAGCTTGCGAATGGAGTTCTGAATGGTTACAAAAAATGTGAATTAAGACATTACTCCGGAGGTATGTTTTAATTGCAAAAGAATTATGTACTTTCCAGACAGAGACAGATATTAGTGAAGGATATGGCATGATTTTGGCGCAAATAGAATTTAAGGCATGAAACAAATGGGAGGAAAAATAATGGTAAAACGTATAATGGGTTTAATCCTGACAGGAACAATGATAATGTCATTACTGGCATGTGGTAAAGCGGATACTGATACTGCGAAGACAACGCAGAGCGACAGCGATAGTAGCATCAGCAGTAGTAGTGAAGATGCGAGTAACAGTGAGGGCGATGTGATTACCTTTACATTTGCAGAGCATGTTGCGGATATTGAAAATCAGGCACCGCAGGTATATGCAGTAGTACAGGAATTTATGAAACAGAATCCTGATATTAAAATCGAAATGACGGGGGCTGCACAGGATGAGCACACCCAGAAAATCAAGCTGGCATCTCAGTCCGACAGCTTGCCGGATCTTTTTTATTCATTAAAGGGTGATGCTGATGCATTGGCTGAGGCAGGAATGCTGGCAGATCTTTCAGAGGATATTCTTAATGATCAGGAATTCGTGGACGGATTTCTACCCGGTATGCTTTCAGTAATGGAAAAGGATGGAGCTATTTATGGATTGCCTGCAGAGATTTTCTGTAATGGGATCTGGTATAATAAAGCATTGTTTGATCAGTGTGGCCTGGAAATTCCTGTAACCTATGAAGACCTCATGAACTGTGTTAAGGTTTTCAATGAAAATGGAATTGTTCCAATGGCAAGAGGAACAAAGGATGTATGGAGCAGCTGGTCCCTTATGACAATGCATTGCAGATATGGTTTCTTTGATCATATTGATGGAATCCTTAGTGGAACAGATAAGTGGCTGAATGATGACTATTTACGGTTTTATGAAAAACTGCAGGATATGGCAGAGCAGGGAACATTCCCGGATAATGCTTCTTCAATAGGATACTGGGAAGCTACAGAAATGTTTCTTGGCGGACAGGCAGCAATGTTTGACAGTGGTGCGTGGGATACAAAGAAATTTGATGAAAGTGACCTTAAGGATAGCATTGGTTTCTGGTGGGGACCGACATTTGAAGATGGAGTTGGAAATCAGGAAATTTCAATGAAAGCACCGTCTCACCCATATTGTGTATCAGCCAAGACCAAAAAAGAAGATCCGGAAAAATATCAGGCTATTATTAAATTTTTAAAATTCTATTATGGTCCTGAGGGAACGGAAATTATTGCAGCAGAAAATCAGAGTGTACCGGTTACCCGTTATGAAGGAAAAATTGATGCTGATAAGTATCCGGTGTTTGCGAGAGTGATTGAACGGATGAATGATGATTGGGAAAGTCCTGATACCTGTCCTAATATGAAACTGCCCGGACAATTTGAAACTACATATTTTGAGAGTATGGTTGGTGTTATCAATGGTATTTATACACCGGAAGAAGCTCTTCAATTTTTAGATGATCAGACGGAAGCGCAGGGTATTATCAATAAGTAATTGACATAAATGATCTGTCAGAGTCTAAGCATTCTGGCAGATCATTTTTAGTGAGGTGAGAAATTTATGCATTGGTTAAGTAAAAAAAGCACAAAAATTATCATGATTATGCCGGCAGTAATTTTGTTCACTGTTTTTTTTCTGGCACCTATTTTTATCAGTGTCTATTATAGCTTTACAGATTTCTCCGGAATTGGAGCAGCAAAATTTATCGGTTTTAAAAATTATCAGGTATTGCTGAAAGATAAATTCTTTTTTATTGCTTTGAAGAATACGTTTATTATTTTGATTGGTATAACAATTACCATTCTGCCGTTGTCATTTATTGTGGCATTGCTTCTGGAAAAACCATTTCGGGGAAGTGGAGCTGTGCAGTCCATGATCTTTGCCCCGAATGTAATTGCACCAATATTAGTCGGTCTGATCTGGCTGTTTATTCTGGATCCGAAAATGGGAATGATTAATGCAATATTGAGGAGTATCGGACTGAGTGATTATCAACAGCAGTGGATTGGAGGTAAAACCCTGACCCCCTATTCGGTTGCCTTTGTATATTTATGGCAGGTACTTGGTTTTTATACAACTATTAATATGGCCGGCCTGAGAAGTATTCCGGCAGATATTTATGAAGCGGCGGAAATTGATGGTGCGAATTATTTTCAAAGGATACGAAAAATAACCATACCTATGATGAAAAATACAATAGTGATTAATACGATACTGATCATCACGGGTGGATTCAAAATCTTTGAGACCGTAAAGCAGCTTACCAATGGTGGACCGAACCATATGTCAGATGTGTTGGTTACCTATATGTACGATACTACCTTTACCTCATCACGTTACGGATATGGTATGGCGGTTGCTACGGTATCATTTGTCCTGTGTTTGATTTTCTCGATCATATATCTGGTTAATGTCGGAAAATCATTAGAACAAAAGGAGGGATAAATTTGAATATGAAAGCTAATTGGAAAACGATTCTGTCCAGATGCGTACTATTCGTTATTACAGCGGTAACTGCTATTCCGCTTTTATGGCTGGTTGTCTTGTCCTTTAAATCAGATACCGATATTTTGAATAATCCATTTTCCCTGCCGGAACATATTGATCTGGCCAATTACGAGAGAGCTCTTGATACATTGCCATTATTTAAAATGTTCGGCAATACACTTATTGTTGCAGTGTTTGCACTACTGATCAGCCTTGTCTGCACCTTTATGATATCCTATGCGATCACAAGACTGCATTTTGATCATGCAAAAATACCAAATGGCTTGTATTTATTGTTTGTGTCAGGACTTACGATACCGCCATATATTGTTATTTTTCCTACCTATCGGATTATTGTGGCAATGGGGCTGCTGGGAAGCCGGTTTTCCCTGATTTTGCCATTGGCAACAACAACGATGGCATTGGGCGTCCTTTTAATGGTAGGATTTCTGAGAGAATTTCCGGGCGAAATAGAAGAAGCGGCCATTATTGATGGATGTAATATTTATCAAATGTGTACTCAGGTTGTATTACCGATTATAAAGCCGGTTCTGGCAACCGTAATTATTTTTAATGTACTTTATTTCTGGAATGAATACCCAATATCATCTGTACTGGTGAATGATACAAATATGATGACGATTTCACTGGGAGCGTCAATGTTCCGGGGCAGATACAGTATGGATTACAGTGGAATGATTGCAGCTACGGTCATTATCATTATTCCACAGCTGGTTTTTTATGTTTTCTTCCAGAAATATATTGTTGAAGGTATGACAGCAGGTGCAGTTAAGGGCTAATTATTAATAGAAGGAGAATATCAGATTTATGAAAAAAATATATTCAGATGACGAATTGTTTTGCAATAATGAACAAAAGGCATATTCCGGCGATGCCGGATGTGTGGATTTTCTGTTAGGTGGGATCGGAACCGGAAATGTTTCCCTTGGAGCCAGAGGAAATCTTACAACCTGGCAGATTTTTAATCAGCCGGGACAGCTGAATCGTATGCCATATACTTTTTTCTCTATATGGATGAAACAGGATGGAGGAGAAGCAGTTTCCAGAGTGTTGGAAAGTAAGCTTAATCCACCGTTTAACAGATCACAAGGTTTTTTCCGAAATGAGGTTGCAGGTCTGCCACGTTTTGACAGTTCTGTAATGACCACAAAATATCCCTTTGTTAATATTGAATTCCAGGATGAAGAAGTACCTGTTCAGATCAGTCTGGAAGCGTATACACCATTCATTCCGCTTAATGCGAAAGATTCAGGAATACCGGGGGCTTATCTGAATTATAAGGTAAAAAATACTACGAAAGAGAATATAGAAATTTCCATTGCCGGATCTATGAATAATGCAGTAGGATTTGAAGGATATAATAATTTTTCTTTTATGAAGCATGCCGGTGATAGAGAAAATGAATATCGTAGTGATGATGTTATCCGTGGAATTATGTATACGGGAAAGAATTTTTCAGATAAACATATTACATGGGGAAATATGGCATTATCCACAACAGAGAAAGAAGAATACATTACTAAAAAGCCTCTCTGGTATCAGGGACAGTGGACAGATGGTGGAGAAGATTTCTGGCAGGATTTTTCTACAGATGGAAGACTCAACAATGAAAGCATCTATGATCAGGTTGGAAGTAATTGGGCAGAAAAGTCTGATTTCAGTTTCCTACATTTCACAGATAAAATCGGCTCCTTATGTATCACCCAGACATTAAAGCCGGGAGAGGAAAAGGTTTTTCCTTTTATTCTCAGTTGGTACTTTCCTAACAGACCCAAGATGTGGATTGAGTTAGACAAAGACAAACAGGATATCGTTGACGGAAATTATGATGTTACGAAAAACTACTATGCAACACTCTTTGAGGATGCCTGGAATGTGGCTTCTTATTTAGCCGGTAATGCGGACAGATTGTATGATGAGAGTGCTAAGTTTGCACATGCGTTTTTTGATACAACTCTTCCTGGCTATATACTTGAAGCAGCAGCAGATAATATTACGGTAATGCGGAGTCCTACATGCTTTAGAATAGAAAACGGTGATTTCCTTGGATGGGAAGGTGTAGATGATGCACTTGGATGCGGTCCTGGAAACTGTACACATGTCTGGAATTATGCACAGAGTGTAGCTGTTTTGTTCCCGGAGCTGGAGCAGTCAATGCGAAGGATAGAGTTTGTTGATGAAATACGGGATGATGGGTACATGCCATTCAGAGCTTATACGCCATTTGATTTACCACAATGGGAAATGACACCGGCGGCAGATGGACAGCTCGGCTGTATTATCCGATTATACAGAGAATGGGTTATCAGCGGGAATGACTCTTTGATAAAGGAATGCTGGAATGGGGTAAAAAAGACTCTGGATTATGCTTTGAAGGTATGGGATTGTGATGAGGATGGAGTACTGGAGCAGCCACAGCATGTTACCTATGATACAGAGCTGTATGGAATCTCCAGTATGGCAACCAGTATCTACATTGCGGCATTAACAGCGGCAGCTGAAATGGCAGAATTTATGGAGTGTGATGACCTGGCAGACCGGTATCGTAAATTGGCAGCGGATGGTGCAGGTAAACTGGACAAGGTAAGCTGGAATGGAGAATTTTATGAGCAGGTATTAGATAATGTGAATGCTTACCGTTATCAGTATGGAAAGGGATGTCTGTCAGATCAGCTTTTGGGACAGTATATGGCATTCAATGCGCAGCTGGGTTATATCTTACCTGAAGAACATGTAAAGAAGGCGGTACAGTCTGTTTTTGAGTATAATTTTGTTGAAAAAGCAAAGAAGAATGTACATGCAGAAAGAGCATATATTTTAAATGATGAAAAGGGTCTTACCCCATGTACCTGGCCAAATGGTGGTAAACCGATTTTCCCGTTTGTATATTATGGAGAAGTCTGGACTGGAATAGAATATGAAGTTGCTGCTTTATTAGTCCGTACTGATCAGGTGAATGAAGCATTAACCATTGTTAAAGCGCTCAGAGACCGTCAGGATGGTTTTAAAAGAAATCCTTTTAGTGAAAATGAATCTGGTTATTACTATACAAGAGCAATGGCATCTTGGGCGGTATACGAGGCTTTACTCGGATATCACTATGACATGCGTAAACAGGAACAGTCTTTTGAGCCGAAGCTGAATGAAGATCATTTTGATGGTTTCTGGTGCAATGGAAGACAATGGGGAGTTGTTCATCAGAGGAAGGATAATAACGGAACCCTGTATCAGTCCACAGAGGTATTATATGATGCGGTCAAAATGTAAGGATCAGCGTTTTCTGATTATGGGAGGGAGTATAATGGACCATAACGGGCATTGGTGGCAAAAGAGTGTGGTATATCAGATATATCCACGCAGCTTTATGGATAGTAATGGCGATGGAATAGGTGATTTACAAGGGATCATCGGTAAATTGGATTATTTACGGAATCTGGGTGTAGATGTGATCTGGCTGTCTCCCTTTTATGCATCGCCTAATGCGGATAATGGATATGATATTAGTGATTATCAGAAGATTATGGAGGAGTTTGGAACCATGGATGACTTTGATGAGCTTTTAAAAGAAGCTCATCAGAGAAATCTGAAGATTATTATTGATATGGTAGTGAATCATTCCTCGGATGAACATGAGTGGTTTAAAAAGAGCAAAGCAGGAATAGAACCCTATCGTAATTATTATATATGGCGAAAGGGCGTTGATGGGAAAGAACCCAACAACTGGCGTTCTAATTTCAGTGGAAGCGCATGGACCTACTCTGAAGAACGACAGGAATATTATCTGCATCTTTTTCATAAAAAACAGCCGGAATTAAATTGGCAGTGTGCGGAATTAAGAAATGAGATTTATCGCATGATGAATTGGTGGCTGGATAAGGGAGTGGATGGATTCCGTCTGGATGTTATTAATTATATAGGTAAGAATCCGGAATTTCCCGATGGAGTCATTGGAAAAGATGGTTTGGGCGATTTTGTACCGTATGCAGTGAACCTTCCCATCTCTCATGATTATATAAAAGAGATGAACAGTCAGGTATGGCATAACAGAGAGGGAATCCTTACGGTGGGTGAGACGCCGTTTGCCAGTACGGATGATGCCGTTCAATATTCCTGCTTGGATAATACGGAGCTGAATATGGTTTTTCAGTTTGAGCATATGGATCTGGATAATGCAGAGGATGGTTCCAAATGGTCTGACAGACGTATTCCGTTATTGGAATTAAAGAGAAACTTCAGCAACTGGCAGAGGAAATTATATGGAAAGGCATGGAACAGCCTGTACTGGTGCAATCATGACCAGCCACGTGTTGTATCAAGACTGGGTAATGATACGGATGAAACATGGTGGAACAAATCCGCCAAAATGCTGGCTGCATGCCTGCATTTTATGCAGGGAACTCCCTATGTCTATCAGGGAGAAGAGCTTGGAATGACCAATTATCCATTTTCGGATATCAGGGATTTCCGTGACGTCGAAAGTATTAATGCTTACCATGAGTATACAGAAATCTTACACGTAGATAACGATAAAATGATAAGTTATCTGAGAAATAAAAGCAGGGATAATGCTCGTACACCGATGCAATGGGACGAAACCGATGAGGCAGGATTTACTACAGGCGTCCCTTGGATGCCGGTAAATCCTAATTATAAAAGGATAAATGCTGCTGCTCAGATTGGTGATGAGGATTCCGTTTATAATTACTATCGCAAACTGATTTCCCTGAGAAAGGAATATCCGATTATCGTAAATGGTGATTTTGAACTTGTGGGAGAGGATAATGCTGATGTCTTCGCATACCTGCGTCATTGGAAGGATCAGATATTATGGGTGGCATGCAATTTTACAGATCGGATGCAGAAGATCGTAAGTCCGTCGTCCAATCATGCAGAATACCGGAAGTGGGATGTGATCTGTGACAATTATAGTCCGTCAGGATATCCCTTCGAAAAAGGCCAAATAGAGCTGCGGCCATATGAGGCAGTAGCAGTTCTTGGCAATTCATGATACAGCGTAAAGCGGAAATTGGAAAGCATCTGAAATGCAATGAAAGATAAGAGTAATCGGGAAAATCCGGTTGCTCTTTTTATTTTGTATAAGCTATAATGTCTATTCAGAGCCATGAAAATCATGGAAACAGGTACGTCGAATGCTTGCATTTGTAAGAACCTGCGACATGATTTATATGGCGAAGTAACCACATGAGTAAACTATGCTGCGTTGGCATCAGTTTTACGAATGGCTGAATAGTTACACTGTACATTTTAGAATGCAACAATTGTACAACAGAGGGATGAAACATGGCGCCTAATAAACATAGAATCAAATTGAAAGGCCGGTTAAAGAGGTATACACAGACGTCCGTGTATCTGGGCATACTGCTTATTTTAATTAATCTGGTGATTTATTTGCTGAGTATACCGGCAGGGCTGCTTCTTACCTGCTTTATTTTGATATACTTTGCGCTTGTACTGTCCATGCAGTTTTATAATAAGCCGGTGATCCTGAATGAGATGGTCAGCTTTGCCACGCAGTATGGACAGATTCAGAAGGTATTGTTGCAGGAGCTTGAAATCCCCTATGCCATTCTAGATGATGAAGGGCATGTGATCTGGATGAATGTGGCGTTTGAAAATGTGGTACATAAGGATCGCAGCTATCACAAGTCCATTACCTCCATTTTCCCTTCCATTACGAAAGAGAAGCTCCCGGATGCAGAGGAGCATGTAGAGATTAATCTCATCTATGGGCAGAGCAATTATCTTGCGAAGATGCGTAAGATCCTGACCGATGAAATGGTACGGAACAGCGATGTTTTTGCAAGTGAAGATTATCAGGGATATCTGATTGCTTTTTATCTTTTTGATGAAACGGCACTTCGTCTGGCGTTACAGGAAGTGGATGATCAGAGCCTTGCAGTCGGCATGATCTACCTTGATAATTATGAGGAAGCGCTTGCTTCGGTAGAAGAGGTACGAAGATCACTGCTTACGGCATTGATTGAGCGTAAAATTAACAAGTACATTTCTTCCTTCGACGGAATCTGTAAGAGACTGGAGAAGGATAAATATATGGTGGTTCTCCGAAAGAAATCCATGGAGATGATTGAGCAGGACAAGTTTGATCTGTTAGAGGATGTGAAGACCGTTAATATCGGAAATGAAATGGCGGTTACCGTCAGCATCGGTATCGGTCTGGATGGTCTGACCTATGCGCAGAATTATGAGTTTGCACGCAATGCGATTGATCTCGCACTTGGACGCGGCGGAGATCAGGCGGTTGTAAAGACACCGAAGAATATCGTTTACTATGGAGGCAAGAGCCAGCAGGTAGAGAAGAATACCCGTGTCAAGGCTCGTGTGAAGGCGCAGGCTCTCCGTGAAATTATTTCCGGCAAGGAAAATGTACTCATTATGGGACACCGTATCCCGGATGTGGACAGCTTTGGCGCAGCTGTTGGGATTTATCGGGTGGCAAGTACGCTGGGGCGTCAGACACATATTGTTCTTAATGAAGTCAGTACCTCCATGAAGCCGATGGTGGATCACTTCAGACATCATCAGGATTATGCGGAGGGGCAGATTGTCAGCAACCAGCAGGCAATGGAGCTTGCCGGCAGTAATACGGTGCTTGTCGTTGTAGATGTGAATAAGCCAAGTATTACCCGTATGGCGAAACTGTTACAAACAGCGTATGGGCGTTAATTACCCCATCTACAAAAAGCTGCTGGAACAGGGCAAGCGGAAATATGCTTTTGAGATCATGGAACTGGCGAAAGAAATCAGCGAGAAATAATGAATGCCATTACAGGCGGATTTGTCTACGGCATTGTTATTTTGACCGCCGTTCTCATGCTGTTGCATAACATAAAAATACGAAAGAAGGTGAAATCGATTGAATAAGTCAGAAAGCAAATATTTCGCCACCGCTGCCAGAATGGACGAAGCATTTTTGGCGCTTTTGGACAAGAGAAATTTTGCCTACATCACAGTCAAGGAAATCTGTGAGGCGGCAGGCGTTAATCGCTCCACCTTTTATCTGCATTATGAAACAATGGCAGACTTACTTTCGGAGAGCGTCAGTCACATGAACGAGCAATTTCTTGCCCACATGAAAAAAGACACGGATGCCTTTGTCACAAAGATGCGGGATTGTCCGCAGGATGAATTGTACCTCATTACGCCGGAGTATCTGACGCCTTACCTTGGTTACATTGAGCAGCACAAGCGGCTGTTCCGCACAGCAACGGAAAATGCTGCCGTGCTGGAAATGGATAAAAGCTATGAACGGATGCTCCGCCATGTATTCACGCCGATCCTCGACCGCTACGGCGTACCGGAATGGGACAGACCGTATCTCATGGCGTTTTATATTCACGGATTAATGGCAATTATCTCGGAATGGTTCAAAAACGACTGTGTCGATTCCATTGCGGATGTTGTAAATGTGATTCAGCGGTGTGTAAAACGCCACAAGGAGGAAATATGAAAGCTGGCATTTATTTAGAAAAAGAACAAGTTGAAATTCGGGAGCTGCCGTTGCCGGAAGTCGGAGACAATGATGTGCTGGTGCAGAACCTCTATTCCAGTATCTGCGGCACAGATGTTGCGGTTTTTACCCACGGTCCGAACACCGGTCACAAGGTGACTGTCGGCGGTGAGTTTGGTCATGAGACTGTTTCCCGTGTGGTGAAGGTCGGAAAGAATGTCACAGATTTTTCAGTAGGCGAACGGGTCTACCCTTACCCTCTTTATGCCAAAGGGGACACAAAACGAGCCGGAACCATCGGCGGATTCTCGGAATACATTCTCATTCCTAATGCCAAACGGAATCATTCCCTCTATGCTGTGGATGATTGTATCTCCGATAAGCTGGCAAGTCTGATTGAGCCGTTTACGGTTGGCTGCCGTGCTGCCCGCCGGGGGATGATTCCCTGTGGAAAGGAACAGTATGTTGCCGGGCAGAATGCCGTGGTGTTCGGCTGCGGAACGATTGGCATTGCCGCTGCGATTGCCTTCAAGCACTTCGGCATGGAGAAAGTTATGATCTGTGACCGCTCGGATTTTCGTCTAAGTTTAGCAGAACAGTTAGGTTTTGCAGTTTGCAATACAGCGTCAGAGAATTTTGAAACATCAGCCGTTAGCCATTTCGGCACGGCTCCTTCCCTAAATGGCACAGTTGCCAGCATTGACTGCTGGCTGGATGCCGCCGGTGCGGAGAGTATTCTGGACGATTTCCATCGGTTTGGAAAAATCGAGAGCCGCTTTGTCTCCGTTGCAGTCAACAACAAGCCCAGCACCATTGACCTGCTCCACATGACCTATGCCCAGCAGAGCATCATTGGCTCCGGTGGCTATATGCCGGAGGATGTGTGGGACGTGCAGGAGATCATGGCGAGTGGTAAGTGGGAATTGGAACGGATCATCACTCATATGTTCCCACTGAATGAATTGGAACAAGCCATCCGCACGGCGAGCGATGTTGACCATGCTGGAAATGTGGTCGTGGAAATGAAAGGCCCGTATCCGTTATGGATATGAGCCTTGCAAGAATTGGAGAATTGTAATCCTTAGATTTTACAAGTAAAATCTTTCCAGTTTTGTTTTAAAAAATTGAATGAATGGACCGTTGAAGCAGGCATTTATAATTGTACCAATCCCTACTACCGACCAGATACCTACCCCAGATGCAGTGGCAAATATGATTCCGATAATCACGACAACAACATCCGAAAGAACCCTTGCTTTATGGAATGGAATTTTCTGATGTGTCAGTTTCTCGATTATAATTGCGACACTGTCATATGGAGCGATTCCCATATCTGCGACCATATATAATGCCACTCCCATAGATGCCATCAGCTGAGCAAGCAGCAGTGCAATGACACGCAGTGGCAGATTCATTTGAATCTGCACTACATCATTCGCTACATAACAAATAAAATCTGCAATATATCCGACACATACCATATTGATAATGGTCCCCGCACCAATGCAGGATCTTGCCTGAAAGAATACAACTACAAGAATGATCGCATTGACAAGTAGTTGCCACGTTCCAAAACTCCATCCGATAAACCCACTGATTCCAAGATTCATTGCACTGAATGGATCCACGCCAAATTGTGAAAGTCGTAAGAAAGATACACATAATCCTATGAAAAATATTCCCAGTACCATTCCGCTGATTCTTTTTGTCTTCGTCATGCTCTATCTTACCGCCTGAACTTTTTTGCCCTTCAGCATATATATTCTAGATTCAAAATCGGTACAAGGAGTCACATTCCCAGGCACTTCACCAGCTGTCACATCGGATGTGATCAATCCATAATTCATCAATTCATCTCCGTAATTTTCTGTATGGTTCCATACATTTTCATAAATCATATCCGGGTTCAATCCCTGTAATCTGACACGGCTATACGGCTGATTCACTCCATTTAAAACACGATAGTAGCCTACGATTGCAAGCGTGCGGTCTTCATTTGTCACCATCCATACCGTCTCATTCCCTTCGAATGGACTTTTCAGACGATAAAATGTTCCAAACTGTAACACTTCTCGGTATTCTTTCATAAATGTGATCTGTTCTTTTACTTCTTTGATCTCTTCTTCTGTCAATTTGTTGAGATCCAGTTCGTATCCAAAAGTTCCAAAGTATGCTACATTCGCTCTTGTATGTAATGGGGTATTGCGAAATACCTGGTGATTCGGGACAACAGACACATGGCTTCCCATACTGCTGAGCGGATAACACAAAGAAGTTCCATACTGAATCTTCAGACGCTCAATTGCATCCGAATCATCACTTGTCCATCCCTGTGGTGCATAATACAGCATTCCCGGGTCAAATCTTCCGCCACCGCTGGCGCAGGATTCGAATAATACTTCTGGAAACTCATTTGTCAAACGTTCATACAGATCATATACACCTAAAATATAGCGATGGAACACTTCTCCCTGTCTGTCTGAAGGAAGTTTGCTGCTGTAGCATTCTGTAATGCTTCGGTTCATATCCCATTTAATATATGAGATTTTCGACTCCGATAATAACTTTGCCATCATTCCGTAAATATGGTCTACTACTTCTTTTCTTGAAAAATCGAGTACATACTGGTATCTGCCGTGTGATGTATTTCTTCCCGGTGTCTGTAAGATCCAGTCTGGATGTGCTCGATAAAGATCAGAGTCTTTATTTACCATCTCCGGCTCAAACCAAAGACCGAATTTTAAGCCTAGTGCTTCAATTCTTTCTGACAGGCCCTTGATGCCATTTGGCAGAAGCTCTTCATTTGCCACCCAATCACCAAGACCGGCTCTGTCATTTCTTCTTGCGCCAAACCATCCGTCATCTAAGACAAACAGTTCTACTCCACATTCTTTTGCTTTCCTTGCAATCTCTACAAGTCGATCTTCTGTAAAGTCAAAATAAGTTGCTTCCCAATTGTTATTTAAAATCGGTCTTGCCTTATCACGCCAGTACCCTCTTGCGAGTCTCTTAGCATACAGCTTCTGGAATGTCTGACTCATGCCATTTAATCCATTTTCACTGTAAACCAGAACCGCTTCCGGTGTCTGAAAGCTTTCTCCCGGTTCTAATTTCCAATCGAATCCTTCCGGATTGATCCCGGCTGTAATTCGTGTCACATCATGTGTATCTACCTCTGCCTGCATACGGAAATTTCCACTGTATACGAGGCTTATTCCGATTGCTTCTCCTGCATTTTCATCTGTGTTGTGACGTTTTAAAGCAAGGAACGGATTATGTTCGTGAGAAGAATTTCCGCGCATGCTGTCGATAGCTGTTATGCCTTGCTCCAATGTTCGATTCTTTATATAGCGCTCTCTGGACCACGCACCGGACAACTGCAGCCATTCATAATCCTTATCCGGAAGATCCAGGCTTAAGCTCATCATATTTAATACATGCAGATTTTTCTCACCAGCATTTTCAATATAAGCACTTCTTGCAATTGCACTATATTCATCAAAAATCGTATATAAAAGCGCCAGTTTTGCACCAGTCAAAGCGTCTTTCAGGAAGATGCGCAATGTCTGCGCTTCCTCCTCGGACTCTGTGTAAGTTGCCGGCAATCTGGAGAACTTCGGTTTTCCGGCAATAATCTCATAACTGTCATATTGGAACTCACTGATTCTGCTGCCATTTTCCTGCAACAATTCAATTGCCGGATGTCTGTAGTCTGTCGTACCGTAAACAGGATATTCCTGTCGGATATGTTCCAATGAAAAAGTACGATCCCATTCATATATATATGATGTCATTGGGCGTCCACATTTTTCAACCAGATAAGAAAAATCTGCTTTATCATGAAGTCGTTTTCCAAAATATAATTGTCCCAGATGTCCATTTTCTAATACACATAAGATATAACTGATTTTTTCATTGTATAAATGAAAAGTTTTCGTTTCCTTGTGAAAAATAATCTGTCTCATATACTACCTCTTTTACAATTGAACCTGTGCATTTGTTCCTTATGTTTGTTGATACAAGTTTAGCGTACAAAAGAAAGCATCCGTTATACCTTTTTGTTAAGATTTATATCTCAAATGTTAGGTATCAGATGCTTTTTTAACATTTTATCTATTCTTTTTCGATGTTTCCTACATAAATTGTTTTATGCTTCTTATATTCTTTCAGTTCATTTTGTGCACGGATCAATCGTTCTCGGGCATCCTTTCTGTTGTCATTACGATATTGGGTCGGCGTTATTCCCACTTTCTGCTTGAATACTTTACCGAAAGCAAGGGAATTACGATAGCCGCAGGAAACTGCAATTTCCTCCACAGACAGATTTGTAAGTGCGAGCTGCTCCTTTCCTCTGGAAATTCGAAATTCCGTCAAAAAATCTTTCGGAGAGATTCCAAGACTGTTCATAAATATTGTATATAAATAGCTTCGATTTAGTGCTAAATAATTTGCTATATCTTCCACTGTGATTTTCTGTGAATAGTAATTCTTTATATAGGCAATTGCTTCTTGCACATGTATGTTTTCTTTTGTATCATTCGAATATTGCTGAATTTCAATCCCACGAGCCAGTACTGAGAAAAACTGATAGAGCTTCCCCTGGAGATAGTAAAGATTTTCTGCAGTTGAACGCGTATGATGAAGCATTTCAAATACAATTTCTTTCAGTTCTTCTCCATATTCACACACGCATGTAAGCTGACGACTGTTCAGTCCGAGATCTCTGACAAATCTTTGTGCCTCCGTACCACCAAATCCTACCCAAAGGTAAGACCATGGGTCCGTTTTATCTGCCTGATAAAAGGTAAGGCTTTCCGGTTCAATCAGAAAGGCCTGTCCTTCTTTCAGCTGATACTTCGTTTCTCCTACCTGATAGATACCTTTGCCCTTCATTACATAATGCAAAATATAATTGGGTCTTGCGGCCGGTCCATAGCTATGTAATGGCTTGCATTCTGCAAATCCGCAGAAACACAAATGAAAATCTTTAAACTTTGGTTTCAACAGTTGTAATACGTAAGAATCTTCCATAATCTGTATCCTATCTTAATCCTGCTTATTTTTGCTGTTACTCACTCAGCAATAGTTAGTTTAACCGTTTTCCTTATTCTATCACAGTATCGTGTTATTCTTCCATCAGTTTTCAAACCAAGTATTAAAATGTAACTCCCTTTTTACAAATGTGTGTCTAATGCATAATCCCTTATAATTATTCGCTTTCGCTACTTTTATATATTTTCTATTCATTTATTGCTAATGGGGAGCTTATTTATTTTTGTAGGAGATATGACGATATACTATATATAGTAATGATTTGTTTTAAACGGAGTTTTAGTTTATTTACAAGGAGGCTTATCATGTTTGCATTGAACCATCCAGAAAAGAGTTTCCCTTGGAACAATACAATTACGTGGTTACTGTATGGTGTATATTTTCTTGTGACAGTAGTGCTGCTTATTGCTCCTAAAATAAAGAAGTGAGAAATTTGAATTTCTTGAATGATTGCAAAACTGTATTACTGACTCAAGGTTCGCACCACATCCTTATATCGTTCCGATTTACTTACTTTATCCTCTTTTGTGACACCGTAATATCTGTATACATCTTTATAGATCCTCCGAAAGCATTTAACCACCTTTTTATTCCCGCTAGCCCCACCGCCAATATATGCATACTTTTTTTCAATAGCAATATGCATGGTATCATTGATATCATCAAATGATTTTTTGAATTTATGAAAGTCAATATCAAATTCTGTCGAAGGGATTTCCATTGCCCTCTGCATTCTCTCCTCGTTTTGCCTGATATAAACCTCCACATCTTCTGGCGATTCGCTCTTTAATTCAGGACATGTAGCAGATTCTCCTAATAATTCTGGAGCATATTGAATGATAAAAGAAGCTCTCATCTGCTTATACTCTTCTGCAAATTCCTCGGCATCCTTATCGACTTCAACAAACCCATATCTATTTACGATATATTCCATTACTTCATCCAAACCATGGCTTTCACATGAAAGGGTTTTCCCCACATAGAACCGCTTAATTTTCTTTTTTGTTCTTTGAATTTTATGTCTTAGTGTAAGTTTCGCATTTTTCTTAAGAAGAAAAATGGAGGTCGGTCCATCAGCTCCTCCAATAACAGAAACTGAGTTCGCACTTTTTTCCATAAACACCTGTCCTTTCAAAATAGATTTATCATCCCGATAAATTCCGATTTGCCGAAATATTTGGCTAACTTTCCCAATTTTACAGGCATTCCAGTCCATTCATTAGTGAAATGATATGTATTTTCCCTTTTTTGCCCTTATGAGATAATCGTAAGGGAAATAAGGGAAAGTTTTATTTAGTCA
>ENA-ORNT01000344-ORNT01000344.1-human-gut-metagenome-genome-assembly--contig:-NODE-344-length-34420-cov-5.005034_pt1 | contig 34420 bp, 33 predicted proteins | sample MGYA00242120_ERZ509032 | MGnify/ENA primary metagenome ERZ509032 (study PRJEB26280, sample SAMEA2338729) | human gut metagenome | biome: human gut; feature: human-associated habitat; material: faeces...
TGGGCGACGATGCGTTGCTGCTGGTTGCCGGCGATGAAAGAGTGCGCACGGAGCTAATCGGCAAGTATCTGCCTGTGATTAAAGCTGCTTTTAATGTTAGCAATGTGCGTGTTGTCGGCGGCGCACGCAATGGGCTGGATGCGTATTGAGGGTGTTGGGGTGGATGCCCGTGCCTTTGTAGTGTGAATTAATAAAGAACGTCGTGAGGCTATGGGCTTGATGTGTGCCCCCGATACCAGATGCATGGTATTGGGGGTATTTTTTGTTATGCAGCCAGCAGTATAAAAAAGGCGTGTAGAATTATATCGACAGAGGAAATGGTCGCAGGCGCTAAAAGATGTTATAATATAGGAAGAAGCAAAGAAAGGGGAATTCTCATGCAACAGACAAGACTGCCGCTTCCTGTCGGCACTACTGACTTCAAAAGAATCTGCCGGGAAAATTATTATGTCGACAAGACGTTGCTTATAAAGGACCTGCTTGATGAAAAGGTGAGCCACATTCTTTTTACGCGTCCGAGGCGTTTTGGCAAGACCTTGAACATGGATATGCTCCGTACTTTCTTTGAGAAAACAGACGCAGATACCAGCAGCTATTTCAAGGATAAAGCAATCTGGCAGCAGGGCGAAAGCTATAGGCAGCAGCAAGGGCAATATCCTGTTATCTTTTTGTCGCTGAAGGATATAAAGGCGCAAGATTGGGAAACAGCATATGAACTGTTGAAAATGATTATCAGCTCCGAGTATGCAAGACACCCGGAATTGCAGGCTGGTAATGAGATATCCCAACAAGACAAGGATTTTTACGAAAAAATAGTCAATAAAAATGCTAATAAAGCAGATTATATGCTCAGCCTGCAGATTCTCAGCAGAATGCTTTATCAGTATTACAAAAAGGCTCCTGTGATAATCATTGACGAGTACGATACTCCTATCCAGGAAGGCTTCGTCAATAATTACTATAATGAAGCTATTAGGTTTATCAGAAATTTCTTTTCGGCTGCCTTGAAGGATAATCCATATATAACTATGAGCCTTATGACGGGTATCCTGCGTGTCGCTAAAGAAAGTATCTTCAGCGGGTTGAATAATATCCGCGTTGATTCTGTACTTGATGATACTTTTAGTGGTTATTTTGGATTCACTGAGGGTGAGGTCAAGACTATAACGCAGTATTATAATGTAACTGAAAAGCTGGCAGAAATCAAAAGCTGGTATGATGGCTATAGGTTCGGCAGCACTGAAATCTATAATCCGTGGTCGGTGATTAATTATATAACGAGCAGCTGCAAGGCTATCCCGTATTGGAGCCAGACTTCGGAGAATACTATTATTCATGAAATACTGAAGAAGTACAATGAAGCAACTTACAGGAATCTTCATGAATTGCTTAAAGAAAATGGGCAGGTAAGCTCTGTAATTAAAACGAATATAATTTATCCTGAACTTAAGGGGCCTCAGACAGATATTCTTGGTTTTCTTCTGATGACAGGTTACCTGAAGGCAACGGAAATGACTCTTAACGAAGACGGTGAGCATTTATGTCGACTTAATATTCCCAATAAGGAGATACGCACGATCTATCGTAAGGAAATTATTAGTTTGCTGATAGCGGAAGTCGGTGATATGACGGTAACGGATTTAAGAGACGCTTTATTAAATAAGGATAGTGCTGTCATCAAAGAGACGCTTGGAAGATTTATGATGCAGACAATCAGCTATTATGACGGGCTTAGGGAAAGCTATTATCATGGTCTGATGCTGGGACTTATAACTATCTTTGAATATACTCACTTTATCCGCTCCAATAGAGAAAGTGGAACTGGCAGATATGATATTCAGCTTATTCCTAAAAACGCAGGTATGCCAGGGATTATTATTGAAATAAAAGCTGGTGAGGCAAAGGACGATGATTGTGCTTTAAGCAAGCTGGCGCAGGTTGCGTTCGAGCAGATTGAAGAAAAGAAGTATGATACTGAGTTGCGTTCACTGGGCGTAAGTGTTATACACAAATACGGTATTGCATTTGCTAATAAGAGGGTTGAGTTGAAGACGAATTAGATATTTTTTTACAGCAAAAAGCCGCCTGCAAAGGCGGCTTTTGGTGTATAGGCTTGCCTGCCCCTTGGGGAAGGTGTCGAGCGAAGCGAGGCGGAAGGGGGAAGCGTGTGGCGTCGTAATTGATATATCGCGTTGCAACCCTTCCGTCTGCTCGCAAAGCTCGCAGCCACCTTCCCTTTCAGGGAAGATATGTAGGCAGGTTTTAGAACCATAATTTATTTATTTTCATAGAATCCATTAGAGCTTAAGGTTCTCCATGTAGCGTACATTGTTTCATAGTTATCTTTTATGAATTTTTGGATAGAAGTGATTTCTCTATCCTTTAATCTGCCTCGTACTGTTAATTTGGAACTACCATCGCTACGAACAAAGAATTTTGCAGAACCTGGTTCTGTAAGTTCTTCGTTGCTGGCATGTACATGCATACATTCTACTACGCAGTGAGCAGTAAAGTATAAGTAATAACCACAAATTTTAAATGGAAAGTATTTAGGCATTCAGACTCTCCTTTAATAAATCTTTGTTGCGATTATAATACTTCATGACAATATTATCTTCTTCATCGCTCATTACAGATTCCACGAGTTCATCGTTTTGAATAACAGCTGTTTTGGTTATATTGCTTAAGTCGGTGATTTCTATATAATTATCTTGAACCTTATAGGCATATCCAGCAACAATCATATCTGCCTGGTCAGCAATTTCCTGAACCTTCATAACACCTTAACCTCCTTAATGTTATCAAATATATCTTTTGGCAGTCTTAAGCGTTTGGCAATATAACGCAAATCAATGTATTCTTCTATAGGAGTATCTAACGTAGAATATTTTGCCATGCATTCGATATAGCCGTTGTTCCATTTCGTAATAGAAGTATATTTTTGCAAAAACGGGGAGGTTTTAAATTTTATTTGCAAATCGCCAATTTTAAAAATGCTGAATTTATCTGTGTTTGTTAAAATTCCAATCATATAAGATTCCTCCTTTCGTTTTTTACTTGATTAAAACATAAAAATGAATTAGGTTACTTTGAAGAAAATCTCTTCTTTCAAGTGCATTATACTTCACTGGCATAGTAAAAGCAAGTGAATTTATATAGAAGTAAAAGTAGTTGGAATATATATTATCTTAGTATTAAATGCAGTACTTAATATACACTAAAACGTGAAAACACCGACGTCTGCCGTACCAGGGGTACGGCGGATGCCAGTGTTTTTTGTTGGGCGGAAGGTGGAAGCGTGTGGCGTCGCAATTGATATATCGCGTTGCAACGAAAAATTTTCCCGCGAATCGCTTGGCGAGTTGTGTATTTCATGCTAAATATGAAGAAGCGATTAGCGGACGGTAATTTCGTGTGGAACCAGGACGAAGTGCCGCAAAACTCGCGCTATGCTAAAAGTTTTTGCTATAGTAGTAAGCTTATCGCTCAAACAGTTGCGACACTTCTATGGTTCCAGACACTCATTCCCTAAAATTTTTATGTTTTCACTGCGATATAATAATTGCTCGGCACCTCTCCCCAAGGAGAGGCTCTTGGTGTAGGGCTCATGCGAGAGGTTATCTACTGCAGCAAGCATTATTAGAGGCTCTCCTTGGGGAGAGCTGGCGCCCGAAGGGCGACTGAGAGGGGACTGCAGTCTGTAGGCATATGAAATAAGTTGTATTGATGGTAAGCTGAGATATAAAGAAGCATGCAATCAAATGGCGTGCGAATAGCGAAAGGTTAGCGAATCCCCTCTCCGCCTCGACAAGCTCGGCACCTCTCCCCAAGGAGAGGATCTTAGTGTAGGGCTTGTGCAATCAGCATTGCGCCGTGAGGCGGAAGAGGGAAGCGAGGGCATCCCATGCGCCTCAGCGAACCGACGATGGATTTCAGCATTATCTTACAAAAATCTAACCTGTATTTTAGAACATTTTTGATTTAATCCGCTATATTATATATGTATACTGCTGGTACTGAATGCATTAAATAAAAAATATATCATATGAAGTTTACTTTAAGAAATACAAGGCGCAATAGTGCGTTGTGTGATGTATACAGTAAAAAATCTTATTTGGACTGATTGACTGTAAATCTTAAAAGTAGTACAATATTCTTGAATATAACTGAGTTTGATTCTTCTTATTTTTGTACATTAGTATTACGAAAAATAAAATCAGGCTCTAGTATAAACAAAGGTAAGATTTCTCTTGATTGATATTCACTCTCATATCATTTCCGGAATAGATGACGGCAGCAAGGACGAGGCAATGAGCCTGAAAATGTTGCAGAAGGCTGTGGCTTCCGGTACGACTTCCATTTTTGCAACGTCGCATTTGCTACAGGCTGCACAAAATCCTGCATGGCAGGATTTTTTAGTTGGTGCAGAAAGGCTGCGCCAGCTGGCGAGTGAGCACAATTTACCGCTGGCGATTTATTCCGGCTGTGAAGTGTTTATGGATTGGGATTTGCTGGACATCATTGCTGAGAATGGCAGCTTTTGCCTGAACGGTGATGCTTGGGATGCAGCGAGGGCCAGTTATATCCTGGTGGAGTTACCTATGTATTTCATACCGAATTATGCTGATGACTTTTGGTATGAGCTGCGGTTGAAGGGGGTTGTGCCGATTTTAGCACATCCGGAGCGTTATACTGAATTAATGGCGAAGCCGGACCTGCTGTTGCGTTGGCGACGTGAGGGCTTGCTGCTGCAATGCAATATTGGCAGCTTTGCAGGGAGCTTTGGCGCGCAGGCCGAGCAGGCAGCGAAGCTGCTTTTGGCGAACGGCTTGGTTGATTTTGTGGGCAGTGATGCGCACAGGGACAGTGGGCGCGATACGGATATGCGTGCCGGTGCTGCTGTAATTAGGGAGCTGGCCGGTGAGGCTGTGCTGCAGCAGCTGACGCAGATTAATCCGCAGAGGATTATTGACGGAACTCCTTTGAAGGTTAAGGCACCGCAGCAGTTAATTGCAAAGGAAAAGAAATCTAAGTGGTGGAACAGGTTATTTAAATAATAAATATACCGTTTTTTTTGTTTAAAAATTTTTATTAAGGAGTATAAAATGAAAAAGTCATTAGTAGTATTGGCATTGGCGCTGGCTTTAGGGACAGGCAGCGCTGCACAGGCGCAGGTGCAGGATTATGTGATGTGCCCGGGCGATGTGCTGCAGGTTGTGGTATATGGTCATGAGGATTTGAGTACACTGGCGGGTAATACGCAGAATTCGCCGTATGTGGTGCGCCCCGACGGCAAGGTGTCCTTCCCGCTGATTGGCGATGTGGATGTTACAGGCAAGACGGTGACGCAGTTCCGTGAGGAGCTGGTGAGCCGCTTCGGTTATTACCTGTTGAAGCCGCAGATCAGTGTGAATGTGGTGAAGCTGGGTACTACGCGTGTGTATGTGCTGGGCGAGGTTAAACGCCCAGGCCTGTTTGAGCTGGAAAAGAGCCACCGTGTGCTGGATGCACTGGCTAAGGCGGAGGGCTTTACCGAAAAATCTGCCAAGAGGAATATCTTTTTGGTGCGTGCCGGTTCTACCGAGGTGCAGCAGCTGAACATCAACAATTATCTGAGGAAGGCTGACCAGAGCGCGAACCTGGAGCTGCATGAGGGCGATTGCCTGTATCTGACCAGCAACCATAAGGTTATCTTCAGCAAGGATATTATGCCGTTCCTGACCGGTGCATATTACATCAACGAAATTAAAAACGATGATTGAGGAGAATAGATGTGAGTAAGGATTTACATAACGACGAAGAGATTACTATAGACCTGCTGGAAATAGCCAATATTTTGAAGCGCAATGCAGGCAATATCGCCCGCGTTACCGGTATTTTTGTGGTGGCAGCAGGCGTGTACCTGGCTACGGCCACGCCGGTATACGAATCGCAGGCTTTGCTGCGTGTTAAGCAGCCTAAGGGCATTGGCACCAGCCTTTTGGAATCCATGCCGATGGGCAATGCAATGGCCAACACCCAGCTGATGAACACCTATGCGGAGATTTTGAAGAGCCGCAGTGTTGTGGTGCCCGTAATCCAAAAGACGGAGCAGCCTAGTAAAGAAGGCAAGTATCCTGCTTATGATGCTTATGTGAAGGGACGTATTACTACCGCGCCCTTTAAGGATACCGAAATTATGCAGCTGACGGTGCGTGCGAATACGCCGGAAAAGGCCCAGGAGGCTAATAAGCTGATTGTGGACGGCTTTTTGAAGCGTTTGACGGATCTTTCGCGTGACCAGCAGAAGGCTACCCGTGGCTTTTTGGAGGAGCGTGCTGTGGCTGCCAAAAATGAGCTGCAGACTGCGGAAGATAAGCTGACAGATTATAAGAAGAAAAATAATATTATTGCTCCTGATGATGCTGTGAAGCTGGCGAGCGAGAAGATGAGCATGGTGGATAAGCTGAGCGCGGAAAACAAGGTGGCGCTGGCTACTGCCAGTGCGCGCCTGGCAGCGGCTAACGGCCAACTGCAGGGCGAGGCTGTTTCCATTGCGGATAACAAAACGATTCAATCCTATAATGCGAAGCTGGCGGAGCTGGAAGGCGAGCGCATCAGCTATATGGATAAATATACTGAAAACCACCCGAAGGTGCAGCAGGTGAACCAGGAGATTGCCGGCCTGAAGGCTAAAATCCAGAACGAGATTAACAAGGTTGCCGCTTTGCAGGCTCCAAGTGATAATCCGGTACACCAGCAGCTGCTGGCCAGCAAGTTCAGCAGCGAGGCTGAGGCAAGCGTGGCACAAAGCAACCTGGCTAAGCTGGCGCAGATTGACGGCGAAAACAAGAACGGCTTAAAGGAGCTTTCCGATAAGGAGCAGCAGTTTGTCGGCCTGCTGCGTGATGTGACGGTGGCTAACGAGATTTACGTTATGCTGGCCAAACGCCTGGAGGAGGCCAAGGTTGCGGAAGCAAGCGTTGCTACCGAGGTGCAGGTGGTGGACAGCGGCACGCTGCCGGAAGCCCCTGTGAAGCCGCGTAAGGCGATGACACTGCTTTTGGCAGCACTGCTGGGCATTTTGGCAAGCAGTGGCTTTGTAGTGGTGCGCGAGCTGCTCAACAGAACAATCAAGACTGCCGATGATGTGGCACAATACCTGGACTTGCCGCTTTTGGGCAGTGTTCCTGATTTGGAGGATTTGCAGAAGAATATGCAGGAGAAGGATAAAAAACCTGGCCTGGCTGTGAGAATGTGGAGGAAAATATGGAAGGCTTAAACCTGATTGCACATAATGATTTGAAGAACCCGGCGACGGAGGCATACCGTGTTATCCGCACCAGCATCCAGTTTGCGCAGGCCGGTAAGGAGTTGAAGACTCTGGCTGTTACCAGTTGCGTGCCTAACGAGGGCAAGAGCATGACTGCTGCCAATTTGGCGGTGGTGCTGACGCAGGCAGGCAAGAGCGTGCTGCTTTTGGATTGCGATATGCGTAACCCGACTGTGCACAAGAATTTTGGCCTTTCCAATAAGCTGGGCCTTTCCAGCTGCATCAGCATGGACACACCGCTGAGCGCTGCAGTGCAGGCTACGAAGGTGGATAACCTGTATGCGTTGACAGGCGGCGTGATTCCGCCGAACCCGAGCGAGCTGCTGGGCAGCGAGCGCATGCGGGAGCTGCTGCAGGAGGCCAGAGAGATTTATGATTATGTGCTGATTGACCTGCCGCCGGTGCTGCCGGTTGCGGATGCACTGGTTTTGGGTGCTGTGGTTGACGGCGTGGTGTTGGTTATCGAAAGCGGCGAGGTGAAGGTTGACCTGGCGCGCGATGTGAAGAAGCAGCTGCAGCATGCCGGGGCGAATATCCTGGGCGTTGTGCTGAACAAGGTGCGCAGTGAGCACCGTGGCTATGGCTATGGCTATTACTATTACTACGGAAGCAAGGAAGCTGAAAAGTAATAATAATATAGAGAGAGTGCTGCTTTACGGACAAAAGCAGCACTTATGCGTAGGAATGATGTATTTCATGATGGATGATAGTGTTGATGAAGTGGGGGACTAAGAGAGTGTTTTTTAAGGAATTGGAACTGCGATTATTGAAGCTGTTAAATGTTATTTTAATGACAGTGCCATTTGCAGTATGCTGGTTTGCTTATTATGCTGAGCGTATTGCAGAGCCGTTTTATAACATGGGCAACTGGTTGATAGTAGCTTTGTTTGTTATACTTTATATTGCTTTTGGCCGTGTGTATGGTGCCTTTTGGATTTCGCTGAACCGAATTTCTGAAAGCGTATATAGTCAGGCATTGGCTGCTTGCATGGTTAACGGTATTATGTATATTATTACCTGCCTGCTGATGAGACATTTGCCGAATGTTTTGCCGATTTTGGCAGTGTTTGCAGCACAGATAGTGATTTCCGCAATTTGGAGCTTTTTGGCGCATATTGCGTTTTATATCCTTTTCCCTGCTACCAAGACGATTATTGTTTATGATGAGCGTCAGGGCATGGAAAAGCTGATTCATGAATATGGCTTCGAAAAGAAGTTTACTGTTATCAAAACCTTGACTGTAGATAACTGCATTAATAACCTGGATTTGCTGAAAAATGCGCAGACTGTTTTTTTGAGTGGCGTGCATAGCCATGAACGTAATATTATTTTAAAATATTGTGTTGCCAATAATATTATGATGTACCTTATTCCGCGTATTGGCGATGTGCTGATGAGCGGTGCGCAGCAGATGCATATGTTCCATCTGCCGATGCTGCGCGTGGGACGTTATAATCCGTCTCCGTGGCATACGATTGCGAAGCGTATCTTCGATGTGGTTTCCGCAGGTGCGCTGTTCCTGGTAATTTCGCCGCTGATGCTGATTACGGCCATAGCTATTAAAACAGATGGCGGTCCGGTGTTCTATAAGCAGCGCCGTTTGACGCAGGATGGCAAAGAGTTCGATGTGCTCAAGTTCCGTTCGATGCGCGTGGATGCAGAGAAGGACGGCGTGGCAAGGCTTTCGACCGGTGATAAGGACGACCGCATTACAAAGGTAGGTCATTTCATCCGCAAGGTACGTATTGACGAGCTGCCACAGCTTTTGAATATCATAGGCGGCAGCATGAGCGTTGTTGGTCCGCGTCCAGAGCGTCCGGAAATTGCCAGCCAATATGTGAAGGAGATGCCGGAGTTTTCCCTGCGCTTGCAGGCGAAGGCTGGTCTTACAGGCTATGCGCAGGTATATGGCAAGTACAACACTACTCCGTATGACAAGCTGCAAATGGATTTGCTGTATATTGCTCATCCCAGCTTTTGGGAGGATTTGCGTATAATTTTTGCTACGATAAAAATTTTGTTTGTGCCGGAAAGCACGGAAGGTGTTGCTGAGGGACAGAAGACGGCGATGGGAAAGTAACAGGTCTATGGGGATAGCCTTGATATTTTTGTTGAGTAGTTGTTTATGGTGCTTGAAGGTGAGGAATAAAAATAATGTTAGTTAGTGTGATTATGCCTACGTATAACTGCGGTAAATTTATATCGCAGTCATTAGATTCTGTAATTTCCCAGACTGTTTCAGATTGGGAAGTTCAAATTGTGGATGATTGCAGTACAGATAATACAGCGGAGGTTCTGAAGCCGTATTTGGAAAAATATCCTAATATACATTACTACGTCCTCCCTAAGAACGGTGGTCCGGCAATTGCAAGAACAGAAGCGATTAAGCGTGCAACAGGAAAGTATGTGGCGTTTCTTGATAGTGATGATTTGTGGATGCCAAATAAGTTGGCAAAGCAGATTGAATTTATGGAGAAAACAGGAGCTAAGTTTAGCGCTACTGGTTATGGCTGGATGGATGAGGATGGAAATGATTTGCATACTGCTCTCATTCCGCCAAAAAAGACTGACTATAAAAAGATGATAAGCTTATCTAATCCTATTGGTAATTTATCTGTTATGTATGATCAGGAAGCTCTTGGTAAGTTTGAGGTACCATCTATTAAGAAAAGAAATGACTTTGCATTATGGCTCCAGATATTGAAAAAAACTGATTACTGCTATGGCATTGAAGAGGTTTTGGGTACATATCGCAAGGGACGTTCTGGCTCTGTATCTAGCAATAAATTGAAGCAGGCGAAGTACCATTGGCAACTCTATCATGATATTGAAGGACATGGCGTAGTTCGCAGTATCTTTGAGATTGCATGCTGGGCATGGGTTAAAGGAACTGGTATAGGTATTGATAAGAGGAAAATATAACAGGTTTATAGTTTGCTTTTAATTTAAAAATGGAGGATAGAGATGAGTATAAAATTTTTATATGGTAAGCTCCTTGTCTTGATTAGCCATATATTTAGTCTTGATAGTGCAAAAAAATTTGATGCTAAGTTAAGATTTCATAGAACGTTAGATTTAAAAAATCCTAAATCATTGGCAGATAAAGTAACATATATAGAGTTGCATGAGCAGTCTCCATTAGCACCTATGTGTACTGATAAATATGCAGTACGTGAATATATTCACAAAAAGGGATTGGAAGACATATTAATACCATTGGTGGGTGGACCGTGGGAAAAAGTAGATGAGGTGGATTTTGATAATCTACCCAATAGTTTTGCGTTGAAAGCAACACATGGTTGCAAGATGAATTATATCGTCTCAGAAAAGGAGAAAATGGATAAGAGTAAGTGTGTTGAAGAAATGTCGAGGTGGCTGAAAACAACATATGGAACTTATTCTATGGAACCTCATTATTTTACTATTCCACACAGAATTTATGCAGAAGAATATTTAGCTGATGCAGATAAACTAATTGATTATAAATTTCATTGCATGAATGGAGTACCTCAATTCGTTTTAGTATGCGGTGATAGAGTTATAACTGAAATGGGAAATAGTATAAGCCGCCATATTTTTGATATGAATTGGAACTTATTAAAGGGACTGACTGATGAAACTTCTAATATGGTAAAAAAACCAGATCATTTTGAGCAAATGGTAGATATTGCACGTAAACTTTCTGCTGATTTTAAATTTGTTAGAGTTGATTTATATGACATTAATGGTAAGGTTTACTTTGGCGAGTTGACTTTTTCGCCAACAAGCGGCGTATTTTCACACTATACAGAAGAGTTCCTTTTAGAAATGGGACAGAAGTTGAAAATATAAATTGGAGGAAAAGCAATGAGAATTGGCATTATTGGCCACTTTGGTGGGAATGAAAAATTTAACGATGGTCAAACTGTCAAGACCGTTGCAATATATGATGCGCTCAAAAGATATGGAATTGAGGGTATCGATAAGATTGATACGTACTATATCAGGAGAAATCCACTTAGATTTTTGTGGCAGTTTATGAGTGGATTTTTTCGTGATAAGAAGTATATAGTATTACTCTCGTCTAATGGGCGAAGGGTTTTATTCCCTATATTAAGCTTTATGAGCAGATTCATGAATAAAGATGTCTATCATTACGGAATTGGTGGGAGACTTGCCAGAGAAGTTAGTGAGAAGTCATCTTGGAAAAATTATGTGTCTTCTTTTAAAAGTAATTGGATGGAAAGCACAGAGTTGGCAGAACGGTTGCAGAAGCTTGGTGTCAATAATGCTATTTATCTTCCAAATTTCAAGAAGTTAAATATTATGACTGAAGCAGAGCTTTGTACGGAGTATCAAGAGCCGTATAAGCTTTGTACTTTTAGTCGTGTTATGAAAGAGAAAGGTATCGAAGATGCTATTGATGCAGTTCGTGCAATAAATGCTGAATATGGAAAAACGGTTGTAAAGCTTGATATTTACGGACCAGCTGAAGAAGCTTATCTGAAGTATTTGCAGAAAGTTATTGCTCAAGATAGTGCATGTTCTTATCGCGGTGTGGTGCCTGCAAATGAAAGCGTAGAGGCATTAAAAGATTATTATGCTTTATTATTTCCGACGCATTGGAGGCATGAAGGCATACCTGGAACGATTATCGATGCTTTGTCTGCAGGCGTGCCGGTTATTGCACGTAGATGGCAATATTGCGATGAAATGATAACTGATAGAAAGACGGGTTTACCTTATGATTTTAATGAACCAGCCTTGTTGAAGAATAGAATAGAGTATGCAATAAATCATCCTAAAGAAATAATATCGATGAAAAAGAATTGCTTGACAAAGGCAGCATTATATAGTGAAGACTATGTTATGAAGAAAATTGCCAAAGAGTTGGGAATAGCTTAAAAATGGAGGCAGGATAGATGAAGATCATGCAAGTTATTCCAGCATTCAGATTAGCTGGAGCAGAGGTAATGTGTGAGAACCTTTGCATTGCATTAAAAAATGCTGGAGAAACGGTAATAGCTGTTAGCTTGTATTCGGAAAAAACAGCGATTACAGGTAGATTGGAAAAAGCAGGGGTTCGCATAGAATACCTTGATAAAAAACTTGGGTTTGATCCTTCAATCATTTTCAAGCTCGTCAGACTTTTTAAAAGAGAAAAACCGGATGTTGTTCATACACATATTTATGCTTCTAAGTATGGCTTGATTGCAGCGGTCTTAGCAGGAATTGAGAAGAAAGTTCATACAGTACATAATGTAGCACAAAAAGAACAAGGAAACTTGGGCAAGAAGGTAAATAGTTTTATGTACAAACACTTTGATGTTGTGCCAGTTGCCCTTAGCCAAGAAGTAAGAAAATCAATTAGTGATGTTTATGGATTATGCAAGGATTCAGTACCAACAATTTTTAATGGGATTGATTTATCTAAGTGTATAACCAAGACTAACTACAAGGAAAATAAGATTTTTACAATTCTCCATATTGGTCGTTTTATGCAGGTAAAGAATCATGAAATACTGATACGTGCTTTTGCTGATTTTGTGAAAGAACATCCTTGTTCTAAGCTACAGCTTCTTGGGGAAGGGGAATTGTTTTCAAAAATGCAGAACTTAGCACAAACGCTTGGTGTTGCTGGTAAAGTAGATTTCTTAGGACTTCAGTCAAATGTATATCCTTATTTACATGATGCTGATGTTTTTTGTTTACCATCTGAATATGAAGGCGTTCCTATGACACTTATTGAAGCAATGGGAACAGGTTTGCCAATAATTGCGAGCCATGTAGGTGGAATACCTAATATGCTTGAGGATAGGGAAAGTACGCTTCTTATAGAGCCTAAAATCAATGAGCTTGAGGAGGCTATGGAGACTTTGTATAGCAGTGAAGAACTGAGAGCTAAGCTTGGTCAGGCAGCTTGCAAAAGATCCGAAGATTTTTCGTCAGCAGCAATGGCAAAAAACTACATGAAGGTATATAGGTGTTAGTGAGGGATAAGTGATGAAATGTTTATTTGTAGCACCGGGAATGCTCTTTGGTGGTGCAGAACGGGTAATGAGTATTTTAGCTAATGAGTGGGGAAAAAGCAATGTAGAAACCATGATTTTAGTGACGGAAACTGAGGCAATAAGTAAGTACAATTTATCAAATAAAGTTACCATGATTAGCTGTTTAGAAGAGAAAAAAAGAGCTAAAATACCTCATCTTGTAATTATCAAGAGAATACGTAAAATTTGCAAAGAATGGCAACCGGATGTAGTTATTTCATTTTACAATGATTTATGTGCTTTAACTGCTTTAGCAATTATCGGTCTTAACATCCCTTTAGTATATTCTGAGCGTAATGATCCAAACAGGACGAATCAGCGACGGGTTGATCGTTTGTATCGACAAATTGTTGAACATATGACTGATAAGATAGTTTTTCAAACTACTGGTGCACAAAGATGCTATCCCAAAAGCGTACAAGAAAAAAGTACAGTTATACTCAATCCTTTGAATACTTATGGTTTTCCTATCCATGATTTTTTACACGAAAAACACGAAATAGTATCTGTAGGTAGATTAGAACCTCAGAAGAATCAAAAGCTGCTGATAGATGCTTTTGCTTTGATAGCCAAGGATTTTCCAGAATATCAACTGACTATATATGGTGAAGGCAGTCTGCGAAAAGAGCTTGAAGATTATATCAAAGCAAAGGGGCTTCAAGAAAGAGTTTCTTTGCCAGGTAACCAGACTAACATTCAGGAGCATATCAAGGATGCTTCACTTTTTGTATTGAGTTCGGATTATGAAGGTATTCCTAATGCTTTGATTGAAGCGATGGCTATTGCCTTGCCATGTGTTTCTACAGATTGTTCTCCAGGTGGAGCGCGTGAATTAATAAAAGATGGTGCAAATGGCGTTATTGTAGAATGTGGTAACCAGAGTTCACTGGCAAAAGCAATGATATCTATATTAGAAGATCGCGAAAAGGCAAAGCGGATAGGTACTAGTGCAAAGGAAATTTATGCACGGGTAGATAAAAATATCGTTTGTGATAGATGGCTCAATTTATTAAAGGACTGTAGAGGAAAATATAATGGAGTTCAAGCTAAAAAAAGATAGTATAATATATGCGATTACTGCACTTTTTACAGCATTAGTGTATTCATACAAAGATGCCGTTTGGGTTAATGAAAAGTATGCGATGTATTTTGAGCGTGGAGATACTTCCTCACCAATATTTCTTTTGCTTATACATTCAGCATTATTGATAGTTTTCATTGTTGGTGTTAAAAAAATTTGTAAAAATAAAAAATATTTTTTGTATGGTTTTTTGTTTTTTTTGACGATTTCTTTTTATTTTGCAAAATCATTTTTGGAAGATGGCGTTTATTCTGCGCTTACTTCACCGACGACACCTATTGTCTATTTGTTGAGTTTAGCGTTTTTTGTTGGAATGGATGACAAAATATGGAATGCTGTTAGAAAATGTTTACCTGTATTAATAGTCGCATATATTTGTTTGTTAATATATTCATATATGTCACTCTTGAATAGATATGGTGCAGTAGTTGTCGGGAATTCCTCGCTGATTTTCTATTATGTAGCATTGTTTTGGTGCTCAATAATTTATCTGATAGATAGAATTATACGAAAGGAAGACATTGGATTATTTCAGCAACTGTTAATTGCCTTTAATATAGTTTTTGCTGTAATAATCAATTCAAGAAGTTGGATTCTTCAATCTTGCCTTGTTGCTATTGTTATATATTTATTTGGAACAACGAAACATAATATTAAAACTAAAATCTTTAGATTATCGTTATTACTTATAACTGGTCTTTTGGTTTTACAACTTTTGGATAATTATTTTTCAACTTACTTAACTTTTCTTAGCAATAAATTAGGCAGCGACAGTCGTAGCCATCAGTATATAGAGATGGCATCGGCATCATCTTTTTGGGGTTGGATGTTTGGTAATGGTGCAAAAGCTGTGTATTATGACTCAGCGCAAGGATTTATTGCTAATATTGACAATCAATATATTTTTATTGCATTTCATTATGGGGTAGTAGTTCTATTGCAGTGGCTTGCTCCGCAAGTGATGGCACTTGTTTCAATTGTTAAAAACCGGAATATACGATTGATTGCAGCATTACCAATAATTTGTTGGTTTATGGCTTTGGGAGGATTATCTATCTTTAATGGTGTTTATTGTGATATAAAGCACCTAATGATTATGCTTTATATGGGGCATGTTATGTCATTAAATAATAATGGAGGATATGCTGATGAGTAAGGTTCTCTATATTGGATGGTTTGATTTACCAGAGAGCGCAGCAGGAATAAGAGTATATCAAATTGCTAAGGTATTGCGAGAAGGTGGAAACGAAGTTGTATTCCTCTGCTTGAGTCAATCAACAATAAAAAAAGATGATAACATAGAATATGATGGATTTAGTTATATAAGAAAAGCACAATCTAGCATGAAAATTAAAAGTGTGGCAAATATAATCTTTGGCTATGTTGACTTTGATGTCATCAAGGAAACTATTAATTCTGTTAAACCGGATAGTGTTATAATATACAACGAAAAAGAGCGATTAACTCGTAAACTTGTACATTATTGTCATCAACAGGGAATTACAGTTGGTGCGGATGTTACAGAGTGGTACGAATTATCTCGTTCAAAAAAGTGGAACTACATTGTTTCAAAAAATGTAGATTTTAGAATCCGTAAGATGGACGTTGAGTTGGATTATATAATTTCTATTAGTCCGTATCTTACAGCATATTATAAGTCTATAGGCTGCAAACAAGTAGTTGAAATTCCACCTATCATGGATTGCATCAAATCAACAATTATTCCGACAGAAGCACGCGTTCGTCATTTTGTTTATGCTGGATCACCAGCACAAAAGGACTTGCTTCTTCCTTTTCTAAAAGCCGTTGAGGCAATAAATAAGGAGCAAATTAGGATATTTGCAGATGTTGTTGGTGTTTCAGAAGAACAAATTAATGGATTAATGCAGACGAATGATTCTAAAAAAAATGGCATCATAGCCTTCGGAAGAGTTCCTCACCAGAAATGCATTAGAATAGTGGAAATGGCTGATTTTAGTATTCTTTTTCGTGAAAATCTTCGTTATGCAAAGGCTGGCTTTTCTACCAAACTTTCAGAAAGCCTTTCGTTGGGGATTCCGGTGCTGTGTAATGCTGTTGGCGGTGCTGACGTAATTATTCAGGATGGCATAAATGGCATAAAGATTAATAGTTACGAGGTAGAGGAGATTATCAAGGCTATTGAAAGAATACTTGATATGGATCAGCAGACGATAGACAAAATGAAAAAAAATGCTCTAAATGCAGCTCAAAGACTCTTCTTAGGATCTCAATATATTGATACGTTAAATAATATTGTAAATCAAAAATTAAAAAATTATAAATCAAACATTTAATAAGATTAAGATAATTTACAATATAAGTAATAGCTTAATACAATAAATAAAATACTAACAGAAAGTTGGATAAAAATGGAAATCTTAATAGCGTTTAATTTGAAATAAAGGTGCTGGATAGTGAGAAAGTGACTTTACCATGCAGACATATTTACAATATTAACACTTAAGAATTGCCTAGATTGTTAGCAAAGAGATATTTCTTAGAATGGTTGGTTGCTTTATGATATGCAGGTCTTTGCTGGATGAAATAGTGAAATAGCTGTATATGTTGCTTAGAATTTCCCCAAAATGGCACTAAAGACACTTAGAGGGTACTGTAATGCTCTCTTATGGTAACTACCATAAGAGTTATATATTCAATGATTGTGTTTTAATTCTAAGATAAGAAAGGAATAGCTTTTACATATGGGAAAAAAGAAATTTACGATTTCAATACCAGTTGGTTTCAAATCAGCAATAGTGTATTTGTTTGCAACCGTTTTTACACGGGGACTGGCTATTATTACTACACCAATTTTTACTAGAATTATGACTACGGATCAGGTTGGTATGGTGAATCTGTATAGTTCTTGGTACTCGATGATAACAGTAGTTTCAACATTGGCTTTGACATCTGGTGGTTTTTCTATTGCATTACGTGAGTTTGAAAAAGAGCGAGACCAATATGTATCATCTGTTCTTTCGTTGACTTCCATTGTTGCAATAGGATTAGCGTTAGTTTATTCTATTTCCATAACATTTTGGAATGATGTAACTGGTCTTCCAACACACTTGATGGTATTACTTCTTGTCGGATTATTAGTGGCACCAGCTAGGGATTTTTGGCTGTCTAGACAAAGATTCGAATATCAATATAAGCTGTCAGGTACGGTTACTGTTCTTTCAGCTATATTTGCATCTGGTTTGGCAGTAGCAGCTGTATTATATGCAAATAGTATAGGATATTCTGATATTGCGAGTGTTCGACTTTTTGCCAATTACTTCATAATATATGGTGTGGCATTTATTATATGGCTTTCAATTTTTTGGCAAGGACGTTGTTTTTACTCTTCGAAATATTGGAGATTTTCGCTTCAACTTAGTCTGCCGTTGATTGGATATTCTGTTGCTTCGCAGATTTTAAGTGTCTCTGATCGAATGATGATTAGTAAAATGGTTGGAAACTCTGCTGTTGGTATTTATGGTACGTTGTACACGGTTAGTTCCATTTCTCTAATGGTGTGGACGGCAATTAATGCTTCGTTTGTACCATACTTATATCAAAATATGGAAAACACTAAGAGCAAAATAAAAAAGCTTTCCATGTCAATGCTGGGTATGTACTCATTAGTTGCTATTCTGCTAGTGTATTTGGCACCAGAAATTGTACGCATTCTTGCGACTGAGGAATACTATAAAGGCATTTACATAATGCCACCTATAGCTGGTGGAGTTTATTTTATTGCTGTGTCGAATTTATATTCGAATATATTAGTATATCTTAAGAGAACAAATATTATCATGATTTCGTCTATTATTGCGGCTGTCATCAATGTAATATTAAATTATATCATGATTGAGGCGTATGGTTATATGGCAGCGGCTTACACGACGTTACTTTCCTATGTAGTTATGGCTGTACTACTGTCGATTTGGGCAAATCGAGAATTCAAGAAGCATATAACAGAAGTAGATTTTGTGTATGATAACAAACTAATACTTGCAGTGTCAATTGTGACACTTGTAATTTCGCTTTTTGCTATTTTAATTTATGATTACGGAATTGTTCGCTATACAGTGGCAGCAGTATTTCTTATTTTAACAGTTATGTATGGTATACATTATCTGAAGGAAAACAAGAATATAAAAACAAACAGCGATTAGCATTTATAAAATGATTAAGTAAAAAGAGAGGCGGAATACAGTGCCTAAAAATATTTTAAAACAAGACTATATGCGTTATCCAAAAGCTTCAGACATGCCTGCTTTTCAAAAGTACTTTAGAAAAGTTCAGAGTACTAGCTTTTTTCCATTGCAGCTTTTTTACAAAGTGATTTTTAGATTGCTCAAAGAAATTCGTCATATCGAAATATCCAGAACAACGAAAATTGGTGAAGGTTTATACATAGGTCATGCTTATAACATCACTATTAATCCAAATGCTATTTTAGGTAAAAATATCAACATTCATCGTGGCGTTCTCATTGGACAAACGAATCGGGGGGGGAGAAAGGGAGCTCCTGCGATTGGTAATGAAGTTTGGATAGGTATAAATGCTGCTATTGTTGGTAAAATAACAATAGGTGATGATGTTTTGATTGCGCCGAATAGTTATGTTAACTGCGATGTGCCGAGCCATTCTATTGTATTTGGTAATCCTTGTATTATCAAGCATAAGGAGAATGCGACAGAAGGATATATTGATAGGAAAGTGTAAAAAGACATTATGTACTTTCTTAAGGCTACTTGCAAATATGATAAGCGTAAAGCGAGTGATATACTCGTCAAAAAATTTTACAGTTAAGTTTAACCTTAGTATTGAGGAATAAGCTAATGGACATAACTAATTATCAGAAATTAAAAGACCTCTTTTGGGAAGCCAACAGAGCATTTATTGAAAAAGATTTAGACTTGCTATATGAAGATATATCTGAACGCTGCTTGTGTGGTGCTTTAATGCACGAAATTAATAAGCAATTGGAGAAAAACGATTGTAATAACTATTATGCTGATGTTGAATTCAATAGGAATAAAAAGAGAATTAAGCAGTTACATAATGATGATGGCTTTGTTAGTAATATTTTGCCGGATATTATAGTGCATAGTCGTGGCAAAGAGAATCTTGATAATTTACTCGTTCTTGAAATGAAAAAGAGTAGTGCCAATCAGCAAGATAAGGAAAATGATAGGAATAGACTTAAGAAGATGACAACCCTAAATTACCAGGAAAGCCATCATAGTTATGAATATCTATTAGGAATTTACTACGAGATTGATTTCGGGAAAAAGCGAATTTTTATTGAGTTTTATAAAGATGGAGAAATAGTAGAAGAAAATACTTTGAGCTATGAAGATATCACCAAAAGGAGCTGAATGGCAATTGAACATAAACGAAGAATACAACATTTGGCTGCAGCATACTGCGGATAACAAAAAACTTCATCAAGAGCTTGTTGCAATGCAAAATAACAAAGCACAAATAGAAGACGCTTTCTACTGTGAGCTTGCCTTTGGCACCGCCGGACTGCGTGGTGTAATGGGGGCTGGTACCAACCGCATGAACAGCTATATCGTTGCCAGAGCATCGCAAGGCGTAGCAAACTACCTGAAGCATAATCAGGCGCAGCCCGCAGTTGTAATAGGCTATGACAGCAGAAACAACAGTCGCAAATTTGCTGAAATAACAGCAGCAGTCTTCGCAGCTAACGGTATCAAGGTTCATATCTGGCCTGAGCTGATGCCAGTACCAACAGTATCCTTTGCAACACGCTATTTAAATACTGCTGCAGGCATCATGATTACAGCATCGCACAATCCTGCAAAATACAATGGCTATAAGGTATATGGCGAAGATGGCTGCCAGATAACTACAGAAGCAGCCAACAGCATCCTTGCAGAAATCAATAAGCTGGATATCTTTAAAGACGTAAAAAAAGCAGACTTTCAAACCGCACTTGCCAGCAAACAAATCAGCTATATAGATGATGCTGTCTATAATGCCTTCCTAAAAGAATTAAAGCAGCAATCCGTATTGTTTGGCGAAGAAGTGCAAAAGGATGCTGCAATAGTATATACACCGTTGAACGGCACAGGACTAAAGCCAGTTACCCAAATATTGGCAGAAGCAGGCTACACCAACATCAAAATAGTACCGGAACAGAAATTACCGGATGGCAACTTCCCGACCTGCCCATATCCTAATCCTGAGCTTGCTGAAGCACTGAAATTAGGCATAGAATACGCCAGAACCAACAACGCTGACCTCTTGCTGGCAACTGATCCGGATTGCGACCGCGTAGGCATCGCCGTAAGAGATGAGCACGACGAGTATCAGATTCTGACAGGCAACCAGGTAGGCGTACTTCTCTTAGATTACATCTGTAGCCAAAGAAGCAAGCATCACCAGCTGCCAGAAGCTGCAGTCATGATAAAAACTGTTGTAACAACAGCAATGGCAGAACAAATTGCCCAAAGCTATGGTGTAAGAACCATCAACGTATTGACAGGCTTCAAATATATTGGTGAGCAAATTGGCCTGTTAGAACAAAAAGGCATGGCAGGCAATTACATATTTGGCTTTGAAGAAAGCTGTGGCTATTTAAGCGGAACTTATGTACGCGATAAAGATGGCGTAAATGCTGCTTACCTGATTTGTGAAATGTATAGCTACTATGCAACGCAGGGCATCAGCATCCTGCAAAAGCTGGCAGAACTGTATAAAAAGCATGGCTATAGTATAAACCTAACCTGTAGCTACGAATTTGATGGCAGCACCGGTCTGGCAAAAATGCAGCAGATAATGAACAACCTGCGTCAGGGAGTGGCGGAGCTTGCAGGCAAAAAAGTAACCTCTGTGCTTGACTATGCAGGAGGCATTAACGGCCTGCCTGCAGAAAATATGCTGCAATTCACACTGGAAGATAAATGCTCAGTGATTGTGCGTCCTTCCGGTACAGAACCCAAATTAAAGACCTACATTTACGCCATTGGTGAAAGCAAAGCGCAGGCAGAACAAATTGCTGAAGACCTGATTGCAAGCAGCAAAGAACTGCTTAAATAAAAATAGATATAAGAGTAATTGTAAAAGAAATGGAGCTGTTTAAGATGAAAAAAATAACCAAAGCTGTAATCCCTGCTGCAGGCTTAGGCACCCGCTTTTTGCCCGCAACCAAAGCCTGCCCCAAGGAAATGCTGCCAATCGTAGATAAACCCACAATCCAATACATCATAGAAGAAGCACTTGCTTCCGGCATTGAAGACATTTTGATCATCACCGGTCACAACAAACGCTCCATCGAAGACCACTTTGACTATAACCCTGAGCTGGAACAAAACCTGCGTGAGCATGGTAAGGACGAGCTGCTGGCGATGGTCAAAGCCATTGGCAACATCAACCTGCACTATATCCGTCAAAAGGAACCCAAAGGACTGGGACACGCTATCCTGTGTGCCAAATCGTTCGTAGGCAATGAGCCATTTGCAGTGCTCTTAGGCGACGACGTAGTATATAACGATGAATATCCCTGCTTAAAGCAGCTTATGGACGTATATAACAATACCGGAGCAAGCGTGCTTGGCTGCCAAACAGTGCCGCAGGAAAAGGTTTCATCTTATGGCATTGTAGCAAGCGAAGCAACGGATGCAGAGCGTATCTATAAAGTAAACGACATGGTAGAAAAGCCTGCTGTAGAAGAAGCACCCAGCCGTTTGGCGGTATTGGGACGTTATGTAATCACGCCGGAGATATTCTCCATCCTGGAGCATACCGAACCTGGACGAGGCGGTGAAATTCAGCTTACTGATGCATTGAAGGTGCTGGCTAAGGAACAGGCCATGTATGCTTATGACTTTGTTGGCCGTCGCTATGACGTGGGCGACAAGCAGGGCTATCTGGAAGCAACGGTAGAATATGCGCTGCGCAGACCGGACTTGAAGGATAAGTTTTTGGAGTATCTGAAGGGGATTGTAGAGTAAGATTGAAAAAGCGCTTGCCGGCTGGCAGGCGCTAAATATATCATGATTTACAAGGCGCTTCATAGGAAACTATATGAAACTACATCTTAGAGTTTGTTGGAATTTGCAGAAGAGTTTATAGGAGTTGCGTGGAAGGCACGTATCTTTTAGTGTGTCATATATGATTTGTTGATTTAACTGTAGTAGTGTATAATAAACTATATAGGCGTAATATTTTTCTGAAAAAATTCTGTTATAGTGTATATTACGGACGAGTTACCACGTTTACACGGTAAAACTGCCACACAAAAACGGTGTTTTAGCCACAGTGGCACGACAACTGCCACACTACCTATATAACATATAGCGTAGTGGTAATAGTCGCATTGCAGTGCGGCTATTACCACAGCGTTATCTGTCATCGCTGTAATATATTTACGTGTGTTTTATATGAGCTGATTTTTTGTCTATAACCTGTACTGGAGATGTAAAATGAAGTTTAGATTAGTTGAAAAAATAAAAGAGCTGTTAGTTAGCCTATCAATAGGATTCTTTATTATAGGTTGTATTTCACCAATTATAACCATTTTCTTTTTCAACCTTTCATACACAGATAGTCTTAACAATTTGTTAAAAGTTGATAATATTGGTTCTGTTGGCGATTTCCTTTCTGGTTCCACTACTCCCTTTTTCACTATGGCGGCTTTTTTGATACTCATAAAAAGTTACTTTTTACAAAAGGAAGAGCTTAAAGCAAATAGAAAAGAGATGGAAGCTAGTTCGAAGGCTTTAGAAGCTCAGATGCAGATTATGAAAAACGAAGCTCAAATTAACGCTGATAAAAACACCTTGGATATCTTTTTTATGCTTTTCAATAATTGGCGTGAACTAGCTAAAAATGAGATTTTTAATGTTTATTATCAAGAAATTGTTGATAGTAATATGACAGACAAAAATGTAATTGATAATTACATTTTTGATGGAACGTATTCATCGAAAGGCAAGATAAATGTTGCAGAATATGGAAAACATTTAAAGATTTTCTTGAAAGAGGAAGATATTAACCTCTATGGTAACTTTGAAAGTTTGCCTAGTATAGGACACTATGGTGAACGTGAATATGGATTTATAATTGAAAATTTACAAATAAATTCAGTTCCATTAGTACAAAATTTCAATAATTTAGTTTTGTTTATAAAAAATAACAATGAGAGTTGTGTGAATAAAACGATAATGATGAATACAATAATTAGCTCTATAACGTGGGGTGAGAAGTTCGTATTTAATATGATAGTCAGTGATTACATCCTTGGTAAAATTGCAGAGGATGAAACATGGAGAACTGAATTAAAGAATAACCTAGCTTATTTAAAGCTTGAAATGGAAAATTATGATGGTGCTGCTGAAAGATTTGCACGAAAACTTAACGATGTTATAGCTCAGAAACACAAATGATTACTATTATATATTTAGCAATAAAGCTTTAGCTAAAAATGAGGAAATTCCATTGCTGAAAACAGGGAATTTATTCGCTCTTTTTGAGGAAATTGGGTTGACAAAGGGTACAGTTTAATCTAATACCTCAAAAAACGAGTAAATACTTAAGAAAGGTGGTATTCAAATGCTTTTAGAAATCAAAAATTGCAACAACATTGATAAGGCTTCTATCGAAATAGAAACAGGAAAACTGAATATCAAATATGCAATTAATGGTACAGGTAAATCTACCATTGCTAAAGCTATAGCAGCTTTTTGTAATGATGATGCACAAAAGAAAGCAGAATTATTGCCTTTTAAATATCGTGGTGATAATAATAAAAAACTGCCAGCGATTAGCGGATTAGACGAAATAAAGACGATAGCTATTTTTAATGAAGATTATATAAGCAATTATTTATTTCAACCAGATGACTTGTTGAAAGGGACGTTTGATGTTTTTATCAAGTCTCCTGAATACGATGCGCATATGCGGGAAATACAAAAATTGCTGCAAGATGTTCATGATACTTTTCAGAAGCATGAGGAATTAGATGAATTAATCCAAGTATTTGAGCAATTTGTAAATGGTTGTGGCAAAAGCTCTTCTAATATTGCTAAATCAAGTTCTATTGTAAAGGGACTAAAAGATGGAAATAAATTAGCTAATATTCCTAAGGGTTTGGAAAGCTATAAACAGTATTTACATGACGAAAAAAATAATGTTAGATGGTTGAAATGGCAGATGGATGGTTCTGAATATCTTAATAATACCGAGATATGCCCGTTTTGCACAGCTTCTATAAAAAATACAAAAGAAACAATACTTAGGGTAAAAGAAGAATATAATTATAAAGATATTGAACACTTAAATAATATGCTTAAGGTGTTTTCTTCTTTGCATTTATATTTTAGTGAAGAAACTTATAAGCAGATTGAAAAAATAACTAATAATATTTCAGGTATAACTGACGAGAATCGTGAATTTTTATTCTCTATAAAGAGAGAGGCTGAAGTATTAGTAAATCAATTGAGAAGATTAAAAAATATTGGCTTTGTTGCTTTAGAAAAGGAAAATAGAATAGCAGATGCTCTTGGTGCTTACAAAATAGATTTAGGAAATTTCGCTCATTTCAAGTCAGAACTTTCTAGGGAAAAAGCGAATATTATTAATAAAACTTTAGATAAGATGTTGGAAAAAGCCAGAGATCTGAGCATAGAAATAAGTCAACAAAAAAGATCTGTACAACAAACCATTAGAAATTATAGTAAGGAAATCAATATTTTTTTGCAATGTGCAGGATACGATTATACAGTTTCTATTGAAAACGAAGAAAATAGCGAAAACTATCATCTCAAAATAAAACATAAGCAGTGCAATAATAATATAGGGCAAATAAATAACTATCTAAGTTATGGTGAACGGAATGCATTTGCCTTGGTGTTGTTTATGTATAGTGCTATTAAGGACAATCCTGATTTAATAGTTTTGGATGATCCTATATCCTCTTTTGACGGAAATAAGAAATTTGCTATTTTAAATATGCTTTTTAAAAATGCTAATTCGTTGCGTGGTAAAACTGTACTTTTATTGACACATGAATTTTCTACTGTCATAGACTCGCTTAAAAATATGAAAAGATTAGAAGGCTTAGTAAATGCTGATTTCCTTTCTAATAAAAGAGGTAGGCTGAAAGAAGTATCAGTAAATGTGGATAATATTAAATCATTTCATGAAATAGCTAGAGAAAACATTTCTTCTCAGATAGATACTATAAATAAACTTATCTATTTGAGAAGATTACTGGAATTGATTAACCCTAAGTCGATGGCATATGAAATGCTTTCAAGTTTATTTCATAAACGAGCAGTTCCATCAAAAAAGCTATCTAGTACAGATTTTGAAGATATGAATGAAGCGGAGATTTCTGAGGCAAACAATGAAATAAGAAAACATATTGGTGATTTTGATTATGCAACAGAATACCAAAAAATAATTGATAATGAAAAACTGAAGCAGCTTTATCGTGATGCTAAGAGCGATTATGAAAGAATTCAGTTGTACAGGGTTAGATTTAATCAAAATAGTAGCAATGAGGTTATTCGCAAATATATTAATGAAACATTTCATGTTGAAAATGACTTTCTTTTTCAGCTGAATCCTTGTGAATATGATACTGTTCCACATTTTGTAATCGTTGAGTGTAATCTTGAAATGCTGGGTACTGATGAAATAGAAACGGAGGAGTGATTATTATGTTTACAGCATATCTGAATAAAGGCAAAAGTAAAGGAAAACCTTCTAATGTGAAGGAGTACAGATTAGGCGAAGATTATATTGATGTTAGATTTTTTGGAAATCCTGTTATCTATCGCTATAGCTATATAAAAACCGGACAAGCACATGTAGAAGAAATGAAAAGGTTGGCTATAGTTGGTGAGGGATTAAATTCTTATATAGTGAAGAATTTTAGAAAACCGGGTTCGTTTGAGAAAATTTACTAATACAGTATAAAACAAACACCGCCGCACGCTGACGCGCACGGCGGTGTTAAAACTAAACAATTTTATGCAGACTTAATCTCAGTCTGCAATTCTTGAATTTTACTCATGGGTAAATCAGTAATCAGCATAATATCTTGAAGGCTTTTGCCAAGAGCAAGCATACGCTTAGCGGTAGCAAATTTTTCTTGAGCCTCGCCTTCAGCTAAACCGGCAGCCCGTGCTTCATCAAAACCAAGCGATACAATCTTTTTCATAGTGATTTCATTTCCTTATATTATTATAACATATTTGTGCTTGAAAATATATAAACTGACAGTTAGTCAGGATATATCGTGTGCAAGAAATATGCCAGAAAACAAAAACGCAGTACTCATAGCGCTCGGAATCTCCGAGCACCATAGGTACTGCAGCTCAATACTAACAACGTAAGTCGAGAGGTTCTGCTTATGTAGTTGTAAATGTTACATTTGTAGTTGAGTATACAGGAGAGATCATATAAAGTTAAGTAAAATTCTGACAATAATAGATGAGGTGACAATTCATGAAAACAAAACTTCTTCTCGTCGGTGCAGGCGGCTTTGGCCGCGTGACGCTGGAGCACGCGGTAGAGCAGTATGACTGTGCCTTCGTCGACGATGGCCCGGAGCCGGGGACGCTCGTAAATGGCGTGGCGGTCATCGGACGCATCAGCGATTTGCAGCGTCTGCATGATGAAGCTGGTTATGAGCAGCTCATCGTGACGATTGGCAACAATAAGCTGCGCGAAGAGATTTATAACAAAGCGAAGGCGTTTGGCTACAGCTTTCCCAATATCATCTGCACCAGCGCCTATGTCAGCCGTTATGCCGAGCTGGGCAGCGGCTGCGTGCTGCTGAACAACGTCGTAGTGCAGAATGGTGCGCACGTTGGCGACGGCGTGCTGCTGAACCCCGGCGTGGAGGTGCATCATGACAGCTTTGTCGATGAATGCTCGCTGATTTATACCAACTCCGTTGTCCGCACCTTGGCACATGTGGGCAAGCGCGTGCGCATAGGTAGCAACGTCAGCATCAGCAACAATGTAAACGTAGCAGACGACAGCGATATTCCTAACGGAACAACGCTGTAATATATATGATATAATCTTAGGAGGTATAATAAATGACCGCATTTTCTGGAGCAACATTGATGATTACCGGTGGCACCGGTTCCTTTGGCAACACAGTGCTGAAGCATTTTCTGGAGACCGATATTGGCGAAATCCGCATCTTCTCCCGCGATGAGAAGAAGCAGGACGACATGCGTCACAGCCTGCAGGCAACGCATCCTGAAACAGCAGGCAAGGTAAAATTTTATGTAGGTGATGTGCGTGACTACCGCAGCATTCGCGACGCTATGCCTGGTGTTGACTACATCTTCCATGCAGCAGCACTCAAACAGGTACCAAGCTGCGAATTTTTCCCCATGCAGGCCGTAAAAACCAACGTAGAAGGCACTGACAACATGCTGCATGCAGCCATCGAAGCTGGCGTAAAACGTGTAGTCTGCCTTTCCACCGATAAAGCTGCTTATCCCATCAACGCCATGGGCATTTCCAAGGCCATGATGGAGCACGTAATCTATGCCAACGCCCGCGTAGCTGCTGAGCGTGGCGGAACTGTAATCTGCTGTACCCGCTATGGCAACGTAATGTGTAGCCGCGGCAGCGTTATTCCTCTGTTCATTGACCAAATTCATGCAGGCAACCCTATTACCATCACTGATCCTGATATGACACGCTTCCTGATGAACCTTGATGAAGCAGTAGACCTGGTAAAATTTGCCTTTGAGCACGCTAACCCCGGCGACCTCTTTATCCAAAAGGCAGATGCTTCCACCATTGGTGACTTAGCCAAGGCAGTACAGGAATTGTTTGGCGATACCGGCACCAACATCATCGGCACACGCCATGGCGAGAAGCTGTACGAAACACTGATGACTCGTGAAGAACGCTTGCGCAGCGAAGACATGGGCAACTACTTCCGCGTAGTAGCAGACAGCCGCGACCTGAACTATGATAAATTCGTAGTCAAGGGACAGGTACACACCATGGCAGATGAATCCTACACCAGCCACAACACTACACGTCTTGATGTTGCAGGCACCGTGAAAAAGATTCTTACTACCGACTACGTACAAGAAGAGCTTAAGGGTATTCGTCATTATTAAGCGGAGGGTGTGCAAATGAAAATACTCGTAACAGGTGCTAAAGGCTTTGTAGGGCAAAACCTTGTAGCCAACCTCAAAAACATTCAGCAGGGCAAAAACCGTACACGTCCTGCACTGCAGATAGATGAAATTTATGAATATGATATTACCTCCACACAGCAGAAGCTGGAAACATACTGCGCACAGGCAGATTTTGTCTTTAACCTGGCTGGTGTAAATCGTCCCAAGGACCAAAGCGAATTCATGCAGGGAAACTTTGGCTTTGCCTCCACGTTGCTGGATACACTCAAAAAGCACGGCAATACCTGTCCGGTAATGCTGGCAAGCTCTATTCAGGCAACACTCATAGGACGCTACGGTGAATCCGACTACGGTAAATCCAAGCTGGCAGGCGAGGAGCTGTTCTTTACCTATGCCGGGGAAACAGGGGCGCAGGTGCTTGTATACCGCTTCCCCAATCTTTTTGGCAAATGGTGCAGACCAAACTATAATTCCGTAATTGCCACCTTCTGCAACAACATCGCCAACGACCTGCCGATTCAGGTCAACGATCCAAATGTAGATCTGGAGCTTTTATATATCGACGATTTGGTAGAAGAAATGCTGGACGCACTGGAGGGCAAAGCACATCGCTGCAATTATGATGGTCTCGCAGCGCAGGCAGCAGCAGATGGACGCTATTGCTATGCGCCGACAACGCACAAGGTAACGCTAGGCGAGATTGTAGAGCTGCTGGATTTGTTCAAAGCACAGCCTCAAAGCCTTGTTATGCCGGAAATTCCCTACAACAGCTTCGCCAAAAAGCTGTATTCCACCTATCTTTCCTACCTGCCGACGGAAAAGACCATCTTCGACCTGAAGATGAACAAGGACGAGCGCGGCAGCTTTACCGAGCTGCTGAAAACACTGAGCTGCGGACAGTTTTCCGTCAATATCTCCAAACCGGGGATTACCAAGGGCGAGCATTGGCACAACTCCAAGTGGGAGTTTTTCATCGTTGTCGCAGGGCATGGCCTGATTCAGGAACGCCGCATCGGTTCGGACGAAATCCGTGAATATGAAGTCAGCGGTGACAAGATACAGGCAGTACAAATGCTGCCTGGCTATACGCATAACATCATCAACCTGTCACAGACAGAAAACCTGGTAACAGTAATGTGGGCCAACGAACAGTTTGATCCGCAGCATCCTGATACCTTTGGCGAGAAAGTAGAGGCAAAGCATGAGTGATTATAGCAAGGTAAGCTTCCAAAACAATGGCAAGCTGAAGCTTTTGATTATCGTAGGCACCAGACCGGAAATCATCCGTCTGGCTGCAGTTATTAAAAAAACACGCAAATATTTTGACGTAATCCTGGCGCATACAGGACAAAACTATGATTATACACTGAACGGCGTCTTCTTCCATGATTTGGAGCTGGCAGATCCTGAAGTGTATCTGAACGCCGTAGGCAGTGATTTGGGCGAGACCATGGGCAATATTATCGCTGAATCCTATAAGCTGATGGTAGCAATTAAACCGGACGCTGTGCTCGTTTTGGGCGATACAAACAGCTGCCTTTCCGTTATCGGTGCTAAGCGTTTGCATATACCTATTTTCCATATGGAAGCAGGCAACCGCTGTAAGGATGAGTGCCTGCCGGAGGAAACAAACCGCCGCATTGTAGATATCATCTCCGATGTAAACATGGCCTATTCTGAGCACGCGCGTCGGTATCTGGCAGACACAGGACTGCCGAAGGAGCGTACTTACGTTACCGGTTCTCCGATGGCAGAGGTGCTGCATATGAATCTGGCGAAGATTGAAGCATCTGATATCCATGCACGTCTGGGATTGGAAAAGGGTAAATACATTTTGCTTTCCGCACATCGTGAGGAAAATATCGATACAGAAAAGAACTTTACATCGCTGTTCACCGCTATCAACAAAATGGCGGAAAAATATGATATGCCGATTCTGTACTCCTGCCATCCGCGTTCCCGCAACCGTCTGGCAGCCAGCGGCTTTGAACTGGACAAGCGCGTAATTCAGCATGAGCCATTAGGCTTCCATGATTACAACTGCCTGCAGATGAACGCCTTTGCTGTAGTATCTGATTCCGGTACACTGCCGGAGGAAAGCAGCTTCTTCACGAGCGTGGGACATCCCTTCCCGGCGGTGTGCATCCGCACCTCTACGGAGCGCCCGGAAGCGCTGGATAAGGGCTGCTTTGTGCTTGCAGGCATTGACGAAAAAAGCCTGCTGCAGGCTGTAGACACAGCGGTGCAGATGAACCTTGATGGCGATGACGGACTGCCGGTGCCTGATTATGTAGATGAGAACGTATCTACTAAGGTTGTGAAGATTATCCAAAGCTACACAGGTGTGGTGAATAAGATGGTCTGGAGAAAAGAGTAAGAAGAGCAAATATATACTCGAATATCGTGCAATAGAAAAAGCGCTTGCCGGATGGCAAGCGCTAAATAATATCATGATTTGCAAGGTGTTTAGATGAAATTTTTACAAAGCATTAAAGCAACGTTTATTAAACAGTGGTATAATATAACATAGCATACTATTATGCTCGTGTAAGGAGATTGTATATCATGCAAACAATTTTAGTAACCGGTGCGGCCGGCTTCATCGGCAGCAACCTTGTTCTGGAGCTTTTGCGCTCCATGTCACCGGTGCAAATCATCGGTCTGGACAACATGAACGACTATTATGACGTATCTATTAAGGAATACCGCCTGCAGCAGATTGCTGCCAGCGCTGCCGAGCACAGCGACTCCCAGTGGACTTTCATCAAAGGCAACCTGGCTGACAAAGCACTCATCGACAAAATCTTTGCCGACTACAAGCCCGAAATAGTAGTAAACCTGGCAGCACAGGCAGGCGTGCGCTATTCCATCACCAACCCGGATGCCTACATCGAAAGTAACCTGATTGGCTTTTACAACATTCTGGAAGCCTGCCGCCACTCCTATGACAACGGCGCTAAGGGCGTAGAGCATCTTGTATATGCCTCCAGCTCCAGCGTATATGGCTCCAACAAAAAAGTGCCGTATTCCACTGATGACAAGGTAGATAACCCTGTTTCGCTGTATGCAGCAACTAAAAAATCCAACGAGCTGTTGGCACATGCCTACAGCAAGCTGTACAACATTCCGTCTACCGGACTACGCTTCTTCACCGTATATGGTCCTGCAGGCCGCCCAGACATGGCCTACTTTGGCTTCACCAACAAGCTGTTGGCAGGAAAAACCATTGAAATCTTTAACTACGGCAATTGCAAACGCGACTTTACCTACGTTGACGACATCGTTGAAGGCGTAAAGCGCGTAATGCAGGCACCGCCTGAGCGTAAGGTAGGCGAGGACGGACTGCCCCTGCCACCGTATAAGGTATATAACATTGGCAACAGCCATCCCGAAAACCTGTTGGACTTTGTGACCATCCTGCAGGAAGAGCTGCTGCGCGCAGGAGTGCTGCCTGCTGATTATGACTTCGAAGCACACAAAAAGCTTGTACCCATGCAGCCCGGTGATGTGCCTGTAACCTATGCTGACACCACGCCGCTGGAGCGCGACTTTGCCTTTAAACCGAGCACGCCGCTGCGCGAAGGTCTGCGCAAATTTGCTGAATGGTACAAGAAATTTTATAACTGCTGATTATATAAATAAAGGAGTATGATGAACATGAAAATTGCCGTTGCCGGTACCGGTTATGTTGGACTTTCCCTGGCTACGCTGCTTGCGCAGCACAATGAAGTAAAGGCCGTGGATATTATCCCGGAGAAGGTTGAACTGATCAACAACAAAAAATCCCCGATTCAGGATGATTATATTGAAAAATATCTGGCTGAAAAGGACCTCAACCTTGTTGCTACGCTGGATGCAGAAATGGCCTATAAAGACGCAGAATTTGTTATTATCGCTGCACCGACCAACTACGACAGCAAAAAGAACTTTTTCGACACCAGCGCTGTAGAAGCAGTAATCAAGCTGGTTATGCAGTATAACCCCAATGCGATTATGGTAATCAAATCCACCATTCCAGTTGGCTACACCAAGAGCATCCGCGAAAAAACCGGTAGCAAGAACATCATCTTCAGCCCGGAATTTTTGCGTGAAAGCAAGGCGCTGTACGATAACCTGTATCCGAGCCGCATCATCGTGGGCACCGACCTGGAGGACGAACGCCTGGTGAAGGCCGCACATACCTTTGCAGGCCTGCTGCAGGAGGGTGCAATCAAAGAGAACATTGACACCCTGTTCATGGGCTTTACCGAAGCAGAGGCTGTTAAACTGTTCAGCAATACCTATCTGGCACTGCGCGTTTCCTATTTCAACGAGCTTGATACATATGCTGAGATGAAGGGCTTGGACACCCAGCAAATCATCAACGGCGTTTGCCTTGATCCGCGTATTGGCAGCCATTACAATAACCCCAGCTTTGGTTATGGCGGTTACTGCCTGCCTAAGGACACCAAGCAGCTGCTGGCGAACTATGCAGACGTACCGGAAAACATCATCGAAGCGATTGTTGAAAGCAACAGAACACGTAAAGACTTCATCGCTGAGCGTGTGCTGGAAATTGCCGGTGGCTATGAAGCAAATGCTGAATATGATGCACAGAAGGAAGGCAAAGAGCCTGTAATCGGCGTATACCGCCTGACCATGAAATCCAACTCCGACAACTTCCGCCAGAGCAGTATTCAGGGAGTAATGAAGCGCATTAAGGCTAAAGGTGCGAAGGTTATTGTTTACGAACCTACGCTGGAGGATGGCAGCACCTTCTTTGGCAGTGCTGTGGTAAACGACCTCGAGAGGTTCAAGGCTGAAAGCCAGGCAATTATTGCTAACCGCTATGACAGCTGCTTGGATGATGTGCAGGAGAAAGTATATACCAGAGATTTGTTCAGAAGAGACTAATATGGAATAAAGTGAAACACCGCCAAGCGTGCGCTTGGCGGTGTTTGTTGTTGGTGGGGAGAAAATTGGCGGGAATTTGACGCAAACATATATTATGTGATAAAATTTGGAAGAACGTATGATTGAGATAACATGGTTTTGCGAACATAAAGAAGAGAACATAAAGAAGATATTATAGAATATTTTATGAAACATCAGAAGAAGTTTGATGGTTGTGTAGGATTTGCGGGAGCTTCATGTTATCTGGATTATCGAGAATTATCTATGCAGGATTATGAGTGGTTTTTGGAGAAATTAAGAGAAACAGGAATTTGTATTATTTTTGATATTGGCATCGCATCACCGCCAGATCTTAAGTTCTTTGGGTTGTTTGACCGGATTTTTCTTCCTCTTATGCGGCAAGATCTGGGGTGTATGGAATATAAGAAGTTTCAAAAACAGATGAGAAAACATGGAGTATGGAAATTGACAAACTGGGAAGAAGTGATGCTTGAGAGCTGGAAGAACAAAGGAGGAAGGGGGCAGTGGCCTTGAAGGAATTGCTGAAACAAAGAGTAATGGAGAAATTGAATTTTTCACAGGAGATTTCTGACGAACATTTAAAAGGTGTGATTCAGGAAGAGATCATGAAAATATCAGAAGAATATCCGTTGCTTTTGTCTGACAAGATTCGCTTGAATCAGGAAGTTTTTTATGCTCTTCGAAGATTGGATATTCTGCAAGATCTGTTAGAAGATGATTCTGTGACGGAGATCATGATCAATGGCTATAAAAATATTTTTATCGAGCGGCAAGGAAAACTGCACCGATATCCTGGGCATTTTTCGGATAATGAAAAATTATATCAGGTAATTCAGCAGGTTGCATCAGGAGCGAACCGTATGGTGAATGAACGAAATCCAATTGTGGATGCGAGACTTAACGATGGTTCGAGAGTAAATATCAT